>Ga0307378_10000227_pt1 | contig 105031 bp, 86 predicted proteins | sample UN1MG_FD_202238 | JGI IMG/M metagenome (GOLD analysis project Ga0307378, IMG submission 202238) | Soil microbial communities from Risofladan, Vaasa, Finland - UN-1 | ecosystem: Environmental > Terrestrial > Soil > Coastal area > Acid sulfate soil | place: Finland: Risofladan, Vaasa | collected...
CGCCGAGCCGACCGGAAATCCGGCCAACGGAACTCCGCTGAACGAGATCAGCGCTTTTTATATCGAAATTAAGCGCATGGCCGAAGCAGTAGCCACTGGCGTCGCCTCCTCCAATTGGATGGACGACAACGGCTATGCAGCCAAAGATGCTGGCTTGTTCTCCACTGAAGATGACGCATATGATCCTTACACTGTTCTGGGGGTCTCGCGTTTCGCCGGACTTGAGGAAATCAAAAGAGTCTATCGCTCGCTCGCAATGAAGTGGCACCCTGACACGCTGGCCGGCCGCGGCGGTGCCGCCAAGGAATATGCTCACAACCAGTTCATCGAGATCGCCACGGCCTATCATTCGATCATAAGATCCAGAGACAAGTAGCACGCCCAGCCACCTTTGACTTGCGCATCATACCCAGGATTATCTATTCTGCTGAGGGGGAATTTATTCAGAATCAAGCCTCCTAAGATGCACAATAACAAATCCGCTGCTGGCGGCAGCAGCATCTTGCATTTCAAGAAATACAAAGGGTCCGGATCAAAGGAAGGAGTTTTCGATGAGAAAAATTGTTCTCTTCTCGTGCCTTATGGTTTTACTCGCCACTTCGGTTTTAGCGATGGCGGACGGAGGGACAAAGCTGCTGCGCTTCCCTGACTACGCTGAAGGCCGGATCGTTTTTGTCTACCAGAACGACCTCTGGATCGTTCAGGAGGCGGGGGGCCTCGCGCACCGCCTGACCGCATTCGACGGTGTCGAGAGCATGCCTAAATTCAGCCCCGACGGCAACGCAATCGCCTTTAACGGTCAATACTACGGCAACACCAATGTCTACGTCTTACCCCTGTGGGGTGGCGAGCCGGTGCAGGTGACGTTCCACCCGGAAGACGACTCAGTCGTGGATTGGACGCCGGACGGCAAGTCAATCCTCTTCACCAGCGGGCGCAACTCGCCTGTCAGGTTTTTCAACCGCTTCTTCGAGATCGCTCTCGATGGCACCGCTCCGGTGGAACTGCCGGTAGATCAGGCTGGAGCGGCAAGTTACAGCCCCGACGGTTCCAAAATGGTCCTCAACCGCCACAGCTTCCGCTACTGGTGGTGGAAGCGTTACAAGGGCTCTGCGAACACCGATATCTGGATTATGGACAGATCATCGGGCGACCTCGAACAGATCAGCGATTGGAACGGCCAGGACTCCTGGCCGATGTGGGCGGCCGATGGGAATATCTACTTCGTTTCCGAGCGCGACGGCACCGCCAATATCTACTCCATCAATCCGTCCACGCGCGAAACGCAAAAGATCACGAATCATGAGACCGACGGCGTGCAGTGGCCGAGTATCGGCAGCACCGGCCGCAAGATCGTCTACGAGTGCGAAGGCAAGCTGTGGCTGCTCGACATTGCTTCGCGCGAGAGCGGGGTGGTCGAGATCGTTGTGCGGACTGATCACCACCGGCCGATGGTCGAGTGGATCAATCCGTTCGAGGACTATTTCGTCGAAGCCTCCATCGGACCGAGCGGCAAGAGGGTGATCGTCGAAGCGCGCGGCGAGATCTTCAGCCTGCCGGTGGAGAACGGCGAAACGCGCAACCTGACCAACAGCCCGGGCGCTCGCGACCGCGAGCCCGCCTGGTCGCCGAACGGTCAGTACATCGCCTTCGTTTCGGACCAGGACGGGGAATACGAGATTTACCTGGTCGACCAGAAGGGCAAAGGGGAATCGCAACAACTTACCGACACAGGAGAGTTCAAATTCGGCCTGACCTGGTCTCCCGATAGTAAAAAACTGCTTTACTTCACCAACGAACACGATCTGATGCTGATCGATCTCGAGAGCAAGATCGTCGACCGCGCCGCCAAGCTGGCGGAGAGATACGAGCGCCGCAGCAGGCTCAGAAGTCAATTGAGAACCATGCAGGCGTCCGCATCATCCGATGACAGGCCTCAGGACCTCTATGGCGCGTTAGCGTCGCAAGCCCTCTCGGAGTCGCTCGAAGTTGAAATGATCACCCGCGTCAAAGAAACGCCAAAGGGAGTAGCCAACATACGGGAACCGAAGAAAATCGCGGGATCAAGGTACGCCAACGTCAGCGATTACGATTGGTCGCCCGACAGCAAATGGATTGCCTACATCGAACCGCTGCGCAACGACTACACGATCGTCAGGCTGTATTCGCTCGAGTCGGGGGAAAGCACAGCGGTTACCGCTGGAGACGCTCGGGAAAGTGACGTCGCGTTCGACAACGCCGGGAAACGGCTCTACTGGCTGTCTTACGGCCGCGCCTATGGAGGCTTCCGTTACAACGCGGAGCCTCAACGGCTGGTGATGTCGGCAGGCCTTGCACCTGAGGAGGAGGAGCCTTTCGTCAAGGCGGAGGACGAAGAACCCGAACCGAAGCCTGTAGCGGACGAGGAATCGAAGCAGGAATCCAAAGCCCGCGGCCAAAAACCTGAAGAGGAGAAACCGGAAGAGGAGAAAGCCGAGGCCGTAAAAGTGGTGCTCGACGGGATCGCGGGACGCATCCGTGCACTTCCTATTCCCGCCGGTAATTATTCCTCCCTCGATGTCTCGGGCACTCATGTTTACTACCTCGAGAGGACTCCGGGATCAGGATTCCGACAGGGATCGCAGCTTCAGGCATGGAGCCTGAAGGACCAGAAGACGACCACCATTTTACCCAATGTTCAGGATTATGAGCTCAACTCCAAGGGCGACAAAGTACTCTACTACGACGGCAGAAACCTGGGTGTGGCTGGTGCGACCAGCCCGGCCAAGGCGGGCGCCGGCAAAATCGACACATCCAATATGCGCATGCGCCTCGACCGGCGGGCAGAGTGGAACCAGATTTACGAGGAAGCGTGGCGAATGGTGCGCGACTGGTTCTACGACGATAACCATCACGGCGTGGACTGGCAGGCGATCGGCGATTTCTACCGCTCGCTCATGCCCTATGTCACCACGCGCTATGAGCTCAGCCTGTTGCTGAGCGAACTCGTAGGCGAGCTTAACGCCAGCCACCAGGGCGCACGCGGCAACCCAGATGTCGAGACAGTGCCGAGTGTCAACATAGCCCTACTCGGCGCGGTCCTGGAACCCGACATGAAGGCGGGCTACTGGCGCATCAAGTCGATTTACCAGGGCGACAAAACCGAGCAGCGCTTCCGTGCCCCTCTCTATGCCAATTACGTCAAGGTGAAAGAGGGCGATTATCTCCTGAAAATCGACGGGCAAGAGATAAAAGCCGATGATAACTATCTCAAATACCTCATCGGCCGGGATAACGGAACCGTCACCATCACCACCAACGCCGAGCCGACGCTGGAAGGCGCCATCGAGACGAGGATCAGTCCGGTAACCAGTGAATCCAATCTGCGTTACAAGCGTTGGATCGATGGTAATCGCGCGAAGGTCGAGCGGCTCGGAGGAGGTAAGATCGGCTACGTCCACCTGCCCGACATGGTCTTCGGCGGGCTGGTTGCGTTTAATCGCGCCTTCACGGAATTCCGCTATCGCGACGGCCTGATTCTGGACTGCCGCTTCAACGGTGGCGGCGGGATCGATCCGATCCTGATCGACATGCTCGAGAGGCAAGCCTACCAGGTAACGCGGACCCGCGACTACGACGCGGATATGCGGCCCTCGGACGGCTTCTATGGCCATGTGGTCGTGCTCATCAACGAGCACAGCTACTCCGATGCGGAGGTCTTCCCCAGCGCATTCCAGGTGCGCAAACTCGGCACCGTGATCGGAATCCCGACGCTGGGATTCGTCATCGCGGTCGGGCCCTACCAACTGATCGACAACGGCGTCGTCCGGCGCACCACAACCGGTCTCTGGGACGTCCTCGGCAACCAGCTGGAGAGCCGCGGCGCGATCCCCGATATCGAGGTGAGAAATCCGCCCAAGGAGACCTATCATGGCGGCGACGCCCAGCTCGAAGCGGCGGTCAACCACCTGCTCAGGATGATTGCTGAGCACCCGGTTCCTCGGCCGGAAGACTACAAACAGGAGATCGAGCCCAGGTAGAAGAGGACCCGGTGCAGGATAAGCCGGCGGCGTAAAATCCGCCGGCTTTTTCCTTGGCCGCCGGTTATTGGTTGCATGGAAATGTATCTGCCCGCTCCTGCAATCCTCAACCGCACTTCCGGGTGGGTGTGCATCATCTAATTGAACTTGAGAACCATTTGCAATTTCACTATAATGATTGCGCGGAGCGAGAGATAAGTAATTTTATTTGAATAACTTGTCATAATAGGCTCCCCGAGACGGCAATGGAATTTGGACGACAGGCTAACAAAAGCGATGAATCAGAACACTCGGCCGGGGGTGGGGTGACCGATCACGCCATCTTTATCGCCCTTACCGGCAATCCGAACTCGGGAAAAACGAGCCTCTTCAACGCCCTCACCGGCGGACGCGCCAAGACCGGCAACTACGCCGGCGTGACCGTCGAAAAGAAGGAGGGGAAATTCCGCACCGCTGCCGGTCGCCTAGTGCGCGTGATTGATCTTCCGGGCCTTTACAGCCTCTCGGCCGCCTCGCCCGAAGAGGAGGTGGCGCAACAGGTGCTGCTTGGCTTGAGAGAGGATACGCCCAAGCCGGACGTCGCGATCGTCGTGGTGGACGCGTCCAACCTCGAGCGTAATATTTACCTTGCCATCCAGATCGCCGAGACGGGTGTGCCGACGGTGGTCGCGCTTAACATGAGCGACGTGGCGCGAAAACACGGCTTCGAAATCGACCGCCGCGAGCTCAGCCACGAGCTTGGGCTCTCCGTTGTCGAGACGATAGCCACCAACGGCAAGGGCGTGGATGAGCTCAAAGAGCTGCTCGACCACTTGCACACCATCGGTGCTCCGCCACGGCGTTGGCAGATGAGCCATGAGACAGAGCACGTCATCGGCGAAGTGGCCCAGGAGTTGATCGAGGCCGGCATTGCAGGCCGGAGTAACTCCGATTGGCTCGCCCGGCGTGCGCTCTTCACCGACAGCCTTTCCGCAATGCCGTTTGACGGCGACCTCGCAGGCTTGCAGCAGCACATCAAAACCCACAGGGCAACGATTCCTCACAGCGATGACGATCTGCTCGATGAAGAGGTCACAAATCGTTACCACTGGATCAGAAGGGTCTATAACCGCACGGTACTAAAGCCCGGCGAAGAGAAACGCACGCGCAGCGAGTTGATAGACAAGGTTCTCCTCCACCCCGTCGCCGGCTACCTGGTTTTCTTTGTCCTGATGGCCATTGTGTTCCAGGTGATTTTCTTCTGGGCTGAATGGCCGATGCTGGCAATCGAGAGCGGCATATCCTCGCTCGGCAACCTGGCCAGCGGAAATATGCCACCCGGCGAGCTGCGCGACCTGATCGTCAACGGCGTGCTTGCCGGAGTCGGCAACGTGCTCACCTTCCTTCCGCAGATCGTCCTACTCTTCTTCTTCGTCAACCTGCTTGAGGAGAGCGGCTATATGGCCCGCGCAGCCTTCCTGATGGACAGAGTCATGGGGCGCGTGGGACTCAGCGGCCACTCCTTCATCCCACTGCTGGGCTCGTTCGCCTGCGCGGTGCCGGGCATCCTGGCCACGCGAACAATCCGCGACCGCCGCAATCGGCTGGTCACTACCTTGCTCGCCCCGCTGATGCCTTGCAGCGCCCGCCTGCCGCTATACGCGCTCCTGATCGCGGCATTCTTCCCCGAGAGAATGATGCTGGGATTCGTTTCTCTACGAGGCATGATTCTCCTGCTGCTTTACATCGGAGGCGTCGTCGCCGCGCTCTTTGTCGCCTGGATCCTCAAGCACACTCTGCTCAAGGACGAGAAGACGACGCTCCTCCTTGAGATGCCGTCTTACAAAGTGCCGAGCCTCAGGAACGTCGGCCTGGCGATTTGGGACAGCGGCTGGTCGTTCATCAGACGCGCCGGAAGTATCATCCTGATCCTGACGATTATCTTCTGGTTCCTCATCTCCCACCCCGCCAACGAAGAGCTGGCAAACAGCCTCAGGCTGCAGGGCGCAAGCGAGAGCGAGGTGCAGCGGCAGCTGGTCCGCTCGAGCTACATAGGGCAGTTCGGGCTGATGATCGAGCCGGCGATTCTGCCGCTGGGATTCGATTGGAAGATCGGTGTCGGCCTGACCACGGCAATGGCGGCGCGCGAGGTGATCATCGGCACACTGGCAATTATCTACAACACCGAATCGACTGGAGAGGGATCGCTCAATCTCAAGAAGTCCATGCTTGCCGACATCAATCCGCGGACTGGTGACAAAGTCTGGACGCCGTTGGTCGCGGCTTCGCTGCTGGTATTCTTCGTTTTCGCATGCATGTGCACCAGCACCCTGGTGACCATTTTCACCGAAACGCGCAGCATCGGATGGACTCTGTTCGTTCTCGCGTATACATTCACGCTGGCCTATCTGGGATCGCTCGTCGTTTACCAGGGCGGGCTGGCGTTGGGATTTGTTTGATGGATATACAATCAATTGCTGTCTACATGGTCGTCGGAATGGCGGCCGCAGCGTTTGTGGTGAGAATCGTGAGGGCTCTGCGCCGAAAAGCGCCTCCCACCTGCCAGGGCTGCGCCGCCCACAACGACTGCCAGCACCGTGACAACGACGAGAGCCGCCGATGATCGGTCATCGCCATCGCCGCCACAGACCGATTGATTATCCGCCTCCGGCCGGTAAGACCACACTTGAGCAAATGACTCTGGGCGCCGAAGGCGAGGTGATTGCCATCAAGGGCGACAGGCGCACGCGCCGTCGCCTGATGGAAATGGGGCTGCTCAAGGGCAGCCGCCTGCGCGTCAGCAAATTCGGCCCCTCCGGCGACCCGATACAGATCAAGATTAACGACTATTTCCTCTCACTCCGCCTCGCCGACGCCGCCAACATTATTGTCAGGCTCGGTCGTCACTCCGGTCACGATGGCAAAACGCAGGAAGATGTAGAGTCCTGAAACCTGGATCAAAAATTCCTCTTGAAGTTTCTTTTCTGCGGGTGTATATTGTGCATATGCACAGTATGTGAGGAGTTGAACAGGTGCCGAGGCGAAAAAAATTCAGACACTGCGGCGGATTCCGGGGCGGCAGGGTTTTCAAGCCGCTGGGAACACCGATGGCGGATTTGGAGGTCATCGAGCTGCAGCATGACGAACTCGAGGCGCTGCGCCTGTGCGACGCCGAGGGCCTGACGCAGGAAGATGCCGGCGTCAGCATGGGCGTCTCGCGCGGCACTGTGCAACGCCTCGTCACCAGCGGCCGCTCGAAGATGGTCAACAGCCTGCTGCGCAGCGCGGCGTTGCAGATCGTGCCGACTCTCAACATCTCAAACGCCCCGCTTGAAACCGAACCGCCTTGCGAATCCGGAGGGCGGCGGCACGGATGGGGCGGCGGTCGCCACGGCGGCAGACACCGTGGGCGCATGTAAAAAAGGAGAGAAAAATGAAGCTGGCGATTACAGCCGAAGGAAACTCACCCGACAGCCCGGTCGATCCAAGGCTCGGCAGGGCGAAGTGGTTCATGATCTACGACAGCGACAGCGAGACATACGAGGCGGTCGACAACAGCTCGGGAGTCGAAGCGACACACGGCGCCGGCCCGATAGCAGCCGAGACGATCGCCGCACACAAAGTCGATTGTGTGATCACCGGCCACTGCGGCCCGAGAGCGTACCAGGCACTCAATGCAGCGGGGATCAAGGTAGCGGTCAGCGTGGAGGGTACGGTTGCCGAATCAGTTTCTAGCTTCTTGGCTGGAGAACTGAAGTCGACCGACGGTCCGGACGTGCAAGGGCACTGGACCTGATAATTATATGTAAAACCTCAATCACCGGCATGAGCCGGTTTTATGGAAAGGAGGCAGAAAATGCCAGGAGGAGATAGAACAGGCCCCATGGGAATGGGCCCGAGAACTGGGCGCGCCGCTGGCTACTGCGCCGGTTACGACGCTCCCGGATATGCAAATCCAATCGGCGGTCGCTGGGGAGGCCGAGGATTCTACGGAGGAGGGCGTGGCGGCGGTCGCGGTTGGCGTAATCGCTTCTACGCCACCGGCTTACCCGGCTGGGCAAGGCAGGGCTGGCAGCACGCCGGCTGGGCCCCGCCTTATTACTCCCCCACTCCGCCCGAATACACCGTTGAGAATGAGCTTAACACCCTCAAGGCGCAGGCCGAGTACTACGGCGAGGCGCTGGATGATATCAACCGCAGAATGGTTGAGCTCGAGAAAGAAGCTGCAGAGAGCAAAGACAAGTAGCTCTCGCGGCCCGGAAAGGATGTGATCATGCCTTCAATACGCGGACAAGGAGGAGGCCGAGGAGGTGGCGGCCGCGGTCGAGGCGGCGGGATGTCTCTTGGTCCCGGCGGAACCTGCGTCTGCCCGAAATGCGGCGAGACCGCTCCGCACCAACGCGGTGTCCCCTGTTACGAACAGAAATGCCCGTCCTGCGGCGCGATGATGGCTAGAAAAGACTGATCACAACCAACAAGCAATGCTCCCAGGAGAAACACATTGATAATCGCCATCGCCAGCGGAAAAGGAGGCACGGGAAAGACGACCGTCGCCAGCAATCTGGCGGCGGTCGCCGCAAGGAACGGAATCCAGGCCAGCTATCTGGATTGCGACGTCGAGGAACCCAACGGCCACCTCTTCCTCAAACCGGCAATTGACAACTCCCAACTGGTCACTTCGCTGGTCCCCGAAGTCGATGAGTCGACGTGCGAAGGCTGCGGCGCGTGCGCCCGCATCTGCCGCTTCGGGGCGATCGTCTGCCTGGCGGGCAAGGCAATGACCTTCAACGACATCTGCCACTCCTGCGGCGGCTGCGCTCTGGTCTGCCCCACCGGCGCGATAAGCGAAGTCCAGCGAGAAATCGGTGAAATCGAAACAGGTTCCTCCAACGGCATCGGCTTCATCCACGGCCGCTTGCGAATCGGCGAGCCAAAATCCCCTCCCCTGATCCGTAAAGTCCTGGAGCGAGGAAACGAGCTCGCAACGGACGGCGAAATGCTGCTCGTCGACGCCCCACCCGGGTCGGCTTGCCCGGCGGTGGCAGCTATTCGCTCCGCAGATTTGGTTCTGTTGGTAGCCGAGTCCACGCCCTTTGGCCTGCACGATCTGAAAATCGCCGTCGAGGTCGTAAAAAAGCTGAAGCTTTCTTTCGCCGTGGTGATCAACCGCCACGGGATGGGCGACGACCGCGTCGAGAAGTTCTGCCGGCGCGAGGGCATAGAGATCCTGGAGAAGATTCCTGACGACAGGCGGATAGCAGAGGCCTACTCCCGTGGCGAGCTGATTGTCGAGGCGATTCCGGAGTACCGCGACCTCTTCCTCTCGATCCTGGAGAAGGCCCGCAGCACAGCGAGGAATAGACAATGAAAGAGCTGGTAGTCGTCAGTGGAAAAGGGGGCACCGGAAAAACCAGCATCGTCGCATCGCTGGCGGCGTTGGCGGGCGGGAATGCGGTGTGTGCGGACTGCGATGTCGACGCCGCCGACCTGCACCTGGTGCTCTCGCCGCGCATCCAGGAAAAACATGAATTCTACGGGCTCGATATGGCCCGTATAGACCCGGAGAAGTGCACGGCGTGCGGCGAATGCGCAGAGCACTGTAGATTCGACGCAATATTTTCGCCGGTTTCCGGCAATGAATCTTACTCGGTCGATCCGATCTCTTGCGAAGGCTGTGGTGTTTGTTTTCACGTCTGCCCGGCGGAGGCCGTGATCATGGAGAAAAGCGTGGAGGGCGAGTGGTATGTCAGCGAGAGCCGCTTCGGCCCGATGGTGCACGCCCGCCTGTCGCCCGGGGGCGAGAATTCCGGCAAGCTGGTGACGCAGGTCAGACAAAGCGCTAAGCAGATGGCCGAAACGCGTAACTGCGGCCTGATAATCACCGACGGATCCCCGGGAATCAGCTGCCCGGTGATCGCATCGCTGACGGGAGCGGATATGGCGCTGATCGTCACCGAACCGACCCTCTCCGGCGAGCACGATCTGGAGAGAGTGGCACAGCTCGCAAAACAGTTTGGCATCCCCACGATGGTCTGCATCAACAAGCGGGATCTCAATCCGGACCAGGCGGAAAACATGATGCGCCGTGCTCAGGCAAACGGACTGGAAGTGACGGCGATGATCGATTACGATTCGGTCTTCACCGCGGCGCAGATCGAGGGATTGAGCGTCGTGGAGTTCAGCGACAATATAGCTGCAACTCAGATCAAAGAACTTTGGCGCAAAATCGTTGAAAGATTGGAATTGAATAACTCCCGGGAGGAATTCCCGGCTGATCAGAATGGAAAGGAACAGCAAGCATGAGAATAGCGATCCCAATATCCGGAGGTAAGTTGAGCCTACATTTCGGTCACTGCGAGAAATTCTCCCTTATAGATGTTGACATGAGCCGGAAAAAGGTCATAGGCAAGGACGAGGTCGCATCCCCTCCCCACCAGCCGGGCCTCCTGCCCCGCTGGCTCCAGGAGCACGGCACCGATATCATCGTCGCCGGCGGCATGGGCATGAGAGCACAGCAGCTCTTCGCCGAAAAGAACATCAGGGTGGTTATCGGCACGGCCAAGGACGATCCCGACGAAATCGTATCCGACATACTCGAGGGTCAGCTCGAGACCGGCAGGAATCCCTGCGACCACTGACATAAGGTGAAAATATGCCGATCTACGAATACACATGCAAATCCTGCGGCGCCGCTTTCGAAGTGCTGCAAAAGATAGGCGAGCGGTCTGCCGAATGCCCCGCGTGCGGTGCCGACGCTGAGAGGGTAGCCGCCTCGCAGGTCAGCGTAGTCGCTTCCAGCGAAGGTGCTCATCAGAGGGAATCTTGCGACCGCTCGACACCCTGCTGCGGCCTCCCTGAACCTTGCAATGACAGGTCATGCCACTGATGAGCAGCGAAGAAAAACGCATGCTTGTCTATGGCCCGGTTCCCTCGCGCCGCCTCGGCCGTTCGCTCGGATTGGATCTCGTACCGCTGAAAACCTGCACCTTCGACTGCGTCTATTGCCAACTCGGTCGAGGCACGGGGACAACTCTGAAAAGAGACTCATACATCCCCCCCGATGCCATCCTGGAAGCGGTGAGAGAGAGCCTGGCCGGGGGCGCGGATCCCGATTACATCACTCTCTCAGGATCGGGAGATCCGACCCTTCACAGTCAACTCGGTACGATAATCCGTGGAATAAAGGCGCTGACGGGCATCCCTCTGGCCCTGATAACCAACGGCTCGTTGTTATGGGACGAAGAGGTGAGGCACGACGCCGTCGGCTGCGACCTTGTGCTGCCTTCGCTCGACGCCGGCGACGAAGAGACGTTTAAAAAGATCAATCGACCCGATAAAGCTCTCTCATGGGAGAAGATACTCGAGGGCCTGATACGCTTCCGCGTCGATTTTGGTGGTCCAATCTGGCTGGAGGTGATGCTCGTGGCCGGCATTAACGATTCCGAACAATCACTGCAGAATATCAAAGCAGCAATTGAGCGGATTGCCCCGGACAAGATTCATCTCAACACCGTAGCAAGGCTCCCTGCAGAAAGCTGGGCCCACGCGGTGCCCCCGGCGAAGATGGAAGAGATAAGGGCGCTTTTCGGTGACTCGGCGGAAATAATCGCAGAGTACTCCGGCCGTCATTCTCTGCACTCTCACAGCCCACGCAGAGATGAGATCCTCGGCACGCTCCGGCGGCGCCCCTGCAGCGCCGACGATATCGCCGCAGGGCTGCAAATCAACCGACACGAACTGGTGAAAGAACTTGCACTGCTTGAATCGGAAGGCTTGATCATCGCGGAGGAGTGGGAAGGCAACCGGTTTTACCGCCCGGCGGATAGTTGACCTCTATCACCGGCGCATTGCCGAAGCAATGTGGAAGCCGGGCTTTATTCAGCCGCTCTGCCGGACTTTTCTAACAGTGAGCACCGACGCCACCATGCAGATGAAATAAACCGGCGCCAGGTAAAAGAGTGCGCCGGTACCCTCGATGGCCAGCGCCGTCGCCGCACCGGCGGCTATCCAAAGCACAACGATTACTATCTCGGCGACTCCCATGAATTTATCTCCCTGGCTTAAGGCTCATCAAAATGCCAATCGCTGTCGCGTATATCCATGACTCTAAGAACTGCCACGTTGCCTGTCGCAACGTCAAAGGCAATCTTGCGTCCCGTGTGCCCTCCTATATCCTCGCTCACAATTTTGATGCCTTTGCTCCTGAGCACCTTACGGGCAACGTTGATATTCTCCCGGCCGATATTGCGTCTCTCACTGTTTTCCTCTCCCTCAGGAGAGCTGCCGCCGAACAACTGTGCGATTATGTCCCTCTTGCTGCAGCCGGCCTCCTCCATCATTCTAATGAGAGTAATTGTTGCCACATTGCCGTACTTCGCGGTGGCTTTGTGCTTGTCATCCGTGAAGGGATAAAGAAAATTGTTCATGCCGCCGAAGCGGCGCTTCTTATCCCAGAGGCAGACGGAGACGCATGTGCCGAGAACGGCCTGAATAACGGAATTACCTTTGTTGAGGTAGATGAAGCCGGGCATAAGAAGATATTGGCTGTTATCGCGCTCAACCTCCGATCTGTGGCCTTTGCGCACCGCTATTTGCCTCCCTTGATCTGAAATATCCTACCATAATCACAGCATTGTTTATCCCGCCCGATAGGGAAAAACACACCCGATCCAATGCCCACGATTATTCTTTCATCTCAAAAGTGAAACGCAGGCTGAACCCGCCAAGATCGCTGCTTAATGGAATTTTCCGCCAAGCATTGCCTGGAAACAAAGGGAAAGGCAATACTCCATCGGAACTTTCTCATAAAATGTACACATTAATGCCCGTGAATGGACCTTTCGTCAAAATAATTTGCGAATTTGGGAAAGAATATCTTTTACCGACTTCCCCCAGGCCGGGCAAGCGGGATTCTGGAAATGGCGGAGGTGGTAGGATTCGAACCCACGGTAGGCTATCAACCTACAACGGTTTTCAAGACCGTCGCCTTAATCCACTCGGCCACACCTCCGCAAACCGTCAGCAGCGAAAGGGTACGTCGCTCGCCGGAGCCAGTCTAAGGATCAACACCCCTGATGGCAAGGCTGACTGTAACTTGCGCAACCCCTTAACACCTACTCTCAAGTTGACTATAAATTGTGCTGATGCAATACTCCGAGTCTCAATCTTGCTTAGTATCCGCCAACAGCAAAACAGCTCACTTCCAGTTTGGGGCAGCGATAAAGACTGCTGATCCGAAGAGATAATAAATCTCTCAGGCAAGAAAGGAATGAAGTCGACCATGACTCCCCTGGCCGATCCCCCGCTGTTCAAGAAGATTAAGTGCCTCGGCCGTGGTGGATTCGCCCAAACGTTTCTGGTGCAGGTCCTCGACCCCGATCGCGTGAAGGACTGGGGAGAGCTCGTTGCGATCAAGAATCCTCTCAGCGACAACGAGGAGCGCGTATTAATCAACGAATTAATCCTTAACGCCAGTCTTCACAAGTCGTTGCGTAAATTCGAGCACCCCAACATTGTGCGGTACCTGGGCTTCGAGAAGTTCGGGAGCGATGATCCACGGGACCAACGCTGGTCGATGGTGATGGAGTATGTTTCGGGAGGCAGCCTCAGGGACCGCCTCGGCAGGCGGGGCATGCAAAAACCGCTCGATCCGCCGTTGGCGGTGGAGATTGCTTGCGGCATCCTCGAAGGCTTGACGGCAATCCACAATGTCAACCTTATCCACCGGGATATCAAGCCGGAAAACATCCTGATGGATGGAGACATACCGAAAATAGCGGACCTCGGCCTCGGCAGGATGCTCGAGAAAAGCGACATGGCATACTCGCAGTATGGCACTGAGGACTACGTCCCTCCGGAAATCGTCGCCCGCTCAGGAGCTAGTTATAATGCCGATATCTGGTCACTGGGAGTGACGTTTTTTGAGTTACTGACAGGTGAGTTGCCATTCAGCGGCGCCGGAATGCCCACCACGGTTGTCGTCGATAACATCAGGTACCACGAAGCTCCCTCGCCGCATTGTATCAACCCGGCAGTACCGCAAGAGCTGGGAGAGCTTGTCATTCATGCCCTGAACAAAGATCCGCAAAAACGCTTTGCCGACGCGGGCGAAATGCTCGCCGCACTCAGAAATCTAGGATTGGGATCCGGTAAGGAAATTGAGCGGGAATTGGAATATGTCAGGGAGTTGATGGCATCGCCTGATCAGATGAATGAGGCATCGGCAAAACTCCAGGAGCTAATGGAAAGCTACCCCAACGATGCGAGAGTGTTTCAGTGTCATGGCGAGCTGCATAACCGACGCCAGAAACATGCCAACGCCATCAAAGCATTTAAACAGTGCATTGAATTGGATCCCGACAATGCCATCTACCATTGGGATTTGGCGCTTGTACTGCAAAAAAGGGGCTTGATCAAACCTGCAGCCGCCGAGCTGAAAAAGGCTCTGGTATTAGGTCTTGAGCCGAGCCTGCAACGCTACGCAAAAACCCTGCTCAGTACACTGGAAAGGTAGCCTTCGACCAAGGCTCGAGACCCGCGCCATGCAATCACGGGACGCGTTGTTTGATGCCCACCCTGAATTACGATCCCACTCTAAAATTCGCTGGCGACTGTGTCCATTTCCCTCTGTGCCGGCAACAAAATAATGCATTCACTGCTTGAATTAATCGAGTGATTGACGTAAGTTATTGGCAGTCGGGATTCCAGCTTAATAAATATTTTGGTGTAGGGACGAATCTCATTTTCACGGACTCGTGGGTTTTCCCAGTCTTTCACAGAGCAGTAAGCGTCAAGCTTTGGTGACTATCCGCGTGTGGAACTGACTTTGAATGGGGTGGATATGGAAATCGAAAATCCAGTTTGGCGCGATGTGAAGCCCGAGCAAAGGCTGTCCTTTATTGAACAGGACATCATTGCCCTGATGCAGAAATGCAAGGATCTGGAGGACACGGCGGACCAAAAGGAATCAGAGACCCGCCGGCGCTCAGACGAGATGTTCCTCTCGCTGATTGATGTAATGGACAGCTTTGAACGTGTGTTTGACAACATTCGAAACAAAGAGGAACTGCTTGATAAGCAGACGCAGATTTGGGTTCGTAACTTCAGGACGATCTATCGTTCATTCAAAGATATTTTGTCCAAGCAGGGAGTCACCGAAATAAAGATGGTGGACATGTGGTTTGATCCTCGGTGGCACAAGGCCATCGACGCCGTCGATGACTCTCCGGAACCTCCCGGATCAATATTAAAGATTGCTCGAAAGGGTTACATGATTGGGAACAGGTGTCTTCGTAAGGCCGAGGTAATAATCGTTAGGGAGGAAGCATAAGTTCTTATTACTCGAATTACTCCAGACTAATCGGTGCAGGGATTCCAGAGAGCAGCCGTTCGCAAAAGAGAACCGGGGTGGAGGGGGCCTTCCCGGCTTCCCAACCCAAGACTCGATCAAAAAGAATAATCTTGGACTCTGACAGGGGATGAATCATGGGAATCAAAATCGGTATCGACCTGGGAACGACCAACTCGGCTGCCGCTATTGTACAAGGAAAGCAGCCGAGAATCATCGACAGCAAGGAAGCGAAACCGCAGATACGCTCCGTTGTGGGCTTGAGAAGAAGCAAGAGAAAAGGTGAGGTCAAGGAACAGATTCTTGTAGGCGATATCGCCGTGGACAATTGGGAAAACAGCCCGCAGGACACGATCGTCTCCATCAAACGCCTAATGGGTCGGGGCGTAGCCGATCCTGTCATCCAACGTATGAAAGGCAATTCTAGTTACCAAATCATAGAACCCTCCGACGGCACAAAGGACAGCATCCGCGTGGTCATGGGCGGCGATGAGTACTCACCGATTGAAATCTCATCAATGATTTTGAAGAAGATCAAGGAGGACGTCGAGTTTAAGGTCGGCGAGACGGTCGACCAGGCCGTCATTACCTGCCCCGCCTATTTCGGCCAGATCCAAAAGCAGGCGACCCGCCTGGCCGGCGAGTTGGCAGGGATGAAGGTGATCAAGGTGCTCGACGAACCGACGGCGGCGGCAATCGCCTTCGGGATCGATGCTCTGAAAGGCGACGAAGCAAAAACCATCCTGGTCTACGACCTCGGAGGAGGGACTTTCGATATCTCGGTGCTGATGATGGCCAAAGGAGCCTTTGCGCAGATAAACCTCGAAGGCGACATGTGGCTCGGAGGCGATGATTTTGATCAGGTCCTGGTGGACAAGGCCGTCGAATGGATCAAGGGCGAGTATGATCTCGATCCGATTAAAGATCACAAGGCAATGGTTCGTTTGAAGAAGAAGGCAAAGGAAGTCAAGGAACAGCTCTCTGCATCGCTCGATGCCGACTTTATTGTTTCAAGCCTGATGACCGATGAAAACGGCAATCTGGTCGATGTCGACTTCGGCGTAACGCGCGATGAATACGAGGCAATGATCGATCCGATGGTCGACAGAACGCTCGCACTCGTCGATAAATCCATAGCTAATGCAAACCTTACCGACGAACATGTCGATCACATCCTGATGGCCGGCGGCTCGACCGGTATCCCTCTGATACACAAGAAAATTGAGGCGCGATTCGGCCCGAAGAAGATCCTGCGAAATATCCACCCCAAGCACTGTGTTGCTTACGGCGCCTCGATTTTTGCGGCCGTCTCGGAGTGCGTGTTCTGCACAAATCCCGACCCCGAAAATCCCAAGGATGTCTGTGATCATCCGAATCCGGAGGGAGCAACCGTCTGCGAGAGATGCGACGGACCCCTCGAAGTGATAAAAAAAACCACTGAACCAAAGGAGCCGACGGTCGAGAAGAAAGAAGAGGAGCAACCGGTCAGCGATGAAATCACCTTCGGCCCAATCAGCGGTGAATTACCCTATATTGAGGCGGCACCATATTTCTACGGAGCCCTGACAAGCGGTGGCGGATTCGCAGTATTTGTTAGAAAGGGTGATCCATGCCCGACGCAAGATCCTGAAACCAAGACATTTACGGCCTCGAGCGCGGAAGCCCGGATGATCGCAATCCCGATATATGGGAGAGACAGCATCGAGAATCCGGAGTTGGATGAAAAGCAGGGTATTGTATTTGCGGTGCTGCCGCCAAATCCGAAAAGAAAGCCTTTTACTATATTGGTTACGCTCAAGCTGCTTGGAACCAAAGAGTTCAAGGTGAATGCCCAACTTGAAGACGGGCGGCCGCTACACCCCTGGCGCATGATAGGAGAAAAGGATCAGAAGGCGATGGAAATCATGCAGCAGGGAGAAGAAGAAGCGTTTAGCAAAAGAGATTTCATTTCACCCGATGTTCAGATCAAGTTAAATGCCTTGCGGGACAAGTTTTACGCTGCCATGGAAGCCCACGATTTTGAAAAAGCGATGGAAATCGCAGAGGAACTGTTGAACGTTGCAAAGGCCATCACACAGGGCCCGACCGGCATTAGAGAGAAGTTGATGGGCATCGTCGGTTACACAGAATTCCTGCTTCACCGCTATGATAAGATGATGGACCCCGACCTGGCCTATCAGCTTAACAAAATGAAAGAAGACGGTAAGCATGCGCTGGAATCCGGCGATGAAGCAGACATGCAGACCGCCTTCGAGCAGCTCGATGCCACCACCGACAGGATTCCACAGCACGTCCAGATGCTTCTCGGCATGAGAATGGCGATTGCCCGCAGAGTGAGGCCGATCGATGTCGCCACTGCGGCCAACTTCGAGGAGAAACTGAACGAGGCCGAAGAAATGATCATGCAGGAGAATCCGATGGGATTACTGCTGCTCAAGGAGGTCACAGAGGAGCTCTCCAACTTCATCGAGACGCATCCCGAGCCGGAAGATATGCTCATCCCCTGCCCCCATCCGGGCTGCAAGCACATGGTGCGTGCCGACGTTTTCTTCTGCCCGGACGGTCATCCGGTCAACATCGTCAAGTCCTCCTCTTCAAGTTTCTCCGGGTGATATCGATTGCCTATGAGCAGGTACTATGAACGCGATTGATAAATAACTATTACATAAGGGGTTAACTGTGAAAGATCCACTCCAAACGCAGCAAACGCCTTATGAGGTGCTTGGCATCGAACGTGATGCCAGCGATTCCGAAATAATTGGCGCATTCAAAAAGGGTATGCTCAATCCCCGCCGGATGAAGGAAATCACTCTTGCCAACAAGATGCTGATGGATCCTGTCTCACGCGCTGGTACTGATCTTTTGCTCTACGACACATCGGTGCTTGAGAGGCTGACGCCTTCCCCTATAAACAATGAGAAAATCCTTGAACCCGGCCAGCGTCTTGCCACGGCTAAGGCGTGGGAACGAGCGTTGGCAGGTAATACAGCGGATCATGGCCTGAAACACAGCATAGCTCTTCTCTGGTACTGGTGGGCTCGTTATGAAGAGGAACGCGTGCAGGCCATGCTTATCCGCGCTGCGGAATTGGGTATTGAACTGAAGAAAATCGAAGGCAAGGCGGAATTGCTTCTCTTTCTCGGAGAAGCCGAAGGCTTGGATATCGATCCGGAATCGGGAAACGGCTGCCCCGAGAGCTTCGAGTGGCGTAACGATTGCCTTCCGGGAATTCCCCCGTTGGGCGATATCTGGAAAGCCGCCATCGGCTATTGGGTCATGTTGGTGAGCTCCGATGCCTTCTGCGACGCCTTCGATCGCCTCGATCAGAGGCAAAGAAACGAACTCCGCAGGAGCCACGGCGTCGAAATGCTTAAGAGTTCGCTCCAGAAGTACAACAGCGAGTACCGCAACCGAGGCGCCATTTCAATGGCTGCACTTTACAAAGAACTAATCCTCTCCCTCTCGGTCGAACAAAAGACGGCGCGTGCCATGTCCTCCGCCGGTGTGAAAGTCGGAGCGGGAGCACCTCTGAGCTGCGGCGCACTCGCTTTGGAAAGGCTCGGCTTAATCGATCAGATAAGGTCCAAACTCGACAAGGCCCTGGAACATTATCCCGATAATGAAACTCTTCGTAGTCTGCGCGACAGCCTGTCGCCGCACTCGAGGATCGCGACCCTCATCGACGACGGCAAGTTCGAGGAAGCCTTGGAGGCCATCGCCGGTGAAAAGAAAAGCGACGAAACAAATGCGCTTAAAGCAAAGGCTCTTTTCGGATTGGGAATGGACCTGGAAAGCGCGGGAGAATCGAACGAGGCCATGGAGGCCTGGGAAAAAGCCCTCAAAGCCGCCGACGATCCCTCGCTGAAGGACAAAATAAGGAACGCGGTTTCCGAGTCGTGTACCAAGCATGCTGCGGCAAAGGCGGATACAGACCTCGAGGGGGGAATCAGACTTCTGCGTAGAGGTTACAAGCTCGTCGCCAGTGAGAAGACCAAATCAAACCTGGCCGAGCTGCTGACCAGAAGAGGAATTGAAGTCGTTGTGCAAGTGCAACAGGAATTCGAGAAAAATCAGACACCCACCAAGAGCATGATCTCCAAGGCGAAAAAGGGTGTCGCCGACCTGCAGGAAGCCAGGAAGCTCGGCTCGCAGAAAGCCGCCGAACAGCTAAGCGCCGCTGAAAATTTCCTCGATATCCTCAAGCAAGCGATGGGGGCCGGCAAGCACCAGAAGAAACTGGAGACCGCCCTTAAAAATCAGGATTGGGACGACGCTATCGACATCCTCAGGCAGATGCGAAACGAGGTTTCCGGCGAAGCAAGAAACCAAATTGAGAAAAACATGGCTGTTTGTTACCTCAACCGGGCCGGCAAGAAAATGGAAGTGATACAGCGCGAAATGTCAAGCTCCTCGCCTGATTTGTGGACCCTGAAAAGCACACTTCAAGCGATCCTGGAGGACCTCGGAGAAGCAAAGAAGCTCGATCCGTACAACGCGGAGGTCGACAATTTCCTCAACTCCATCGCCGGCTCACCGCTGGCACAGATTCTCACCATGGATGACCTCTCAGGCTACAGCGTCTCATCGCAACCGACCTCTTACCAGGGATACTCGTCTTACAGCGACGCGGTCGAGAAGGTGATGGGCTGGTTATTGCTCGGAGCCGTATGGTTGGGAATGGCAATAATCATCTTCGGCCTGCTTTACCTTTCAGCCCTCTGGAATCCGGATTTCAATCCGGATGACATTCTCGGAAATTCGCTGACGGCTCTGGGCGGTTCGGCTTTCCTCGTCCTGATGTACAAACTGAACAGTTAAAAGAAATACATACGTGGGACCGGATAAGAATGCCTCATAACTACAGGTTGGCGAGTTCGCATCGAACAGGAAAAAAGGAACCGTTCCTGCGATCCGGAGAGGCTCAATTCTGGAAAAACCCGGCAATTAGATGGAATACAGAAGAGAAATCGAGTCTTTGAAGTGGGATTAGGTGAGCTCAATGAATATCGATTGTCCGGTATGCCCTCGAAAGAACATTCCACCGGAGAACTCCAGTTGTCCGCAATGCGGCGTGGATCTCGCACCGCTCAGGCGCGTGCGGCAACTCGGAGGGTCGTTCTATCAAGACGCCAAACACCACCTCGATCAGGGCGATCGGGATGCCGCGGTCCGCTCCCTCGATTTAGCCGTCAGTTTACATGGCGTGGCGGCATCCATTCCCGCCGCCCTGCTTCTGGCAAAATTAATGATCGATTCCGGGAAAAGCCGGTGGGCAGCCGCATTGCTCGAAAAAGTAATCGTCGCAGATCCCGACAACGAAGAAGCGCGGGAACTGCTGGCCGCGGAAGCGCCGCTCACCCGGGAAAAGCCTGGATCGAGATCCGCATTAAGAATTGCTCTCGCCGTCGTCGCCATTCTGGCGGTAGTCGCGGCATTTTTCATTGGCGAGCTCTCCTACAAGACCTTCTCTGCGGAATACAAGGCCCTATCAGACCAGGCCGGCGAATCGGCCTCTCTCCAGGCACAAGTACAAAATCTTGTCTCAGAGGCGGACAGCATGCGTAATCAGCTGGCTGGATTCGAGCTTGCCGAAATGAATGCTCGACGTTGCGTTGAACTGCTTGACGAAATCTATCGACAAGCTGGCAGCCTGCAAAACACGCTGGCCCAGCGCTCACCCGATGCTGTGATCCTGGTTCCCATTGACGGCCTCTTCAAGCCCGGCGGGAAGAAAATCAATTCAGAATCGACAGAAATCCTCAACCGTATAGCGAGCTTCGTTAATAAAAACGGAAATGCCATTATTCTCGAGATCGAAGGTCACGCCGACAGCGTTCCTTCAATTTGGGATCCCCGCTACGGGAATTGGATACTGGGACTCGAAAGGGCCTCCGTGGTTGCCACCTACCTCACTTCGGTCGGAGGAATCTCCCGCGATCTATTAAATATCTGCAGCGCCGGGGAGACTAATCCGCCTTTCCCCAACGACAGCGAAGAGAACATGCGGAAAAACCGGACCGTAACTTTCCGAATTCACGCCAATCCGAACAGCACCGGCAACCTCACTCAAGGGGAGGGCTGAACACGCAAAGATTCGCACCGACGATCGGACCGGCGCCATGTGAAGGAGGGATTAAGTGATGCACAGGATTTCATTCGGAACGCAGCTGGCCTGGATGATTGCCGCTCAGGAAGCGGTCACCCTCGAGTACGAATCGATATACATCGAGCACATGATGATCGCACTGCTCAAGATCTGCGACATCGATGAGAAAGAAATTAAATCGCTGGTGAGCATAGACGGCGACCAGTGGCTGCGATTTCTCAGGGAACGCGATCAGCTCAAACAGATTTTCGACTCAAGCAACCTGGCAATAAGCAAAGCCCGAAAGGAACTTCGCAGCTTCATTGGCGGAGGCGGCCAGCCCTACTCAGGAGGCACTGTCCATCGAGATAAGTCGGTAAAAAAAATGTTCGACCAGGCGGAGGAAATCCGCAAGGATTCAGCCGAAAGTGAGATCATCCTGCCCCTGCTCCTTGCCGCCGTGCTGAAGAGCGCGGAACTTTCCGACAGGCTCCAACAATATTTCTCCGAGGCCGACATAGATAAAGATGCTCTCCTGACGGCATGCTCCTCGGTAATGGAGGGTGCGAAACAACAACAGGCCGAGATAGAAAGCCGGGAAACGGCAATGCCTGCCAAGGCTCCCGTGGGACCGGTTAAGGAGGATCACGACACCCCTTTCCTCAACAAGTACGGCAGGGACCTTACAAGGCTCGCCCGGGAGGGCAAGCTGGGGCCGGTGATCGGCAGATCCGCAGAAATTAAAAAAATCATTCAGGTACTCAGCAAACAGAAGAAGAACAACGCAATTCTTGTGGGCGAAGCGGGCACCGGCAAGACTTGCGTGGTCGAGGGCCTGGCTCAAAAGCTGGTCTCCGGGACACTGCGGCCGGAATTGGCAAAACTGAGAATCGTCGAGCTGAAGGTGTCTTCACTCCTCGCCGGCACCAAGTATCGGGGCGACTTCGAAGAGCGGATGGAATCGATTTTGAGGGAAGCCAAGGAGGATGTGAATATCATCCTGTTCATCGACGAGGTCCATACCATCGTCGGCGCCGGAGACGGGGGCGGAGGCGGTCTCGATGCGGCCAATATCATCAAGCCGGAACTGGCACGCTCCGAGATGCGCTGCATCGGCGCCACGACAATCGATGAGTACCGCAAGCTGATCAGCCAGGACAAGGCTCTGGAGCGCCGCTTCGAGATGGTGTGGATCGACGAGCCCACCAGGGACGAGACAGTAGAGATTCTGAAAGGGCTCAGGCCCACTTACGAAGAGCACCACGGCGTCAAGATCTCCGATGAGGCCGTCGAGGCGGCGGTTGATCTCTCGATTCGTTATCTGCTTGATCTGCGGCTGCCCGACAAGGCGCTCGACCTGCTCGATCAGGCCTGCGCGCAGCTCAGCCTTGGATCTCTCTCACTGACGCCGGAAGACTTCAAACGGCTCTCCGAAGCGAAAGGCGACGCAAAGTTAGTGGGATTCCGCGAAATAGCCAAGGCCGTTGCTGAGCGGGCCCACATTCCGCTTGATTCGCTCACGCTGGATGAGAAGGATCGCCTGCAGCAACTGGACACCCTTCTCAAGCGCCATGTCATCGGCCAGGACGAAGCCGTCAAGGAAGTAGGAGATGCCGTCCGCCGCGCCCGCGCCGGCTTGAAGAAGAAAGCCCACCTTCCCGACGCCGTCATGCTCTTTCTCGGTGCGACAGGAATTGGCAAGACCGAGCTGGCAAAAGCACTTGCCAGGGAAGTCTACGGTGGCGAGGAGCGCGGGCTGATCAGTATTGACATGTCCGAATATCAGCAGGAGCAGTCGGTGACACGGCTGGTCGGCGCCGATCCCGGGTACGTCGGCTATGGTGAGGAAGGGCTGCTGATTAAATCAGTGCGCACTCACCCCTACTCCGTGGTCCTACTCGATGAGATCGAGAAAGCCCACCCAAACGTATGGATCACTTTCATGCAGGTGTTTGACGAGGGCCGGCTGACAGACTCCACCGGCCGCCGGGCCGACTTCTCCAACACCTTCATCATCATGACCTCCAACCTGGGAGCGGGAGTGCGGATCAAAAAGAAAAAGGGCCGGATGGGAATCTCCGTTTCCGAGGAAACCGTCGAAGAGCCGGCGGAAGAATTCGACAGGGAGGATTACCGCCAGACTATTCTCCAGGCTGTCGAGGATTCCTTCAAGCCCGAGCTCAGAATGCGCATCCAGAAGCACGTGGTCTTCTACCCGCTCGACCGCGAGGCCGTCAGACAGATTGCCGAGAAGGAGGTCTCGCAATTGGTCAACCGCCTGGCAGCCAAGGGGATCACCCTGACTGTGGACGACAGCGCCTACGAAATTATCCTCGCCAAAGGCTACAGCATCGCTTACGGCGTACGCCATCTGCAGCGGACAATCGAGCGAATGATTCAGGAGCAGATTGCCGCCGAAATCATCAGCGGAGCAATTTCCGGCGGATCAATTATCAACATCAAAGCCGCCGACGACGGCGAGTCTCTGCTTTTCGAGAAGTGAACGGTTCTCAACAAAGGAGGGGAACGTGCCATCGCCATATATTATCGAGGAAACACCGCGCGGCGAGAGGGTTGTCGACATCTACTCCCGCCTGCTGAAGGACAGAATGCTGTTTCTCACAGGCCCGCTGGACGACCACGTAGCCGACCTGATTATCGCGCAGATGTTTTACCTCGAGTCCGAATCTCACAACGACGACATCCTCTTTTACATCAACAGCCCCGGCGGTGTGGTGACCGCAGGAATGGCGATCTATGACGTCATACATTACATCACCTGCGACGTTGTGACCATCTGCCTGGGACAGGCGGCTTCGATGGGCGCTTTTCTGCTCGCTTGCGGCACTCCGGGAAAAAGGATGGCCCTGCCCAGTTCGCGCGTGATGATCCACCAGCCTCTCGGCGGCGTCCAGGGTCAAGCCACTGACATCATCATCCACGCCAAAGAAATCCTCAGAATGAAGGAAAAACTCAACCGAGTGCTGGCTGAGCGGACAGGAAAGACCATGTCCCAGATCGAGCAGGATACAGAGCGCGATTACTTCATGTCCGCTGACGAAGCAAGGGAATACGGCATCGTCGACAGGGTCGTCGAATCGCGTGTGAAAAAGAATTGACACGGGTTTCCAACCGAGGCCGGAAATAGAGCCTACTTCGCCTCGATTGCTCGCTTGATGTTCGCAAGCTCTTGCGATATCTGATTCAGGCTCCCGGCTATATCACGCAGCCAGCGGTCGGAGGCGTCACGGAGATTATCCGCGATCCGTGCCAGCTGACGGTCGGACTCTTGCAACGGTTCCGTATTCATACCGGCCACGGCCGCTTCCAGAGCCTCGATCCGAATTTGCAGGCCGGCAATGTCGGCCGTCGAAGTCTCAGCTCTCACGCCCGCCACCGGAGTCTGCAGTAGGCTGATTACAAAAAACGCCGCCGCGAAACCTGCCAACGCTGAGATAAGGACTGTTGTGACTAGTGCTTTCCGATTCGACATCCATTCCTCCAATTAATTGGCACGATGAGAAACCGATCGGCTGCTGCCGTCTAGCTGCCGACAACCGCCGACGCCTCGACTTCCAGCAATGCCGAGGGATCCGCCAGCCTGCTCACCTCTACCATTGTTGTGGTGGGTAGTACACCGCTCAGAACCTCCGCGTGAATCCGCCCAACCTCCTCCCAAAGACTGATGTCGGTCATGAAAATCCGCGTGCGAACAATGTCCTCCCTCCTGCCGCCAAGCACTTCGATGGCACGGATGACAATCGCTAAAGCGTTGCGCGTCTGTTCGCTGGGATCTTTAGGGCAGGCACCGTTCTCGTCGAGGCCGATGGTACCCGTCACTTCAATCCGATCCCCTACGCGCATGGCGCGGCTGTAGCCGATCACCGGTTCCCACGGCGCACCGGTGAACACAACTTCCCTGCCCGCTGCATTTCTCTCGATTTTCATGTTTTTCAGCATAAGCCTTACCTGTTTGGTGGAGCCGCCCTTATGGGCAGGCATGTGACTGCTCTGCCGACGTGAGAACGAGTAATCGGAATTCCAACAGATTGATAGTATATACTGTATCTCCGCAGAGTTATTAGCGAGGGAAAACGATGTCAAAAACTCTCCCCTTCAGGACAGCCGCGATCACAGTCACTTTGTTAACGGCAGTAGCAACTATCGCATTGGCTGGATCAACTGCGGCGGCCTCGAGTCCCGGCGAAATCAACAATGAATTGCTGAAACAGATAATCGACGAACAATATCCTGAGCTCGAGACGATCTGCAGGCACCTGCATGCCAACCCGGAATTATCCCTCCAGGAGAAGGAGACCTCGGCGTTGGTCGCGCGCGAGTTCCGCGCCGCGGGCTTCGAGGTAACCGAGAACGTTGGGGGTTACGGAGTGGTGGGTGTGCTGCGCAACGGCGAGGGCCCGACTGTGCTTCTGCGCGGCGACATGGACGCCCTGCCCATAACGGAGAAAACCGGGTTGCCTTTCGCCAGCAAAGTGCGGATGAAAGACCAGGCTGGCCGCGAGGTAGGCGTGATGCATGCCTGTGGCCACGACATCCATACCAGCGTCCTGATCGGCAACGCCCGCGTGCTGGCGAAGATGAAGGACCACTGGAGCGGCACGCTGGTGCTGGTGGCTCAGCCGGCCGAGGAGGGTTACGGTGGCGCGCAGATGATGTTCGACTCCGGGCTCTACGAGCGCTTCCCCCGACCCGACTACGCCCTCGCCCTGCACGTGGCGCCGAACATTCCCGCAGGCTCGATCGGCTACACCGAAGGCCAGGCGATGGCCGGAACGCTCTCGATGAAGGTGACCGTCCGCGGTCTCGGCGGCCACGGAGCCATCCCCCACACAACAAAGGACCCGATCGTTATCGCCGCCCGCCTGATTTTGGCATTGCAGACGATCGTCAGCCGCGAGATCGATCCCAACGAGCCGGCGGTGATCACTGTCGGCGAGATACATGGCGGGACGGCAGCCAACATCATTCCCGACGAAGTCGCACTCAAGCTGAATCTCCGCTTCGCCAACGACGCCGTGATGAATCACATGCTGGAGGCGATCGAGCGCGAGTGCCGCGGCATCGCCATCTCAGCAGGCCTGCCTGAAACGCTCTGGCCGGTGATCGAGCGCAGCAACAAGGTCAATCCACCCGTATTCAACAATCCCGAACTAACCGGCAGGGCCACAGCGAAATTCAGAGAATTCCTCGGCGAGGACAAGGTTGTTACCATCCCGCTGGTCACCGCCAGTGAGGACTTCGCACTCTTCCGCGACGGCGAGCCGCCGGTCAAGACCCTTCTCTTCTGGCTCGGGATAACCGATCCCGAGTTCATCCAGTCAGTCAAAGGCCGCGAGGGCGCGTTGACGGAGAGCGAGGCGGGAAGGCTTGCGCTGCACACACCCTACATGCGCGCCGAGCAGGAGCCCTCGATTAAAACTGGCGTGGGCGCGATGTGCACGGCGGTGCTGGACCTTTTGGATAAAGATCGTTAACAGTATTTCGAGACCGGATTAGTCTTTTTAGCGCGAAGGCTGGTCCGCCAAGTGCGTCTGGTGCATCAGGTTCCATACTTGCAGGTTGACGAAATCCATGTGGTTTTTAATGAACTTGCTGCCGTCAACATTGTAGATGCAACCGCCGCGCAAGCTGTACTCTTCACTCGCTTGCAGCATGTCGATGTCGACGACACAAGGCAGCGGTCCGCGAATGCCATAAGCTCCGATCGCCCCGAATGTGGGATATTCATCGGTCCTGGGATTGGGGCCTTCGCCGTAGGGCGGCGCATCGCGGAACTCCTTCGGCTGCGCTCCGCGGTCGCTGTTGGCGAAAGTGAACCAACGCCGCAGGACCTTGTCGTTCTTCGAGTAGACATTCACAATCGGGCCCTTGACCAGACCATCCCGAATGATATGCCAGTAGTATCCGGGGCCGATGTCCTCTTCCAGGTTCTTGTACGGCCGCCAGGGCTCGGGGATTCTCGAGCAAAAAGCCCAAATGGGGGCGGCTCCTTCGACCAGCAAGAGCGAATCGATCGGGTGGATTTCGCTCTTCAAATCGGGCCGCCCCAACAGCATCTCAGAAATAACTACCGCCCCGAGGCTGTGACCCATCAAGTGGAACTTTGCATTCCCACCCGGTTTCACTGCTGCTTGTAGTTTACGCAGCAACATATACCCGCCCCGTTCCGCCACCAGCCTGGCTCGTCCGCGCATGTACCAGAAACTGAGATTAGAGTGGCTGGCGCTGGGCCAGTGCAAACCGATAACTATCCCATGAGAATCAACTGCATCCTGCGAGAATCGCTCCAGCAACTCTTTGTTGGCGAGATATTTGGCAATCCATTTCAAGAATTCTCCGCGAGCCCGGAGAAAATCGTACTGCCAGCCATGGCATGCGATCATCACCTCAACGCTCTCGCCCTCTGCCGATGCAATCCGGCGAACAATCCGGTCGCTGAGATAACTGCCGGTATCCGATGGAATTTCGCACCCGTCGCGGTCGAAGGAAATCAGATAAAACTCGGTTTCCTCGAGTATACCGTGAAAAGCCTCGGAGCGCGGCTCCACCATCGGTCTGCCGGTCGCGCAGCCGGAGGCCGCCAACCCTAATAGAACAAGGAAGAGAAGAATCGACATCGCCTTGATATCAAATACGCTCGACTTATTCATCTGCGCCCTCTGCTGCATCAGAATTGGAAAACCCTATTGAAGTACACTGAGCTGGAGGTTCCTGTCCCAGCTTTAGTGGCCTCTTTTGCTGAAATGGCGATATAGCAACCAGGTGAAAAGCACCGAACAGGCAAGTATCAAGCCCGGGACGGCCACACCCCAGAGAAATGAAAATTCCCGCTGGACCACCTCAGTCGCGGCTTGAGTTGTCTTCAAGATGCTCATTTGCAGTATCCGTTTCTGTCGATTCTCCTCGCTTTCGGCGGCGCGCATAAGCCACCCAGGCGAGAATCAGGCCCAGGAAAGAGGCCGCATAGGCGATCGTCATCCCAATGACGATATGAAGGCTCTTATCCACTTCAATCCTCCCACCTGATCTTGCGGTCCAGGTCCTCGAGATAGCGCTTCTGCCGCTTCTCGTACTCGCTGGAAATCACCTTGAGCTTGGGATCGATCACGTAAATCATCAGCAACAGCGCTGCCAGCCCCACCGCGAGCAGCAGCCAACCCCACCAGAAGAAAAATACCAATGGCGTTCCGAGAGCGAGGGCGACGTAGGAGATCACCGAGAGGACGATGCCAAAGAAATCCTCCCGCGTCCACTCATCGGCTGCTTCAGGACTCCATCTTCTTCTTATCAAGCCCATCTCCTATCCCCCCGTCGCGTCGGTAGTTGTCTCAGAAGTCGCGCTCTCCCCACCGATCAATCCTCTACGCTCGGCCTCTCGCCGCACCGGCCCCCACCAGCCGATCGGCCGACTCATCACGTAAAACTTGACGAGGTTGTCCATCTTCTCCGGCCTGGTCAGGAACGTCGCCGGCAGGTAAACAAGCATACCCAGCACCATAAGGATCCAGAAGCGGTGATAATCCTCGAGACCCGAGAGAATGCCGAAACCCGGCAGGATCCACACTATCAGCCAGCTCATGCCAAGGTTCGCAATCCAGGCGGAGAGGTAACCCCAGGAGTTGAATCGCCACCAGATCACTTGCAGCAGCGACGGCAGCCAGATCCCGGCGCTCATGATCCAGATGGCGAAAATCAGCCAGGAGGTGATCGACTCCATCATCATGCCGTAGACGAACGATCCCAGCAGCAGGATCAGCGTCGATATCCGACCGACCCACACCAGCCTCCGCTCGCTCGCCTTCGGATTGATGTAATGATGGTATATGTCTCGCGTGGCGTACATCGCGCCGAGGTTGAGGTGCGTGGAGATGGTCGAGAAATGGATCGCCACGATCGCAGCGAAGAAGAAGCCGAGCAGTCCGATGGGCAGGAACTTGAAGCCCATCACGAACCAGCCCACTTCGTAGACCTGCTTAGCCTGCTCCGCTGTCCCCCCGCCAGCTTTTACCTGTGAAATGATATCGGGAAACAAGACGAAGAAGCCGAGTAACGCCACGGCCCAGATGCCGTTTCGGATCACCACGAGTGCCGATCCCGACCAGATTGAGTAGCTGGCGTCGCGCACCGTCTTCGCACTCTGTATCCGCTGGCTCTCGGCGTACCAGTCGATGTAGGTGCCCATGCCGAAGCCGGCAAGCAACGCCATGAACAGCAGCGTGAAGAACCAGGCGAAGGGGAATTCGCCGCCGAGCAAGCCCGTGAAGGCGAATGGATTCAGGCGCCAGTCTTGCCCCATATCAACAAGTCGGGTGACGATCTCACCCGGTCCGCCGGCCGCGGCAATACACCAGGCGGAGACGATCACGATGGCCAGGAATGCGATGATGCCCTGCTGGAAGTCGGCCATCACTACGCCCCAGTAGCCTGCGGTGAGGACGTAGATGGCGCAGATTGATGAGAAGAGCACCAGCCCGATCCACTCGTCCCAGCCGAAGGCGAGATTGCATACCTTGCCCATCGCGATGCCGACCCAGCCGAGGATGAACATGTTCATGAAGATCTGCCAGCCGGCTAGCCAACCACGCAACAGTTCTGCGCCGAGGCCGCCGAAGCGCAGGCTTTGCCACTCGGCCTGGCTGTAAGCCAGCGAGCGTCGGAAGATCCTCGTGCTCACCAGAGCGCTGATTGCGCACCAGGCGGAGAAGAAAGTGATCCAGATGCCCCTCAGGCCGTGCTCGTAGATTACGCCGCCGATCCAGATCGGTGTGTCGGTAGCCGTGTGTGTGGCGTAGACCGAAGAAGCCGGCAGCCACCAGGGCAACCCCCGGCCCGCGAGGAAAAAATCGGCTTCGCTTCGCTTGCCCAGGCGGTAGAACAACACTCCGCAGAGGACCATCACCAACAGGAAGAGTACAAGCCAAATCCAGTCTATCGCCTGCAACTCGACCTTGTATCCGAAAAATTCGGGAAGCGAAAAGGTTTCGTTCATCCCTGCCCTTACCCCCGCATTGATCATAGATATGGCTGCTCAGGCAGTCAACAACTTGTGTAGCTTGGCAGGCAGGCGCATCTGCCGGTTGACAGGGCACCTTCCGGCTTTGTTATTGTGTTGGGAATCAGCAGGCAGCGCAAACTGCTAAATTCATGCGAAAACGCCACCTGGATTCCCACGCGTGTTCAAGAGGCTTCGAGCTGTTCCGACCGGAAGATAATGCTCCGGCGGCAATGCTCGGCTGAATATTGGAAAATGCAATTTCTCAGAAGAGGAAACGATGAGACGGTCGACTTTACTTGTGATTTTGCTGGTCGCCTTGCTAGCCGCCCCGGTGATCTGCGAAGCCGAAAAACCAAAAGGTAACCTGATCATTATCGGCGGCGGCGGAGAGCCCGAAGAGGTCTGGCCGAGACTTATCGAACTCGCGGGCGGAAAGCAGGCCTCGATAATCATTCTGCCGACCGCGACCGAGAGCAAGACCAGCGGGCCGGCCTACGAGAAATACCTCGAAGAGGAATACGGCTGCACCAATGTCGAAGTCCTTGACCTGAAAACCCGGCTGGACGCATTCACACTGAGGAACGTCAGGCTTTTGAGAAACGCCGGTGGCATTTTTTTCACCGGCGGCGATCAGACCCTCATTCTCATTGCCCTCTATAAGACCCCGGCAGGCAAAGCCATCAAGCAAGCCTTCACGCGCGGGGCGGTAATCGCGGGCACCTCCGCGGGTGCCGCGATAATGGGAGAGAAAACCATCACAGGGATCGGCGATTTCGAGGTGATCAAATCAGCCACAGTCCAGCTCTGGCCGGGATTCGAATTCGTCTCCGGTGCGGTTTTCGATCAGCACTTCATCGCCAGGAAGAGACTCAATCGACTGCTCTCGGTGATACTGGAGAATCCCGAGTATCTCGGTATCGGGATAGACGAAAGCACGGCTGTCTGGGTAAGGCCGGAAGGGCGATTCGACGTCCTCGGCGGCGGTTCCGCTGTGGTGATCGACGCATCCGGATCAACAGTGAACGGCACGAATCAGAGTTCTGATCCGGCAAATCTGGGCGTTTACGACCTCAAGGTCCACATCTTATTACCTGGGGACACATTCGACATGAACACAAAAACGGTCACTGACAGAACAAAATGATAAACTGCAACGCCGGGCAAGACGGCTCGTCTCCGGCGTAATATACTGTCGGCTGACACCAACATTCGCTCAACCGAGATAGATTGCGAGGCCTTGAATGAGCCAAGATTATGAGCACATCGAGACTAAACTGATCCATTCCGGCGAACCCCTTCCCCACATCGAGGGCGCAGTGGTTGTCCCCATCTTCCAGAGCTCGACTTACGAATCGGGCGGCGGCGAAGCACGCTGGGACGACATCAAATACATGCGGCTCGGCAATACGCCCAATCACAAAGCCTTACAGGACAAACTGGCCGCGATCGAGAATGCGGAGGCGGCACTCGTCTCTGCCAGCGGAATGGCAGCCATCACCGCTTCCCTGCTCACCTGCCTCTCTTGCGGCGATCATCTCCTGGTTCAGGACAATCTCTACGGCGGTACTTTTGGTTTTGTGACAAAGGACTTGCCTCAGTACGGCGTCTCGACGGACTTTTTCGATGCGGGCGATCCCGACTCCTGGGAAGCCAAACTCAAGCCCAACACGAGGGTTATCTACGTCGAGACGATCAGCAACCCGCTGCTCAAGGTGGGGGCCCTGAATCAGGTTGCGGAATTTGCACGCAAGCATGGTCTGGTGTCGATGATCGACAACACTTTCGCCAGCCCGCTGTATTTCCGCCCGATAGAGCATGGATTCGATATCTCGCTCCACAGCGCTACAAAGTACCTCAACGGCCACAGTGACGTCGTCGCCGGAGTGGTGATCGGGAGCGCTGAATTGGTCGACAGAATCCATCAGAAGCAGAACCGCCTCGGCGGCTCCCTCGACGCCAATTCATGCTTCCTCATGCAGCGCGGTCTCAAGACGTTGGCGTTGAGAGTTCGGCAGCAAAACGAGAACGCGTTGGCACTGGCCGAATTCCTCGAGGGTCACCACAGGATCGAAAAGGTCTTCTACCCCGGCCTGCCCAGCCACCCGGATTACGAGCGCGCAAAGAAACTGCTCGAGGGTTACGGCGGTATGGTGAGCTTTGTGATGGCGGCAGAGGCAGGGATCAAGACCGTCAAAAACGTGCTGAACAAGCTCCAACTTCCCATCAAGGCTCCAAGTCTCGGCGGTGTCGAATCGCTGATCACCATCCCGGCGGAAAGTTCGCACCGCGGCCTCAGCGCCGAAGAGCTCGAGAGGGCCGGGATACCGGAAACGCTGGTACGCGTCTCCGTCGGCATCGAGGCTGTGGAAGACCTGATTGAGGACTTCCGAAGCGCTCTTGAGTAACGGCGGATATGAACGAATTTGGAGCGGACGAAAGCTCATCCTAAACGATGTGTCGATTTGGCTAGGTTCCGGCATGAAGGAAGGTAAAAAAACCGGCGGAGGAGTGAACAATGATCGCTGTAATTTTGACTCTGCTAATGGCTTCGATGCAACCCGCTAACCAAGCGGACAATCCGGTTGTGAACGTTGTAAATGCTCTGAGCGAGTCCATCAACTCAAGTCTCGGGGGCTGGGAATTCAGAATCGAGACAGGCACCCGCGAGGGTGAAGAGGACAAACGCCCATGGGAGCCGGTTCGCTTGAGGCATAACACCACGGAGTACCGTTTCAGCTATCGCACCACGGTCCGCATCCCGGAGGTCTTCGCCGGTACGAAAATCAACGGCGGCAAAGCGGAGCTCGAGCTCGTCATGAGAGGGCCCGTCGATTTCGCCGCAAAGATTTTCGTCAATGATGAGTTGAAAGCGGAGTGGCCTTTCATCAATCCGGACACGGGCGATGTGGAAATGCCGCCGGTGAGACTCACCGACAACGCCCAGCCGGGCCAGACTTTCGACATCCGCGTTTGGGTTCACAATCCAAGGGTTTATCCGGTTGTCGAATTCCTTGACACCACAAAAATCTTCACTTTCCGCACAGCCCACCTGATCCTCGAACCGGCTTGGAACTTCAGGGACGAACTCGAACGTTTCCGGATAAATGTCGAGGCGGCGGACACGCTGCTAAGGCCGGTAAACGTGAGCGAAGCAGCAAAGAAAAGGCGTTGGCCCGAATTCATCGACAACTCGAAGATCGATCCAAAGGAAAGACGGCAGTTGCGCCGCCTGCTGCGCGAGACGGTCTCCAGCTTCGATCTCGAGGCTCTCAAAGCCGGCGAGACGGAAAAGATTCAAGCCTCCATCAATGAAACGCTTGGAAAGTTGAAACCGGTCAGTGAGTTCGCCAAAACCTTCACCATTTACTGCGTCGGCAATGCCCACATCGACCTCGCCTGGCTGTGGCGCAAGCAGGAATCGGTTCGCATCGCCGCCAATACCTACAGCTCGGTTCTGAAAAACATGGAGGAATTCCCCGGGCTGATCTACGCGCAGAGCCAGGCGCAGACATATGATTGGATCGAAAAAACCGAGCCCGAGCTGTTTGAGAAGATCAAGGAAACGATCGACACCGGAAATTGGGACGCGGTCGGAGGGATGTGGGTGGAACCCGACTGCAACATCCCCGGCGGTGAGGCGTGGGTCCGCCAATTGATGTACGCGCAGAAGTTCTACGCCGTGCACTTCGGCGGCATCGCCACCCTCGGCTGGAATCCGGACTCATTCGGCTACAACTGGAATATGCCCCAGTTCTACAGCAAGGCCGGCATCGACTCGTTTGTCACGCAGAAGCTCAGCTGGAACGACACGACCATATTCCCCTACCATCTTTTCTGGTGGGAAGCCCCCGACGGCTCCCGCATCCTCGCCTACCTGCCGACCGGCGGCTATACCGAACAGATAATTCCAAGCCGCATGATGGATCAGCTCATGCGCTTCGAGCAGAATACCGGTTTTCGGGAGATGCTGGTGCTCTTCGGCCTCGGCGACCACGGCGGCGGGCCCAACCGTCCGATGCTGATGCGCGTGCAGATGCTCAGTGAGCAGCCGCTGTTTCCGCGCGTCGAGTACATCAGGGCTCACGACTACATCAAGTTGCTGAAGCAGAAGGACCTCTCAAACCTGCCGGTTTGGCATGGTGAGCTTTACATGGAGGGCCACCGCGGCACGCTGACAACCCAATCGGAAACAAAGCGCGGCAACCGCAAGGGCGAAGCGCTGCTCGAAGCCACAGAAAAGGCTGCGTCGATCGCCACGTTGCAGGGAGCCGACTATCCTGCTGATTCTTTGGAGAAGGCCTGGAAGATCGTCCTCTTCAACCAGTTTCACGACATCCTGCCCGGCTCCAGTATCACACCCGTCTACCGCGACGCCGAGGAGGATTATGAACTCTGCCAGAAGCTGGCCGGCCGTGCCCTCGATGCAGCTCTGGATCAAATCGCCGCCAGAGTAAAGACAGAAAACAAGGGCTGGAGTAGCGTGCTCGTGTTCAACCCTCTCTCCTGGGAGCGGGACGACGTCGTGAAGCTCGTCTTGCCTCAGGATGCGCCGGAGACCCTCGCTGTAACAGACTTCTCGGGGAACTCGGTGCCCAGCCAGGTAGTGGGCAGTGCCGACAGCCTCGACAGGAAGCTGATTTTCATTGCCGCCGGCGTTCCCTCGCTCGGCTACAAAACCTATTCGCTTTTCGAAGGGGAGATCGAGGCCACACCGCCTTTCCTGAATGCAGAGGGAAATATCCTGGAAAACGATTACCTGCGCGTGGAAGTAAACCCAGAGACAGGCAACATAAGCAGCATATTTGACAAGAAAGGCAATGCCGAGCTGCTTGCAGGCGGGCGCGAGGGCAACCGCATCGAACTGTTCGAGAACATGCCGGCCAGCTGGGACGCCTGGAACATCGGCTACACGGGCCGCTCCTGGATACCGGAGAAGCCCGATTCGGTCGAGCTGATTGAGAACGGCCCGGTGCGAGCCGTAATCAGGGTGAAGAAGAGCCACTTCGGCCTCTCCAAGGCCAATCGCGCGCCTACTTCCGGCTTCCCCTCATCGTTCTTCGCCCAGGACATCATCCTCTACGCCGGCTCGCCGCGCGTTGATTTCGTCCTGCACACCGACTGGTGGGAAGACCACGTATTGATGAAGATCGCCTTCCCGTTCGCCGTCGACAGCCCGCTGGCTACCTACGAAATTCCGTTCGCCAGCATTGAGCGCCCGACAGTGCGCGATGAGCCCTGGCAGAAGGCGCGCTTCGAGGTCTCCGTCCACCGCTGGGCCGACATCTCCGACGACAATCACGGAGTCAGCCTGCTCAACGACGGCAAGTACGGCATGGACACTCTCGGCGGCGTGATGCGCCTGACGATACACACATCGCCGATCTGGCCCGACCCGTTAGCCGACCGCGGCAAGCATGTCTGCTCCTACGCGGTTTATCCACACGCCGGTGACTGGCGCGACGGCGGCACTGTCAGGCTCGGGCAGGAGTTCAACCTGCCGCTCTTGGTGCGGTTGTTTACGCCGGGATCAGACGGCGAACTGCCGGAATCCGCGTCTTTCGCGAAGACAGGCGCCGCCAACGTCGACCTCACCTGTCTCAAGCGCGCCGACGACGGTAAGGGCTACATCTTCAGGTTCGTCGAAACCACCGGCAAGGAGACCGAAGTTACCGCGACGCTTCCGGCGGCGATCGTCTCGGCTGAGGAGGTCAACCTGCTGGAGAGCGGAATAGCCGAAGCGCGGTTTGACTACGAGAAGCTTCTCTTCACGATCAAGCCACACGAAGTCAAGAGCTTCAGGATTGAGATGCAGTAAAGCGGTCTGTGTGATTGGTGCATCCGACCACGATTGACTACTTGATTTTGTTTCTTGCTTGGAAGGCGTGATTCAACCCTACCGGATCTCGGTTTGCCTGAAGGTCAGCAGGCTCACGACAATCGTGAAAACCAGCGAGGCAAAGAACGCCGGTACGATTTCGTGGACTATCGCCTTGAGGCCGGGATTGAGTCCCCAGATGAAGGTAGTCGCCGCTCCGGCGAGCATCCCCGCCAGCGCACCCCAGCGCGAGCACCGTTTCCAGTAGAGGCCAAGGACCACCGGCGGCCCGAAACTGCAGCCGAGGCCGGTCCAGGCGAGCAGGACGAGGAAATTGATGTATTGCGAGCCGAAAATGCTGATCAATATGCCAACAATGCAAAGGACGACGACTGCCAGGCGGTTCAGCATAACCATCCGCCGCTCGGGGAGTTCCCGGCCGCCGCGCACAATCCGCTGGTAGAAATCGCGGATCGCAGCCGACGCGGCAACCAGCAACTGGCTGTCGGCGGTCGACATGATGGCGGCGAAAATAGCTGCGATCACCAGCCCGAACAGCAAGGGCGGCAGGTGGCCGGCCAGTGTCGGGAAGATGGTCTCCTCGTCGGCGCCCGGCAGCGCTTCCCTCGTCTTGTAGATCGCACGGCCGATCACGCCGATGCTCACCGCTCCGACGCCCATTACGCAGTTCCAGAAGAAGCCGATCCAGCCGGCGCGCTTGAGCTTCGCCTCGTTCTCGATACTCATGTAGCGCACGAGGATGTGCGGATTGCCCGGCGAGCCCAGGCCTATCCCCACCCAGCCGATCATAAGCCCAATCGTCAACGCAAATGGATCAAGCATTGCCGGGTTGAGCGCCGCGACGATCTCCCCCGACCCGCCAGCGCCCAGCATCGCCATCAGCGGCAGCCCGACCAGCGCGAAGATCATGATGAACGCCTGCATCGCATCTACCAAGCTGACCGCAAGGAAGCCGCCGAGCGTGGTATAGATCAGGATGATCCCGCCGGTGATCAACGCGCCGATCCAATCCTGAATGCCGAAAGTCGCACCCAGGGCCTTGCCGCCGGCAACGATCTGCGCTCCGATATAAGTGACCATGAAGACGACAATGATCAGCACCGCGACCGTCCGCAGCAGGTGAAAGCGGTCGCCATAACGGCTGGCCAGGTAGTCGGGGATGGTGATGTCGCCCTTCGCCTCGGTGTCCCGGCGCAGCCGGCGAGCGACCGTTCTGAACAGAATCAACTCGGCAACCGTGTATCCCGCCACCATCCAGATCGCACTGGCGCCGCGCAAGAAAGCCACACCGGACACCGCCAGCAGCAGCCAGGCGCTGCGCCCGCTGACCACAGCGCTCAAAGCCACAACGAGGGTTTTCATCTTACGGCCGCCGAGCAGGAAATTCGCCTGCGCTGAGGAGCCGAAACGTGTGGCCAGCACGCCGATCGCTACAATGGCAAGAAAATAAACAACAAAGGTGCCGATGGCCCATGGATCGCCTGCAATTGTGGGGAGTTCAGCCGGATTCATTATTCGACCTTTTATTGCATTGACGGCAGAAAAGTATATTGGTTCGGCCAAGGACTGTAAACAAATCGTGCTCTCTTGCGTCCGTACGTTTGGGCGGACCGGATGAGCGGCGGCGTGTAATCCATAATTACGGCGACAGCAGATGACGAAGAACTTTTTCAAGTAGACGCTGTCAAAGTTATCAAGGACTAATTTAAAACAAGAATTGCCGATGAGGCGAGAATATGAGTAAAAGTATGCGGACTTGGCTCCTGTCGACAACGGCATTGATTCTGACGTTCTCATTAGCGGCCGGTCCAGACGGAACCCGGGCGGAAAACGGCGTCGCGACCTCCGCAGCCGACGACCTGGAGAGCTTCTGCAAGTCGATGTGGGTTCACGAGGGAGTGCTGCACAAGAATCTGGTTGTTTTCCCGGTAACCCAGCGAGCGGCCGGCGACTCGACCACTTACACCACGCTCGACGAGGCATTGGAAAGCGGCAAGGTCAAGATAACCGAAGTCGGCTCCGGATCCGTTCCGACCTTACGCATGGAGATTCTCTCGATCGAGCCGATGTTCTTCATGGCGGGGGAGGTGGTGACCGGCGCCAAGCAGGACCGCATCCTGACCCACGATTTGCTGTTCCGCGGCTTCAAAGGCGATGTCGATCTCCCGGTCTATTGCGTCGAGCAAGGCCGTTGGACTTCCATGAGCGACAGGTTCAGTGCCGGGAAAATTCTCGGTTCGACCGCCCTGCGCCAGAGCGCGGTGATGAAGGAAGGGCAGCACACCGCCTGGGCGGAGGTCCAACAGAAGAACACTGAGATGGACGCCACCACGTCCACCGGCACGTTCCAGGCCACCTATGAGAGCGAGAAGTACCAGCAGGCTGAAGCAGAGTTTATGGACAAGCTACGCGACATCGTATCGATGCACGGCGGCCAGGTCTGTGGCGTAGTGATCGCCATCGACGGAAAAGTAGTGAGCGCCGACCTGTTTGCTAATCCCTCCCTGTTCCGCAAGCTCTGGCCGAAGGTGCTCAAGGCGGCAATCGCCGACGCGACGACAGCCGACGACTCGTCGTTAAGCGACAACACCGCCGCGCGTGAAATACTCGGCGCCGCGCTCAAGGCGAAATTAACAGCCCAGGAGAATCCAAGTCAGGGACAGGAGTTCTCGCTCACTTCCGAGAAGGTACAGGGCAGTTTCATCAGGACGTCCTCGGGTGTAACTCACCTGGCGCTCTTCACCGGAGCGATCAAGCGGGCTGTCCCTGCAGAAGATCGGGAGCCGCAGATTCAAATCCAGCAGCGCAGGCAGAATAATCCGATGTCCAACCGGTTACCGCTACCGGAGGCGTAGATAAACGTGAATCTTACTTAACCCCCTTACCCCCCTTTCCCCAACTGCCACCCTCGGCAAGCGCGCCGCCATCGCCGCCTCGGCGTTGGCGGCGCCCCTTTCTAAGTGAGAAATATCACAGAATCCCCGCCACTCCATGGTAGTATTGATAATTGGTTAACCATATCTTCACTTTGGGGGTAGAGCTATGACTCGCGAGATACCCTTTCAGCCAACAGCGATTTTAGCTATTGTCTTGCTTGCTTTTTTCTTGTCTGTGAGCACCGCAGCCGACGATAACTTGACTCTATTGGGCAGCGACAAAGGCCGGAATGTTTCGGCTGATGGCGAGATTACCGCTGTCAGCGCCGAAGAAATCTCCGTCGGTGGTGTGACATTCAAGATCACAGCGGAAACAAAGATCATTGGTGGAACGTTCGAAGACCTCACCATCGGTGTCACCGTCAGCGTCAAAGGTCAGAAAGCGGTCGACGGCAACGTTTACGCAAAGACCATCAAGATCAAGGACAAGCCCGATCGCAATAGGAACCGCAAAAGGATGGCAATCGGTGTCATCACCGACATCGGAGATGGCTTTGCTACAGTGACGTTGGACACGGGAGATACTTTTGACATCTCCCCCGATCAAAAAATTATGGGCCGCCACGGCCTCAATGCCACTGCGAGCAACCTCCACGTCGGCCTAACTCTTCATGTACGCTACGTGCCCTACCAAGAGACTCCCGAGAGTGGTGCAGTTGGCAAGGCTACATCGCTGAGGGTGCGCGGTAAGGAGAACGTCAAAGGCTTTATCCAGGAGGAGGCAAGCCCGACGGTCGATCTGCCGTCCATCAATGTCGGCGGTGAAACTTGCTACTATGATGACATTACTCTTGTCATCGGCGCCCGAGAAAGTATAACTGCGCCCGGCGAGCTGGCAGTGGGGACCTCTGTCCACGTTCTCTCTAATCCTCTCGCTGATGGTTCTCATCTTGCCAACAAGGTGGCCGTCGACAACGCTTCAGATCGCAGCGGAAAACTCCAGCGCTATAAAGGCACCGTCAACGGTATATCGAGCGAGGGTGGCGAACTGGTCAGCTTCACCGTCAACGATGAGACATTCCTGGTTGATGAAAACACGGTGTTTAAAGTTGCCAAATACGACGGCCCCTTCCCTGTTGAACTGTTTGACGTCGGCTTGAAAGTGATAGTCAAAGCCAAGCCTCAGGCCGATGGCTCTCTGCTCGCACTCTGGGTCATGGTGATCCTCCCGGATTATGTCTATTGTGGCGAAATCGATGCCGTCGGTGACGACTCTATCACCCTTCTTGGCAAGCAAATCTCCGTAACCGAGTACACGGCGTTTGTCGGATTCGAAGTTGAAGACATGTCACTGGAAGATCTCGGACCGGGAGACAAAATCGAGGTCCTGGCGCTCCTCTGGCCCGATGGGACTCTGGTGGCCTCCAAAATCAAGCCCTGCGACGACGACAACGTGCATGTGCGCGGCCCGATCGAGACGATTACGCCCAACGGCGACGATTGGATCCTAATGATCGCCGGAGTCGAGATGAAAGTCACAGCCAGTACCGTGATCAGCAGCAAGGACGGCACGTTCACGGCCGCAGATTTGAAAACCGGTATGGTTGTAGATGCCTGGGGTGCGTTCGACGAAAGCGATAATCTGATCGCCTTCCGGATCAAAGTCCGGTAACAGGTTGCGTTTCAACTGAGAAAAAATTTAGGGCGCCGGAACCACCGGCGCTTTTTTATGAATCTTACGAGGTATCAGCACTTCGGTAACGTGAAATAAATAGTGCTTCCTTCACCCGGCACCGATTCGACCCAGACCTTGCCGCCGGCACGCTCGACGATCCTCTTCACGATCGTGAGGCCTAGACCGGTCCCCGTGGCGTGCGTACCCGAAATTCTATAGAAAATATTAAAAATTCTGTTCCTTTCCGCGGGATCGATCCCGATGCCGTTGTCTTTTACGGAGAACAAGTATTCGCCCTCCTCTTCGCGGCAGTCTACGGAAATCTCCGGCTCCCTGTGGGTGGCGCGGTACTTATAAGCGTTCATGATCAGGTTCTGGAACAAGTGTTCCGTCGCATCCGGGTGGAGATTGATAACCGGCAAATCGCCGATATGAGTATGGATTACCTCGCCCTGGTGCGTCGCACACAGATCCATGAAGATGCCCTTGACCACGGTTCCGACCGGCGTCTCGTACTCCTGCTCATCGTCCCACCTGCCGGCGTGCGACAGCGAGAGCAGCGCGTTGATAAACTCGGTCATCCGATCGGTGCTGCGCGTTATCAGCCCGAATTGCTTCCTGACTGCTTCCTCGCCGTTGATCGCTTTTTCAAGCGACTCGGAACAGCTGGCGATCACGCTCAGCGGAGACTTGAGGTCGTGCGCTACGGTGTATACGAAGGACTCCAATTCCGCGTTCTTGGCGATCAGGTCGCGCTGAAGCATCGCTTTCTCCGTGATATCTTCGAAAACGATGCCTGCGTAGCGCACCTCGCCGTCCAGGGAGATCGGGAAGGTGAGGGCGCGCACGATCTTTTCCTCTTCAATTCCGGGCTGCATGCCGTTGTGGTTGGTGAACTCAGCAAACGGGACTGTGACAATCTCGCCCTCAAACGCCCGCTTCACGGCGTCTATCAGACCGGTGCGGCGCATTTTCTCATCGCTGAAGAAGTTATGCTTACCGATGCCGACTATATCAACCGGCGAGACGCCGAACGCCTCGCTCATCGCCCGGTTGATCTTAACCGTCCACCCCTGGTCGTTGATGATCTGTGTGCTCATCGGGGAGTTGTCGATCACGGCATTGAGGAAGCTGTTAGAGCGCTCGAGCTCCCGCTGCAGGCGCATACGCTCGGTGACTTCGTGCGCGCTGCCGCAGATTGCTAACATCTTGCCGCTATTGCCGGTGATGATGCTCGTCGTGATGCTGATGGTCAGCTCTTCGCCGTTCTTGCGCCGGATTACGGTAACCCAATCCTCAACCGACTCGCCGCGGAAGTGGGCAACTATCGTTCGCTCGGCATCCGCGCGAGCCTCGACATCGGGTAACAGCTTGTCCAGGAAGCCCGGTTGCCTTGCCTCCTCGCGCGAATATCCCGTCAACTCTTCGGCTTTCACGTTGAAAAGCACCATGCGCAAGATGGGATCGAAGCCGAAGATTGCGCAGCCAGTGGAGTCGATCACAGCATTGACGAAATCGAGCTTGACGACTTCCTCTTTTCCCAATTCGCCGGCCAGGGCGGGCTGCAATTCCGCAGGGAGCGGATAATTGTGCTCGCTCATGAAGAGGGCGAGGTCTCCGGGGGCGATACGGCGCACACCGCCGGGAGTCATGGCGGCCGGCAGCACGCCGGCATTAACCCAGCGGATGACGGTGCTGATGTGCACGCCGCACATACGGCTGACATCTGCAGTAGAATAGAATTTGTTTCCCACGATTGCGCCCGTACTAACAGTACGTCGTAATGCTAACTATGCTAACAACAATTATAAAGCGAAGCGAAGAAATACATGCCTACACAAAAGTCCCTTGTTCTCCACAGCTGTGCTTCATGATAATCTGGATTAACAGGAGGCCGAAGTGGCTGAAGGACGGATAGTTTCGGGATTTGCGCGCAAGGAAGAGCTGACTCTCGAGCAAACACTCCGCCCCAGAAAACTCGAAGAGTACATCGGCCAGGAGCGCATCCGCGAAAACATCCGCGTCGCGATCGAGGCGTCGTTGGCGCGCGGCGACGCGCTCGACCACGTCCTCCTCTTCGGCCCGCCGGGATTGGGCAAGACCACTCTCGCCTACATCGTAGCCGCCGAAATGGGTGTGGGCATCCGCACGACTTCAGGCCCGGTGGTCGAGAAGGCTGGAGACCTTGCCGCTTTGCTGACGAACTTGAAGGAGAGGGAAGTCCTCTTCATCGACGAGATTCACCGGCTCTCTCCAGCCATCGAGGAGATCCTCTACCCGGCGATGGAGGACTATCAGATCGATATCATCATCGGCTCGGGCCCGAGCGCGCGATCGATCAAAATGGACGTCCCACCCTTCACTCTCATCGGTGCCACGACAAGAGCCGGCATGCTCACCAGCCCCCTGCACGGCCGCTTCGGCATCGTCCATCGCATCGGCTTTTACAACGTCGCCGAATTGGCAACCATCGCCACGCGCTCGGCAGGCATTCTTGACATCAAGATCGACAAGGAGGGAGCGCAACAAATCGCTCGCCGCAGCCGCGGGACGCCGCGAGTGGCCAACCGGCTGCTCCGCCGCGCGCGCGACTTCGCCCAGGTCCGAGCCGACGGCATCATTACCGGCGAGGTTGCCGTCTCCGCGCTGGAGATGCTCGAGGTCGACCACCTCGGATTCGACGAACTCGACCGCCGCATACTGCTGTCGATAATCGAGAAGTTTAATGGCGGACCGGTCGGCCTGAGCACCCTGTCTGCGTCAGTCAGCGAGGACAAGGACACCATTGAGGACATCTACGAGCCCTACCTTATGCAGATAGGCTTCCTCAAGCGCACGGCCAAGGGGCGAGTCGCCACCCGCCTGGCTTATGAACACTTCAAAAAGAAAAACGGGGACAGGGATTCATCCGCCCAGGACAACCTCTGGTAAGATTTTTTAAGGACTCAAGCCGAGTGTTTCTCGACGGTTTCTTTCACCGCCGTCACGACGTCGTCGACATCCTCATCGCTCATCCCCGGCCATATCGGCAGGCTTAGAACTCTGCTGAATGCTGCCTCGGCGCCGGGAAAATCCGCCGCGCTCAGGCCATAACGATCGGCGTAATAGCGCTGCATGTGCAGCGGTATGAAGTGGACGCTCGCGCCGATTTTCCTCTCCCTCAACGCCTCGATAAACGAATCACGGTCAATCGCAAGCATCTCCAGGCGAAGCTTGATCACGAACAGGTGCCAGGCATGCTCCCTTTCGGCGAGCACCTCCGGCAACTCTACCGCTTCCAAGCCGGCAAGACCCCGCCGGTAGCGATTTGAAATTTCAATTCGACGGGCCAGCAACTCACCCTGCCGCCTCAACTGCACCAGCCCGATGGCCGCCTGAAGCTCTGGCATGTTGTACTTGTAACCGGCCGACTCGATCGAGTAGTTCCAAGTCCCCTCTTTCTTATCGCGGAACTCCCCTCCGTGAGTAATGCCGTGAAGCCGCATGATGCCCGCACGCCGTGCGATCGCTACATCGTTGGTGGTCAGCATCCCGCCCTCGCCGACCGCCAGCGTTTTTGTCGCATAGAAACTGAACGCCGCGGCATCGCCCAGCGTTCCAACCTTGCGGCCTTTGTAGGAGGCCGGGAATGAGTGCGCCGCATCCTCGACAACCGCAATACTACTCGTTTTGGCCAGCTCGAGAATCGGATCCATTTCGCAAGCCTGCCCGCCGTAGTGGACGGCGACTATCGCCTTTGTGCGCGCAGTCAAGGCGCGCGCGATCCCGCGCTCATCCACCTGCAGCGAATCAGGGCGGCAGTCGACGAACACGGGCCGGGCGCCCAGATATATCGCCGCCTCCGCTGTAGCGGCGAAAGTCATTACGGGAATGATTACCTCATCGCCTTCGCCGACACCCAAGGCCTCGAGCGCGAGATGAAGCGCCGCCGTACCCGAATTGACCGCGATGGCATAGCTCGTGCCGACCGCAACTGCAAACTCCTCCTCGAATTGTTTCACCCGCGGACCGCTGCTGATCCAGCCCTCGCGCAACGCTTCCACCACTGCCGAAATTTCATCTTCGCCGATTGACGGATTATGAAAAGGAAGGAAAGTGTCCCTAGCCCTCATCGGCTCTCGTCTTCCTCCTCGGCAATCCGAGGCAACTCGGGAGAAAGCGAGAGTCGGGGCGGAAATGTCACACGCGTACGAAGCACGAAATCTCCCGAATCAAACTCATCTTCGAAGACTATTTCCACGGTGTCCTCGCCACGGATTTCGCCGTAGATCCAGATCTCGAACTTCGAATCATCGAACGGGCCGAAGCGGCTGCGGCGGATCATGCTGGGATACCCGAAGAAGATCAGCACCTTGCCGCGATCGGAACGCCATCCGACGTCCAGATCGAGGCTGTAATAGAAGTTGGCTACTTCCATCCGCTGCAGGAACAATTCCCTCAACTCGTTGTAATCGGTCTCCGGAGAAGGATCCTGGCTTTGCCAGAAATCGGCAAGGAAAGCGTTTTTCTCCTGTTGGGAAGCCAGCCCGACGAATGCCGCTCGCTGCTCCTGGGTGAATAAATACTCGTAGGCTGCATCGATCTCCTGGCCGCCCGCCTGCGGCGGAAGCATCAATAAGGCAAGTATCGCAGCCGCGATCACTGCGCCCTCTCCGAAAAGCGGACCGCTACCATCGTGATGTCGTCCTCGGCGGGCTCACCGTGCGTGAATGCGCTGACCTCCCGCTCGATCGCATCCAGCCAGGCTGCTGGATCTAGATGGTCGTCACTCAAAGCAACCAGACGATCGAAGCCGAATTCCTCGCGTCCGTCGCCCTCACCCCAGGCGGCCTCAGTGACTCCGTCGGTATAGAGAAGCAGCCGTTCGTCGCCCGCAAGCTTGATCTCCTCCTCGCCGTATTCAGCTTTGGGGAACATTCCCACGATCGTTCCGTTGGACTTCAGGGTCGATGCCTTCCCGTCACGGAAAAGGATCAGTGGATTGTGCCCGCAGTTGCAGTAGCGCAGGCGGTTCGCACTCCTGCTAATCTCCACCAACGCCATCGTGGCGTATTTCGAGGGCAATGTAGACTGGTAGAGCAGTTCGTTCAGTTGGCCGGCGAGTTTCGCGGGGCTCTCGTAACAGCTCAGCAGGGCATGCAGGTAAGCGTGGATCGCGGCAGTGATCATCGCGGCGCCGATTCCATGGCCGGAAACATCGGCAAGCACTATCCCGAGATTCCCACTCGGTAGCTCGAGAAAATTGTAGTAATCACCCCCTACATCCGAGCTGGGAACTGCTCGCGCTGCGATTTCTAGGCCGGGTATGCTGGGATTGTCCTGTGGAAGAAAGCGCTGCTGGATCTGCGCCGCCAGCTCGAGTTCCTTGTGTGTGCGCTCCTGCTCGAGCCGCTCGAGGTGAGCCCGTGCGTTCTCGAGGGCGATAACAATGTGGGCAGCGAGGGCCTTGAGGTACTCGATATCGTCCTCGTCGAAGCTGCCGTCTTTCTTGTTGAGCAATTGCAGCACACCAAGTATCTCGTCTTCGCCCTTGACCAGCGGTGCGCAAAGCACCGATCTGGTGCGAAAGCCCGTCAGCCTGTCGAACTCGGGATTGAAGCGCGGATCGGAGTAGGCATCGTGGATAATCAACGCCTTGCCGGTATCGGCCACGCATCCCGAGATGCCCTGGCCTACCGGCAGGCGGATCTCGTCGATCTCATCGCCGCGGAGGATGCGGCTGAACAGTTCTCCAGTTGTCTTGTCGAGCAGGAAAACGGTGCCGCGCTCGGCCTCGATCTCCTTCAGAGCCACGTCGAGGATCACGTTGAGCAACTCATCGAGATCGAGGACGGATGTCAGCTTCTTGCTCGCTTCGATTATTGCACGCAGTTTTTCCAGATCGCTCTTCATACCAGCCCCGTCACCTCGCCGCCCCCGTCTCCAAACACCGAGAAAGCCTCGGCCTCGGAATCCATTATTTCGATCATCGTCAAGCCCATCATCTCAAGCACCGAAACCACCTTTTCGGGCACGTTGGTGGCGATCATCCGTCCGTCCATCCTCTTCAACTGGTTATATAAATTTATCAACGCCCCGATGCCTGAGCTGCCGATGTACCTCACCCCGCTGAGATTGACGACGAAGCTCTCGAAATTGGCGCGCAAGAGCCCGGTCGCGCGCTCCTCGAAGACTTCCGACTCGCGCAGAAACAGGTCGCCGTGGGGGCGAAGAATCGCCACCTTTCCACGGGTCTCTACAACCAGGTCGAACAGTTTTTGGTACCTCTCGAATTGGCATAAGTTTGGACTACGCGACGGCTGCTTTCAAGTGCAAACGGTCGGCGCCGGCAGGAGGATGAAGTCCGCACTACAAAACCCACTGACTGCCACGTCCTAGAGCAGGTCTTCCCGCCCCTCACTCTCGAGTAAGGTAATCAGCTCGCGCACGTCCTGGCAACGCTCCTTGTCGCAGACGAGCACGACATCACCTCGCGAAACAACCACAAGATTCTCGATCCCGATCAGGGCCACGTCCTTTCCGCCGCCCGAGATGATATTGCCGTTGCTGTCGATCGAATAGAATATGCGGTCTGTCGAGTTGCCGGCCTCGTCTGCCTTCCAAAGCTTCTCCAACGCCTTCCAACTGCCCAGGTCGTTCCAACCGAAACTTCCCGGCACGCAGACGACTCTGCCGGCATTCTCCATGACCGCATAATCGATTGAACTTTTCTCGAGCCCTGGATAGAGCAGGAGCAGGCCCTTGGGGAAGCCCTCGCTCCCCGGAGCGGGCAGCTTGCGCCAGACCGTCTCCCATAGTTGCGGTTGCAAGCGCTTGAATTCGGCTTCGAGTGTGTCGGCACGCATCACGAAAATCCCGGCGTTCCAGAGGTGCATGCCGCCGGAAAGATATTCTTGCGCGAGATCCAATTCTGGTTTTTCGACGAAACACTGAACGGCCCTAACTCCATCGCTGATTTCTTCTCCAATCTCGATGTAACCGTAACCGATCTCCGGCCATTCAGGCTCGATGCCGATGGTGGCGATCACCCCCTCTTCGGCGGCAGCCTCCGCCGCCCTCACCAGGCAGCGCTGGAAGCCGTCCGGATCGGCAACATTGTGGTCGGCAGGCAGCGCAGCCATAATCGCCTCCGGCGATCTGGCGCCGAGCACTCGCGCGGCAAGCGCCAACGCCGGAGCGGTGTTGCGAGCCGCAGGCTCGATGATGAAGTTCGACAATGGGACTTCCGGCAGGTGCTCGGCCAGCAGCTCGCGGTGTTCGTGGGCTGCAAGCAGGAAAATTCTATCCAGCGGTACCAGCCCCTCGAGCCGTCTGACCGTCTGCTGGATCAGAGACTCCTCGCCGCCCAGACGCAGGAATTGCTTGGGCTTGCTCCGGCGGCTGGCGGGCCAGAAACGAGTGCCCGAACCGCCGCACATGATCACTGCGTTTAATTCGATTTCCCTGTCCTTTTCACTCATTATCCCCACCTCGATGCGCCAGAATCGGGGCGCAATTCTAACAGCGTGTGGTATAATTCGACAACCCGGTACGAATTCATCCCATGGCGCAGATTGAATCGATAAATCAAGGGATAGAAAATGGCTGACGGCAATGATCCCGGCGCGACAATAGTTGCTCAGGAACCCCAAAGCGACCTCGAAGTCCTACGCGAGCACCTCGCCCCCAAGTACAAGGTTGAAAAGAAGCTCGGCAGCGGCGGCATGGCCGACGTCTACCTCGGCTTCCACAACCAGCTCAAGCGCAAGGTCGCGATCAAGGTTCTGCCCAAGATGTTCGCCCGCGACGAAGGCATGGTGAAGCGCTTCATGCAGGAGGCCGAGAGCGCCGCTCAGCTCGAGCATCCCAACATCATCAGCATCTACGACATCGGTGTCGCTGGACACCTCAACTATTTCATCATGGCTTTCGTTCCCGGCGGCACGCTCAAAGGTTTACTGCGCAAAAAGAAGCAGCTCGAAGTCAAGACCGCCGGCAAGGTCGTCGAGCAGATATGCGGGGCGTTGCAGTACGCTCACGACAAAGGAGTAATCCACCGCGACATCAAGCCCGACAACATCATGTTCGACGAGCGCGACAACGCCATTCTCACCGACTTCGGCATCGCCAAGGCCAAATTCGCCTCGAAGATGACCGCCACCGGCACGCTGATAGGCACGCCGCATTACATGAGCCCCGAGCAGCTCAAGGGGCTGGAAGTCGACGGCCGCAGCGATATCTACAGCCTCGGCGTGATGTTCTACGAGATCCTCACCGGCCGCGTGCCGTTCGAGGGGGACGACACATACGCCGTCGGCCTCAAGCACATACAGGAGCCGCCCGTCCCCCCCTTCAAGCTCAACAATAAGATCCCGCAACCGCTGAACGATGTAATCCTAACAATGCTTGCCAAGACGCCTCAAGCCCGCTTCCAGAAAGCCGCCGAGGTCGAGGAAGCGATCAAGGCCGCCCTCGGTGAGGGTGGGCGTTCTCCGGATCCGGGCATTGCCGCAGGCGCCGAAAAAGCGGTAGATACATGGCGGCTGGAGCGGACCCAGGTCGAGGCCGACTTCGAACGGATGAAAGACACCCTCGGCGAGGCGGCTCCCGGCGTGACGCCGCCCCCGCTCGGCAAAGTCGAGGAGCAGATCACCGGCGGCGGCAGATCAAAAGGCACCGCTCCCCCGGCGCCGACAACCGTTCGCCCCAGCACCACACCCCCGCCACCGACCGTCGATGGCGTGGAGGAGAGAATCACCGGCGACGGGCCCGTGGTCACCGGCGTCGACCGGGGCAGGCCGAACCTGGTGCCTGTCTTCATCGGCATTGGAGGGGCGGTTGTTATTTTGGTGATAGTCGTGGTTGTGCTCGTACTCGCACTTGGCAGAGGCGCACCGGACAGGGGCCGCTCATCCAACCGATCGCGCGGTGACGAGACGACCTCTCCGACAGCCGAATCTGCTGCAGCCGCCGTCTTTGCCGGACGCGAATTGCTATTTATAGAGCAAATCCAGCAGCGGCCGGTGCTAAGGGAGGTAGACAAACCGGAGGCTTCATCGACCACCATCGATACGCAGCTCTGGACCGATGCCAACAACTACGCTATTGCAGTCAAGCCGAGCCCCGACAACTCGCTGCTGCTGGTGGAGTGGAGCAACGGCAGCCTCTACACCGTCGCAACTGGAGCGACCAACTACACCGAGATCTTCAATGATCCTATCGGCCCGCGCGCCGGCCGCAAGTACGCTTCGTGGTCGCGCGACGGGCGGCGCGTCGCCTTCGTGCGCAAGCAGGATAATTTCGCCTACCTCTACGTCATCCCTGCCACCGGGGCCAACGCCTCCAGTGCCGAACCGGTCTTCCGCTACCAGGGGCAGATCGTCGGCCCGGTCTTTTCGCCTGACGGCTTTGAGATCGCCATCGGCGTCATCGCTGAGTCGGTCAGTGGACAGTCGAGCCTGCTGCTGCTCGATCTTGAAGCGGAGGCATGGGATCCGCTCGACGACTACGACGGCCGCATCGAGAGTCTCGATTGGTCCTACGACGGCGACCTGATCGCCTTTACACTATCGTCGCAGGTCGGCAGCGAGATTTACGTTTTCGACCTCGAGGATGAGAACGGATTCAGAGTCACTGAAGGACCCGTTGACATTTCACCGATGTTCTCGCCTGGTGGACGCCACATCGTGTTCGCCTCCAACCGCGGCGGCGGCCACGCGCTCTGGGCCGTCCCCGCTCGCGGCGGCACAGCCGTCCGCCTGACACAGCAAGCTGCCAGCGGAGTGGCACTGGTTCCCATCGGCTGGAAGTAGCCTTCGAAAGGAATCAGAATCAATAACCGTAAGGTAAGCGCCTGTTCCGGTCGGGAGTGTTGTCCGGAATGCGGGAACGTCATGATTTACTTCCGGGCTGAATCCAAGGATATTTGATGTAGCCACATCTGATTAAGTACCCTTCCAGATGGATATGCCCGGATTCAATTCCTTCTAAAAGACTTGCTAAGCCTTGACTAAGAAGTAAAATGAACATATATTCATTATAATGAACGATCGTTATATTTGAGGAGGCCGAAATGGCGCCGAAGATGCCGCAAGAGTATTTCGATTTGAGGAGACAACAGATCCTCAAGGCCGCGTGGGAGTGTTTTGCGGATAAAGGATCCCGTGAAACCACGATTCGGGATATCGCGCGTGAAATGAAAGTCAGCACCGGTGTCATCTATAACTATTTCAAGAGCAAAGAGGAAATCATCGAGGCGCTCCACACCTGGAGCATGGAGAATAAAGCGAAACTCTTCGAAGATTTGGCGAAGAAGGATTCGCCGCGTAAGTCGCTCGAGGATTTATTCAGGCTTTCGTTCGAATGCTGCTCGGAAAGCGATTTCAAAAAATCGATGCGGGCAGATATCAACGTTTGGGCGGACGCATTGAAGTCCATGCACCTCATAGAGAAATTCAACATTCAGCATGAGTACCTGAAAAACAAAATCGCAGCGTTCATCCGCGATGGTATTGAAAAGGGTGAATTTCGCTCGTGCGTAAATCCCGAATCCTACGCTGAGTTTGTCATTGCCGTGATTATTGGTATCCAGGTTCAGGGTGCCCTGGTTCATGATTTTTCCGTCGGCACCAACTTCAAGAACATCAAGACGGTGCTTTTCAGCAACAACTGGGAGCATGAGGATCGAACCTAGGTATTAATTGCGTCCTATTTCCCCATCCATCCCTCAAGAAGGAGCAAGGTGATGAATTTTGAGCCATATACAACTTCTGTTCTTGTATTGACCCTCCTTTCCGTTGCTGCTGCCATAGCCCTCCCAGAAGACGAAGCCGAGGTTCCGGAAATGCAGAATTTCACCGAATACGCCGAAGAAATTATGACCGACTGGGGAGTGCCCGGCATGGCTGTCAGCGTAATCAAAGACGGCGAAGTTATTTTCACTCAGTGTCTTGGATTACGCGACGTTGAAAAAAACCTCCCCGTCACGACGCGTACTCTGTTTGCAATTGGGTCGTGCTCAAAGGCGTTCACATCTACGGCTGCCGGAATACTTGTCGATGAAGGCCGGCTCGAATGGGACGCGCCCGTCATCGGTTCCTTTCCAGAATTCAGAATGTACGACGAGTATGTAACCATGCATGTCTCTCTTCGCGATCTGCTGAGCCATCGAACAGGTTTGCCGGGCTGTTACGAATTGCTATGGTTTGCATTGCCGCTCGAACGCAAAGATTATTTTAATAGCCTGGCCTATCTTAAGCCTAACAAGGGATTTCGCGAGGAATTTCAATACAGCAATTTAATTTACACGGTGACAGGCTACCTGATCGGCCGCAGCTACGGGTGCACGTGGGAAGAGTTTGTCAAGAACCGGATTTTCGAGCCCCTCAGTATGGAAAGCAGCAATTTCTCAGTTTCGGAAACGCTGGAAACAGATGACTTCGCCCAACCTTACCAGTCAAAGGATGGTGAAACGGTCAAGATCGCATTCCGTAATATTGATTCCTTTGCGCCAGCCGGCGGGATTATTTCCAACATCGACGATATGGGCCGCTGGCTGCTTCTTCAGCTAAACGAAGGGAAGTTTGGCGGCAAACAAATCATCTCGAGTCAGAGTCTGTCTCAGCTTCACAATCCGCAAATGGCGATAGCCAACAAAGAGTTGGCGGCCTGGATGCAGGCCTCCTTGTACGGAATGGGGTGGTTCGTCTCAGATTTCCGCGGACACCGACTTGTGGAGCACGGCGGCAATATCGATGGTTTTTCAGCATTGTGCAGTTTCCTGCCGGAGGAGGGAATTGGTGTTGTTGTGCTCACCAACAGCATGAATGTCATGACATATGTTATTGCGCGTAACATTTTCGATCGATTGCTCAGATACGAAAAACGAGACTGGAATTCGCGCTACAAGGATTTATACGAACGTATCAAAGCGTTAAGCCCCCTGATCTCACGCGGTTCGAAAAGTGGCAGGAAAACAGGCACTAAACCTTCTCTACCGCTCGCAAACTATGCCGGTATCTATGAACATCCGGCATTCGGCCGCTTGGGAATCTCTTACGAGAACGGCAGACTCTCAGCTATATACGCCGGGAAACAATTGGAGGTGGATCATTACCACTACGACGTTTTTTGCCTGAAGGTCCCCACGATGCCCGACATTAAGGTTCGTTTTGCTCTTGACTACAACGGAAATGTCGAGGGACTCGCTATGCTGCTGAGTCCCGGTGTAGATGAAATCGTATTCAAACCGATTAGAAATGACGCTAAACAATCCAGGCGAGCGAAGACTGAAATGCAAGAATGAGCATCCACCGACTCGGCATATGTATAATTCTTACAACTAAGTCATCAAAGCGGCTATCTGAGTGATGCAGGTGGCACCGGCTGGCATGGCTCTAATCCCACCCTTGGTTAATAAAAAATCGCCCAGCCATAAATAGCCGTAACTGAAACATTACCCATTGTTTCCAATCTAGTATTTTCGGAGAGAAAAAATAGGACTAGTGCGGAGCATGATGCCCATTCGGAGTACCGGCTTATAATTTAATGCCACAAGATACGAATTCTGGAAGGAACAGGTTTTACTATCTACGCATCGGCCTTCCGTACTTTCTTGGAAGGCGATTCCGTCGATTGCTCACTCCGTTTGAATCTGAATCTAAGCTGTTTCCCCGGCTTTTTTTGCGTGACGCGACGCAGCCTGCGCCTTTGTCTTTTTTCCTGGCGATGGCGTCTGATTTCGCGTGCAGTCAGCACCATTTGCTCCTTCATCTCGCGGAAGGTGCGGCGGCGGCGCAAGACCTTGCGCAGTTCGGGTTGCATCCCGCGCCAGAACTTGCCGATGTAGCCGATCATGGAAACTATCGACAAAACCATCACGAGGTAAAGGAAGGCCAAACCAAGCACGTAGGTGTGAATTGAGAGGATCAGGAAGCCGACGGCGAAGACTTGGGCGATCATCTTGTACTTGCCGAAGCTGGAGACCTCAATCTGGAAGCCCTCGGTGGCGGCAATCAGCCGCAGTCCGGAGACGGCGAATTCGCGCCCCAGGATGATCACCACGATCCAGGCCGGCGCCAGCCCAAGCTGGACCAGCGAGACAAACGCGGCGGAGATCAGCAGCTTGTCGGCGACCGGATCAAGCAGCTTGCCGAGGCGGGTGACCTCGTTGCGCAGGCGGGCGAGGTAGCCGTCGAGCACATCGGTGAACGCAGCGACGGCGAATATCGCCAGCGCGATGATGCGGGCATTGAGCGTGAGAAAATCCTGTTCCGAGCGGCCGGTGAGCAGCACCGCCACCAGCAGGGGCACGAGGAAAATGCGCAGCAGTGTGATGTAGTTAGGAATGCTCAAAGTCGGTACCCCATCACCCCGGCCCGAATACAGTTCGGGAAAGAATTGCAAAGAATGACCGAGGTCTTAAGATATTCGCGACCGGCTATCTCTGTCAACGGCTCCCCGTTGTAGTTAAACAAATCGTCAGAAAGTGCCGATAAGGTGATTGAGGGATAGACGCAGTTCGAGGGCAGCTTTAAATCTTCTCTGGCGCTTGTGCCCGATCAGCTTCTGTCTATGCTCGGGCGGATGACGTCCGGCGCGGCGGAGCTGTCTACGCAACCCGAGACTTTTGCGTCGGGTGAGACGAACGATGCAGATGCCCTTCTGAGCTACGTCTGACCTTCCGACGCTCCCGGCGGATCACCGAATAAATACGCAGAGTTTAAATCCAAAAGCCTCAAAGTCTGCTTAGCATGGATTAGAAACGACGCTTCAATGCGGTATATGCGCGAATCCATCCTTTCACGACTGCAGCGTGGTCCGATGCAGCGGATCAGCCCGGCTTATGTAATAATCGTTATAGTTACCCTGCGCCCAAGGCTCTACCATGTTCGACAATAAGTAAGAAGGAAGAATTAGATGTCCGCCGCGAAAACGACCAGGTTGATACTCACCGCAGGGCTGGCCGCCCTGGCGCTGACTCTACTCTTCCCACTCTCCGCCCAGGACGAGCAGCAGGAATTGGGCAAGCGCTACGCTCGGGGCACGAGGGAGATCTATTCGCGCATTCTCGTGCAGGCAGAGCGCTACCTCAAAGGCAAGCAAATCCTGCAGGTTTCGGATGAACTGCTGGCGGGCTTCATACCCGATTATGTCGAGTTTTATCTCGACGGCGAGCTGGCGGTGATCGACCGCGACGCGCCGTTCGAGGCTACTGTCGACGTCGGCGACTATACGAAGAAGCACTCGATCCTGATCGTCGCGGTACGCGACATCGCACTCGAGATAACAGAGGCTGAACAGACAGCAGAGGCCGGGCAGGCGGCGGGCGGCACGTTCAAGATCGCAATCACCAATCCGCAGGAGGGCACGTACGTCCTCGGCCGCACGCCGATCGTCGTCGAAGCGGAGTTCGAGGAGGAGGGAGCACGGCTGGAGACGGTGCAGTTCTTTGTCGACGACGAGCCGGTCGGCACGGTAACGCAGGAGCCGTGGGAGTTGGTCCACGACTTCGGCCGGAAATTCAACGGCCGCCGCATCAGCATTACCGCGATGGACAACCTCGGCCGCCGCGCGGCCGCCGCCGTCACCACAACGCCGCTTGAGCGCAGCGGCTACTACATCGAAACGCGAGTTGTCACCCTCGACGTGATCGTCAGCGATGACCGCGGCAAACTGATCGGGCAACTCACCAGGGACGATTTCCAGGTGTTCGACGACGGCGCCGAGCAGGAGATTCGCTACTTCAGCTCCGAGGAACGCCCGATCTGGGTGGCGGTTCTCATCGATACCAGCGGCTCGATGCGCGGCGCTAAGATCCGCCGCTCTATCTTCGCCGCCCAGCAGTTCATCAACCAACTCAAGCCGGCCGATCAAGCGATGGTTGTCACCTTCGGGCCCGAAGTGCAGGTGCTCAGTGAGTTCACAAACGATTACGACAAACTGCTCGACCTCATCGGCGGCATCGACGTGATCGAAAACGCGCTCACGCCGCTGAACCAGTCGCTCTACGAAACGATGGACAAGTTCAAGGACCGCATCGGCCGCCGCGCGATCATCGTCATCTCCGACGGCGCCGACACAGCCAGCAAAATCGGCCCAACCGAGGTTCACGAAGCGGCGAAAAAAGTTGATGTCAGGATCTACGGCATCGCCATCCGCCAGGTTGGCATGGAAGGACGGCTGGGCAGCCTCGACGACCCGGCCGCTTACCTGCTCCGCGGCCTCGCCGACACTACCGGCGGCGACAGTTACTTCCCCACCTCCACCAGCGAGTTCCTCAACATCTTCCAGACGATAGCCGCCGAACTACGCAGCCAGTACTCGCTCGGCTATGTGCCGCCGCGCGCGGAGGACAACCGTTATCGCAGCATCGACGTGAAACTGAAGCGGCGCGGCGCGATCGCTCGCACCCGTAAGGGCTACTACCCCGACGAGGAGAGATAGGCCCTGGATTTTTCCAAGGGCTGTAACCGGGAATTATCCAACCAGTAATCGCTCGGTTATAGTCCTGTTCCATAAATAATGACCGCTGGCACTCGCTGGACGTGAAAGTTGAGAGGCCCGGCCTGGTTGTGAGCACCCGCAAAGGCCATTACCCGCGGGATACACTCACAGCCGCGTTTAATCACAAATAAACGAATGGCTATTCGGAGGCCTTCTGAATATCGCTGAAGTCTTTACGCGCTAACGCGATCCGGGCCAGCACTGCAGCCCAGAGCGCCAAACCGGGGACGAATATTTCACCGTGATAAGGGCCGATGTCGCCGGAGGTGATGATCCTGACCGAATCGAGCATGAAGCTTAAAAGTATCAAAGCCCACGCTCCGAGCACGGTGATGATGTACCCCTTCCTCAGCGCTACACGGCCGGTCCTCTCTTCGATCCAGACGAGGATAATCGCTGAGAGCACAAGAAACACAGACACCAGCACCGGCGCAATTACCGGCCCGGCCCACGGCACCGGCAGCAGGAAAAGCAGATCGGGTGTCAGCAGTGACTGCGGCCAGCCCTCGAAAAGCACCAGCCAGATGTAATAGAAGATGTCCCAAACGCCGAAAGCAAACATGAACCAGGCGAAGCGCCGCCACCAACTCCGCCCGGCGAAGAAAGCGACGGCCGCAAGCACAACAATCGTTGAGAATTCTCGTCCCAGTTCGACGACCAATACCCCCGCGGGCCACTGCACCAGCGGGAAGGCAAAACCCTCCGGATAAAAATGATAATGCAGGTAGTGCACCACCGCCGACTCTATCCAGGCGAATGCTATGGAAAAAAGCGCCAGCCAGAAAAATGCCGCCCTCAGCGAAGGCTGCCCGTCTCCACTCATTCGCCGAAAACCCTGCGGAAAATGGCGTCGACATTGCGCAGCATCGAGTGCGGATCGAAGAGGTCGTCCAGTTCGGCCGGCGTCAGTTTCGCCATCACCTCATCATCCGCGGCGAGAAGATCCTTCAGCGGTACTTTCTCCTCCCAGCAGCGCATCGCGTTGCGCTGTGACGCGGCATAGGCTTCCTCCCGCGTCATACCCTTGCGCACCAGAGCCAGCATCACGCGCTGCGAGTAAACCAGGCCACGGGTGAGGCCCATGTTCTCCAGCATCCGCTCCGGGTAGACGACCAGGCGGTCGGCGATCTTCGTCAACCGCCGCAGCATGTACTCGATCAGGATGCAGGAGTCGGGGAAGATCACACGCTCGACCGAGCTGTGGCTGATGTCGCGCTCGTGCCACAGAGCAACGTTCTCCATCGCCGCCAGGGCATTGGCACGCACCACTCGTGCCAAGCCGCTGATGTTCTCGCTGCCGATTGGATTGCGCTTGTGCGGCATCGACGAGGAGCCCTTTTGCCCTCTGGTGAACTCCTCCTCGACTTCGCGGATATCCGTGCGCTGCAGTCCGCGGATCTCGACGGCCAGCTTCTCCAAAGTACAGGCCAGCAGGGCCAGACTGCTGAGGAAAGCTGCGTGGCGGTCGCGCTGAAGTACCTGTGTGGAAACCGGGGCAGGTTTCAGTCCCAGCAGCTCGCAAACGCGCTCCTCGATCTCCGGCCCGAGATGAGCATAGGTGCCGACCGAGCCCGAGATCTTGCCGAAGGCGAGACCTTCCTTCGCCGCCTCGATCCGAGCCCGCGCCCGGCCTAATTCCTCATAATAGAGGGCGAACTTCAGCCCGAGGGTTGTAGGTTCGGCATGGATGCCATGCGTGCGGCCCACCATCACGGTCTTCCTGTGCTCCAGGGCTCGCCGCTTGAGGACTCCGCGCATCTCGTCCAGCCGTCCGAGGATCATCTCCGCCGCTTCCTGCACGACCAGGCAGAGCGCGGTGTCGATCACGTCGGAGCTGGTTACGCCGTAATGAAAGTACCGCGCCGGCTCGCCTACTTGCTCTGCGATAGAGGTCGTGAAGGCAACCACGTCGTGCTTGATCGTCTCTTCGATTTCGGAGATGCGTTCTACATCGATCTTAGCCTTCGCCTCGACCTCATCCGCGGCATCGGCGGGAATGATCCCCTGCTCGCCGAGCGCTCGCATGATCGCTATCTCCACCTTCAGCCAGGCGGCGAAGCGGTTTTCGTCGGTCCACAGCCGTCCCATCTCGGGATTCGTGTAGCGCGGTATCATCACCTTCCCCCAGTAAAAACCAGCAACGTTCGCCGCTCGCGACCGCGGCCTCATATTGGTTTATCGGTTCAGAACCGTCGATATAAATTGACATTGCCGCAGGCGCACGTCAACCAATTCTCCTCTTCAACAGAGACGGATTGACCTGGAAGGTGCATGCTGAGCAGTGACGACGATCTCCGGCCCATAGAGTCCGGCAGCCGCGCCAACAACCTTAGTATGAGCCTGTAGCGCGAGCTCCGGCGTGTTGTTCTGCTGGGAGAGGTGAGCCAGAAAAACCACGGCCAGATCGGAGGATGCCACCTTAGCCAGCAGCTCTGACGAGGCGGAATTGCTGAGATGGCCGGTGCGGCTGAGGATGCGCTGCTTGATCGGCCATGGATACGGCCCGTATAGCAGCATGTCCGGATCGTGATTACTCTCCAGGACAAGGATGTTGCATTCCTGGAGACTGCGCGCTGTCAGTTCCGGTGCGTAGCCGAGATCGGTGACGTGGCCCAGTGTCATCCCATTGCAGCGGACGATGAAGCCGAGCGGGTCGGCGGCGTCGTGCGGCACGGAGAAGGGCTTGATATCCAGATCGCCGATGCTGAATTCCTCGCCGGCGTTGACGTGTTCTATCCGTGTGAGACCCATCTCGTCGAATCTGCGCGAGGCGAACGTCGCCTCAGCGGAAAAAACCGGCATAGAATGGCGCTTGCAGAGCACGCGGAGGCCGCAGATGTGGTCGGTGTGTTCGTGGCTGATGATCACCGCATCGAGCCTGGCGGGATCCCAACCCACAGAAGCCATTCGCAGTTTCAGCTGGCGGTGAGAGAAACCGGCGTCTATCAGTATCGACGTCCGCTCCGAGCGGATCAGCGTCGCGTTACCGGAACTCCCGCTCCCCAGAACGGTTACCTCTATCATCCAATGATCCTAATCGCCGACGGGGCAGCGTGCAATCGCTTTTGTGGTTTTCACTCCGATGACCGCGACTGCATGCATTGGTGAATATGGAGGGCGATGCGTATGGGCTTTAATTAGGGAAAAGCTCTGCCAAGTGCTTTCTCCAGCCGTCCTGATTGCCGACGGCGGCAACCGTGAGCGGGGAGCCTTCGATGACGTCCGCGGCTATAGCCGCCACGTCTTCGACCGTGACCGCATCCAGTTTGGCCAGCACTTCGTCCATCTGGGTCACAGCGCCGAAGTAGATCATCTGGCGTGCGAGGAAGGCCATGCGGCTTGCGCTGTTTTCGAGACCGAGCATTATGTCGCCCTTGACGAACGTCTTGACCCGGCTGATGTGAGCGGGGTCGATATCGCCTCCAGCAACGGCATGCAGTTCCTGCAGCACGACCTCTGCCAGCCTTTGCACCCTGTCCGGGCTTGTCGCAGCGTAGACGCCCAGCAGGCCGCAATCCTTGAAAGTGCTGGTAAAAGAGTTGATCGCATAGGCCAGGCCGTTGCGTTCACGCACGTGTTGGAACAGCCGCGATGAGATCGACCCGCCGAGGTAAGTATTCAGCGTATCGAGGGCATAACGGCGGTTATCGGTTTTACCGAATGCGTTTGCGCCCAGCAGCAGTTGGACCTGTTCCATCTGCTCGCGTTCGAGCATCTCGGATCGGGGCTGGTAGGCGGGCGGCGTCTCTACAGTCTGCTTTCCACCCGCTTCCATTCCGCCGAGGTAGTGCTGAGCCATCTCGAAGACATCACCGCTCATTACATTTCCGGCGACTGCCAGAATTACCCTTCCGGGCCGATAGTTTTCGTTAAAAAAGCGGATGACATCGTCCGTGTTGAATGACCTGACGGTGGATTCCCGACCCAGGATTGAGCGCCCGAGCGGGTGGCTGTTGAAGAATGTGCTGAGGAAAAGCTCGTGGGCGATTTCCTCGGGGGAATCCTGCACCATTTTTAGTTCTTCGAGAATTACCTCGCGTTCCAACTCGATGTCGTCTGCGCCCAGCTTCGGCTGGAAGACCACCTCTGTGAGCAGGGACAGGACGTCTTCGAAGTGCTCGTCGAGCACCTTGGCAATGTAGCTGGTGTACTCCCGGCCGGTGAAGGCATCGAGGTTTCCGCCCATGCTGTCGATCGCCTCTGCGATCTCGAGGCACGAACGGTGGTCAGTCCCTTTGAAGACGAGGTGTTCGATGAAGTGGGACAGGCCCGCCTGCTCGTCGGTTTCGTGCCGCGAGCCTTGCCTCACCCATAAGCCCATGGAAACCGATCGCAGCAGCGGAATTTCTTCGACGACTACCTGGAGTCCGTTGGGCAATCTCTCGGTAAATAATTTTTGTTCCATATCTTATATTTCCCAAGCAACAGCATAGCCGAGAAACGCTGCGGCGCAAAGCCCGCAGATGTCTTGAGATGGCTTGCTTTTTCCATTTCACTCCACTATAGTTTCCCACCCGTAGCCCGACCTGAAAAGAACCTAAGAGATAGCAGGAAATGAAGATCGACGCCGAACTCGTGGACAAGGTTGCAGCGCTCGCCAATCTCGAATTCGATGAGCAGCAAAAAGAGGAATTCGCGGCGCAGTTCGCTGGTATTGTCAGCTTCGTCGAGCAGCTCTCTGAAGTCGACACGTCCGGCGTCGAGGCCGACGACATCCACGGCCGTGCGGACAATGTCCTCTCCGCTGATGAGCCTAAGAAGCTGCTCGGCCGTGAGCAGGCTCTCGCCAATGCGCCGGAGAGGGACGGCGAGTTCTTCCTCGTTCCGAAAGTGATAGCCGACGAGTAACCGCCATGGAAGAACTGACCTTACAGCCAATCTGGCGTCTGCAGGAGCTTCAGCGGTCCGGGAAGGCCGGGGCGGAAGAGATTTGCAGAGCATACCTGGATCAAATCGAAAAACTCGATGCCGATCTCGGCGCCTACCTCACGCTGATGCCGGAGAAGGCACTCGAGACAGCCAGGAAAGCCGATGAGGCACGTGCCGCCGGCAATGACCCCGGCCCGCTTGCGGGAGTGCCGTTGGCAATCAAAGACAACCTCTGCCTCGAAGGCGAGAAGACGACATGCGCCTCGCGCATCCTCGAGAATTACATTCCACCGTTCGATGCGACATCCGTGGCGCGCCTGCGCGCTGCCGGAGCGGTGTTTCTCGGCAAAACCAATCTCGACGAATTCGCCATGGGCTCGTCGACGGAGTGGTCGGCTTTCCGCATCGCCCGAAATCCGTGGGACGCGGATCTCGCTCCCGGCGGCTCCAGCGGTGGCAGCACCATTGCCACGGCAGCAGGCCTGGCTGCTGCAGCGCTGGGCAGCGACACCGGCGGCTCGGTCCGTCAGCCCGCCTCTTTCTGCGGAATTGTCGGACTCAAACCGACCTACGGGCGCGTCTCGCGCTATGGCCTGGTGGCATTTGGTTCGTCACTCGACACGGTATGCCCCCTCACCCGCTGTGTGCGCGACGCAGCGATCCTGCTCGGAGTTATGGCCGGTCATGACGAAAACGACAGCACCAGCCGCACCGAACCGGTACCCGACTACCTGGCGGCGTTGAACGGCAACCTGAAGGGCTTGAAAATCGGCGTTCCCCGGGAAGCATTCGGAGAAGGCCTCGATGACCAAGTCCGTGCAGCGTTCGAGAACACACTGAAATTAAGCGAAGGCATCGGCGCGGCCACCGCGAGCGTCGAACTGCCTCATCTGGCTTACGGCATACCGGCCTATTACATTGTCGCCTGCGCCGAGGCGTCATCAAACCTCGCCCGCTTCGACGGCATACGTTATGGCCTGCGCACCGAGGGTTTCACCGATCTTCGCGACCAGTACCGCAAGACGCGCACGGCGGGCTTCGGCCCCGAGGTCAAGCGCCGCATCATGCTCGGCACCTTTGTCCTCAGCTCAGGCTACTACGACGCCTACTACCGCAAGGGCACGCAAGTGCGGGCGCTGATCAAGCATGATCTTCAGAAGGCGTTCGAGCAGGTGGACCTGATCGCCATGCCCACCTCCCCAACCACGGCATTCAAGCTGGGCGAGAAACTCGACGACCCGGTGCAGATGTACCTCGCCGACTACTTCACCGTAACGGCGAATCTGGCCGGTGTTCCTGCAATCTCGATAAACTGCGGTTTCTCGAAAGATGGCCTGCCGATAGGTTTCCAACTGATCGCGCCGCACCTCGCCGAGGACCGTTTGCTCAGCGCCGCGGCGGCTCTGGAAGAAGCGCTCGGTCTCGTCGACAGACATCCACCGATCGATTAAGAGGTGTAGTTATGGATTCCAACTTGCCGGTAATAGTCGGCAAAAGCGTGGAGGGCGATAATTTTACTCCGAAGGAAATAGTCCGCGCGCTCGATAAATTCGTCATCGGCCAAAAGAATGCCAAGCGCGCCGTCGCCATCGCTCTGCGCAATCGCATCCGGCGAATGAAGCTCACACCCGAGATGGCCGAAGAGGTCGCGCCGAAGAACATCATCATGATCGGCCCCACCGGCGTGGGCAAGACCGAGATCGCCCGCCGCCTCAGCCGCCTCACCCACTCGCCGTTCCTCAAAGTGGAGGCGAGCAAGTTCACCGAGGTCGGCTACGTCGGCCGCGATGTCGAGTCGATGATTCGCGATCTGGTCGAGATCTCAGTCAACATGGTCAAGAACGAGCATCGCCAACGAGTACACACCCGGGCCGAGCGCCGCGCCGAGGAGCGTGTCCTGGACAAGCTCTTACCGACCAGCGGGATGCGTGACGCCAGCCCCGACGCCGTCGACCAGCGCGCTGCCACCCGCGAAAAATTGCGTTCCAAGCTGCGCGACGGCAGCCTCGACGAGCGCGAGATCGAGGTCGAGGTTACAGAGCGTTCCTTCCCCTCCCTCGAGGTGATCACCAGCTCGGGTGTCGAGGAAATGGGCATCAACATCAAGGAGATGCTGCCGGGCATCTTCGGCGGGCGTAGCAAGCGCCGCAAGATGAAGATCGGCGACGCCCGCGAGTACATCGTCTCCGAGGAGGTCGACCGCCTGCTGGACATGGACGCCGTTACGCGGGAAGCGCGCAAGAGGGCTGAGGAATCAGGCATCATCTTTATCGACGAACTCGACAAGATCGCCGGCAGGGAGGGCGCAGGCAAGGGATCCGGACCCGACGTCAGCCGCGAGGGAGTGCAGCGCGATATCCTGCCGATTGTCGAGGGAACTACCGTTACCACCAAATACGGCATCGTCCGCACCGACCACATCCTCTTCCTCGCCGCGGGCGCCTTCCATGTTTCCAGGCCCTCCGACCTGATACCCGAACTCCAGGGCCGCTTCCCGATTCGTGTCGAGCTCGACAGTCTCACCAAAGAGGACTTCGAACTGATCCTCACCGAGCCGCGCAACGCGCTGATCAAGCAGTACACTGCTCTGATGGAGACCGAGAACGTAAATCTGGAATTCGACCAGTCCGCCATCAGCGAGATCGCCGACTTTGCCGAGCAGGTCAACGAGCGCACCGAAAACATCGGTGCCCGCCGCCTGCACACGATCATGGAAAAGCTGCTCGAGGAGATCAGCTTCGAGGGACCCGACCTCGCCGGGCAGTCGATCAAGATCGATAGGGAATACGTCCGCAAGATGCTCGAGGGCTTCGTCAAGGACGAGGACCTCAGCCGCTACATCCTCTGATCCGCCGTCGTTGCTGACGCGTAACCAACTTGCACTGGGGAAAACTCTGTTCTAATGTCTCCCTAGACCGCCTGAACCGGAGTACCCAATGAGTAAAAGCTTGATCACGTTTGACGCAGGTAATTGCCACCCCTCGCGCGTCGGCGAAGAGTTAGGCATCCCGCGCGATGAAATCGACGGCTATGGCGAGCAATTCGACAAGGCCCTAGCTCAAATAATGCGGTGGGACGCCGACGGCACCTATGGTTTCCTCTCCCTGCCGGAAAGCAATCCCGCCGCCGGCGAAGCCCGCGAGATCGTCGCCGGCGCGCCCGAAGGTGTCGAAACCTTCCTTCACCTCGGCATCGGTGGATCATCGCTCGGACCGATAGCAATCCAGAACGCTCTGGACAACTCGCTGACGCCGAAAACGCCGACGCCGTTCAAACGCGTAGTAGTTCATGAGAACGTCGATCCGGAAGGCTTCGCACTGCATGCCGCTTCGATCGATTTTGAGCGTACGATGGTCAACGTCGTCAGCAAATCAGGCGGAACAATCGAAACTCTGTCATTGCTGACGGCGACGCTCGCCAGGATGAAGGAAGCGCTGCTACCCGGCAAACTTGCTGAGCGGCTGATCGTCTCCACCGAGAATCCCGATGGCGTGCTGCGCAAGCTGGCTGACGAGTACGGCGCGCGGGTTGTACAGTTGCCCGGCAACGTCGGCGGGCGCTTCTCCATCCTCACCGCTGTCGGGTTACTGCCGGCAGCCGCGATGGGACTCGATCCATCTGAACTGCTCGCCGGAGCGGCAGCGATGCGCAATGCTTGCTTCGCCGCCGAATCGCCTCACGATCCCTGCTTCCTCTCGGCACTGATCCCCTACCTGCTGGCACAGCGGGGTGTCAATATCCACGTGCTCTTCCCATACAGCGATCTGCTAGGCGGCTTCGCGCTCTGGTGCCGCCAGTTATTAGCCGAAAGCCTGGGCAAGAAAGTCAACCGCAAGGGCGAGGTGGTGCACGTCGGCCAGACGCCGATGGCGTCGATCGGCACGGTCGACCAGCATTCCCTGCTACAGCTTTACATGGAAGGTCCTGACGACAAGTTCTTCACCTTCTTCGAGATCGAGAACTTCCGCAACGACGAGCCACTTGACGATCTGCCCCACCCCAAGCTGGAACCGCAACACAAACGCGGCCTGACGCTTGGGAAACTGCTCAACGCGGAGCTGCGCGGCACCGCCGATGCTCTCGCAAGCGAAGGGAGACCGAGCGCGACCATCCGTATCCCGCGGCTTGACGCACACGCCCTCGGGCAGCTCTTCTATTTCTTCGAGTTGAGCACCGCCTACGCTGCCGAGCTTTACGACATCGACGCCTTCGACCAGCCGGGCGTGGAGGCCAGCAAGAAGCTCACCATGCGCTACCTGCGCGGCGAGGCCTGACCTCGGGAGATGGCATTGGAGAACAAATCAATCGTCGTCGGAACCGCCGGGCATATCGATCATGGTAAAACCGCCCTTGTCAGGGCTCTGACGGGCATCGACACCGACCGACTCGACGAGGAGAAGCGCAGAGGAATCACCATTGAGCTTGGCTTTGCGCCGCTCGAACTGGTAGGCGGCGTGCACATCGGCTTCGTCGACGTTCCCGGCCACGAGCGCTTCGTCAAGAACATGCTCGCCGGCGCGGGGGGCGTGGATGCCATTCTAATAGTAGTCGCGGCCGATGAATCCGTCATGCCGCAGACGCGGGAACACGTCGAGATTTGCGACCTGCTCGAGATCGATGCGGCCGTTGTGGCGATCACCAAAACAGACCTGGTTGATGACGAGACGCTGGAGCTTGTCACGCTGGAGGTCGGTGAGTTTCTAGAGCAGACCAGGTTCGCCGGAGCGCCAATCCTGGCGGTCAGCTCGGAAACCGGAGCCGGTCTCGAAGAACTCAAGGTTGAGCTCAGCGCTATGGCGGGCAGTGTCGAGGCCAGGAGTGAGACTTTGATACCGCGACTGCCCGTGGACCGGGTCTTCACCATGAAGGGCTTCGGCACGGTCGTAACGGGAACACTGATTTCAGGCAAGCTCACCGAGGGGATGCAGATTGAATTGCAACCTTCGGGCAAGAAGACCACGATCAAGAACCTGCAGGTGCACGGCGAAAGCGTTGGGGAAGCGCTGGCCGGACACCGCGTCGCAGTCAACCTCGCCGGCCTTGGCAAGGACGAAATCGACCGCGGCGAGATCCTCGCTCCAGCCGGGAGCCAGAGCCCGACCTCCATGCTCGACCTCCACTGCCGGGTGTTGCCTTCGTCGCCCTGCGCTCTTGAGCCCAACCAGCGCGTGCGGCTCCATATCGGCTCCGCGGAGTTGATTGGCAGGCTCCAGATCATCTCAGGGCGGAAGATCGACGTGGGCGGAACCGGCTACTTGCGGGTCAGGCTGGAATCGCCGGCGCCTGCCCTGGTCGGCGACCGCTATGTCATCCGCCGTTATTCGCCCATGGTCACCATCGCCGGCGGCACCGTTCTGGATAACCGACCCGGGAGAGTCCGCAACCGCGAGCAGTATCTCGAGCATTTGAAGAAATTGGAGCAAGCGGATCTGCCTGGCAGAATTGCACTGCTGTTGGAATCTTTTCGGGGCGGCCTGACCGCTGGAGAGCTGACCGGGAGATTCGGCCTGACCCAGCGCGAAGGAGAGTCTATCCTCCAAAAGTTCGTGGCAAAGGGCGACGCCGTCTTATTAGGCGACAAGCCCCTCACAATTTGCAGCACGGTTTACTTTGAAGGCGTGACAAGAAAACTCCTGAAAACACTGGAAAAGGCCCATGCGGAAACGCCGTACGCCGAGGGCATACCCTTCGATGTTGTGAGGCGGGGCCTGCCGCGCGGCGCAGACGAGTCGATTTTCCGGGCAGCGATAGCTCAACTCCGGGATGCGGAAAAAGTGACCGTCACCGGCGGCCACGCTTCTCTGAGCGGCCACAGGCTGAATCTGACACCGGGGCAGCAGGATATCTTGAAGGACCTGGAAGCAGCGTTTCTCGAATCCGGATTTGCGCCGCCCCCCGCTTCCCAGATCACAGCGGAGCACGGCGGCTCCAAATCCCGTCCGCTTTTCGAACTGCTGGTCTCACGTGGTCTGCTGCTGAAGATTTCCGCTGACCTCTATTATCACCGCGATACTGTCGAACGATTGATCGCGACAGTTAGGGATCAGGTCGAGGGGGAGAGCTTTTCGGTCCCGCAGTTCAAGGACTGGTTCGGTATATCACGCAAGTACGCCATCCCCCTGTTGGAATACCTCGATTCCACAGGAATCACTTACCGCGACGGCGATGCGCGGCGCCTCGGCAAGAGCTGAGTGCAGCAGACAGTCTGGGACAATTAATCTACGCGCGTTACGATGTCGTGACGTCCCGCCCACTCCCGCACGTTATTCAAGGCTCGCTCTGCCTGAGCTTCCCTGCGCTTCCTCTTCGGCCTGTGCGGAATGCCTTCCTCACCCTGGAGCAACCCGAATGTAACGTTCATCGGTTGGAAGATCTTCGACTCCGCGTTGGCGACGTAATATGAAAGCGCGCCTATAGCTGTGGTAGGTGGCAGCGGATCGACCTTCCCCTCGCCAAGAAACTGTGCCATATACAACCCGGCAGCAAGACCGGAGGACGCGGATTCAACGTAGCCTTCGACGCCAGAGAGCTGCCCCGCGATGAATAGCCCCGGCTTGCCTCGCACCTGATATGTAGGCTCCAGCACTTCCGGCGCGTTGATGTAGGTGTTGCGGTGCATCTGACCCAAGCGCGCGAACTGGGCGTTCTGCAAGCCGGGAATTTCCCTGACCACGCGTTTCTGTTCCGCCTGCCGCATGCGGGTTTGGAAACCGACGATGTTGTAGTGCTCTGCGGCGATGTCGTCCTGGCGCAACTGCACTACGGCATAAGGTTCTTTGCCGGTTCGCGGATCGGGCAGGCCGACCGGCTTTAGCGGCCCGAAGCGCATCACGTCGTCACCGCGAACGGCCATTTCTTCGATAGGGAGACAGCCCTCGAAGAACCGCTCGCCCTCGAAATCGTGGATCGGGTACTGCTCGGCAGATCTCAACGCCGCCAGAAAGGAGAGATACTCTTCTTGATTCATCGGGCAGTTGATATATTCCCCCTCGCCCTTGTTGTAACGGCTGGCGCGGAAGATTATTTCCTCGTCGATTGAGTCGGCGAAGACTATCGGGGCAATCGCATCGTAGAAATGCAAATATTTGACACCGATCAAAGCCGCCAGGTTTTCGGCGAGAGCCTCGGAGGTCAGCGGACCCGTGGCTACAATCACCGGCTCTTCTTGAGGGATCTCTCGTATTTCCTCTCGAATGATTTCAAGGTTGCCATGTGAGGATAGTCTCTCTTCTGTATACGATGAGAAGCGCTCGCGGTCGACTGCCAGCGCCTGGCCGGCGGGCACGCGGCAGTTGTCGGCCGCTTCCATCGTCAGCGAGCCGAGTATTCGCATCTCGGCCTTGAGCAAACCCGGCGCGCTGGAGAGGCTGTTCGAGCGGAAGGAATTGCTGCAGACAAGCTCGGCCAGGTTGCCTCCGGTATGTGCGGGTGTTTTTGATCGGGGCCGTTGCTCGAATAACCGGACGCGTCGCCCCTGCCGCAGAAGTTGAAACGCCGCTTCGCAACCGGCCAGCCCACCGCCGATAATAGTGACTATATCCTTGTTGGTCATCGACTCATCATACAATCCGGCTAAAAACCGAATTCCAGGCGTTGCGCGAGGAAAATAGGCAGGCCCGCGGCGATAATCCCGCCCTGGGCTTCGGTAATGTCGTATTCGACTCTGCGAAAATGCAACAGTCCTTCGGCCAAATCCACGATCAGGTATGCGGAGGCCGGATTACGGTCGCGCGGCTGGCCGACCGAGCCCGGATTGATCAAATATCTGATTCCCGGTTCCAGCTGAAGGATCCTCTCAGTGTCTCCGCCGCTCTTGTACTCCAGATTTGTGAAGAGCACTCCGTCCGGCCTGATTGCGGCGGCGGTCGGCACGTGGGTGTGGCCGAAAAACGCGAGTTTGAAATGAACGCCGTCAAGCTTCTCCAGAGCCCTGTACAGATCGGTGATCGACATCAGGTAGTGATCGGTCCCCACCGGCGATCCGTGAAAGAACTGGAACTCCTCCTCGGCCAGGTTCTTGGGTAATGAGGCGAGCCATTGAAGATTTTCGGGAGAAAGGGCGCTCCGTTGGTACCCTATCGCCTCGCGGGCGTCGGGATTAAAGATATCCAGGTATCCCGGCGGCGGATCTGCCGTGGCAAGGTCATGATTGCCAAGAATGGTTCTGCCGTCTGCGATTTTTCGAACCGCCTCAACACACTGCTCAGGCTCGGCGCCGTAGCCGACGACGTCTCCAAGACAGTAAATCTCGTCGGGCTCCTCCTCTTCCAGCCGCTTCAGCACGGCCTCAAGAGCCACAATGTTGGAATGGATATCGCTGATGACAGCAAAGCGTCTCGCCATTTCATCTATTCCTGTGATGATATACCCACGCGGCATCCCAGATTCCGCGTATCCGCCTGTCCGGTCTTTTCACCTGCTTCGACCGGGTGGAAGCCGCTTGGGCTGGCGATGGCTATTCTGAACAAACTGCGATGCCTCCATGGTACTGCCAGCTTACCCGGAACCTCAAGGCGCCGCCAGCGAGGCCTGTCAAAATTCAATTTAAATGCGGCTCCTTCAACTTCCAGCTCGACAGTCTGCACAACGCGGCTGTGGACATCGATCAGCAGCGTCGAAGGGCTTTCCGCGCATACGATGCTGACATTCGCTTTCCCGCCGCCTTTGACCCAAAAACCGATCTGTCGATCAGCATCTACCGGTTCCAGACCATATGTATTTCCGTCATTGAAGGCAATGCGGATATTGCCGCCGCCTAGGAGATCCTCATCAGCGATCAACTCGGCTCCCAGGTAGCTCACACCCAGAATCAGCAGCGGAAACCCTCCGCAGAAAGCAACGAGCCACGGGCCGGGAGTGGACGGTCCCCCACGCTGCTCGCGACTTCCGAGCCGGAAGATAACAAGCACGATCGTTACCGCCAGAGCGATGAAAAGAATCGTGGGTAGAGGATGTATGTCATTGGGATTGAAAAGGTTCGGAAAGAGCGCAGTCAGATCAAAAGGCGCCGGAATGCTGGCGAAGAAATTGTTCCCGTGCTTTTCAGTATGCCCAAGCAGCACATGATAAATGATGTGGTTGTGAGTGACGATTAATGCAAAAAATACCAGCGTTATCGTCGAGACTACGATGCGGATACCGTTGGCTAGATTGCCTCTTACCTTATCGTAAGCAACCGCCATCCCCACTACCAGAACCCAGATAACAGCCACCAACGGCCTCCCCGCGGGTGCGTGGCCGCTGCTCCAGCCACTGAGCGAATAGGCGATCCAATGGACCAGGAATATTGAGGCCATGGTCAAGGCCAGCGGATGCTTGCGATACAGCATCAGCAGTAGCCCAGCGATCCCGAATAAGTACACCGGGCTGTAGAACAGTATGCCGTCACGCTGGTCGAAGAAGTACATCAGGGCGACCCTGACATAGTCGCCCACAGGCGGAAGGAAACCATCGGCGCCCCTAATCGCTTGCAGATTGACCGATGCCAGCGGCTTCGCGTCTTCGCCGACTCCGGTGTAAATCACCGTCGGGCTTAACGAGCCGTAGAGCGTAAGCAGAAAGAGCGCGAGCAGGGCAATCGCGAGCACGGGGGCGGCGAAAAGTGCAGCAAGCCGGCGAATCGAACGTTGCTCCCGGCGAATTATTTTCACGGTAAAGGCCACTGCGGCCACAAGTGCGATCGCGGTGTACTTGATCCCCAGCCAGGGCATTGCCGCCAGGCACACGCCGGCCAATAGCGGGGCTCGTATTCCTGAGCCGTCCCAGTTAAACATCAACCGCAGCGCGAGGATCAGCAGCAACGCCGCCCCGACTTCCGGATAGATGCTATAGCTGTAAAATGCCAAAGGGACGGAAAAGGCGCCGAAAAGCCAGGCCGCGGCTGAGACATCTCGGGAAAGGGCCAGGTCTCTGCAGAGCAAGTATATGTTAACGACCAGCAGCGTGTAGAGAATCGCCATGCTCAGGCGCGCGAAGAACACAACGTCGCCTACAAGCGTGCCCAACCAATAAAACGGCGCAAGATATACTCCAAGGCCGATCATCCTCGTGCTGTAATGGCCACCCAGTCCCGGGGCATAGTGGGGCGGGAGTGCCGGGCCGGAGTAGAAATCCCTCCACGCCTGCTCCTCGACATAGTCGTCGCGGAGGTCGAGGTCGCCGTCGCTGACAATGCTGTGGGCTACCATAAGATAGTGCGGCTCGTCGCCGGTCAAGCCCTTCAGCGGTCCGACGACCTGCGAGATCAGCAGGAGAGCAAAGAGGAAGCTGACAACCCCCATCCAGATCGCGTCAAGCCTCGGCTCGGTCCAGAACGTGACCTGAAGCTTATTAGATCTGGGGATTGCACTCGACATCTGATCCAACCTCTGGTTACGAACACATGAATTTTGGGGCTCCGCGTGCAGGGTGTAAAGCAAGCGAGTTCTAGGATTGCTGCTTATGTCAGCAGAACTTATTACTAGTGCTCATGAGACCTCCGTCGGCTGCATTGGAGCAATTGTTATCTAGCAACGGAATAATGGTCCCTCAGCGAAGTAGAAAGACCCCCCGCTTCCATCCTGCCTACCCTCTATTGCGCTGGTAAATCAGCCTGAGACCTTCCAGGGTTAACGTGGGATCGTAAACCGCCTCCTCCCCCATCTCCGGCGCGAACACCCTGGCAAGCCCCCCTGTCAGAATAACCTTGATCCTGCCCTCACCCGCAAGCTCCGCATTCATCCGCTTTGTGATGCCGCGCACCTGTTCAAGGTATCCGTAATAGAGTCCCGACTGCATGCTGCCGACAGTGTTTCCACCGATTACTTTCTCCGGTCTAACGATATCGATTCGCGGCAGCCGCGCGGCCTTTTCGAAAAGGGCGGTGGCCGAGATTCCGATGCCCGGGCAAATCACACCGCCGATGTACTCCCCCCGCCCATTGACTGCGTCGAAGGTGGTAGCTGTGCCGAAGTCGATGATTATCGCCGGAGCGCCGTATTTCTCAACTGCCGCCACTGCGTTGGCGATGCGGTCGGCACCCACATCCGTCGGGGCGTCGTAAATCACTGCGATGCCGGGGTCGACGCCGCGATTGACGAACATCGGCTCGATCTTGAAATACCGCCCGCTCATCCGCTCCAGCACTCCCTCCAACGGAGGCACAACGCAGGCAATCGCAACCGAGGAAATCTCCTCCTGCGACATGCCTTCAAGGTGGAGTAAGTTGAGGATCAGCTGGCCCCACTCGTCCGCGGTGCGATACCTGTCGGTGGCCAGACGCCAATCTGCCACAAGGTCCTTGTCGGAAAATGTCCCGATTGCTGTATGGGTGTTACCGACGTCAATCACCAGGAGCATCTTGCAATCCTAGAACAGCGGGATGCGGATTTTGCCAATGACAAGCGGTGCGTAAAGCAGCAGCAGGGCAATGAATCCGAGAGCCAGGCTCACGTTGGCCAGCATAAGCAACCTGTTGCGAACGGCCCGCGCCGAGAATCCGAAGGCTATCGACAGCGACAAGACCGAAGCCAGGATGAGAACGGTGACCGGCATGCCGTATTCCGGGGTCTGAGCGTAGTAAGTCGTCGATCCCAGAGTCGCCCCCCCAAGCGATAGATTGTTCATCATCGGCAGCACAGAGCTTTCCAGATGCGCCCAGACAAACAGCAGCAGGGTCAACGCCGCGAACACAATAGCAACGATGCTCTGCACGCTGCCTTCCTTAAGCACGAAGAGCGCTCCCTTACGCGCCATCAATATTCCGTAGACGATGAGGATGATTGCGGCGAATGCTGTCTGCGCCGCGATCAGGATCACTCCAGTGAATTCTCCTGCTGCAATTGCCTGCACCTGCCCGGAAAAGAGGGACAAGGGATAGAAGAAGCAGAACAGCCCCGCAACGAGGAGGCCTGACAGGCTCTGCATCCAGAACGCGGCTATCCCCAGCGCGACCAGCGTCAACGACCAGATCGGATCGAATTGCCACGCACCGATGTTGAGCAGGGACGTTGAGAAGCCCAGTAATCCAACTACAATGATGATGGTCTTGTAAAGAACGCCGGATGAAGGCTGTGCCGCGTCGCCGGAAATGCCGAAGATTGCGCCTCTCTTCTTCTCGGCACGCATCGGATCCCGCCAACGGCGGCGCGTTTCCGTTGACTCATCCCTATCTCCATCAAGCGTCACTCCAACCGGCGAAGCAACCTGATCGGGCATTTCGACGTCCTGCAAGGGGCTGCGTGCGCGCCTCTGTGTGTCTGTCGCCGCGGCTTCTTCCGGCTTATCAATATCCCCGATGACAACCTCTTCAGGCATGTCCACTTCCGAAACCGCTGCTTCACCAAGACGGATCTCGGTCGCCTCGACCTCTTCCACTTCGCCCGCGTCTTCGGTCATTTCAACGAACAAAGGCGCTTCCGGATAGGGCTCAGCGGCTACCGTCTCACTCGGAACAGACTCCGGCGGGGCAGCTTCAGCCGGTTCGGTCACATAGCGGACGGCAAAGCGATGGTTGCAGACAACGCAGCGGGCGATCTTGCCATGGTCTCCAAGCTGGGTACTATTGACTTGATAGACCGTCCCGCACTGGGAACAAGTAAACTGTATCACGGCTTCTGTCATGGGTTTAGGGTCTCCCCCAAGTATTCAATCATTGTACTCGGTGGCGGTAAAGCGTGTCAAACCCGCCGCAACCCCGCATTGACTAACGTCTGCTTATGCGGTAGGATTTGCCCGGATTATTACCATATCTTGGGGCGGAGCGGAGATGACTTTCTCACGTAACGATCGGGGGTTCATCACAGGTAAAGCCGCATTCGGAATACTTGTTATTCTATTTCTCATCTACACGGCAACCTCTTACTTTCCTCTTGTCAATCTACCGTTCAGCCTCGACGGCAAGGTCAAGCAACTCAGCCAAGATTGGCTCCGGACGCCGCCGCGCTATCGCCGGCAATCGGAACTCAAGCAATTCAAGCAGAATGTCGAAGCTGCGATCAACCAACTCCTGGCTCCCGATCACGAGTTCAATATCGACGATCTGGTTTTGGAGGCCTCCGTCCGTTCGACAAAGGTCAAGGTCCAGCTCTCTTACACAATCGTTATCAATTACCTCGGTATACAGCAACGCTACGAGAAGGAGTTGTTGATCGAGGAGGCCGCCTGGAAATTCTGAGTTAGATGGTGCGCGATGACGACCGCGGTGCTAGATTCCGGTGTCCTGGTGCTCAACCGCTTCTTTCAGGCGGTACAGGTTACCTCGGTACGCCGCGCGTTCAGCCTCTTCTACAAGGGCCACGTCAAAGCCGTCGATGAGGGCTTCCTGACATATAATTTCAACGACTGGCGCGACCTGCCTCCCAACGGGGATTCAATTCACACACCAAACCTCGTCCTCCGCATACCGCGCGTCGTCCAACTTATCTACTACGAAAAACCGCCGCGCTTCCGCGTTCGCTTCTCGCGTAAAAACATTTTTCTGCGCGACCAGAACCGCTGCCAGTACTGCGGTCAGCACTTCGATCCGAAGGAACTTACGCTCGACCACATTATCCCCATCAGCCGCGGGGGAGGGAACTCCTGGGAGAATGTCGTCTGCTGCTGCGTCGATTGCAATAAGAGAAAAGGCAACAGGCTGCCCAACGATGTGAGCATGAAGCTGATTCGCAAAGCGAAACGCCCCCTTTGGATACCGTTCTCCCGCCTTGCAAAGAAGTGCGAGGCTTACCCGATCTGGCGAAATTTCATCGACTACGCTTACTGGAATGTCCCGCTCGATGAAGACAAGCCATAATTCCTGCCGAATCCGGATTCTCTTCGCGACGCTCGTCTTTGTTTTTCTGACCGCTGGCGGTTGTAATCCTGGAATGGACGATCACCAACGGCGGGCGGCCGAAGGCGAGGTGATTGTCGGCGTCGACGAAGCCGCCGAGAGCCTCGATCCGCGCATCGGCACTTCGCTCGCCTCTTACCGAGTTCACCAACTAATCTACAATCCCCTTACCGACCAGGATATCGACGGCAGGATTGTTCCCTCGCTCGCTGAAAGCTGGGAAAGCGAGGAAATTCCCGGTGACAGCGGATCGCGCTGGATTTGGCGCTTCAAGCTCCGCTCCGGCGTCCTTTTCCACGACGAAAGGCCGCTTACCGCCGACGACGTCGTCTACACCTACAGTTCACTGCTATCCCCGGAATTTGTCAGCCGCAAAAAAGCGGCGTTCGATTTCGTCGAATCGGTCGCGGCTGAATCGCCTTTGAGCGTGGTCTTCACGCTCGACAAGCCGCAGCCGTGGTTTCCTGCGGCGCTTGCCGCAGTGGGGATTGTGCCTGAGGGCTTCGGCAAGAACGACCAGCCGGTCGGCACGGGACCGTTCCGTTATAAAGGGCGCGAGGGATCGCAGCGCTTCTTCTTCGCCGGCAACGAAAACTTTTTTCTCGGAGCGCCCGGTATCGAAAAGCTCACTCTCAAGGTGGTTCCCGACCCGACCACAATGGCCCTCGAGTTGATGCATGGCAGCATCGACCTCATCGTCAACGACATCTCGCCCAACGCCGTGCCGCTGATGCGCAGCAGGGGTTTCAATGTGGTCACCGCGCCGGGACTGCCCTACGAGTACATCGGGATCAACCACCGCCATCCGGTACTCGGCGATAGGCTGGTGAGGCAGGCGATCGCGCACGCCATAGACAGAGAAGCCATCATATCGACCTACCTCGATTCCCTGGCCAGGCCTGCAGTCTGCCCTTTGCTGCCCCGGTTGTGGGAGGGGAAACCCGAATTCGCCTACTACGAATACGAGCCGGAGAAAGCCAAAAAACTCCTCGATGCCGCCGGTTATCCCGATCCGGACGGAGGCGGGCCGGAGATGCGCTTCAGCATCATCTACAAGTGCTCGACCAATCGCGGCGGGCGCGACCTGGCCACGATTTTCAAACAGCAACTATCCGAAATCGGCATCGATCTGGATGTGCGCTCGCTCGAGTTCCAGACCTTCTATGCCGATATTGTCGCCGGCAACTTTGCTCTCTACCAGCTTCGCTGGGTGGGCATCGCCAATCCCGACTTCTTCGGGGCGGCCTTCCACAGCACCAGCGTCCCCGACGTTCCCGGCCAGATGGCTCCGGCACAAAGTCAGAGGCGGGGTAGTTTCAACCGCGGCCGCTACAACAATCCCGAAGTCGATTTGCTGATTGAACAAGCCGAAGCCGAGCAGGATATGGAGCACCGCTGGCGGATCCTCGCGCGGTTGCAGAAGACACTGGCCGAGGACCTGCCTTATATCGACCTCTGGTACAGGGACAACTTTGTAGTCGGGCGCCCGGATCTCGAGGGCTTCGAGCTAACACTCAATGCTTCGTTCTCCGCCTTGCGAAAACTCCGATACAGATGAAGCCGAAAAGACCTGAGCGCGGCTGCTTGGGTCCTGTTTTCCCTATAAGAAAGCAGCGGTTATAATCTGCGGTCGAACCAGGAGAATCCCTTGAGAGATATTGGACCGGTATCTTTGGCACTGGTTACATTGCTGATGGTCTGCGTAGCGGCATCCGCCTTTGAAGGCGATGGCCATGTGACCGGATTGATCAGGGACGGTGCAGGTAATCCTCTTCCCGGGGTCGAAATAATTCTCAGGTCCGTCGACCGTCCATCGGTCCAAATCAGCAGCGGAACCGATAGCGGCGGCCGGTTCGTCATCTCCTCGATTGATCCCGCGACTTACCGCCTGACTGTCAGCCATGCGAGTCACGGGAGGCTCGAACTGTCGATCGATATCAAGCCGGGCGAAAGGTTGTCACTGGATCTCCGGCTGACCGGATCCTCTTACCTCCCGGCCCTCAGTCTCCTCGACGTCGCCGAAGCAGGGCAGGCAATCCGGTTCGACAGCGATTTGCTCCAATCGCTGCCCTTGCGGCGCAGTATCGCTGACCCGCTTACCTTAATCCCGGGTGCGGCGGGAAGGGATTTGTTCAACGTCCACGGGGGGACGGTGCGCGGCCTGCGCTATACTATCGACGGAATCGATCTCACCGACCCTCAGGACGGATTGGGCTTGATCGAAGTCCCCTTCCACGCCATCGCCGGCGCGGAAGTGGTGCTGGGAAATGCATCCGCGGAGATTGACGCAGCCGAGGGTTCGGCGGTGAACCTCGTTGCCCGGCGCGGAGGCCGATCGTTCCGCGGCGAGGCGAACATCTTCATCTCGAACAGTTCATTCCAGAACAAAGACAACATCCGGGAAGACAAAGAAATAAGCGAATACACCCCGTCATTCGGCATCGGCGGGCCGTTGATCGAGAAGAGCGCATGGTTCTATGGAGCGGTCACCTACCGGCACGCAGACATCAAAGACACCAACGGCCGGTTCTCGCCTTTGGAATTGCGGGGGCCGGAAACGATCGGCAAACTCGATTGGTCGGCCGGCAGCGACTGGCACATTGGCGCAACCTATCTCGGCTTTGTCCAGGTCAAGCACAGATTCCACTCTCCAGACATCGATGTATTCGAGATCGCCGAATCGAATCCTGATCTTATCACCGCCGACGTGCGGGAATCGGGCAACGCTGTACGCTTTGGGGCAGCGAGAAGGTTCTCGCCCGGCTCGATCGCGCGCGCTCAACTCGTTTACACCGCAAGGAATCAAACCACGGAACCCACATCCGGAGACAGAGGTGTACCGACGGTAATCGATCCCTACCCTGAAGGTGGGTTTACGTTGTATCAAGGTTCGATCAAGCCAGACTGGCGAGAGGACGGTTCGAAACGCGTTTCGTTGTCAGGCAGCTATGCCACGTCGCTGAACGCCGGAGGCCGGCATGATCTGCTCGGCGGCGCAGAACTCGAATGGACCGAAATAAAGCTCTCGGGCGGATTCAACGGCGGTTACCTGACCGAATTCTATACGCCTGCCGGTTTACCCTTCCGCCGGCTTTCTTTCCGTCAAAACAGCGGCCTGGAATACGAAGACAACCGCGAACTGCAGGATTACTGTGTTTACGTGGAAGACACATGGACTCCCGCCGACCGGCTGACCATAAACCTGGGAGCGCGGCTGGAGCGCCGCACCGGTCGAAACGCCATCGCCGATGTTTTCGTGTGGAACTCCCTGGCACCGCGTGTCGGCGTAGCCTACGCGCCGTTCCCCGACGGGATGACTCTGCTGCGCGCGGGATTTTCGCGCTACAATAATCCCCTTTTAGGTTCGTTCATCCCGGGCACGCCTTATGAGTTGGCGACCGAATTCTTCGACGCCGCGACAGGTTCGTGGACGACCTCGCCGCTGAACAGGACAGAGACAATCGGCTACGTTGCCAACATGGTCGCTCCCGACACCGGAGCGCCGTACTGGGACGAGTGGACATTAGGTGTGGAGAGAGAACTGCCGGGTGCCTCGGTCCTGTCCCTTTCGTACGTCCATCGCGAGCAGAAACGGATTCTCGAAGACATTGAGCGGAACCTTTGGCCAAATTTCAAGAAGGACAAAACGGAGGACATATACGACAACGAGTATAACTTTTTTACTCAGCAGCCGGGCCTCGACGGCACCCGCAATCCGTATTTATTTCTGACGAATGTCGCTGGTTTGTTCCGAAAGTACAAGGGCTTGGAGATTACTCTGAGGTCCGATCTAAGCCCCAGCTTGAAGTTCTTCGGCGCGTTCACCTGGTCAAAGACCGAGGGGAATATTGACAACAACGCCGCCGAGAGCAGCGGTTCGAGTTTCGCTTATGACACCCCTAACGAGCGCATAAACGCCGAAGGCTACCTCTCGTCCGATAGGCGATATGAGCTCCGCCTGGCAGCCGTCTACGCCGCCCCCAAGGCATTCTATGTTTCGCTCGTGATGCAAGTGGCAAGCGGAAACCCGTTGGACCGCATGTTGCTGAATCCCGACAACGGGCATTACGAAATCCGCTCGGCAGGGCGAGGAAGCGTGTATCGGGCCGAGGGTTATATCAATGTAGATTTGAGGATCGAGAAGGAGGTATCTCTACCCTGCGGAACCGTCTCGCTGCTTCTGGATGCAATCAACCTGACCGATGACGACGCGCCTACAGCTTACACCACAAGCGACACCGGATTCGGCTTGCCCGTCAGCCGGAGGGCGCCTAGAACAATCCGCTGGGGTATCCGCTACTCGTTCTAGGCAAATTGCGTAATTTCGCTCTATGCTTATAATTCGGTAATCTGTCTTATTAGGGGAAATGTTGAAGAGTCTTTTGACAGCCGCGCTGCTGGCCGCAGCAATATTGCTGGCAACAGGGTCTGTTCCTTATGCTCAGGTCACTCAGACAGGAGTGATCGCCGGCCAGGTCTTCGATAGCGACAGCGAACCGATCGTCGCCGCGCGGATCACGGTGAGCAATATCGAACTACTCGGGAGTAAAGTTTCGACCATCACCGACGGTGAGGGTCGGTTCAGAATTCCCGGCTTGACTCCGGGCGTGTACTCAATCGAAATCTTCCACGAAGATTTCATCCGCCAGGTTCTGAACGATGTCTATCTGAAGGTTGATGAAATCGTTAGGATAACGATAGTCCTGCAAGCGGAAGGAGAGGAACCGGTTGAAATCCCCAGGCAGCCCGTTCCGCTGGTCGATATAGCCGCTCTCAACCTCGAGGAAATTCTATCGCCTGACATGCTCAGGCGGCTCCCAAACCGGCGGAATTTGACCGATGCTCTCCAGTTTTTCTCCGGTGCGTTCGAAGTCGGCGATGGCATCGCAATCGGCGGCGGGGCTCCAGTGGACAACGCCTATATCCTCGATGGTGTCGTACTGAACGATCCGCACGATGGCACACCATCGGCACAGCCGGTTTTCGATCTGATTTTCGCAGTTGATCTAACTTCAGCAATTCTCGATTCCGCATCCAGATCCGCAACCGGCGGGACCGTAACCATAACCACATTGATGTCGCCGAACCGCTATAGCGGCGAAGCAAGTTTCTTCATGAACTCTAGCGACCTCAATAGCATTAATTATCCCGGTGCGATCAAACCCGACGATTACCTGGTAACACCGAGCCTTTCTCTTGGAGGCCCGGTACTAAGTGGAAGAAGCTGGTTTTATGCAGGTTTCAGTTATATCCGCAATCGCTATACCGACTCGCCGACCCGGTTGTCACCCGAGGAAACATCGGGTCATCTGATAAATTCCAAGGTTTTCTTCAGACTGAACGACCGCACCGACCTGCGAGCGGCCTACCTGCGCGACAGCGCGGACAGGAATCAATACTATTCCCCCGACACCGCCGTATGGACTATTCTTGAGCCCGAATCCGACCGAGTCGACTGGGATCAATACTCTTCGACAAATCTCCTCTTCTTCGGCGTCGAACACAGGCTCTCGGAAACCGTAACACTGCATCTGACTGCCGAGAGGCTCTGGCGCAAGGTCGAGCTTCTTCCCTCTTCGGGGGACAAGAATTACAGGTCGAAATATGATCCCGTGGAACTCGTGGTCTACGAAGGATCACCGCTTACGGAATGGGAGGACGGCAAGACAAGCCGGTGGCTGTTGAAAGGAGGATTCGATTACTACCTGGACGAGCTTGCGGGTACCCACGATATATCCCTCGGAACCGAGTACGAGCGAAGTCTGCACAATTCCCGCAGGGATATCACCGGCGACAATCGGGCGATATTCATCAACAGACCCGAATGGCCCAACGAGAGAGAGCTCTACGTTGAGCTTCTTAGAACGCAGGAGAATTTCGCTGGTCCGATCGAAACCCAAAACTATCTTTCCCGCTTCAGCGTTTTCGCGAGTGACAACTGGTTGCTGTTCCCTGAACTGGCAGTCCACTTCGGGGTCAGGTACGACGGGGTCGTTGTCGATAACAGCACAGCGCATGTAATCGACTGGGATGAAATCAGCCCTCGCATGGGGATCAGTTGGGATCCGTTCGGAAACGGCAAAACAGTGCTTCGAGCCGGTTACGCCAGCTATCACGCCTCAGCAATGACGGCTATGGCGCCGACCGATCCGTTTTACATCGCAAGAAGGTTCAACACCTCTACGCTTGAGAAACTGGGTTTCGCTGGTATTAACGGAGAAATGACGTCATCTATCTTCGACTCGGCAACGAGATACGGATATGCCGAGGACTGGAACGATGCGAACTTGAACACCGAGGCACCAAGGACCGACGAATACTACCTCGCGGCGGAATACGAGCCACGAGCCCAGACTCATTTGGAGGTCAACCTGGTCTTTCGCAAGACCAGGAATATGCTTGAGGATTTGGAAACAAATCTGTGGGACAGCTACATCAACGCATCCGGCATCGACAGCCGGGGGCAGCCGTACCCTTTTAGAGTGCGCACACCCGGTAAAGACGGCACATATCTCCCGAAACTTTACTGGACTTCAGACCCTAGGCTAAAACGCAAATACGTCGGATTCGGTGTGAATCTTCAGTCCAAACCACTACCGTTCCTTCACGCCCAACTCCGCTATCTGTGGTCGAAAACCGAAGGCAATGTCGATGTCACACTCCAGGAGGACTCGCCGTTTTCCTACCTTTTGAACAGCCCCAATTCTCTGATCAACAGCTACGGTTATCTTTCCGCAGACCACCGCCACGATCTGAAGCTCCTGCTTTATGGCGACCTGCCTTACGGCTTCTGCTTCGGTGCGGTGGCTCGATACCTGTCAGGCGCGCCATATAACCGCCTCCTGCGGATTCCGCCTGAGAGCGATCCGTTGGCCTACACCGAGACAATCTTCGCCGATCCACGGGGGACCGTTTACCGGCTCGACAATCAGCTCACGATCGACCTGCGGATTGAAAAGATCATTGTCGCGGGTGATGGCTCATTGTCGCTGATCCTGGATATCTTCAACCTGCTCAACAGCAAAGCCGTAACCAAGCGCTTCGAGATCGATGGAGACCTCTTCGGCGAACCGCTGCTGCGTATCCCTCCGCGTTCAATTCGGCTGGGAGTCAGTTATTCGTTCTGATTTCCGGCAATAAACCGGCCGTCTCTGAAAGAGGGTGCTCGATCCTGTCCCATTGCCCGTCGATGATCGCTCGTGCCAGCGCCGAGTAATCCCCCGCTTCATCATAAAGCACCAGTTCGCTTTCGATCGCTTTGCGGATAGAGCCGGTTCTGAGCAAAACCAGCAAGATATTCGCCATCCTGCTTGCATAAGGCTTTACCAGGCATTTGTGGACTATAGCTAGCTCGTTATCTGCCGCGGCCTTATCAAGCTCAGCCTCCCTCTCGGGCAGCAGGACAACAGCAGCTGAGCCATCGGGTTTGAGCGTGCGGGCGGCGCAGGAGACTACATCGTCCAGGGTTGCCAACAGCTCATGTCGGGCGCGGGCCTTCTCCGGCTCCGGATTCAGCCGCCCCCGCCCCACTGCGCGGAAAGGGGGGTTGCTGAAAACGAGGTCGTAGCGATGTTCCCACCGCGCTCCTTCGATTTCACGAAGGTCGAGTCGGGATATTTCGACGTTTTTCAGGCCGTTGGCCCTTACGTTAAACAGAGCCAGCTCGAACAACGAATCCTGAATCTCTAGTGCGTCAATTTGCATCTTGGGACGCTTAGACGCAAGCGCCAGGGAAACGACTCCGCATCCCGAGCCCAGTTCCAGCGCGCTTCCGCCCGGGATGGCTGACGCATACCACGCCAGCAGGAGCGCATCGATGCTGAACCGATAGCCCTCGCGCCGTTGGCGCACCTTGATCCGGCCGTTGAAGATCGCGTCGTCGCTGTATCGGTCGTCAAACATCACTATTCCCTGATCCCTACTTCGGCCCCTATCTATGAGGGCATCAACAGTTTACTCCAAAGTCCGCCTCAGCGTAGAATGCTCAGGCAACAACGGGGGATTCCATGCAGGATAACAAAGGACCCAGACATCTCAGCTACCGCGATGCCGGGGTGGATATAGACGCAGCAAGCGCCGCCAAACGCAGGATGGCAGCGATGGCCCGCTCGACGTTCAACGAGTCAGTCCTGACCGAGCTGGGCGGCTTCGGCGGCTTGTTCCGCCTGCCCGAGGGCATGCGCAAGCCGGTGCTTGTGTCCAGCGTTGACGGAGTCGGCACCAAGCTGAAAGTCGCATTCATGGCGGGCCGTCACAACACTGTCGGCATCGACCTCGTCAATCATTGCGTCAACGACATCCTGACCACCGGCGCGCGCCCGTTGTTCTTCCTCGACTACATCGCCACCGGCGAACTAGAGCCTGTTGTGGCCGTGGCAATCGTCGAGGGCCTCTCAAAAGCCTGCGCCGACAACGGCTGCGCCCTGATCGGCGGCGAGACGGCTGAGATGCCGGACTTCTATAGCCCGGGGGAATATGATCTGGCGGGCACGATCGTCGGCATCGTGGAAGAGGACCGCGTGCTCACCGGCGAAGCCGTGACTGCAGGCGACCTGCTTGTCGGGCTGCCAAGCAGCGGTCTGCACACTAACGGCTACAGTCTGGCGCGAAAGATCTTCTTCGATGTTCTTGGTCTGGGCGTCGACGATTACGTCACAGACCTCGGCCGCACCGTCGGCGAGGAGTTGCTAGAACCTCACCTTAGTTACGCACCTCGGTTGAGAGAACCGCTCGAACGGGATTGGATCAAGGCGTTGGCGCACATCACCGGAGGCGGAATCACAGACAACCTTCCGCGCGTGCTCCCTGGTGGCTGTAATGCCGTGATAAAACCCTGGAGTTGGCCGGTTCTCCCTGTGTTCGAAATGATACGCAGGGTAGGCAACGTTACCGAGGACGAAATGCTGCGCGTCTTCAACAACGGCATCGGCATGATTGCGGTCGCGGATCCCGACGCTATCGACAAGTTGGCCGCCCACTTCGGGGAGAAGGGATATTATCTGATCGGTGAGATAGCCGAGGCCGACGGCGCGGAAAGGGAGGTCATATATGCCCGCTAGAAAAAAGATAGGGGTGCTGATCAGCGGCCGCGGCTCCAACATGATGAGTATCCTCGACGCATGCGAGCGCGGTGATATCAACGGTGACGTCGTCGTCGTGATCAGCAACAAGGCCAATGCGGAGGGTTTGCAGAAGGCAGCCGAGCGCGGCGCCGAGGCACTCGCCGTGTCGCACCGCGACTTTCCCGATCGTGAGTTGTTCGACCGCGCCGTCGTCGAGAAGCTGGAGAAGCGTGAAGTCAACCTTGTCTGCCTCGCCGGATTCATGCGCCTACTCAGCCCCTGGTTCGTCTCCCGCTTCCGCAACCGGGTCATGAACATCCATCCCGCCCTCCTGCCCTCCTTCCCCGGGCTGCACGGCCAGAAGCAGGCCGTCGACCATGGGGTCAAAATCAGCGGCGCCACTGTCCACTTCGTCGATGAAAAGCTCGACCACGGCCCGATCATCATCCAGCGCGCCGTCGAAGTCCGCGATGACGACTCCGAAGATTCGCTTGCGGAGCGCATCCTGAAGATCGAGCACCAAATTTACACCGAAGCGGTTAAACTCTTCTGTGCCGATCGTCTTCACGTCGAGGGACGCAAAGTCTTCATCCACGACAAGTAATCCCCCCAAGTCGCAACAGGACGAAATCCGCTTGACAGCCCCTCTTCTTAACATTATATTTCGTTATATGGCGAATTATAGGAGTAATAATTGCGGCAACTGATGGCGGTCACAAAGGCCCTGGCCGACGAAAACAGGGTACGCATGCTCGCAGCATTGCGCCGTGGGGAACTCTGTGTCTGCCAGCTCATCGCCCTGCTCGAGCTGGCTCCCTCAACGGTCTCCAAACACATGTCAATCCTCAAGAACGCCGGCCTTGTTGACAGCCGCAAGCAGGGGCGTTGGGTTTACTACCGGCTCGCTGACAAAGACACCAGTCCGGAGGCAAGCTCTGCGCTGAAATGGGCCATGAAACAGATCGAGGGTCTAGAGCAGATCGAACACGACAACGCCCGGCTAGAGGAGATTCTCAACACCGAACCGGAGATTTTATGCCGCTTGATCGAGGAAAAATGAAAATCCTGTTTCTTTGCATCGGCAACTCCTGCCGCAGCTAGATGACTGAAGGCTGGGCACGCCATCTCAGGGGTGATGTGTTCAAGCCTTATTCCGCAGGAATGGTCAGCCATGGGCTCGATCCCTTTGGTGCATGTGATGAAGGAAGCCGGCGTCGATATCTCCGCTCAGGTGTCCAAAACCATCGATGCAGTTCTCGATGTCGACTTCGACTATGTGATCACCGTCTGCGAAAACGCTCGCGAGAACTGCCCCGTGTTCCCGGGCAGGACCTCCATATTTCACAGGGAATTTGAAGATCCTCCAAGGCTGGCCGCCGACTTAAAAACCGAAGAAGAAGCCCTCGGGCACTACAGGCGTGTGCGAGACGAGATCCGTGCCTTTGTCGAGGGCTTTCCCGAAAATCTGGGGTGAGAAGATGAAACGAAACGACGAGCAAACGGAAAAGATACGCCGCACTGTACGCGAGGGCTATGCCAAGGTCGCGCAGAGGAGTACCGGTTGCGGTTGCGGCTGCGGCTCTCCAAACCAATTGGCAAAAACCGTCGGCTATACCGATGATGACCTTGGAGCGCTGCCGGATGGCGCGAACATGGGGCTCTCCTGCGGTAATCCGACAGCCCTGGCTTCGCTAAAACCGGGCGAGATAGTCCTCGACCTAGGCAGCGGGGCAGGATTCGACGTGTTTATCACAGCTTCGAAGGTCGGGCCTGAAGGCAGGGTGATCGGTGTGGACATGACACCCGATATGCTCGACCTGGCGAGAAAGAACGGCGCAGACTTCAGGAAGCGAACGGGGATGGATAACATCGAGTTCAGGCTTGGCGAAATCGAGCATCTGCCTGTCGCCGACAATAGCGTCGACGTGGTCATCTCCAACTGCGTCATCAATCTTTCACCGGATAAACAACAGGTTTGGAACGAGGTCGCACGCGTACTAAAGCCGGGCGGGCGAGTCGCTGTCTCCGATCTAGCGTTGCACCAGCCGTTGCCACAGGCGGTTCTTGATTCAGTGGAGGCACTGGTGAGCTGTGTAGCCGGTGCTGCGCTGATCGACGAAACCGATAGAATGGTCAGGCAGGCAGGCCTTGTGGACATCAACCTGGAATCCAAGACTGAATACATCGACCAAATGGACGAGTGGAGCGACCCGCTTTACAGGGAGATCATTTCCCATCTTCCGAAGGGCAAAACTCTCGGCGACTACGTCACCAGCCTCTACGTGAACGCACGCAAGCCCGCGGGCTGTTGCTGCGGTTGAGGCATTTACGAGCCGCGTAATCAAATCCAAGGCGTCGGCTACATACTCGTTAGAAAAATTTTGGGAGGGGAACCAATGCAATCCGGTGAGGATAACGATAAGAAGGCAAAGGGCCTGGGATTTTTCGAAAAGTATCTGACCCTCTGGGTGGCGCTCTGTATCGTCGCGGGTATCGCCCTGGGCAGCGTCGCGCCGGGGGTGGCGAGTTATCTCGACAGCCTCTCGATAAATGTCGACGGCGCGCCGGTTGTCTCCATTCCAATCGCTGTCTGCCTTTTCTTCATGATGTACCCGATCATGGTGAAAATCGATTTCGCCAAGGTGGTCCGGGCGGGTAGGAACATCAAACCGGTGGGGCTGACGCTGCTCGTCAATTGGGCGATTAAGCCGTTCACGATGTACGCTATCAGCTTGCTGTTTCTCGGAGTGTTATTCCTAGGGCTGATCGGACCCAATGCAGTTGATCACGTAAAAATGCCGCTGGGTCTCGACTTCGAGGTCGGAGCGCAATACGGTTCCGGGACAGTTGTAATGGTGAACGGCGTCAAGACGCTCGAGGTGCCGTTGTGGCGCAGCTACCTCGCCGGCTGCATCCTCCTCGGGATCGCTCCTTGCACGGCGATGGTGCTGGTGTGGGGCTTCCTCGCGCGCGGCAACGACGCCCACACGCTGGTGATGGTAGCCATCAACTCGCTGACGATGCTGCTCCTCTACGGCCCCCTTGGCGGATTCCTGCTCGGCGTCGGGCAACTGCCGGTGCCGTGGCAGGCGTTGCTGCTATCGATCAGCATCTACGTCGCTTTGCCTCTTGCAGCGGGTTACCTGACGCGAAAACTCATCATCGGAATTCTTGGCGAAAAGTGGTTCACCAGGAAGTTCCTGCCGTTTCTGACGCCGGTAACGATTACCGCCTTGCTGCTTACGCTCGTGCTGCTGTTCTCCTTCAAGGGGGAGGTGATCCTCGCTAATCCGTTGACGATACTGTGGATCGCCATTCCGCTGTTCATCCAGACGCTGCTGATCTTCGCCATTACATACGGCTTGGCGAGGCTGATGAAGTTGCCCTACGTCGACGCCGCACCCTCGGCAATGATCGGCGCCAGCAACCACTTCGAGGTCGCCATCGCGACAGCGACAATGCTCTTCGGGCTTTCTTCGGGCGCGGCGTTGGCCACCGTCGTGGGCGTGCTGATTGAGGTGCCGGTGATGCTGATGCTGGTCAGGATCTGCCTGAGAACGACTGGCTGGTTCGGCGCCGTTGGGGTTGAAGGGACCGCCGAAACGAGTTCGACAGCAATAATCGGATAGATATCTTCCTCACCCGCCGATATCCTGATTCCGAAGTGATTAGGAGAAGGCACCTTGATGGAAATGAGATATTGGCGGGCGTTTCTTGAGCGCGACGGCGACTTCGACGGGCTGTTCTATTTAGCCGTTAAGACAACCGGTGTTTTCTGCCGGCCGTCATGCCCGGCAAGAAGACCAAAGCGTGAAAACGTAATTTTCTTCAGGACTTCCGGGGAAGCGAAGACAGCCGGCTTCAGGGCATGCAAGCGATGCGGTCCCGACGATCCCGGTGCTGTATCGGCCGGCGCGAAGATTGTGCTCAAGGCATGTGAGCTGATCGATGCCGACGTCGATGGAATACCATCCCTGCAGGCCCTTGAAGAACAACTCGACGTTAGCCGCTACCATCTCTTACGGGTATTCAAGAAACTTCTTGGTATAACGCCACGTCAATACGCCGATGCCCAACGAGTCGAGAGCCTCAAAACAGAACTGCGTGACGGCAGAAACGTCGCCGACGCGATCTACGGCGCCGGTTACGGCTCGAGCAGCCGCGTTTACGAGAAGTCGTCGGAGCAGTTGGGCATGACACCGGATCAGTACCGGCGCGGCGGCTCGCAACAGAACATAGGTTATACCATTGTCGAATCGTCGCTCGGCACCCTGCTTCTCGCGGCAACGGCCAGAGGGATTTGCCGCATACGGCTGGGAGAGGCGAAAAAGGAAATGACCGCAGCTCTGAGGCAGGAGTTCCACTCTGCCGTAATCGAACGCGACGATAAAGGACTCAAAGTCTGGGTGGAAGAAGTTCTGGCGAGAATTGATGGACACACTCCCAGCGTCGAGCTCCCCTCCGATGTCAGAGCTACAGCCTTCCAGCGCAGAGTGTGGGAAGAACTCCGCTCAATACCTTTCGGTGAAATCCGGACCTATTCTGATGTTGCCGCGGCTATCGGTCGCCCCAGGGCTGTTCGTGCCGTCGCCAACGCATGCGCGGGCAATCCGGTGGCCATAGTCGTTCCGTGTCACCGCGTGGTGCGCAAGGACGGCACCATCGGCGGCTACCGCTGGGGAGTGGATCGTAAAGAAGAACTCCTGAGCAGAGAAAGCAAGAAATCACCGTGCAGTGAGCGTACGTAATCCACTTCTACACGGCCGAGCCTGATCTGGCTATTCTGCTTGGTGAACTCGATCTGGTTCGCAACACGATTCTAAAATAACTTAACCGGAAGCCGCTTCCCGCCTTGCGGCATTTGTCCGCATTCGCTAGCATATGCGCCTGTTGACTAGGAGAAACTGATGAATCCTGATGAGATGACGCTCGAAGAGCAGCTCGATTACCTGGAACGCGGTTCCGTCGACCTGATCACGCGCGATGACCTCAAGGAGCGCCTGGCTGAGGCCAAAAAGGAAGGACGCCGACTGAAAGTGAAGGTCGGCTTCGACCCCACTGCTCCGGACCTGCACCTCGGCCACACTGTCATCCTGCGCAAGATGCGCCACTTCCAGGACCTCGGCCACGACGTCGTCTTCCTGATCGGCGACTTCACCGGCATGATCGGCGATCCCAGCGGTCGCAACAAGCTGCGCCCGCCGATGAGCCGCGAGGAACTGGAGGCCAACGCCGAGACTTACAAGGAGCAGGTGTTCAAGATTCTCGATCCCGAGCGCACGATCGTCGACTTCAACTCCCGCTGGCTCGGGGAGCTCGGCGCCGAGGGTTTCATCAAGCTGGCCGCGCGCTACACGGTCGCCCGCATGCTCGAGCGCGACGACTTCGAAAACCGCTACAAGAGCAACGTACCGATCTTCATGCACGAAATTCTCTATCCGCTCGCTCAGGCTTACGATTCGGTGGCGCTCGAATGCGATGTCGAGATGGGTGGCACCGACCAGAAATTCAACCTGCTGGTCGGGCGCGACATCATGCGCGAATACGACCTCAAGCCGCAGATTGTGCTGACGGTGCCGTTGCTGGAAGGCCTCGACGGCCTCGAGAAGATGAGCAAGAGCTACGGAAACTATGTCGGCATCAACGAGGCACCGGGTGAGATGTTCGGCAAGCTGATGAGCATCAGCGACGAGATGATGTGGCGCTATTACGAACTGCTGACCGACCTAGCGATGGACGAGATCGAAGGGATGCGGCGCGAAGCGGCGATGGGCGAATTCAATCCGATGCAGGCCAAGATCAGGCTGGCGAAGTTGATCATCGGCGACTACCACGGTGCTGCCGCCGCGAAAGAGGCCGAGGAGGCCTTCTCCAGTACCTTCAGCAAGCGTCAGGTGCCCGACGACATCCCCGAAACCGCGATCAAAGCCGGTGTAGAACTCTGGCTCATTCAGCTTCTGAGCGACAACGGCCTGGTCGCCAGCAAGGGCGAGGGCCGGAGGCTGGTGCGCCAGGGGGCTGTTTCCATCGACGGCGATAAGGTGAGCGACGAGGAACTGCGCCTGATCCTTAAAGCCGGCGATGAGTTGGTGATCAAGGTCGGCAAACGCCGCTGGCTGAAAGTTACCGCAGGATAAAAAGAAACCCGCTTGCGCGGGCTTCCTTTCCTTCTTCGCTGGACTGCTATTTATTGTGATTCCCGGGAGCCGTTAGTACTCCTCGACATCCTCGGATTCCTCTTCCATCGGTTTGGGCATCATACTCATAATATCGTCGTAGGTCAGCTTGATGCCGATCTCAAGGACGTTGCCACTTGCTGCAAAACGGAGCTTCTCCGCCAATCCGACTATTTTCTCCGGATCAGGTGCGGGGCCGGGAGTCATCAAGCCCACAGATCCGGCACCCATCGTTGCCAGAGCTGTTTTCTGAGAGTTGAAGAAGTCGGCCAACTTGCCCACGTCGGCGCCCTCGCCGAACGCCATCTTGATTTTCAACTCGAAGTCGTCACGGAAATAGATCGAACCGCCAGCCGCCGTTACCTTCTGCAGCGTCTCGGCTGCCTCTGGGCCGCCATCTATTTTGGCAAGCATCGCACCGCCCATGCCGGCGACCATCGAGATGTCGCCCCAGTAAACACCGTAAATGCTTGCGCCGGTATCGATGAGGCCACTCGCCTGCTTGTATTTCTCGTCATCAGCAAGCTTGTTCTCGGCCGCCAAGACAGCCTCGAGACCTTTCATTGAACCCATCAGCTTGACGCCGGAGTGTTCCATCAGGTTCCAATCGGAGCCCTTTCTGGTCCAGATCTTGGTTCCGTCCTTTTCAGTTTCCTCGAATTCCGCCCCGGTGTTCTCCTTCTCGGCCTCCATCAGCTTTTCGATGGTCACTGCAGCATCCAGCACTCCGAGGAAGTCCTGCATGTCGGCGGACATGAAAACCGTCATGCCGGCGATTTCATCCGGCTTTAGGCCCATCTCTTTGGCAGAGTTGTCGAACTGACCTTTCATCATCTGGGCTTGAGCGACCTCGGATTCCTCAGTGAATTTCTTGAAGATGCCCGAATTGTAGATCTGCGCCGGATGGAAGCCGAAAATCCCTATGTAATCGCCCGCCGGCAACATTGTCGCAACTTGGGCCGTGCTGCCGCCGCCCGCTCCTCCGCATGAGGCAGCCACGACAACGGCCAGGACACCTATGGCCGCGCAAATGAACTTACGCATAATATCTCTCCTCCTGGTTATCCCCTGTTAGTTGTTGGCGCATGGTAGAGCGGAGTTCAAGGTAAAGTCAAAGAATTCAGCGAATTTAAGCTCAACGATAAAAGGGAAGTGCGTTTGAACATCAATACTCCCCCTCGCCCCTACGCTCTTCACAGCGAACGTTGATGGTGGCAGTATCGCCCCGCGCCACATCAAACCTCGCCTCCCAGCGACCCCTGCTGTCCCAGACCTCCAGATAACGATTGCCTGCCCTGACAGCAACTTGCAGCCGGCCGTCGCCACCGACCTGCCCGACATAACGGCCGTCGATGTAGCACCTCACGGCACCGGCAAAACAGTCCCGCGGCCCCTGCAGGAGAACCAGGAGCGTGGCATCGCCGACTGCGGCGGGGATTCCACGCCTTTCGCTGGACTCGCTTTCAGCCGACGAACCTGCTGTTTCCCGCGCTGATCGAGCCGTGGATTCTGCCTGCTTCTGAGCTGCCGCTCTCCGGGGTGCCGAGATCTCGCTACGCTCGGGATTCGGCGGCGCGGTTTGCTTCAGAGCCTCAGTCCAGGTCTCCGACTGCTCGCAGGCGACCGCAAGTAATAGCATCAGCACCGTTAACGATCCAACAGCATACCGCATGCGAAACTCCCGGAAACAATTAGTGTGGAGATATTATAGCTTTGTGGCTCAATGCGCGCCAACATGGCCTTGCTTTCCCGCACTACTGAAATTAGTCTTTTGTGCAAGCCGGAAAAGGCGGAGGGGAAAAAGTGAGTGATAAGGAAAAGCAACGATTGGTGATTGAGGCCCTCAAGAAAGTACCACATCCCGAGAAGGGAGGCGACCTCGTCAGCATGGGCTATATCAAGAATCTGCGCGTTGAAGGTGACGTAGCAACGTTCGACCTCGCGTTGAAAGCGCACAAGTGTAAATTCAGGGAGCAGCTCAAGAAAGATACCGAGGAGGCCGCAAAATCCGTCGACGGCATTTCGGCGGTTACGGTCAACATTATAGAGCAGAGCGAACAGCAGCAGGCGCGCGGCAAGGATCCTTGGGCAGACCGTGCCCCGATACCGGGCGTGAAGAAAGTGGTTGCCGTGGCCAGCGGAAAAGGCGGTGTCGGCAAGTCCACGGTCGCGGTAAATCTTGCTGTCGCTCTGGTCGGTGAAGGGCTGCGCGTCGGCTTGCTGGATGCCGATATTTACGGCCCGAGCGTGGCGATGATGATGGGCGTGCCAGTGGGCGAGCAAATCAACGTGCTGGGCGACAAGATCATCCCGCTCGAGCGCCACGGCGTCAAAATGATGAGCGTGGCATTCCTGATGGAAGAAAAGAGCGCTCCTGTGATCTGGCGCGGGCCGATGGTTGCCAACATGGTCAAGCAGCTTCTGCGCCAGGTGCTGTGGGGAGCGCTGGACGTCATCGTCGTCGACCTCCCGCCCGGGACCGGCGACTCGCAGCTTACGCTGGTGCAAACCGTCCCGCTCGACGGCGCGGTGATCGTCACAACGCCCCAGCACATCGCTGCGCTCGATGCCTCCAGGGGGATCGAGATGTTCCGCAGGCTCGAGGTGCCGGTAATCGGTCTTGTCGAAAATATGAGTAACTTCGTCTGCCCCGATTGCGGAGCGAAACATCATCTCTTCCCGCAAGGCGGCATCGAACAGGTGGTGCATGACTACGACGTTGACGTGATTGCAACCGTCCCGATCGAACCGGACATCGGCACACACGGCGACAGCGGAATCCCAACGATCGTGGCGACGCCCGACTCTCTGGCCGCCAAAGCGATGCGCGAGGCAGCCGCAAAGGTCATATCAGCAATCATTCCTGAGCGTAATGTCTAGGTGGCTCAACTTGAAATTTAGACCCAGATGTGCTATTAATGTCTTTACTTGCAACGTTTACAACAATTCATAGGAAAGAGAGAAAACGATGTCCAGTCTGATCGAACATGTGCATGCACGTGAAGTACTCGACAGCCGCGGAAACCCTACAGTGGAGGCAGAAATATACCTGGAGAGCGGCGACCACGGTCGCGCCATTGTGCCATCCGGGGCTTCAACGGGCGAGGCAGAGGCTCTGGAGCTTCGCGACGGCGACAAGAACCGTTTCCTCGGCAAGGGCGTGCTCAAGGCCGTAAACAATGTGATCAACGAGATCGAACCGCAACTGGTAGGGATGGATTCCCTTGATCAGGTTCTGATCGACAGGACACTGATCGAGCTCGACGGCACGCCGAACAAGAGCCGACTTGGAGCCAACGCGATACTCGGCGTTTCTCTCGCTGTCGCAAAAGCCAGTGCGGCTTATCTCGGCCTGCCCCTATACAGCTACATCGGCGGAACCAACGCCAAGACAATGCCTGTGCCGATGATGAATATAGTCAACGGCGGCCAGCACGCCGACAACAACATCGACATCCAGGAATTCATGATAATGCCGCTCGGCGCGCCGACCTTCGCCGAAGCGCTGCGCGTCGGCGCCGAAATCTTCCACCATCTCAAGGCGGTACTCAACGGTCGCCGCCTTAACACATCTGTGGGCGACGAAGGCGGATTCGCCCCCAACCTCGTCTCCAACCGCGCGGCCCTTGAGGTGATCATGGAGGCGATCCGCAAAGCCGGCTACAAAGCCGGCCGTAACAGTGGAGACGTGGCGTTGGCGCTCGACGCCGCCGCAAGCTCGTTCTATGACAAGGGAGAGAAGGCCTATATCCTCAGCGCCGAGCCCGAGCCGCGCAAAGAATCCGAGGAATTGGTGGAATTCTACGAAAACCTGGTCGACCAGTTCCCGATAGTCTCGATCGAGGACGGTTGCGATGAGAAGGATTGGAAAGGATTCAAGCTGATGACAGAAAGGCTGGGCAGCAAGATCCAGCTTGTCGGTGACGATCTCTTTGTGACCAATCCCAAGCTGCTCAAGCGCGGCATTGACGAGGGCATCTGCAACTCAATCCTGATCAAACTCAACCAGATTGGCACCCTCACCGAGACCGCAGACACGATCGAGATGGCCCATAAGGCCGGCTATACGGCTGTTGTCAGCCACCGCAGCGGTGAGACCGAGGACACGACAATCGCCGACCTGGCGGTCGCTTACAATACCGGTCAGATCAAGACCGGCAGTGCTTCCAGGACCGACAGGGTGTCGAAGTACAACCGCCTGCTGCGTATCGAGGACGAACTCGGCGAGGCGGCCATCTTCCCGGGCCGCAAAGCCCTAAAAATGGCTTGAGCAATGGACAAACAGCAGGACCCGCAAGCCGCGCCGAGGCAAACGCTGTTCTCCCGCGTGGCGTGGATCCTGCTGATGCTGCTTTTCCTCGCCGCTATTATCCTCGACGCATTCTTCAGCGAGTCGGGAATCATCAAAATTTGGGAACTCGAACGGGAGCACTTGCAGCTTTCGAGCGAGGTGAAGAAACTCGAACGTGACAACGCTGAGCTGGAGGCTCTGATCGAGGCGTTGCGCAGCGATCCCGAAGAGATCGAAAGGGTCGCACGCGAAGAGTTGGGATTCGCACGGCCGGGCGAGGAAGTTTTCCTTTTTCCTCCCGATGAAGAGGAACGAATTAGTGAAAATAAGGCGGTTGAAGCCTCAGCCGGTCAGTAGCCCTAGCGGTGCTTGAGGATAAAATAGAAGCCGCCGATTATCAGGAAAACAGGCCAGATCTTGTCCATCCCAAGATCGAGATTCAGACCGAACCAGTCGTACCTTTCGCCAAGGAATATTATGCCGATGGCAATCAGAATCAAACCGATCAGCATACCGCTCTGGCGATCGTCGAGTTTATGACTCATACGCTTTTCTCCCCGTTATAAGTAACTACCACCCCAAAATTGTATCGCTTGGTGACGATAGTATTAAAGCCTGCTCCTCGCATCAACCCTACCATCTCCTCGGGCTTGAAGAACTCGTCCACCGAACGAGGGAGATACTCGTAGGCGGCGCGGCTGCCGGATACCAGGCCTCCGATCCATGGCAGGACACGCATGAAATACCAGCGAAAGACGGGGCCGAAGAGCCTTCCTCTGGGGACAGCAAATTCCAGAATCAGGAGTTTACCTCCCGGCTTTAATATCCTGTTCATCTCGCCCAGCGCAGCGGGAACGTCGACGACATTGCGGATGCCGAACGCGATGGTCACCGCATCGGCACAACCTCCAGGCAGCGGCAGTGAGACGGCGTCGGCTGCTATGGGTATAACGGCAGGTCGAATACGCGAATGCTCTCTTTTGGGCTGCACCATGCGCAACATCGGCTCGCTGAAATCGAGAACCAGCGCGGCTCCGAGTCTCGGCTGTAGTTTCGCCGCCGTCAGTGCCACATCGCCCGTGCCCCCAGCGATGTCAACGAGCAGGTCACCACGTTCGAGCCCAAGCCTGCGCAGAGAGCTTTTACGCCACCTGCGGTCTTGCCCGAAACTAAGGATGGTGTTCAGCAGGTCGTAGCGGCCGGCGATTGCGCCGAACATCGTTTTGATCCGCCCCCGCTTTTCATCCGTGCTGTCAGCGGACCTTTCTTGATCGTTGCTGGAAAGCGTCATTCGGCGCTATCGCCCCAGGAGGCGAACAGATTATGGGGGATGCCCAGAATGGAAAGGACTCGGCCTGCGATAAAATCGGCTAGATCGTTAAAAGTTTCCGGATGCTGGTAAAAAGCAGGCGACGCAGGCGCGATCACTGCTCCTGCTTCCCCGGCGGCTGTCATGTTGCGCAGATGTACCAAACTCAGCGGGCACTCGCGCGGCACCAGCACCAATGGTCGCCGCTCTTTGAGCGTGACATCCGCCGCGCGCTCGATCAGGTTGCGCGATAGCCCATGACTCACCGCGGCGAGGGTTTTCATCGAGCAGGGAGCGATGACCATTCCGCCCGTCTTGTGCGAACCCGAGGAAGGAGGAGCGGCCAGATCCATGTGGTCGTATTCCACCACCTCATCTTCTGTAATCTCACGCCCAAGTTTCCCGCCGAGCCAGCCGCGAAAACCGGCGGCCCGATCAAACTCGCTGCCCAATTCCTCGGTCATCACCGCACGGCCCATCGGCGAAATTATCACCTCCAGCCTGCGGCCCGACTCCAGCAACGCCCTCGCAGTGCGCAGCGGATAAATCGCCCCGCTGGCGCCGGTAACGGCGAGCACTATTGGAAGTGTGGAGAAATTTCCCAACGCTGAACCGCTCCGGCTCAATATGCCTTGATCAGTAAGCTGCGCTCCTCGTCGCCCAGGCTGTATTCGGCACCCCAGTAAGGTAGCCAAACCCGCGCGACGCGCAATATTTGAATGGAAAATTTCGACAACGGCGCCTCGACAGAGTTAATGCTCTCGGCCTTGGTGACAAACTCGCTCTCCAGGTTCTTGAATTCCTCTATCAGCCCATTGGCAAAGCTGATGAAATCCTCCCTGCGGGACTCAAGCCCGGATACGATGGACTCAGCATCCGCCTTGAGCGTGTCGATATAGGTATCAACATGCGAGCCCTCCACCTGGTACTCCTGTTGCTCCAGGATCTGCAGATTTATCGCCTTGTTCAGTAATGATTTGCAAGCCAGGCGGAAATCCTCCACCCAGGCAAGAGCTATCTCCTCCCGAGCGTCCATCGCCGGCGGGTCCACTCTCTCGTAGCTGCGCGCTATCTGATCAATCTTCCTCTCAAACACCATGCCCAACTCCAACGCCCGCTCGGACTTCTCAGCATTGGCGTAGCTATAGCAGAGTTTGCGGAATTCATCCTCCGACTCGCCAAGCAGAGAGGTAATGCCATAGCTGTTGTTGGTGAAGAGGGTCAGGCTTTTTTGCTCTTCGAGGAAATCGAGAAAGCTCTGGGCAACTGAGTGGTAGTCGACACTGATGTTCTCGCTCTCGCGAACGAGGTGCTCAACCATCTCGTCGGGTACAGGCATGAGGGATCTGCGGGCGATGAGCGCCACAGGTCTGGACCAGTCTATCGATCTGCGTTTCCTGTCGAGTTCAATCAGGCGATCAATGTAATCTATGTTGAAGACACCGAAATCGCTGTCGTCGAAAGACAACTCGCCCAGTACATAAACACCGTGGTGAAATTCGAGGCGGAGTTCCAGCGAAGTGATCTCGTTGCGCATGTACCAGCTCTTTATCCTGAAGAGCTTGGGGAACAGGAAAGTCTCTTCCGGATGGTCGAGGTCCGCGTCGATTGTCCTGACTATCCGTCCTGGTCCTCTGGTCGATCCCACCTGCTGATTCCTTCCCTCTCTATGCCTACCGCCAGGGCCAGCTGTAGACCACCAACTGCGCGCCCCCGAATGCATCCCGCCCGCAAATTGCCAATGCTATTGAACGGGAGCCCGGCGGATTGTATGCCGTGAAAGCCAAGATGTCGAGCCGCGAGGAAATTTTATGCTCAGCTGCGACCCCCGACCAAATATTCATCGAAGTCACTGCGCTTCCGCCCGGCGCAGCCTCGGCCAAAATGATCCATCCTGGCTTCAAACCGCCCAGTGCACTGCCCACTCGTATGGCGCCACCTGACTTCACCGACTCTCGGTCCACATTGCCGCTAACTCGATTCCATAGAGCCAGATCGCCGGAGACCGAGACGACCAGCATCAATTCACCGTTTCGATCGAGACTGCTTAATGCGCGGGTTTTTCCGATCTCGGCAGTTGTGCGCGACGTGAGGTTGCGATCGATTATAAACAGCGTGTCCTCAAAGATATCTTCACCCGGACGGTAACGCCCGGCGAGGAATGCAGGCCGGCCGTCGAGCGTGGCCGCCTCCAGCGGTTGCAGGTCGCAGAAACTGAAACTGATATTGCGCTCATCAAGCCATACTACGGCACCGCTCGACCAGAGGTTGGATCCGATGATAAGTTCCTGATGCCCATCCTCGTTGAGGTCAAGGGGAATCACCCTTCCCGTGGGGGTCCTGGTTGCATAGGTTGCTCTCGGCAGATCCGTCAGCGCGATCTTTTTTATTAAAACGGTCGAGCCTTCGCCAACGGAATAAATCAACAATTCACGATGCCTGAGCACCGCCAGTTCGTCACCCTCGTTGCCGTCATAATCAAAAGCCGCAACATCCAGGACATCGGCAGGAAGAGGCACGGAAAACAACATCCTCGTGCCGCCCATCTCGGGCTCCCGGCTTTCCTCTGTGAACAGCAAAGCGAGCTCCGGCGTCATTGATCTCGAAATCCCGAAAATCTCGTCGCTCTGTTCATCCGCGGAAATCACTTGGCAAATCAGGAACACTCTGTTTCCGGATACACGTAGGATTATGTTCAGCACTGCGGCGAATCCCTGCCGCTCGAGCAGTTCGCGCAAGCGCGGGATATCCTCCACTAGAAACGGATTGTCACTGTACGCCGCATTCTCAACTGCTCCCGTTCTGAATAGTCCCGTGGCCTCCAGGCGGGAAGACACTGACTTCTCCAGCTGACCCTGCAACGCCGAAGCTATCCGGGCAAGGCTGAATAGCCTCACGGCAAGCCGCAAAGGTCGCCCGTCAGGTGTGAGCAGATCTCCCGATCTCACTGATCCCGGGGCTTCGCCTCGGATAAGCTGTTCCAGCTGTCCGCCTGCCAGTCTGGCGACGGGCTTGTAAACAAGGCGGTCTCTCTCCCGCACACGCCTAAACACGCGGTACGAATTGGCACCCGCATCGGGCAAGGCCGGTGCAACGAACGCCAAGCCGGACTCGACTGTCAGCCTGTGGAGTGCGGAAACCTTCGCCTGCTCGAACCTCTCGATAAACAGGTCCCATAGGCCGTCCAACGACTCCTCTCCCGTTTGCGCGGGGAAGAGAAGCGCCAGGCTGAGTAACAGGTAAATCATAGTTTTCGCACCGATTGCGGAATATCGGGGTCCGCGGTCAGCGAACGATAACTCGTCAACAGCACCTTGCCCGGCTCTCCGCCCCTCACCTTTTTCAGAAAACGCCGCTCCGTCCAGTGTACCTGAACATTCCTCGACTGACGGGCCTTGCTGTAGTATGCCGCTAAAGAGGCCGCCTCCGCCATCGTCGCGGCAGGCAGCCTTTCCAGCTTGTGCGTGTTGCGCACAAGGACGTGCGAGCCGCCGTAGCCCGCCGTGTGAAACCAGAAATCGTTGTCCTTGCCGACGCCGAATGTCACTTTCTCGTTGTCGCGATTGTTACGCCCGATCACGATTTCGAGGCCGTCCGAAGAAAGAAAGCGCCTCCCGGGCTTCGCCACAATCTTTTCCCTCTTCCTCTGGCGTTGAGTGATCCATCCGCGGTCCGTGAGCTGCTTGCGAAGTGCGCGGATTCCCTTCAGATCACTCGAATCCTGACACGCCGCCGACTGCCCCTCTATCTTAGCCAGATCCGATAATTCCCCGTCCAGTTCGGCCAGGCGATCACTGATACTGCCGACGGCGCGCCTGGCTTTACGGGCGCGCTTGTAATAACGCTTTGCATTGGCGGCAGGATCAAGCGCGGGATCGAGATCGATGCTCAACATGCTGCCGTCGCCCTTGTAGATATCCTCAACCTCAATCTTATCCAATCCCCTGCCCATCCTGCCGATGTTGGCCAAAATCAAGTTGCCTAATTGGTCAATGTCGGTTTCTTTTTCATTTTTCTTCAGATCGTTTTGCAGGTTGGAAGCGAGTTTTTTCAGGCGATTGCTCCGTTGCTTGAGCACCGAGTTTATTTGCGAGAGCTCCAGTGCAAATGCCGCGGCCCGCATCCGCTTGCGGAAAAATATGTCCGCAGCGTCGTTGGGATCATCGAAAAGTTCCGGCGGCTCAATAACGTCTACGCGATAATTGTCGGGTAGCAGCAACAGCGACGTTTCGTCCCCGGTCTCGGGCGAAAAGATACCCGCCCGGAAGCGCAGCTCACGCAACTCCTCCAGGAATTCCATTGCAGTCTCGACAGAATCCTCAAGCCGGGTAACAATCTCTGCGGCGAGCTGCGGGCCGGCTCCTTTGATGCCGGCTTTGATCGACTTTTCAGGATTATCGTCTCCTGAAATCTTTTCCAGGAACGCCTTCAATTTTTCCGTTGCCGGTTCGTAGATATCGAATTCGCCCGGGGGCGGCGACGGCGGCAGGTACGGTTCACCGGGATCGGCATTAAAGCCGGCGATGACTATGCCCTCTGCGCCGGCAAGAACGAGATCAACCCTATTCGGGACGGCCAGGAAAAACAGTAACGATTCCTCTCCTTCAGGCAATTTGAACCGAAACGTGAGCAGCCGATCAGAGGGAACCTTTTCGATAGCCGTCAGCTCGGCTTTTTCCAGCATCGACCGCATTCGCGCAGCGAGTGTGCCGAAAACGGGTGACGGCTGACGCGCCTCGGCCTGCTCCCGCGCCATCAGCAGCGGCAAATCCGGCCTGAGGCAGAAAAACAAGTGGGACGAAATCATGCGTACGACGACTCCGTCTCGTGCTGCATAGACCTCCCCTACGCGGTCCCCCACAAGAACAGACCTCAGCCTCTCGACAAGAAGGTTGAGAACCTGATTATCCATCTCTCTGACGCGGGGATTAGACCCGCCTCATGGCGCTCAATTGAAACCCAAGGTTATCGTCCTGCCAGGCAGAACATTAGTGAGCGTAGCTGTAGAGCCGTCGAGGAATTGGACAAGGACATCGACGCGCTGTTTCTTCTTCGATAGCCCGATGTGCACTTCCGGAGAATTCTGGGAGACGTAACCGGTCGATCCGCCGACCTGCCGGTAAGCCATAAGCGACATTGCTTTCCCGAGATCACCTGCCCTATAAATCCAGACTCGCGCTCCGATCGCGCCGGTCTCACCCGAGGGCGCCGTCAAACGCAATTTGAGGTAATTAAAATTGTCACGTTCGTTGCGGAAAAGCTGGGCTGTGCCTGCCTTATGAGCCACCACAATGTCCAGGTCGCCGTCGTTGTCGTAATCGCCAAGGGCCATGCCGCGCGGATCGTAATAGCTTGGAGGAACGGCCCCGATGTTGCCTAATTGCTTGAAGCGATTGCCCCCGAGGTTCTGGAACACGACAAAGCTCTCCGTCACATTCCTGTAAGCGATGATGATGTCCTGTTTGCCGTCGTTGTCGATATCGCCAAAGGCCGCGGTGAAGCCCTGACCCTGCAGGCCGGACTCGCCGGTCATTTCGACAAACACCCCGTCGCCCTCGTTAACGAAGAAGCGAAGCTGGTCGCCAAGCAGGATCATGTCGAGGTCGCCGTCGTTGTCGCTGTCGCCAAGTGCGGCGCCGTTGCACTTGTAGTTGTGACTGTTGAAATCTACGCCGATTTGGCTGCCAATGTCGGTGAAGCCGCCATTGCCGTTGTTGAGCCAAAGGCTGTTACTCAGCCCGCCCACGTTGCTGTCGGGCCATTTCGACTCGACCAGATCGAGATCGCCGTCGTTGTCCACATCGCCGACGGTTATCCCCTGAGTAAAGCCGCTGAAACTCAAGCCATTGTACTTGCGCTGGAAGCGAGCCTTGCCCTTGTTATGATAGTAGCGACTTATCGTCAGCAGATTATCGGGCCGGTCGGAGTTGCTCACCGGGTTGGTGATGACAAAATCGACGCGTCCGTCTCCGTCGAAATCCCCGGCGGCTAGACCCCTGGTCAGGAATTTTGGACCGTAGATCCCTGATTTTTTGGTAAAATCACTGAAATATCCATCGCCGCGATTCAGATAGACGCGGTTCTGCCCACCGATGCCGCCACCCCCCGCATTGCCGAGGAGGAGATCGAAATCGCCGTCATTGTCGATATCGGCAAAGACCACCCCATGGGACCCGGCGTCGTCTCCGTCAACGCCGCGCGTTCTTGCCTCCTCCTTAAACTTGCCGTTGCCCTGGTTGATGTAAAGATAATTGGGGCGTTGCGGCGGGTAGAGAGTGTTCGTGATGCAGATATCCAGGAAGCCGTCGTCGTTGACGTCGACGAAGGCGACGCCATGGCCGCCCTCGTCACCGGCGGTATAGATGCCGGCAAATCCGGAGACGTCGGTAAACTTGAAACGCGCTGCCGGCGGTCCGACATCGGGACTACTTGAATCTTCAGCCGCAATAACGATTAGTGGTAACGACAAGCTCAATGATATCAGCAAAAATGCAATGCTGGATCTCATACTTAACTCCTAATAGGCTTGCGGAAGATTCTAGAGCCGGCAGGGTGGAGCGTCAACGGCTCACTCCACCGATCTCGATACCATAAGCTTTGAGTTTGCGATAAAGATGGCTACGCTCAATCTTCAACGCCTTCGCCGTCTCAGCGACGTTGTAATCGAGTTGCGCGAGCTTCGAGCTGATCAACATCCGCTCGAAATACTCACGGGCCTCCTTGAGCGAGTCGAATTCCATTTCCTCGACCGGTTCTTCACCACTTCCCCTTGCGGTGTAAGCGAGGTCTTCAGCCCCGATTGTCTCGCCGGGGACCATAATCATCAGGCGCTCGATCGTGTTACGCAATTCGCGTACGTTGCCGGGCCAGTCGTGCCGCTTCAACATATCCAGAACCGCCGCTTCGAATTCCTTCGGCTTGCGGCCGAAACGCTCGGCCAAATCTTTTAGGAAGTGTTCGGCGAGCAACGGGATGTCGTCCCTGCGCTCGCGCAATGGTGGCACACGGACCGGGATGACGTTGATGCGGAAATAGAGATCTTTGCGGAAACGGCCCTCGCCGATTTCCTCCTCGAGGTTCTTATTCGTGGCGACTATGACCCGCACATTTACGCTGACGGAGCGGTTGCCGCCGACGGGCTCTATCCGCTGCTCCTGAAGCGCGCGCAACACCTTCGCTTGTGTCTTGAGGCTCATATCGCCGATCTCGTCGAGGAACAATGTGCCTCCGTCGGCCGCCTGGAACTTGCCGACCTTGTCCTCGCTCGCGCCGGTGAACGAGCCCTTCTTGTGGCCGAACAGCTCGCTTTCGATCAGTTCGTCGGGAATCGCTGCGCAGTTCACCTCGACGAAAGGGCCTTCCGCCCTGGCGCTGCCGCGGTGAATGGCGCGCGCAACCAGTTCCTTGCCGGTGCCGTTCTCGCCGAAGATCAGCACGCGGCTGTCCGACGGCGCGGCCAACTCGATTTCGCTGCGCAGGCGTCGCATCGCTTTGCTCTCGCCGACCATCTCATGCTCGGCCGCGAGTCGGCGTTGCAACTCGACGTTCTCACGTTCCAACTGCCGTTGGCGCATTGCGTTGCGGACCACCAGCACTGTCTTGTCGAGGCTGAGCGGCTTCTCGATGAAGTCCCACGCCCCCAGCCTCGTGGCACGCACGGCGCTCTCAACGGTGCCGTGACCGCTGATCATAATTACCTGCGCGGGATTTCCCTCCTTTTTCAGCTGCTCCAGCACCTCGAGGCCGTCCATCTCCGGAAGCCAGACGTCGAGGATGACCAGTTCGAATTCGCCGTTCCTGGCCACCTCGAGGCAGCGCTCGCCGCTGCCCACCGCCTCCACGTCGAACCCTTCGTCCTCGAGGATACCGCGCAGCGTTGTGCGTATCCCCTTCTCGTCGTCGACTATCAGTATTCGCTCTGGCATAGGCTCCGCCGTCAACTGGATTTCATAGAGTATAACTCCCGCAAAGTTACGTATCAAAAAATGTGAAGTCTGCCCATATCGATTTGGGATCAGTGGATTTCAATCGGCGAATTATTTCCCGTCGACCGGCAGTTCGATTGTGAAACGGGCGCCGTGGGGGCGGTTGTCGGAGACGGAGATCGAGCCGTTGTGGTCGGAGACGACGCGGTGGACGATCGCCAGCCCGAGGCCGGTGCCTTTCTTCTTGGTCGAGAAGTAGGGGATGAATAGCTTCTCCTTGACCTCGGCGGGGATGCCGGGGCCGTCGTCGGCGAACTCAACCACCACCGCCTTGCGGTCAGCGTTGTAGCGGCTGTTCACCTGCAGCACCCCGCGGCCGTCAAGGGCGTCGATGGCGTTGTTGATTATGTTGACGAAGGCCATCTTCATCTGGTCGACGTCGATGCTGACCTCGGGGATATCGATGTCGAGATCCCTCTCGATGCGGAAGCCGTCGCTGTCGGAGCGGTAGATCGAAGTCGCCTTGTCGATCACCTCATTGATGTCGGTGAGCTCGGGCCGGCTGGCGGGCATGCGGGCAAAGGAGGAAAAGGCGTCGACCAGGCTTTTGAGGGTTCCTGTCTCTTCGATGATCGTATCGGTGCAGTTGGCGATCAGCTCACGGTGGTCCTCGCTGTTGTCGCCTATCTTGCGGCGGATGCGTTCGGCGGAGAGCTGGATCGGGGTCAGCGGATTGCGGATCTCATGAGCGATGCGCTGCGCCACCTCGCGCCAGGCGGCCGTGCGCTGGGCCCGCACGAGTTGCGTGAGGTCGTCGAGCACGATCAGCGTGCCGCGAAGGGAGCCGTCGTCATGGCGTATGGCGGTCACGGTGGCCGAGAGATGTAGGATCTGCTCTTCGAAGCGGATCTCGACCTCCTGCGTCAGGCTGACCGTACGGATCTCGAAAAAGCGCTCGAGCATCTCGGCCATCGGCTCCAGGTCGGACTCCTCGAACGCCTCGCGCCACCCGAGTCCGATCAGCTCCTTGCCGGATAACCTCAACATTTCCTGCGCGGATGGATTAATCGTCGTCACCCTGCCGCCGGCGTCGAGCGAGACGACCGCCGAGGAGAGATTTGAAAGCAGCGTTTCCGTGTAGCGCCGCCGGCGCTCCAGTTCGAGGTTGGTCACCACCAGGTTGCGGTTGGCTTCCTCGAGCTCCTCCTGGCTCTCTTTGAGGTCGTGAGTCATCTTGTTGAAGCTGGCGACCAGTGTGCCCAGCTCGTCAGTG
>Ga0307378_10000228_pt1 | contig 104894 bp, 83 predicted proteins | sample UN1MG_FD_202238 | JGI IMG/M metagenome (GOLD analysis project Ga0307378, IMG submission 202238) | Soil microbial communities from Risofladan, Vaasa, Finland - UN-1 | ecosystem: Environmental > Terrestrial > Soil > Coastal area > Acid sulfate soil | place: Finland: Risofladan, Vaasa | collected...
ATTGTTAATCGAGCGCATCGTCGTCACAGACGAGGCCCTCACGGTCGAGCATCTCGTCCCTACCGTGAACGATATTCGGTTGCATCCCACGTTGCGTGAAACGTGATGCGTGATGCGTGATGCGTGAGACGTGACGCGAAACGTGAGACGTGATGCGTGAGACGTGATGCGAGATTACGTCTTGTGCATTATGGTTTGTTCAGATTGGGTGCAACCCCGGGAACTCTAGCCCCAACGTCTCTGGCAGTCCGTACATCACGTTCATCGTCTGCACCGCGCTTCCGGCCGCGCCTTTCATCAGGTTGTCGATCGCAGCGATGACCACCAGGCGGCGTTGGCCCGCATCAGCGGCAAAGCCGACGTCACAGTAGTTGGACGCGGTCAGGATCTTGGGTTCCGGGTAGCGGTGGATCCCTCGCCTGGCCCGGACCAGCCGCACGAATGGCTCGTCCCCATAGTCCTCGCGGTAGAATTTCCACGCCTCCCGCTCGTCCAGTTCTTCGTGCAGCAGGCAATGGCACGTCGCCAGTGCCCCACGCACGATGCCTACCGACGTGACAGAGTAGTGCAGGCCGGGGTGATCCGGGTCGAGGCCCAGTTCCTGGATCAGCTCGGCCAGGTGGCGATGGCCGGTCGGCATGTACGAGCGCACGACCCCGGCCCGCTCCGGGTGGTGAGAGGCGGGGCTGTGTCTGTTGCCCCCCTCAGAGGAGCCGACCTTGACTTCGACAACCGACTCCCGCACCAACCCCCGCCGGTAGAGCGGCCACAGGGCCAGCAGTGTGACCACCGCGTTGCAGCCCGTGCCGCTGGCGTACCGTGCGCCGGCCAGCTCCCTCCGGTGCAGCTCTGGCACGCCGTAGACGAAGCGCGCCAGCCAGTCTGGGGCTGGGTGCTCGCGGCCGTACCAGCGCGCATAATCCCCGGGATTGCGCAGGCGAAAGTCGGCCGACAGGTCCACGATACGCTCCGCCAGCGAGGCGAACTCCTCGATGCGGTCAGAAGCGTGGCCGTGGGGCAGGGCCAGGAACAGCAGGTCACAGGGGTCCAGGTCGGCCAGGCGGCGGAAGCGCAGGTGGGTGTGTCCCCGCAGGTTGGGATGGACAAAGTGGGCGTACTGCCCGGCGTTCGTCTCCGAGGTAATCTGCGTCACCTCCACCTGGGGATGGGCCAGCAACAGCCGGAGCAGCTCCCCTCCGGCGTAGCCTGACCCCCCGACGATTGCTGCATTGATCATTGCTGCCCCCTCGCTATCTTTAGCAGGTAATCGACCATCTTCCCGGCGATGTCGGCGTCGGTAACCTGCATGGCCCCATGAAACTCTGGCGTGTGATTGACCTCGTTGGCCAGCAGCCGGCCATCCCTGGTCTCGAGCAGGTCTACCGCCACGATGCTGCCGCCGACGGCCCGGGCCGCCGCCAGCGACAGGTCGGTGATCGCAGGCGTAAGCGGGCAGGGCAGCGGCTCGCCTCCGCGGGCGGTGTTGGTGATCCAGTGGGCCGCGCGGCGGTACACCGCGTAGACGACCTCGTCGCCGACGACCAGCGTCCGGATGTCCCTGCCGGGCTTGTCCACGTATTCCTGGATGTAAAAGACGGAATGGACGTAGCCGCCCAGCGTGGTCTTGTGCTCCAGGATGGCCTCGGCCGCATCCCGGTCGTTGACCCGGGCCAGGAGCCTGCCCCAAGAGCCACGCAGAGGCTTGAGCACGACCGGGTAGCCCATTTCCTCGATGGTGGCCAGCGCCGTCTCGGGCGTGAAGGCGACGGCGGTGCGTGGAATCGGCACGCCGGCCTCCTGCAGAGCGGCACTGGTGAGCAGCTTGTCACCGCAGGTGGCGACCACGCGGTGCGGGCTGACCGCCGGCACCCCCAGGCTCTCCAGCCAGCGGGTGAGATAGTAGGCCCGTGAGTGGCTCAGGCAGCGGACGAGCACGGCGTCGTACTTGCCCAGGCTGTTGCCTCCCACCTCGTAGCTCACCTTTCGCGCGTCGACCCGCTCATAGTCGCTCCCTCGCTCCAAAAGAGCCGCAAACAGCAGCTTCTCCTCCACCCGCACCCGGGAGCACACCACGCCGATTCTCACCGGTCGTCTGTCACTCATCATTGGCCATTGGTCATTGTTCATTGGTCATTTCCTACCGGCCTACTCCCCCCAGTCTTCCTCTACCTCCGGCGCCAGGTCGAGTGTGATGGGTTTTGCGCTCATCACCTCCAACTCGACGCCGCAGTCGGGGCAGACCACGATCTCTCCCTCTTCCACGTCGGGAGCCAGGTCTAGCTCCCCTGCACATTCTGGACACGTAGCCATTTTAACCTCCTGAATTTATGATCTCGCTGTTGACCGAGCAGTCCTCTGGCCTGATCCGTCTTAATCCTGCCAATCCGTGTCAATCGAGCAGCCCTCTGGCCTGCTCGATTTGGGCACGCACCGCCGTCGGTGCCGTGCCTCCTTCTGTGTCCCGCGCCGCCACCGACCGCTGAAAGTCCAAGACCTGGTACACGTCTCCGGTGAAGGCCGGGTGGATGCGCTCGTATTCGGCGAGCTCGAGACCCTTGAGCGATACCCCGAGCTCCTCGGCCCGCCGGACCGCCCGCCCGACCAGGTGGTGGCTCTCGCGGAAGGGCACGCCCTCGCGCACCAGGTAGTCGGCCAGGTCGGTCGCCAGCATGCCCTCGTCCAGCGCGGCTTCCATGCGGGCGTCGTTCACCCGCAGCGTGCGGATGACCCCCGTGGCGACGGGCAATTCCAGCGCCAGCGTGTCGATCGCGTCAAAGAGTGCCTCCTTGTCCTCCTGCATGTCCTTGTTGTACGCCGAGGGCAGCCCCTTCAGCGTCGTCAGCAGCCCCACCAGGTGCCCCACCATCCGCCCGCTCTTGCCGCGCATCAGCTCCAGCGAGTCTGGGTTCTTTTTCTGCGGCATCAGGCTGGAGCCGGTCGAGTAGGCCTCGTCCACTTCCACGAAGCCGAACTCACGGGTCGCCCACAGGATCAGGTTCTCCGCCAGGCCACTGAGGTGCACCTGCAAGAGCGCCGCCCAGCTCAGGAACTCGACGACGTAATCCCGATCGTCCACCGCATCCACGCTGTTCTCACTCACGCTGGCAAAGCCCAGTTCGGCGGCCAGCCACCGGCGGTCGATCCCCAACGGATGCCCGGCCAGCGCCCCCGATCCCAGCGGCAGCACCGACGTGCGCCGTGCCACGCCGGCCAGCCGCTCCAGGTCGCGCTGGAGTTTCCAAAAGACCGACATCAGCCAGTGGCTGAAGAGCAGCGGCTGCGCCTGTTGCAGGTGCGTGTAGCCGGGCATGACGGCGTCCAGGTGCGCCTCCGCCTGCTCGACGATCGTCCGCTGCAGCTCGATCAGCGCTCCTCGCAGCGAAGCGATCTCGTCCAGCAGGTAGAGGCGCAGGTCGGTGGTCACCTGGTCGTTGCGCGATCGCCCGGTGTGCAGTTTGCCCGCCACCGGGCCGGCCAGATCGCCCAGCCGCCGCTCGACCGCCGTGTGGATGTCCTCGTCGCCGGGTTGGACCTGGAAGGTGTCGGCGTCGAACTCGGCGCGCACCTGTTCCAGGCCGGCGACGAGCTGGTCGCGCTCCTCAGTCGTGATCAGCCCCGCCCGCGCCAGCCCCCTCGCGTAGGCGACGCTGCCCCGGATGTCAGCGCCGTACATCCGCCGGTCGAACCCGATCGAGTCGCCAAACCGCCTCATCAGTTCGTCCGTCTCCGCCCCAAACCGCCCACCCCACAGCGTCATCATCTCCAATCTCCATTCTCCATTCTCTCCTCTCTATTCTCCAATCTCCATTCTCTCCTCTCCATCCTCCATCCTCCATTCTCCATTCTCCATTCTCCATCCTCCATCCTCCATCCTCCATTCTCCATTCTCTCCCCTCTCCTCCCTCCCCCGCCTCAGTCCCGCTTGAACAGGCTATAGTCCGGCGCCTCCAGGTTCTTGGCCGTCCCGTTCTCCATGTCCACCAGCGCCTTGACCTTGAGCGGCAGGCCGAACAGGTTGATAAAGCCCTGTGCGTCACTCTGGTCGTAGACGTCGTCCTGGCCAAAGGTGGCGAACTCTTCGCGGTACAGGCTGAGGGGCGATTTACGGCCCACCACCGTGCAGTTCCCCTTGTACAACTTGACCCGCACGGAGCCGGTCACCCGCTCCTGCGTCACGGCGACGAACGCGCTCAGCGCCTCGCGCAGCGGTGTGAACCACTTGCCGAAATACACCAGTTCGGCGAAGCGTTGGCCCACCACTTCCTTGTAGTGCAACGTGTCGCGGTCCAGGCAGATGCTCTCCAGGCCCTGGTGGGCGGTGTACAGGATCGTGCCGCCAGGCGTCTCGTACACGCCCCGTGATTTCATGCCGACCAGCCGATTCTCCACCATGTCGGCGCGGCCCACGCCGTGGGCGCCGCCCACTTCATTGAGCTGGGTGAGAAGTTCCACGGCTCCCAGCGTCTCGCCGTCGAGCGCGACCGGCATGCCCTGCTGAAAGTCAATCGTCAGGTAGTGCGGCTCGTCGGGCGCGGCCTCCGGTGCGACGGTGAGGCAGAACATGTCCTCCTCTGGCTCGGCCCAGGGATCCTCCAGGATGCCGCCTTCGTGGCTCAGGTGCCAGATGTTGCGGTCGCGGCTGTAGATGGACTTTTTGCTTTGGACGACAGGGATGTTGTGGGCGGCGGCGTACTCCAGCGCGTCTTCCCGCGAGCGGATGTCCCACTCGCGCCACGGCGCGATGACTTTGAGGAAAGGGCTGAGCGCCTTGACCGTCAGCTCGAAGCGTACCTGGTCGTTGCCCTTGCCCGTGCACCCGTGGGCCACGGCGTCCGCTTCCTCCTGCTCGGCGACTTCCGCCAGGTGCTTGGCGGTGACGGGGCGGGCGAACGAGGTCCCCAGCAGGTACAGCCGCTCATAGATCGCGCCGGCCTGCATGGTGGGGAACGCGTATCCGGTGAGGAACTCTTCGCGCAGGTCCACGACGTAGGCCTTGCTCGCCCCGCTGGCCATGGCCTTCTCCTCCAGTCCGACCAGTTCGTCCTCCCCCTGCCCCAGGTCGGCGGTGAACGTTACCACCTCGCATCCATAGTTCTCCTTGAGCCAGGGCACGATGACCGAGGTGTCTAGCCCGCCAGAGTACGCCAGTACGACTTTGTTGATGTTGCCTTTCATTGTGTGTGCCTCCTGAATCTATAGTGTCAAGGGTTTGACTGACACGCGAAAGCGCGATGGGCCAAGTGCCATCGCGCGAAAAAAGAGCCAGCCTCCATCTGGAGGCTGGCTGTGCTACCTAAAGTTATGCGGCCGCTATGCGGCCAAAACAAGCCTATCCAGACGGGTGGTCCGGCTCTTGATAGGCTCGTCGTCGGATGTCGTTGACGTTGGTGACTGCACAGATGTCTAGCATGATCTCAAACCTGCTTCTTGGTCGGTGAGAGTCTACCACAAGCGCGCAGTTTTGTCAAACCCAGGCAGCGCTGAGGACGCGACCTCACTCGGCCAGGATCTCCACCTGCACGGTCATCCCGGGCCGCAGGGGGAGATCGGTGGGTTCTAATTCGATCATCAGCGTGTAGGTGGTGTCGCCCTGCTGCACCACCGCGACCGGTGAGATCGTGGCCACGCGCCCGTGCAGCGTCTCGTCCCGGAAGGCGTTCACCCGCGCCAGGGCTTGCTGGCCCACCCGCACGCGGGCGATCTGCAGCTCGCCCACGTTCTTTGTCTCGACGCGCCAGCGAGACAGGTCGAGCAGTTCGATGACCGTGGCGCCGGGCGCGGCCCACTCGCCCACACGGACCGGGATGGCCGAGACCATGCCGTCGAAGGGGGCCGTCAGCGTCGCTCCCGCCCGATCCGCCTGTGCTGCCGCCAGCGATAGTTGCGCCCGCTCCACGTCCAGTTGCGCCAGCGCGAGTTCCTCCGGTGTGACCGGGTGGTTCGCCTCGTATAGCGTCTGTTGCGCCTGGGCCAGTTGTGCTTCGGCATCGGCGATGGCGACGGCGTAACCGTGGTCGGCGGCGTGCATGTTGTATCGAGCCAACGTCACGTCATAGTGATCCTGGGCCTCGGCCAGCGTGCGCGCCTGGGGCGAGGACGGCGCCCAGGTGTGTGTGCGGGGATTGTTGAGCACTTTTTCGTACTCGTTCCGCGCGTCCGATAGCGCCCGTTCGGCGTGTTCCAGTTCGAAACGGTCAATGATGTCCTGGTTGTCGCGCTGGGCGGCCTGCACGCGCGCCTGGGTCAGCGCGGCCTGCGCACTCGTGATGGCCGCCGTCGCCGCCAGCACCCGTTCGGGAACGGGCGTGGCCTGCGCTTGTAATTGGCCCAACTGAGCCTGGGCGGTGTCCAGTTCCAGTTCTGCCTGCGCCACGGCGCGTTGTAGCTTGGCGGCGTCGAGCGCGGCCATCGTCTGCCCGGCCTGTACGCTCTCGCCAACCTCGACCGCGACCGATTCGACAAAGCCTCCCACGCCAAAGCTCAATTCCACCTGCCGGACGGCCAGCAGCACGCCGTTGGCCGTGATGCTGCCAGGGGCCGCTTGGGATACAGGGTCGGTATAGTCAGGCCCGCGAGTCGGCGTGGGCGGACCGTCTGCACCTGTGTTGCACGCTGTCAGGCAAAAGGCCAACATCCCCAATACGAGCCACAATCCAATCTGACGTTTCATGACTATCTCCTCTCGATGATGGATACGGGATCAAGCCTGGCGAGCATCCAGGCGACCAGGCCAGCACTGACCGCGACGACAGCCAGCGGCATGGGAAGCGTGAACAGCCAGGGCGCGGGATTGAAAAGGTCCAGTGTCAGGCCCCTTGGCGCGTAGACGTTGGCCTGCATGTAGACCAGACCGACCCCACACACTGCCGCGCCTATCAGCCAGGCCACGGCAACCACGCTCACGGCTTCCCTCACTGTGCGCAGAACGAGCCAGCGGCGGCTGTGGCCCATCGCGTGCAGGATGCCGAACTCTTCTCGGCGTTGGGCGAAAAAGGTATAGCTCAGGACAGCCAGAGCGATGGCTGCCACAATTGCGATGACGCTCTCGACGACAGCGAACGCCAGGAGCAAGACCCACGTGTCCTGACGGAGTCCGCTCATCAGCGTGTCGTAGGTTCGTACTCGCGTTTGTTCAGAGGCTACGTTTTCTTCCAACCAACCATCCAGTTCGCTCTTGTGCCCCTCAGTGGGGACGACGAACAGACTGACCGGGCGGGACGAATAGAATTCGTGACTGCGCAGGTACTCGGAGGAAGCAAAACCCACCCACAAGTCGTTCTCATCGGGGTCCCGCGGAAAGCGAGAGAGGATGCCGACGACCACCATCTCGGTCGGAATGTCGATGTCATCCCCATAGGCCGGCCGGCCGACCTCGTCGCCCACGCGCAGGCCTCGGTTCATAGCGATTGCCTTTGACAGAACGATCTCGTTGGAACGGGGACGAGGGTAGCGCCCTTCCTCCAACTGCATCCCGTACAGATTGACCAGATACTGAATATCGTCCTCGGAAGCGCCGTGGATGCCGGTTGTGGTCCGGTTTACAGGTGGCACCTCGATCATCAGGCCCAACCTGATTGCGGGGATGACGCGGGCGACGTCCGGGTGGATTCCAAGCTGCGCCTTCACCCCGGGGTCAACGGAACCTCCCATGCGCGGCGAGACCTCGCTGACGTAGCTCAAGTATTCATAAAAGAGCTGATTCGCGTCAATCATCGGTGCGAAAAGAAATGCTGGAAATGCAACTCCCAGGATCATCAGCGCCATTGTCACGGCCAGCGCCAGGCCTCGGCGTCTGTGACGCAGATAGAACGTCCAGGACGACAGAGGCCTGGCCGACGAGCGCGGCCCTCGCGAGTGCGGCGCTCGCGAGGCCTTGGCCGCTCGTCCTCGATCACCCGGTTCTGTGCTGAGCTTATCTCGCTCGATGATGTCAACGACGTCGAACCGTGCGAATGTCCGCATCGTACTGATGGTCACAAAAGCGATCGCTGTGAGCGGAATCGGGACGGCGAACCAAACCGGTGTCAGGTTCGCCAGGTTCAGTTCCATGCCTCTGGGCGCGTAGACGTTGCTCTTCAGCCAGGCAAAGAGCAGCCACGAAAGCGCCAGACCGGCGATCCAACTCACCCCCGCCACAGTGGCCATTTGGAGCGTCAACCGGCGGACCAACTGTTTCCTGCTGTGGCCAATGGCGTTCAGCAGACCGCATTCTTGGATGCGCTGTATCAGTGCGATCCGGTTGATCGTCCCGACGATCAGCGCAATCACGACCGCGACCAGGCAGTCCACGATGCCAAATATCAAGTGGAGAACTTGCGAAGCCTGCACCAGAAGTTCGGACATCTGACGGTAGGTCCATACATCTGCGCGTGGAGAAGAGATCGAGGCCTCTAGAAAGCGATCCACCTCGGCCTTGCGGCCTTGTTGAGCGATGACGATCAGGCTGGACAGTCGGGACGCGTACAGCTCGTGGCTGTCCAAGTACTCGTAGGAAACGATGCCCAGACGAACGCTTGGGCCTGAGGCCGCTGGAGGGCCTGTCCTGAGCGTAGCCGAAGGACCTGTCCTGCCTGCCCCTTCGAGAATACCAACCAGCACCAGTTCCGTCGGAATGTCCCAGTAGGTACGCTCGTGGATCGAGCGGCCGATCTGGTCGCCGATCCGCAGCCCCAGCGCGCGGGCGACCTCTTCTGAGAGCAGAATCTCGTTTGTGCGTGGTCTGAGCAACCGCCCTTCTTTCAAGCGCACGTCGCAGGTGTCCATCAGGATCTGCACGTTGGCCTCGGATACCCCGAACACGTGAAAGCTACTTTCGAGCGGAGGCACGTTGATCCACAGGCTTTTTTCTGGGATGGCCTGCGCCACGTCGGGATGCGCCCGGATCTGCGACACAACCTCCGGTTCGAGCGAACCGCCGATGGCAGTGACCAGGCTGAGCCGGCTCAGGTAGCCTTCGGCGGTGGTAGCGTGTTCTACCACAGAGTCCAGCAGGCGGACCATGACGCAGACGCCCAGCGTCGTCAGGCTGATGAGGGCCAGCATCAGCAGCGTTCTGCGCTTATGGCGACGATAGTAGGTGAAGAGCGAGAGCGGGTTCATTGATCTTTCTCCCTGACTATCTCCTCTCGACGATGGACACCGGATCGAGTTGGGTAAGCATCCGGGTGATCGTGCCAGCGCTGGCGGCGACGACGGCCAGCGGGATGGGAAGCGTGAACAGCCACGGCGACAGGTTGAAGAGGTTCAGGCTCAGGCCCATTGGAGCGTAGACCTTAGCCTGGGCGTAGATCAGGCTGACCACACACACTGCGGCGCCTATCAACCAGGCCGCGGCAACCACACTCACGGTTTCCCGTATCGTGCGTAGTATAAGCCACGGGCGGCTGCGACCGACTGCATGCAAGATACCGAACTCTTCTCGCCGCTGGGCGAAAAAGACCCAGTTCAGGGCAGCCAGTGCAATGGCCGCGACGACGGCGACGACACTCTCGATCGCTCCGAGCAGCAGGAGTAGGCTGCGTGTCACTTGCTGCATGTCACGCAATCGCGCATCGTAGGTCCCTACGAGCGTTCGCGTGGACGCCACGTTCTCCTCCAACCATCTGTCCAGTTCGGCCTTCCGTCCCTCGGCCGGGACGACGAGTAGATGGACCGGCCGGGACGAGTAGAGTTCGTGGCTCTCCAGGTACTCGGAAGAAGCGAATCCCAGCGATACGTCACCGGCCGGAGGGGTCTGTCCTGCCTGTCCCGAGCGCGGTCGAGGAGGGCGACGCTGAAGGATGCCGACGACCACCATCTCGGTTGGGATTTCCCTGTCTCTTTCGTTGACCGGTCGCCCGACCGTGTCGCCCATGTGCAAGCCTCGATTCAGTGCGATCGCTTCCGATAGAACGATCTCGTTGGATTGGGCGCGGGGCAGGCGGCCTGTCTTGAGATGAAGCTCGAACAAATCCACGAGAACCGGGAGGTCATTCTCAGAGACACCATAGATCGGGACCAGATTCTCCGAGCCGGGTGGTATGCTGATCGCCAGGTCCAGCAATGTGGCGGGGATGACACGCGCGACGGCCGGGTAGGATCTGATTTGCGCCGTCACGCCGGAGTCAACGGCGTGGCCCACTCCTGGCCGGACCTCGCCGACGTAGTGCAGGTAGTTGAGGAGGAAAGGTTCCTGCGCGTCACCCATCGGTAGGAGAAAGAAGACTGGAAAGGCAACCCCCAGGATCATCAGCCCCATAATAGCAACCAATGCCAGCCCCTGGCGGCGATGGCGCAGGTAGAAGGTCCGGGACGATAGTGGCTTGGCCGACGACCGCGGCCCTCGCGAGTGCGGTGCTCGCGAGGCCTTGGCTGCTTGCCGGTGGTCTCTCGCCTCCATACTGAGTTTACCCCGCTCGACGATGGCCACGGCGTCGAGGCGAGCAAATACCCGCACGATGCTAAAAGTCACAAAGCCGATCACCGCCAGTGGGATCGGGACGGCGAACCAGAGCGGCGCGCGGTTCGTCAGATTCAGCTCCATCCCCCTGGGCTCGTAGAAATTGGTTTTCAGCCAGGCGAGGGTGAACCACGAAAGCGCCAGACCAGCGAGCCAGCCTACCCCTGCCACGACGGTCGTTTCCAGCGTCAGGCGGCGGATCAGCCGGTTCTTGTGATGGCCAATGGCGTTCAGCACACCAAAGTCCGCCAGCCGCTGTGTCAGGGCAATCTGGTTGATCATCCCGACGACCAGCGCAACGACGACCGCGACCAGGCAGTCCACGACGCCAAGGACGAGGTTGACCATTCGCCGAGCGCGTGCCAGTAACCCAGCCCTCTGCTCATAAGTCTCCACGCGCGTGCGTGGCGAATGGACAGTAGATTCAAGAAAGTCATCTACTGCCGTCTTGCGGCCTTCTCGAGCGACGACGAGCAAGCCGGACTGCCGTGGGGCGTACAGCTCGTGGCTGTCGAGGTACTCATAAGAGGCAATCGCCACGCGGGCTCTTTGTCCCGAGCTCGTCGAAGGGCCTGTCCTGCCTGCCCCGAGCGCAGCCGAAGGGCCTGTCCTGAGCGCAGCCGAAGGATCGCTCTCAAGGATACCTACCAGCACCAGGGGTGTCTGGATGGCCCAATAGTAGTGTTCGTCGATTGAGCGGCCGATCTGGTCGCCGAGCCGCAACCCCAGCGCGTTCGCTATTTCTTCCGAAAGCAGGATTTCGTTTGTGCGTGGGCTGAGCAACCGCCCTTTCTTCAAGCGCAGGCCGCTGGTTTCCATCAGGCCCTGCGTGTCGGCCTCGGATAGCCCCAGCACGCGGAAGGCTCCCGTGGCAACCAGCGATGGCACCTGGATGTACAGACCTAAACCGTTTTCTGGAATCACCTGCGCCACGTCCGGATGCGCCCGAATCAGCGACACGACGGTTGGTTCGAGCGATAAGCCGGCGGCAGGATATACCAGACTGAAATGGCTCAGGGGGCCCACGACGACGATAGAGTTGTGCTCCAGGATGGGGTACAGCATGCCGGCCATCACGCAGACGCCTAGCGTCACCAGGGCGACCAGGCTCACCAGCAGCAGTGTCTGGCGCTTGTGACGGCGGTGGTAGGTGAAAGGTGACAATGGGTTCATTACACTTTCCTTGCTCCCGTTGCTATCTCCTCTCGATGACAGCCACAGGGTCGAGCCTGGACAGAGTCCGGGCAATCGTGCCAGTACCGACAGCGATGACGGCCAGCGGGATGGGCAGCGTGAACAACCAGGGGACAGGATTGAAAAAGTCCAAGCTCAGGCCCCTCGGTGTGTAGATGATGGCCTGGGCACATACCAGGCCGGCCACGCACACCGCAGCGCCGATCAGCCAGGCCACAGCAACCGCGCTCCCGGTCTCCTTCACCGTGCGCAGAACGAGCCACGGACGACTGCGGCCCAACGCGTGCAGGGTGCCGAACTCTTCTCGGCGCTGAGTGAAAAAGATATGGTTCAGGGTTGCCAGGGCAATGGCTGCGACGAGGGCGATGATGCTCTCCACCGCGGCAAACAGCAGGAGCATACTTTGAGTAACTTGCTGAAACTCGCGGCGTTGCGCGCCATAGGTATTCACGTCTGTTTGCGCGGAGGCCACACTCTCCTCCAACCAGGCGTCGAGTTCGCTCTTGCGCCCCTCGGCCGGGAGGACGAGCAGGTGAACTGGCCGGGATGAGGTGAGTTCGTGGCTCTCCAGATACTCGAAAGAGGCGAGTCCCAGCCACAGGTCGTCGGGCGAAAGCAGGCCGACCACCACCATCTCAATCGGGATATCGTCAGCGATCATGGGATCGACTTCCTCCCTCTCTTGGATAGGACGGCCGATCGTGTCGTCCACGCGCAGCCCACGGTTCCGTGCGACCGCCTCCGATATAACGATCTCGTTGGATCGGGCACGCGGCAGGCGCCCGTCCACGAGGCGCATCCCAAGTAGATCTATGAGGATCGATAGCTCGTCCTCAGCAACACCGTAGACGCTGACTCCGGTCCCACTACCTGGTGGCACGAGGACAGACAGCCCCAATGGTATGACGGGAACGACACGCGCGACGGCCGGATGGCTCCTGATCTGCGCCGTCACGCCTGGATCGACGGCGGGTCCGGTGCCAGGCGAGACTCTGCTCACATAGCGGAGGTATTCGAAGCTGGGCTCCAGCCCGCTGATCACCACCGAGGTGAGGAACACCGGAAAGGCGACCCCCAGGATCATCAGCGCCATGCCCACGACCAGCATGATCCCCCGGCGACGGTGGCGTAGATAGAAGGTCCGGGACGACAACGGCCTGGCCGATGAGCGCGGCGTTCGTGAACGCGGCCCCCGCGAGGGCTTGGCTGCTCGCCGGTGACCTTGCGCTTCCATCTCAAGCTTTCCGCGCTCGATAATGGCTATGGCGTCGAACCGGCCGAACACCCGCATGGCGCTCAAGATCGCAAATGCGACCACCACCACTGGAATCGGAACGGTAAACCAGAGCGGCGCGAGATTCGTCAGGTCCAACTCCATCCCTTTGGCGTAGTAGAAGCCCGCCTTTAGCCAGGCCAGGACGAGCCCCGCAAGCGCCAGGCCGGCGATCCAACCTATCCCTGCTACCGTGGCTGTCTCCAGTGTCAAGCGGCGGATGAGCCGGTTCTTATAATAACCCACGGCGTGCAGCAGGCCGAACTCGGACAGTCTCCGCGTCAGGGCAATCCGGTTGACCACGCCGACCACCAACGCGACGACGATCGCGACCAGGCAGTTCACGATGCCAAAGATGACGCGGAGCCCGCGGAGAGCCATCGCCACTAACATGGATACTTCCCTGTAGGTCTCCGTCTCGGTGCGCGCAGAGGCGATCTCGGTCTCCAGAAATTCATCTACCGCTGCCTTGCGGCCCTCTTGTGCGATAACCAGCAGATTGGATTGGCGGGGCGCGTATAGTTCGTGGGCCTCAAGGTATTCGTAGGAGGCAAAGCCTACGCGGACGCTCGGGCCTGGCTCTGCCGTGGGGCCTGTCCTGAGCGCAGCCGAAGGATCGCCTTCGAGGATGCCCACCAGCGTCAAAGGCACCACCACAGCCCCAAAGTATTCGTCGTTGACTGAGCGGTCGATCTGGTCGCCGACTTGTAGCCCCAGCGCGCGGGCCACTTCTTCCGAAAGCACAATCTCATTGGTGCGCGGTTCGAACATCCGTCCTTGTTTCAGGCGCACGCCGCAGTGAGCCATCAGATATTGGGCGTCGTCTTGGGATACCCCCATCAGGCGCAGGTTGTCACGACCGATCAATGTCGGCGGCGAGATGGACAAACCGTTGTCCGGAACAACCCGCACCACGTCGGGATGCGACTGTATCTGTGGCACGACGGCCGGCTCAAGCGAACTGGCAGCGGTAGGATATACCCGGCTGAGCCGCGTCAGGTAACTAACGCGGGCGCGCATCGGTATAGAGTCCAACACGCTGACCATGACATAGACGCCCAGAGTCACCAGGGTGATTAGGCTCACCAGCAGCAGCGCACTTTGCTTGTGGCGGCGGTAGTAGGTCAGGGAAGAGAGTGGGTTCATGGTTCCCCTCTTTCGATTTCATCTCCTGCTACGAGGCGTTGTTCCGTGCAGCGCGCGCCAGTCGGTCCTCGACCTTGCTGATCTGTCCCCCACGCAGCGTGATCACCAGGTCGGCCTCGGCCAGGATCTCGGGGTTGTGCGTGACGGCGATCAGGCTGCCCTGCTCGCGGTAGCCGCGCAGGAGCGCCATCACCTGCAAGCCCGTGCGCCGGTCCAGCAGCCCCGTCGGTTCGTCCGCAAAGATGATGCGGGGACGGTGGATCATGGCCCGTGCCACGGCCGTCCGCTGCCGCTCGCCACCCGAAAGCTCGTAGGGGAAGCGATGCAGCTTGTCGCCCATCCCCAGGTCGGCTAGCAGTGCCCTGGCCTGCTCGGCGTGGGGTTTGTCCTGCACCGGGGAGGCGACCATCACGTTTTCCAGCGCGGTCAGATAGTTGATCAAAAAGTGCTGCTGGAAGACAAAGCCGAACTCGCTGCGGCGCAGAGCCACGCGCTCGTGTTCTGACATCTTGCCGTAGGCACGATCGTCCAGGTAGACCTCGCCCTCTGTCGCCCGGCGCAGCCCGCTCAGCAGGTACAGCAGCGAGCTCTTGCCGGAGCCCGAAGGCCCCAGGATGCCGATGAACTGGTGATCCTCGATGGCGATCGAAACGTCCTGCACGGCATCTATCGTGGTCTCGCCGTCCTGATAGGTCAGCGTAAGATTTTCTCCCTGTAACATGGGTTCCTCCTTGTTTCACGTCCTTCGTCTTTCATCCTTCGTCCCTTTCACCTTGCCCCTATGATACTGTATTCTGACCGGGTTTTCCATAGGCGCGCGTCACCTCGCCGTTATGCGCCCCGTCACGTCTTGCTATGACAGTGTCACACCGGTCATACTGGTCACATGTCCAGGTCATGGGTCCGTTTGCAGCCGCGCGGAGCGTTGAAACGCCCCGCTGGTATCCAAAACCGGTTGCAAACCGGTTCCTCTAGTGCGTTTCCAACGCACTTTTGGTATCAGCCGATGATCTCGATCGTCGGCGGGGCTGGCGAGCGTATCGTGCTGGGGACAGAATGGCCTCGTCACCGCCGCGCGGAGCGTTGAAACGCCCCGCTGGTATCCAAAACCGGTTGCAAACCGGTTCCTCTAGTGCGTTTCCAACGCACTTTTGGTATCAGCCGATGATCTCGATCGTCGGCGGGGCCCTGCCCCAAACGCGATACGCTCCCATCCGTGTCGGTTGTGCGGGCGCCGTCATTGGGCTATAATTCGGAAAGGTGCTGGCTCCTCGATTCCGGATCTACCGGGTTCTTCAAGCTAGCCCATAAACGGAGGGAGTGACGTGATCCGCGTTGCTGTCGTGGACGACCATCCGCACGTCGCCATTGCTCTGCGCGCGCTGCTGGATGAGACGACCGACATCCGGCTGGTGGCCGAGTCACGGCGAGGTAGTGACGTGGCCGCGCTGGTGCGCCGGGCACGTCCGGACGTGTTGCTGCTTGACCTGTTCATCGAGCCCGACTTTGATGCGCTGGCCGTGGCCCGTCGTCTGCGCGCTGATTTCCCCGACCTAAAGATCTGTCTGCTCAGCGCGTACGTCGAACCGTCCCTCGTGCGCGACCTGTTGCAGGCTGGCGTACACGGCTACATCCTCAAGGACGACGATTACGTCTCGCGAATTGATGCCATCGTCCGTGACCTGGCTGACGGGCGGCTTTACCTCAGCCCGCAGGCCTACGAAGCGCTGGCACAGGCCACTCGCGCGGAGGAGGTGGAACAACCGCTCACGGAGCGCGAGATCGAGATCCTGCGCCTGGCCAGGCGCGGCCTGCCCAACCCGCAGATCGCGCAGGCACTCCACATCTCGCCCGGCACGGTGCGCAATCACCTCTCCGCTGTCTATCGCAAGCTGGGCGTCCACAGCCGTCACGAAGCGCTCCAGGTCGCCGAAGAGCGCCACCTGATCTGACCGAGAAATTCTAGATCGATACAGCGATGGAAGGAAACACACTCTACTTACTGGTCAGCCTGGTGCTGGGATGGCTTACCCTGGCGTTGGGATTGCTGCTCTACCGAGGCTTGCACCGATGGTGGCGCAACCGGCGATATGGACCACCCATTGACCACAGCGTCCTATTAGTGGAATATGGGCGCAAGATGACCGGCGCGCCTGACCGGCAGGCGCTGGCCCAACTGCTGACTGCTGAACTCCCTTGCGCGTTGCAGACGGAGCGCGCGGTGTTGTTGCTACCGGAAGTGTACCAGCTCGTCGATGTTGAGACGGGCGACCTCCATCTGCCCGTCAGCCACGCCGCCGTGCGCTGGGTGGCATCGGGAGGGGAGGCGCAGCGGGCGGACCAGGGCCGGCTGCGCGAGTTGATCCAGCAGGGTACCGCGGATCTCGCGTGGACACGGGTGTGGGTGCCCTTGATGCGCGGAACTGACCTGCACGGGCTGTGGCTGCTGGGCGCACGAGCCCGTGGCGCACAATCCCGGGCGCTGCAGTACGCGTCTGAGGATCTGCGTTGCCTGACGGCCATCGGCCGCCAGGCGGCGGTCATGCTGGAGGCGACCCGTTACGCCGAACAGGAGCGGCAGACCGCCTCCGAGTTGCGGGCGCTCTACCGCCAGGTGGTCGCCGCGCGGGAGGTGGAGCGTGGCCGCATCGCACGCGAGCTACACGATGGCGTGTTGCAGGACCTGTGCGCCGTGACCCGCGACCTGAAGGCGTTGGAGGCGCAGGTGGAGGAGAATGGAGCGCCTTTTGCGGATCTGGCGGCCCGTTCCGGCGAGACCGTGAACGCGCTACGGGCGATCTGCAACGACCTGCGGCCGCCGCTCCTCCAACACGACCTGGCCTCGGCACTCAGGGCACTGGTCGAAGATCTCGATGCACGCTCCACGGCTCCCATTCACATTGACGTCACAGCCGAGGGTCTGTCCTTGCCCGACGATGTAGCCGTGGCCATCTTTCGCATCGTCCAGGAGGCGTTGCACAACGCCATCCAGCACGCCGACGCCTCCGAGATCGCGGCCCGCCTGACGCAGTACCCCGACCGGCTGCGCCTGACGGTGACCGACGACGGGCGGGGTATCGCGGGCGGCGTGGACCCGCCTCGCTTCGTCGCCCAGGGACACTTTGGGTTGGCGGGGATGCGTGAGCGCGCGGCGATGATCGGGGGCAGGCTGGACGTGCAGACGGCTGTCGACTATGGCACAGTCGTCATTCTCGATCTGCCGCGCTGACCGGTTGCTGCGGGGAGGCCACAGATCCGGACCAGGTACGTCCGGCCCCAGGGTGCTCTCGGAGCATAGGTCAGTAGATGGTATAGATAAACGACGGCACCTTTGGAAACAGTGCCTCGACCAGCAGCCGCCAGGTTGCCGCGACGGACACGTCGGGGTAAGCGGCCCGCAGTTCTGCCACCGTCCGGTACCCTAGCACCAGCGGGATGAACTGCAGCGGCGGCAGGTGGAGGATCGCCTCGTCGCCGGTCGTGCCCCCGTTGGTGACCTCCGTCAGCTTGCCTTCCACGAAGCGCAGGACGAGCGCCTCGCGATACAGGCTCAGCCGCACGTCCCGGGTCAGCCCGGCGAAGGGCGACTGCTCGATCCGGCGCTCGAACACGGGCGCCAGCGCGCGGAGTAGCGGTGCAAAGTCGGGCACGTGGATCTGCCAGGCGTAGGTGCCCAGATCGTGCGCGCCCAACGAGCGCGCCAACTGCATCAGCGTGCAGCCTGCAGGCAGGTTGAGCCGGATGCCGGGCTTGTCCCGCTCCAGGGCCAACGTCTTGAGGTGGTCCAGCGCCGCCAGTGCCGCGTCGAACCCCAGGCGCGAGACCTCGCTCACCACCAGCTCTTTGCCAAAGTGGTGCTTCGGGACGCACATATATCCGGCGATCTGTCCATCTGCGCCCTGCACAATCCACGTGTCGCGCTCCATCTCCGTCCCGCCTGTGTGCGCCAGCAGGTATCGCCAGGTGGCTTGGTCGCGGACGGCGTGGATCGCCAGGTCGCATGCAGCCTCGTCGTAGAGTCGCATCAGCGCCGGGATGTCGTCGGGTGCGGCCAGGCGGGACGCGGGCGGCTCGTCGGGTGGGGTGGGGACGTCGCGAAGCTCGAGCCGCAGGCCGCCCTCCAGCGGGAGTGCGTACTCGTACCCGAACTGGCGGTAAAAGTACGGGATGCCCTGGATCTGCGACAACAGGCATCCGCGTTCGCGCAGCCGGCGCTTGAAAACGTCCACCTGCGCGCGGATCAGTCCCCGGTGCCGGTATCCCTCCAGCGTGCCGACGATGCCCATCTCGCCCGCGGGTATATCGACGCCCTCGTACCGCCAGGTCCACGGGATCAGGCACAGCGACGAGACGACCTGGCCGCTGCGGCCGTCCTCGACGAAAATCAGATCACCGCCCCGCGTGTGCGGGTGGTGGACGAACAGGTTGCGCGTCATCGACGCGACCCCCGGCCCGTGAATCGTGCCGTTGAACGCCGCCACCCGCTCGACGTCGCGCTCGCCGGCGGCGGTGCGCAGCACCAGGCCGTTCTCCAGCGGTTGTCGATAGGGTATTTCTGTCAAGTCTAGCATGATGTTTCCTGCCCTCTGACCGCTGAAAGTGATACGGCGCACCCAACAGGGTGCGCCGTATCCGTTTGGTCCGGCTATCTTACCCGGAGGTGATGCCGGACCAGGTGTTCAGAGTAACTATCCATAGGCACCACCTCCTCCACTGGAGATAAACCTATTATCCTATAAAAAGATTCTATTGTCAAATCAGTTCAATGTCTTGCGGCTTGTGCCAAGCCTGCCCCTGGATTGAAATGCGCCCGTCGGTCTCCTTTCGGTTGCGCGCCGTGGGCTATGGATGTATACTCGTAATGGAGTACCGTGATAGATGGGTGGCAGCACGGATGGTCTAGGGTTATCATGCCTGAGTTGAGTCGCAGGAAGGAAAACTTGTGATAGATTATCTGACCTATTACTACAAGCGTGGTACAGAACCATTTCGAAGCCTGTCTGCGCTGCCAGATGAAGAAGCCATAAGAATCATGGAAGAACTCTGCGATGACACTCCTTTTGGGGCAAGATTCAAAGACCCAGTTCAATATATGCGCAATCGAAGACAAACGGAGCGGTGGGTACGTGAGGAGTTCATCACCAAGGGGGGGCAACCCCGGGAGGCGTATCCGATTCCAATGGTGCTTGGGGCATCCAAATGGATGGTGAAACACTCTCCTGCTCCTGATGCTCACGAGGAAATACGCATACCTCTCTCAGTCTTTACGGAGTATGATGTCAGTTTTACTTACCCAGATAGCATGATCTCCCTATGGTTTGGCAGGGACAAGCCCATCGAATATTACCAGCCCAGGTATCACGGTAAGGTCTTTACTGTTTCTGAAATTCTCTCAATCGTCGAGTCAAAAGGACTGCCTGAGGAAGAATGGGAGACAAATCTCCCCAGCGACCTTGCCCCCTACATTGAAGCGCAAGTGTGGAATCATGAACCGCTTATGGAATACAAGAAACGCATATACGGTGATAAGCGAAGCAAATAGGTCTGTTTGTCACGTTGGACCGTGAGCCGAGTCAGCAATTGCTTGATGCCCGGTTCCCGTGTGGCCCAGGATCACGGCGTCCCGGCCGGCCCCTCGGCGCCGGTCCGGCTCGGCGGGCGTTTCCGCTTCCTCCGCCTCAACCAGCGCCAGCAGCCCTTTGACGTCGTCCACGTGCAGCCCGAACTGCTCCCCCCGGTCGAGCACCGCGCTCGCGAGCGCCTGCATCGCGAGCGCCTTGAGCTCCTGCGCGGACTCGAACTCTTGCCATGCCACGTCCCACTCGCGCAGCAGCTTCTGGGCCGAGGGACTGTGGAGCACGCGCTTGCGGTAGGCCAGCACCGGCTTGCCCGCGCTCAGCGCCTCTCGCCATTCGAGTCCCATCGGCGCGGCAAAGTCGGCCCCCAGCACGACCAGGTACAGGTCGCAGCGCTCCAGGTAAGCCAACGCTTCCCCGGCGTCCTCGCCCGGCCTGGGCGTGTGCTTGATCTCTGACCCCACCGAGATGGGCAGCTCAGCCACCGCCTGGCCCAGCGCCTCCCGCTCCGGTGCCAGGTCAGGGCTGCTGCTCACGAACAGGCGGATTGGTCTGGTCATGGTTCTACCTCTGGCTGTGTTAACGTGTAGAGTCTACCACCTCTCGCGGGATAAGGCAAGGGCGTGCCTGGTGGTATGTGATCCCCCACTATCTCTGAGCAAAAGATTCGGTCTTCCTACTCCAAAAACAGTCCCAACTCCGCGCGGACCACAGTCCGCGCTCCCCGGGCATCGGACTGTGGTCCGGCGGGAGCGTTTAAGTGGCGACGTTTTCATCCTTGGGGGTGAGCCAAGGATCATGGTGTCTGCTACGAAACCCCCGGTGACACGTGATCCTTCACTATTGCTGGGGAAGAGATTCGGCCTCCCTGCTCCGCACGAAAGGCCATGGTAATGGCTCTTGACAATCACTGCCCTTTGTGCTACATTCTTGTTGAACCCTGATCACCGGGTCAGGTCAGGAGCTTTTACTGTTCATAACCGAATACCCTTCCGGCAGGATGACAAACGGACGGATGATCCATCGCCGGCGGGTTCTGTCTATCCCCTGACCGATAGGGCGGGCAGGCGTGCTCCCTATTGACCCGCTCCCCCACCAGTCTGAAGAGGAGAATGTCGCTGAAGAGTAAGCGCTCGACCCGCAGAAAACGGCATCCGAAACCCCACGGACGTAAGCGCCCGCAGCGGTCGGCGTCGTCTGCACCTGTTGCGCCACCCGACCGGGCCTCTAACCCCACCATCCCCTGGCTGCACGCCCTGGCGGCCATAGGTGACGAACGGTGGGACGAGGCGATCGTGGCCTTGCGACGCTTCCTGGAGATGGCGGACAAGCCTGAAGACCGCCGGATGGCCTGCTTTAACCTGGGCGCTTGTTACCTGGCGCTGGAACGGTACGACGAGGCCCTGGCTGTGCTGGACGAGGTCGAGCGGCACGCCCCGGAGGATCCGGAGGCCGTTCACAGCCGGGCGGTGGTCTATGCCTGCGCGGCACGCATTGAGGAGGCCATCGCCACCTTTGAGAAATTCACCCGCCGCTGGCCCAGGCAAGCCCGTCAACTTGAAATTCGAGAGACCATCCGTCAACTTCGCCGCGCCCAGCGGGGCAAGGTTTCCCCCGGCGACTACCTGATCGACCATCTCCAGGAACAGGTCAGCCACAACGTGGAGTTGGGTGACTTTTACCTCGTGGAGGCCAAGGCCAGGCGCATGATGGCCGCCAACCCCGATCGCCCCGAAGGCCATTTCGCCCTGGGCGTTGCCTGTGTGGAGCAGGACCGCGACGAAGAGGCCCTGGAGGCCTTCCTGGTCGCCCACGCCCGCGACCCCGATTACGAACCGACGCTCTACAACATTGGCTACACCTACCTGCGATTGGACGAGGCGGAGCAAGCCGTCCCCTGGCTGGAACGCGCCCTGCGCCGGGAACCCGAGAAGCCGGCTACGTTGCACCGGTTGGGTGTGGCTTGCGAGCGGCTGGGCCGGCGAGATGAGGCGCTGGCCTGGTGGCGGCGCGCTTTGGAGATAGACCCGGATTACTATCTGGCCCAACAGCGCTTGCACGAGATTGGCCAGGGACCGCCGCCCGTCGAGCCGCCTCTATCGCCCACGATGCAGCGAGTGCACGCTTTGGCGCCCGTCGTCAAGACCCGTATGAAACACCCCACAGTCTACCGCACCGATGCCGTGACGTTCACCCATGACGGCCAGGTGGGCTTTGTGTTGGAGGATGCAGAGAACCGCCGTAACGGCACCGTCTACGCCGGGGGGCCTTTCCGGGTGGCCCACATCCTGGACGAGGACCTGCTGGACCTGATCGGCATGGTCAAGATGCTGTTGCGCATGGTCGACGTGGAGAACACGCGGGAGGCGGCGGTGCTGGTCTATTACGCTAGCCGGCCTGTCTTCAGCTACCAGGTCCGCTTCAGCCGGGGCGAGCAAGTCGAATTCGATGCCGCTGGCCAGTTCGTCGTTACCGAGATACCACGCCTCTTCAAGCTGCGCATAGATAGCGATCTCTCGACGCCCTACGGCAATCCGATGCAGGGGACGCTGATCTGTCTGAACCAACACCCACAGCCCGGCGTCCTGGTCAGTACGTTGGGCTTGGGGGCTATGTGAAACGTGATGCGTGCGTATCTATTTGTGGAGGATGTCTACGTCCGCCGGCTCGGCCACGCGCCTGAGCCACGTGACCTGGTCAAAGTCGGCGTCGAAACTGGCGATGGCGGGGATCTCGCGCTCGCGGCAGGCCAGCGCGATGAGGGCATCATTAAAGTTCAATTCGCCGGACGAGGAGCGGATGAGGTCAAGCGCTTGGGGGTAGAAATCGGGCACATCGGGAAGAATCCAGGTGAGCACCTCGATCGACACTTGGGCGTCCAAACGATCCAGCAATGCCTGTACCTCGGCGGCACGGCCTTTCTCACGCAGGCGGCGGGTGGCTGCACTGACCGCTTCCGCCGCAACGCAGTCGAAATAGACCGGGATGAGGCCAGACCCCAGCAGTGCGTTATGGAGTGCCTCAGCCTGAGTGTGCCAAATGTCAAGTGGGTTGAGCAAGCCGACCAACACGGAGGTATCTACGGCGATTTGCACGGCTACACCTCGTCGTAGAGCGCTTCGGTGTCGGCCAATGCATCCCCTTCGTAACCTTCAGGGAGCAAATTCAACCAAGCGCTCAGGCTGGAAGCCGGGTTCTTAACAGTGGGATATCGGTAGGGGGGAGCTTCCTCGCCAGAAGTGATGACCACAGGCTGGCGCCGCTGTGCCTGCTGGTGCACAAACTCGACGAACTGCTCGACGACTGACAGGCTTGTCGGTGGCAGATCATCTAACAACTTGTATATTCTCTGTTTGGTCGTTTGTGAAGTCGCTACATCCATCGAGCACTCCTTTCGACCCAAGTATACCTGTTCTACGCGACTTGGTCAATTGAGCGCGCTCGCTCCCCGCTCAACCCGCCCTGAACCGCCACATCGCGCTCTGGAAATCGCCCTTGTGCAGCGGCAGCGCGATGCCGGCGTTCATCAGCACGTCGCCGCCGTAGACGTGCCTGGTATCCACCAACCCATAGTCCAGGTTCGGATCCAGCCCTTTCAGTTTCAGCGTGCCGAGTGGCGCGTTCGGCTGCGCCAGCACCCGGAACCAGAACACCACCGCCTCCCTCCGGTCCTCCGAGACGAACATCCACGCCGCCTCGTTCCCCTCGAACGGGCTCTTGAGCCGGTACATGTCGCCCTGCTGCACCAGCGGGCGGATCTCCTTGTAGAGGCGGACCTGTTCGCGGACCCGCTCCTTCTCCCCCTCGCTCAGTGTGGATAGGTCCATCTCGTAACCAAAGTTCCCGGACATCGCCACGTGCCCCCGCATCTCCAGCGAGGTGACCCGGCCCACCTGGTGGTTGGGCACCGCGGAGACGTGCGCCCCCATCGCGCTGGCGGGATAGACGACGCTCGTGCCGTACTGGATCTTGAGCCGGCAGACCGCGTCCGTGTCGTCGCTCGTCCAGGTCTGGGGCATGTAGTGGAGGATCCCCGGGTCGAAACGCCCGCCGCCGCCCGAGCAGCTTTCAAAGAGCACGTGGGGAAACCGTCGCGTGATCTCGTCCATGACGCGATATACCCCCAGGATGTGGCGGTGCGCCAGTTCCCGCTGGCGCTCCGGGGGGAGCGTCGCGGACCCAACCTCGGTCATGTGCCGGTTCATGTCCCACTTGACGTAGGTGATCGGCGCGTCGGTCAGTATCTGGGACACCATGTCGATCACCGCGTCGCACACCTCCGCGCGGGAGAAATCCAGGATCAACTGGTTCCGGCCCGGTGTGCGCCGGCGGCCCGGCACGTGGATGCACCAGTCCGGGTGAGCCCGGTACAGGTCGCTGTCGGGCGAGACCATCTCTGGCTCGAACCACAGCCCGAACTGCATGCCTGTGCCCGTGATCCGTTCCCCCAGCCCGGCGAACCCGTCGGGGAGCTTTTCGCGGTTCACCACCCAGTCGCCCAGCGACGATCTGTCGTCGTTTCGCCGGCCGAACCACCCATCGTCGAGCACGAACAGCTCGATGCCCAACGCCTGCGCCGTCCTGGCGATCCGCTCCAGGACCTCGGCGTCAAAGTTAAAGTAGGTCGCCTCCCAGTTGTTGATCAGGACGGGCCGGGCGCGATCCCGGAACGTGCCCCGGCACAGCCGCGTCCGGTAGAGCCTGTGGTACGTGCGCGACATGTCCCCCAGCCCCTGGGCGGAATAGACCAGGACCACCTCCGGCGTCTGAAAGCTCTCCCCCGGTTCCAGGTACCAGGCAAAGTCGAACGGGTTGATTCCCATCGACACGCGCGTCGTCTGGAACTGGTCCACCTCGGCCTGTGCCACAAAGTTCCCGCTGTAGACCAGGCTGAACCCGTAGACGTCGCCGTGATCCTCGGTCGCGCCCTTTTCCAGCAGCGCGACGAACGGGTTCTGCTGGTGGCTGCTGGCGCCGCGCCGGCTCTCGACCGACTGGCAGCCCGGCGCCAGCGGCCGCCGCTCGATGTGCCGTTCGCGCGCCCAGGCCCCCGACAGGTGCAACAGCTCGAAATCCGCGTGCGAAAAGTCGACGCTCGCGCTGAGCGCGCGATGCAGCACCAGCGGTTCCGCCGAGTGGTTGACGAGGCGCGCGGACCGGGTGATGGCGTCGAAATCGCGGTAGACGGTGTACGTGAGCTGGACCGCCAGGTTCGAGAGCGGGTCGACCAGGTCGACGGTGAGCGTCTCCGCTTCCGCGTCGTCCTCGACGTACGTCGCCGGCAGCCCGGTGAGCGCGGGCTTGCCCGGGACCAGCTCGTGAGCGCGAACCGTCAGCTCGGAGGCCGTCGCGCCGTTCGGTTGCTGGACGTGAAACGCGGGCGCTCGCAGGTCGGACGTGCCGAAAGAGGGATACTCCAGTGGCGTCGTGTCCAGCGAGAAAGGCATTCCCTCCTCGCACACCGGCCCTGGCGAAAACGCGCGCCCCACTGCGCCGGCCCGGGCCAGGTAGGACAGATCCGCCGGGCGGACCTTTTTGCCCCAAAAGAGGTGGACGAGGTAGCCGCTTGGCGTCGCCTGGAAGACGTAGCTCGTGTCTTTGGCCTGCAGATGGAACGTCCGGGTACCCTGGTCGAACGTGATCCCCATGTTCTATCTCCTTTCGTCGACTTTTTGCCCGGCCGGGGTTGTGCTTTATGGTGGTTAGACGCGCACGATCCGTTAATCCCGCCGATCCGTGTTCTCAGATGGCCGAAACGATGATCAAGGCCAGGCCGCGCTATGGCTCGACGGGCGCGTCCGGTCGCTTCAGGCCGGTGACGACGATGCTCCCGTCCTCGATCTTGATGCTGCTGAACTCGACAAAGTTGTACGCCTGGGCCAGGTACTCCTCCAGTTGGCCGAGCACCCAATCGAGCGCCGGGTTGAGCACAGGTCCGGGCACCGGCAGCGAGACCCCGGCCGCGAGCGCCCTCACCCTGGGCTTGGCCTCGCCGTCCACTACCTGGACGCCGGTAGCCGCGCTCAGGTCGAAGCGGGCCGGCTCGACCACCGTCGTCGCCGCGCGCGCTTCGCCGTCCACAAACCAGATCTGCGTGTCTTTTAGGAAAAAGTCGGGCTGCTGGCTCATGGCGGCCAGGAATTGGTTCACCTCGTTCTCCGTCAGCTCGAGCCGAAACGCGTCGCCGGGAACGTACCACGCAGCGTCAACCTTGTCGCCGACGAGTTGTGCGTTCGGCTGAAAGATCTGCTCGACCTCGTACAGCCCGTCGGGATCGAGCGTCATCCGATCCCCCATCACCAGGACGACGGTCTCGCCGTTGATCTCCACCTCGGCCTGGCCTTCCTCCAGGTCAATCTGAGTCGTGCCATCCTCGGCCACCTGTACGTTGAAGCGAGCGCCGCGCACCACCGTCGAGGCGGTCGGCGTGTCCACCCGGAAGCTGGACGCGGGGTCCACGAAGCGGACGGCGCGCACCGCCGTCTGGCCGAACCACACCTTGAGCGCCACGTCGATCCGGTTGCCCCCGCGCCGCTTGGAGACCTGCGAGATGCTGACCTCCGTCTCCTCCTCCAGGTCGACGGTCGAAACGTCGAAAAAGAGCAGCCGGGCGCTCGATCCAACGCCGGTCCGCACCCGGTCCTGGCGCCACACCAACTGGTTCAGGCGAGCCGGCTCCCATTGGGCTTCATCCTCGTGTCGGGTCTGCACCACCCCTTTCAGATCTGCCAGGCTGGCGGCGTCGGCAAAGGCGACGAAGCCAAAGAGGTACGTTCCGATGCACAGGATCAGCGGGACGCCGAGCAGCAGCGTGAGGATCGTGCGGCGGCGCGTGCGAAAGAGGGAGAAGCGCTTTAAGCGTGCGCCGAACGACCGCAGGCGCATGCTGAAAGGTTGGCCCGCGGTCGAAGTATCAGGGTCAGATGGAATAGGCCCGGGGGCAGAGGGATGAGTCGGCTCCGGCCCAGCGGCCGGGGGAGCGGCTGGTGGCGCTTCGTCCGGTGCCCTCTGGGTGGGTGTGGGGTCGAGCGCCTGATGGTTGTCCTGCGAGACCATACTTCACCTCCCGATTGAGCGTGGTGCGGCAGACTTGATACCCCGTCCCAGTGTCATTATAGCCTTCGGTGGCACCATTGTCAAGATACGCATGGGGATCCAGACCTGACAGGTTTCCTGGCGTGGCTAAACCTGTCAGGTCTTTTCCGTCGAATTGCCGAGAGCCTGGTCCAGTTGGCATGTCCCTGCTCGTGTGATAAAATGGACGCGCGATACTTGACGAGAGGCCGCCGGAGGGCCTGGGCTGTGAGTCGGTTCTGTTCCCGATTGTCTGGTTTCGACTACCAGGCACTGGTCAGCGACAGGAGAACAGAGATGGATATGGAAAATTTCGTGGGCTTTCTCGTAGCCACGTTGCCATTCTGGATCCCGGTTCTCATTGGCCTTAGTTTGGTTGTCAGGGATTCTACCGATGGTCTGGCCCGAATGGCCGGGTTGCTCACTCTAAAACCGATCCTCACCACGCCGATTTGGTATGTCATTTGGGCCAGCCTCGACTCTTTCTTCAGCCAAATACCAGCGCTTGCCAGTACCCCTCTCGGCGCGGGCCTGACACTGCTAACGGCGCTGGTGCTTAGAAGATTGATACCCGCTCTTGCCAGCATCCTTCCCGGTGCGAGCCTGACACTGCTAACGGCGCAGGTATTCAGGTCAAGACTCTCTGGCCCACGAGCGCGTGATGCCCGGCTACTACTTGTGCTCGATTGCGTGCGCTGGCTAAACAGCTTTCTCCTGGTGCTGACGGTTTCGTCAGATAGCGAACTTGCCTCGTGCATCTGTTCCTACGCTGCTCTGATCGGCTTAGGCCTGCCGACAGTCTATGCGGTCGTGGCGTATTTGGTTGTGATGTCGGATGTGAGGCATCGCCAGCCTCTGAGACATCCTGTTCCAGAGGCGTCTGAGCAGCAGCAAGTATCACCACCGCCTGCAGAGGTGGAGACGGAGAGGTTGTTGGCAACGCGATTACGTGCCCATGTTGGATGGGCTCTTTGGCTTCGGTGGGTGTTGGCGAGTAGCGTGGGTTGGGCCTTGGGCAGAGTCTTGGGCGGTGCCGCAGGCGGAGCCCTGGGCAGAATCTTCGGTAGCGTCGTGGGTGGAGTCTTGAGCGGCGCCGTGGGCGGGACTTTAGTCGGGGTGATGCAGTGGTTTGTCCTGCGACGGCAGATCTATTGGGCTGGCTGGTGGGTTTGGGCAAGCACCGTGGGCAGTGCCATGGGCGTGGCGATGGATTCTGTCGTGGGGTCGATGGGTGTCAAGTTCGGGGGCGTGAGCTGGATGGTACCCGGGGGTGTGAGCTTGGCTGCGACCGGGGCTTTAGTTGGGATCATGCAATGGTTTGTTTTGCGACGGCAGGTCTATCGGGCTGGCTGGTGGGTGGTGACAAGCACTGTGGGCTGGGCTGTGGGCGGGGTCGTGCGCTTGGCCATATTAGGCGCGGCCATGACTGGGCTTGAAGGCGTGCCCGTGCCTGGGGTGCTCTGGATCATGGCTGATGCTGCAGTTAGCGTCGTGGTCGGGATCGTCGGTGGGGTGATTACAGGGGGCCCGCTGGTTTGGTTGTTGCGACACCCTGTTCCAAAAGGGTCTGACCAGGAGGCATCAACCCACCCCGCGCTGCCGTCCGAACCATGAGCCCCGCCTGGACCCCCTGGTGTTAAACGGCGGCGATACCTGGACCCACGCCCTGCTCCCCGGCAGGCCGGTCGTTGATGCCGGTAGCTGCGGCAGCATCCCGACTGACCAGCGCAGGGCTGGCCCCCTCCCCCTCGCAGGGTTGGGTGGGGGTGGACCGACTAGTCTCCCAGATCCTCGAGCACCCCGATCATGCTCTGGCGGTAGGTCTCGAATGCCTCCCGCCCTTCGCTGGTCAGGCGGAGGAGCGTGTGGGGAATCTTGCCCACGAATTCTTTCTTGATATCGATGTATCCCGCCGTCTCCAACTTGGCTATGTGCGACGACAGGTTGCCCCTCGTCAACCCGGTCTGGCGCATCAGGAACAAAAAGTCCGCGCTTTCGACGACGTACAGGACGGCCAGGATCATCAGCCGGGCCGGTTCGTGGATCAGCCGGTCGATGTCCGCGATGGGCTGGATGGCCGGGCTGCCCGCTTCATTCGGCGCCATCGGCGGTCTCCTCTGCCCGGAGCGGGTTCTTGTGCAGAAAGCACAGGAAGGTGATCGCGCCGCAGAGGATGAACACGCCCCCCAGCGTGAGCAGGTACAGCGTCAGGCCGGTGTAGCCCTCTGGGAACAGGATCGAGAAGGCGATGCCCAGCCCCACGGCCAGTACCATGAACACGGTATACCGGGCTGCCCCAGACTTGGACGCCGCATAGATCATCCCGCCCGATATCAGCACCCCCGCCAGCGTTGGGGACCATCTTTGCCACAGCGTCAGATCCCCGATATCGCTAAAGATGGCAAAGGCGAGCGCCATCGCCGCTATCACGACGATCGCGTACACTCCGATGCCGCGCAGTGTCTTTTTCGGTTCCTCCTGCACCAGCTCGACGTACCCGATCCGCGGGTAGGTGACCCGTTTCCGGATCGCCTCCAGACCCGGGGCCAGGGACACGGCCACCACGATCCAGACCGCAATCAGGCCTTTCACACGGATCTGCAGGGCGGTGGCGACCAGCAGGATGCCGACCGCAACTTCCATCAGTCCATCCTGCTGCGAGGCCCGCCAGACCCTCTGCTCGACTTTTTTCACATCCAGGTTCTGTGACATGGTGAGTCTCCTCCGTCGATCTGTCTATGGTCCATACTGGTTTGTATTACAAACTGGTATGTGTGCATTATAGCACAGGATTCTCAGCCTGTCAAGGGCGACTTTTCCCGCGGATGTGTTTCACTTTTGGGGCGAGCTACCTTCCCGAAAGCTGGCGCGATGATCAGCAATGCCGACGATGTTGCTGACAAGCGTCGAATTGCCTGCAGACCACTCGTGCAAGCTTTCGGGAAGGTTTGCCCCCCGCCCACGCGTCGCATCCTGGGACTGCGCTCGCACGTGGGCGCGCCCGGTCACCTGTCGTTTGCGTATACCGTCCTCAGTCGCTCACTAGCAGCGCCTTGGCCAGCTTGCCGTGTACCCGGCTGGCAAACTTGGCCAGGTGCATCGTCGCTGTCATCAACACCACGCCTGCGAGAGCGATCAGGGGAGTGAGCCAGTCGGGCAGGTAGTAGCGCGCTTCGCCGACATATACGATCGGCAAACCGAGAACGGGGCCCAGCACAGGCGTGGCGATGAACGACAGGGCAAGGGCAATCAGAGTGACGAGTACGGTGAAATAGAGAACGCCCAGCGGCAACTGCAGCAGCATGTACACGATGGCCAGCCAGGTGCGCTTTCCCAAGAGCAGGGGCTTGAGTCGCTCCCACCAGCCGAGGTTCTTGCTGGAGAACGCCGACCGTCGCGGCATGCGGACCCCCAGCAGCGCCTCTACCAGGCGACCCTCCACGAGAGAGATGCCCCTGACAGAGAGCAGGAAGAGAACCGTGATGGGCACTCCGATGATGAGTACCATCACGCCGAGGGAAAATGATAGGCCCGTCACAACCCAACTGAAATAGAGGGTTCCGGTGAGTATGGAGAACAGCATGTAAAGAAGCGCCCCCCATGCCCTGGGGTCCGCATACACGCCAAAGAAGCGTGCGAAGAGGGACCGGTTGTCCGCATGCCTGGGCTGAGCCAGGGTGGGCCGGAGGCGAACTTCGATCTCTCGATAGGCTGCGGCAACCTCCTCGGGCGAGCCATACTCCTCAACAATCGGCGGCAGCGCCTCAGCTTCTGAGACGCCGGCCTGGGCCTCACGGTCGGTGTCAAGGGCGGTCCTCAGGTGCTCCTCGGCATCCGAAAGAGCATCCTGGATCGTGGCGCGGTCGCTTCCCGCCAACTCCTTTCTCAACTGGTTCAAGTATGCGTCAATGCTCTCAATCATTGGTGACTCCTCCCAACACGCTGTCCACGAAGGTCTTGGTCTCGCTCCAGATTTCCGTCCACTGCCCGAGTGTCTTGCGACCGGATTCGGTCACGCTGTAATAGCGTCGGGGCGGGCCGGACACCGAGGGCTCCACCCGGCTTTGCAGCAGGCCGCTTCTTTCGAGGGACCTCAGTACCGGGTAGAGTGCCCCTTGCTTCACCATAGGCGTTTCTGCCCCGCCTGCCCCGACGAGTTTGGCAATCTGATAGCCATACATCGGCTCGGCAGCCCGGTCCAGGACACTCAAGAGAACGAGCGCGACGATGCCAGAGCTTAGCTCCTTTCTGAACTTTTTGTTCACTGTGCTTATATCATCCAAGGTACTCTCCTTTCCCGCAGACAGAGGCCGGTTTAGCTGCGGCCCTTTTGATGGTTGGAGATGACGGGTACTAGTAACCAGTTATTGTTATCAATCTCCCACTAGAACCAGGTTAATAATACCACAAGATTAATAATATGTCAAGAGTTCCAAAAGAAAGAGAGGTAGGGTTTGACCGGGGCGCAAATCGGGCGTATACTACCGACAGACCTTAAACACCGACCACAGGACGGCTGCAGGTTACACGTACGTTCGCCGAACGGGCGGGTACGCCGTTGTCGGAAGAATGTTTCAACTGGATGAGATTTGGACAGTGATAGCTGACATCGCGGCCAGTTGGCGAAGGAGAGTAGATCATGCAGATTGTAACGGATAGTGGAACAGATCTATGCCTGTCCCCTGAGCAGGTAGCCGAACTGAATATTCACGTTGTGCCGCTCATCGTCACCCTTGAGGGCAAATCCTACCGCGAAGGCGTGGACATCCAACCAGGCGAGTTCTACGGCTTGCTGGCAGCGACCGACAGCCTTCCCATCACGTCGCAGCCCTCGGCGGGAGACTTTGCCGGGACCTACCGGCGGCTGGCGGCCACCGACCCCGACATCCTGTCTATTCACATATCTTCGGGTCTGAGCGGCACGGTCAACGCGGCTCGGGTGGGTGCAGAGCAGGTGCCGGAGGCGAACGTCACCATCGTCGATGCCAAGACGTTGTCGGCCGCAGCGGGATGGCAGGTGGAGGCAGCCGCCCGGGCGGTGAAGGCTGGCTGGTCGAAAGAGCACGCTCTGGCTCTGATGGAGCGCATCGGTGAGGCCAGCGACAGCATCTACACCCTGAAAGAGCTCAGGTACTTGATCCACGGCGGACGCATCAGCCATATGAAAGGGTTGGTCGCCTCGGTGCTGAATATCAAGCCACTGATCGGGGTGGAAAAAGAGGGCGGGACCTACGTACAACTGGGCCAGGTACGTTCGTTCCAGCGAGCGGTCAAAGGGTTGGTCGATCTGATCGCCCAACAGCACGCGCCCGGCAGTGCCTTGCGGGTACAAGTGCTTCACGCGTACAATCCCGAAGGGGCGGCCATGCTGCGCGAGTTGGTGGATCAACGCTTCGATTGCACCTGGCTGCCGCTTGGCCCGATGTCCCTCGTGCTGGGCGCCCACACTGGCCCCAGTATGGTGGGTGTTGCCTACGCACCCCTGGCGGCTTTTGCCGATGTACCATAATAAGGGGGTTGACAATGGCCGACGTTTCTTCGGACAATTCGATTGAGGAGCTCGTTTTGATACCCGGCGGTGAGTTCCTCATGGGCTCAGATTCAGAGGGAGATCACAGCCCTGTTCACAAGGTTCACATTGACTCCTTCTACATGGACAAGCACGAGGTAACCAACGCGCAGTATCTGAGGTTCTGCGAAGCAACGGGACACCGCCTGCCAGACTTTTGGGGTATGGACGGTTTCCGGTGTGGCCCGGACTACCCGAACCATCCGGTGATTACCGTGAGTTGGGCCGACGTGATCGAGTATGCAAAGTGGTGTGGCGAGAGACTGCCGACCGAAGCCGAATGGGAGTACGCAGCCAGGGGGGGACTGGCGGGCATGAACTATCCCAATGGCGATACACTCGATCCGTCCGACGGGAACCATAACCGGTCGGGCAAGGGCGGCCCAGTCGCGGTGGGCAGTTACCCCGCAAACGGCTTTGGCCTTTACGATATGCAGGGAAACGTGGTCGAGTGGGTCTGGGACTTTTACGATCCAGGCTACTACTCAAGCCCTTCGGCAAGTCCGCAGGGGCCTGCCTCCGGCAAGTTCCGGGTGATCCGCGGAGGCGGATGGCACTCGGGTCCGTATTGCAACCGCGTATACTACCGGAATGCGCTTCCACCCGGCTGGGTGGATTTCAACGTGGGTTTCCGGTGCGCCAGGGATTTCGAGTCGCACTCCGGTTGAGGAGAGAGGGACGCCGGCGCAAGGGACACGGATGGATGGATCAACGGGAACCAATGGCTGAGCGACACCGGCACGCTATCGAGATCATTCTGATCATTGGCCTGACTCCGGCGCTGTTGATTGCCCTCGCCCCATGCGCACCCGTCTCCATCATCCTCGGCCAACCTACGCCTACGGCTAGCCTGCCAGCTACGCCCGTGTTGACCACACCACTCGCCCAACAGACAAAAGTCACTCCCCCCACCAGGATCCCACCAACCGCCATCCCCACGCCCACGTCCAGCCCCACGCCTGCGTCCAGCCCCGTCCCGCCCACGCAGTCGCTCCCGTCTCCACCCCCGCCGCTTGTGGGCAACGGGAGCAAACTGGGCGTCCACGGCATCTGGTCCAATCGCATCCTCGACTTTACCCAGACCCTGGCGGATGCCGGTGCGCCGTTCAGGATTGTCAAATCCGTGGATGATTTGGGCTGGTTGAAAGAGGTAAAGCGCATCAGCCCGGAGACGATTACCGTTGGCCGCCTGACCCACGGCCACGAGGGCGCTGCTCTGGTCAATGACCCGGGCACGGACCTGGACGGGTATGCGGTTGTCCTGATGGAGCCGATTTTGACCAGGGTCCAAGACGACCCCTCGCTCAGGCAGGCCGTGGACTATTGGGAGCTGACGAATGAGCCGTTGGGCGGCGGTCTGCCTGCAGATGCCTATGCGCGCCTGGCCCGGCTGACGATCAAGTGTCTGGATATCGCCGAGGCCAACGACCTGAAGCTGGCCATTTTCGGCTTCAGCGCCGGTACGCCCGAGTGGGTTGACCTGGTGGCGATCGTCGAGACCGGCGTGTTTGCGCGGGCCAGGGCCGGCGGTCACATCCTGGCCCTACACGAAGGGGTCTTTGGCGACGCCCCGATAGACAAGTGGTGGAATGTTCACTTTGTGGACGGGGATGGCAACCCGATCGCTGAGGACACCGGGGTGACCGCGCCTGGCGGGTGGATCCCTGGCGGGCCGATCCTTGATGGTGCAGGCGCGCTATGCCTCCGCTATCGCTTCCTGTATGCCTTGCTCCAGGAGCGGGACGAGGTCGTTCCTCTGTTTGTGAGCGAGTTTTACGCCGGCGGCGGCTACGATCCCGCGGACAAGGCCGGCGTGGTGGCCCGCATGCAGTGGTACGATGGCCAGATAAGCGCTGATGACTATGTGTTGGGCTTTGGACCGTTCACGTTGGGGCCAGTGCCCGACTGGAAGCACCAGGACTATGAGCCTTTTTACGAGGGCGAGGATGGATTGGTGGCGTACATGATTGCGCGGGCCGCCGGGTCGTCCCTACCCTGATATCCCGCTGCGCAATAAAGCGCCGTCCGTAGCGCCAGATAGTCCCCCTCTTGGATGCTGTTGGCCGATTTTGCTCTGGCGGGATTGCCAAATCCCGCCGCCAAGCCGCTGGATCTGGCGATCCAGCGGGAGCAGGGTAGCAAAGTGCCGGACGGTGGACCAACAACACTCTACGGGGGGACTACCCAGCGCCAGGAGGAGTGCAACAGGATGCTGGAGTCGAGATTCGCAAAACCGATCGTGTGGATAGCCGTCGCATCGCTCATGCTCGTGCTGAGCGGCTGTATCGTCGTCAAGGACAGTCCAGCGCCGGGCTGTGTTAAGTCCATAGGCTTCCCATTGGCTGGAGGGTGCTTTGGGAAGACGGCGATACTGGACCTGGCGGTCGACCCGGAAACAGAGTGCCTGACCATCGCGGTGAATAACTGCAACGGGGGTGTGCTGGAGGTACATAATGCCTGCGACGAGACGCTGGTTCTCCGTGAGGTGGAGATTCCCTCGTCGGACCGCGTGAGCCTGGATGTGGTTGAAGGAGATGATGGTGAGTACAGGCTGGCTGAGGTGAGCAGCAACTTTTCCGATTACGTTCCCGAAGCGGACAGGAAGGTAGAGGTAGCTGGCACGTTGGGGGAACAAGAGATCAGGCTGGCCTTTACAAAGACGGCCAAGTTGTGCGAGTGACAGGGAATGAAACCCACAGAGTCGAATGTTTCCTGGTGAGGGGTGGGGGGAGGAGCGATGAAACGTCCAGGATTTCTCGCTCTGTCGACACTGTCACTGGTGGCTCTGATCGTTGGATGTGCACCGACCGTGGCCCCCACCCAAACGGAAGGCGCTGGCCTGTGGGAGGTCATCCTGCAGGTGGATGTGCAGCACCCGACGATCGCGGCCGAATTTCTAAACGAGACTTTCGGCATCACGGTGGGGGATTCCAGCCAGCTTACCTATACCACCGATGGAGCCAGGACCTGGCTCCAGGCAACCGACGATGCCGCGCAGTCGCGCGCGGGCCTGGACATCGTGGACGAGCGTGTGGCCTGGCTGGTCGGGTTCGGCGGCCGTGTCTGGGTATCCACCGATGGGGCGCGGACCTGGCAGACGGTCTCGAGGCTTCCTTACAGTGGCCATATCGAGTTCATCAGTTTCCTGGATGCCCACACCGGGTGGGCGGCCTCTGCAGAATCAGGCCGCCTGTGGGCCACCGCCGACGGAGGGCAGACGTGGGTGGAGACCCCCCTCCCCGCCGGAGCACGGGGAGTGGCTGCGATTGCGCTCCGGACGGCCAGTGACGGGTACCTGCTGGACAGCGCCGGTGTCCTGCACGTCACCGCGGATGGCGGCCAGAGTTGGTCCTCCCAGACGTTGGGGTTGGACGAGTCCCTGGCGATTCCCGTCCTCACGCCCAGTGCAGCCATGCGCTTTCTCGATGCCGACCACGGGTTGATCGTCCTGAGTCTCACCGCTGACGGGCAATCCCGAGTCCTGAGCCTGCGCACCACGGATGGGGGGCAGACGTGGGAACGGGATCGCGTGCCAGTCTCTATCGGCCAGTATCTTTTGACGCACGACGGCACGATCTTGACGGTCGCCGACCTGGTGGACAGCGGGAAAATCACCCTGCTTCGTACCACTGCTCCCGCCTCGGCACGGCGTGGGAAGCCCTCGCCGTAGGCGGGGGTCAGGTCACTGCTACGCCAGGCATTTGCGGAGGAAACCCATGCGACGCAACTACAAACTCTTCTCCGAAGCCGGGATCGCCAACCTGACGCTCCCCAACCGCCTGGTTCGATCCGCCACCTGGGACCCGTCGATCATCCACAGCCGCCGGATGACGGACGAGGTGCTCGACCTCTACCGGGAACTTGCCACAGGCGGCGTGGGCCTGATCATCACCGGCGGCTTTCCCGTCTTGGAACAGGATATGCTCGGCGGTGGGGGTTCGGGCGGGCGAGCGTGCTCGTACGACGACATCCAGATCGAGGGCATCGACCGGCTGGCCGGCGTCGTCCACCGTTCGGGAACCAGTTGCAAGATCGTGGCCCAGCTCGAGGTCGGATACCTGGACGCCGCCCCGTCCGCTATTCCCTCTCCGTTCCTGGAGGAGAGTGTCCGGCCCCTTTCCACGGCAGAGATCCACCAGATCGTCGATTGCTTCGTCGAGGCGGTCGTCCGTATGAAGGATCACGGGTTCGATGGCGTCCAGCTTCACGCCGCCCACGGCGGGCTCCTGAGCTCTTTCCTCTCCCCCTACACCAACCGTCGCACTGACGAGTACGGTGGCTCCGTGGAGAACCGGGCCAGGATCGTGCGCCAGATCGTCTCCGGCGCGAGGGAAAAGGCCGGCGACTTTCCGATCCTGATCAAGATGAACTCCACCGACTACCTGGAGGGCGGCATCGATATCGATACCTTCCCGGAGCTGGCCCGGGAGATCGAGCGCGCCGGCGTCGACGCCATCGAAGTCAGCGGCGGGATGTGGGATTGCCTGGTCCGATCCGAAGAGGAACTCGGCTTTCGCCCCGTGCCGGCCCCCGAATCCCACACCCGTATCCACAGCCCGGACGAGCAGTCCTATTTCCTGAAATATGCCCGGCGGCTCGACCTGGACGTGCCCGTGATCCTCGTGGGCGGCAACCGGGACGTCGAGCGGTTGGAGGAGATCGTCCGGCAGGGAGCGGTGGACCTCATCGCGCTGTGCCGCCCGCTGATCAGTGAGCCCGATCTGCCCAATCGCTGGCTCCAAGGTCGTGGCAGCAATACGACCGACTGCATCTCCTGTAACTCGTGCATCCACGCCATGATCGTCCATCCCGGCCGCCCGGCGCCCGGCCTCGTCACCTGCGTGTTCAAGCACGATAAACAGCAGCACAAACTGGCGCAGGAATGGCTCGCTTCGTGGGTGGGTAAGAACGTCGTCAGGTAGCTTTGGTGCGCTTTGACGTGAGATCAAGAGACCCGTTCCCCGGTTCGGGCTTGCGCCTGTCCTGGTCTGTGTCGTCGTGGGGGGCTCTACCGCTTAACGGAGGGGAACAATGAAAAGTGTTACCTTGGTATTTCTTATTGTGACCATGCTTTCCCTGGCTCTAGCAATACCACCTACATCTACACTGACACCGCCTACACCGGCACCGGCACTGCAAGGGGGAAGCATTATCGTCACCAGCACCGCGGACAGCGGCCCCGGCACCCTACGCCAGGCATTGCTGGATGCGCAAAGCGGCGACGCCATCACCTTCGACCCTGTCATCTTTCCGCCCAGTGCTCCGGTAACCATCTCTGTCACCAGCGAATTGCCACATATCCGCCAGGGCAACCTGACGATTGACGGCAGCGATTCCCGGGTGGTATTGGATGGCACCAACGCGACAGGAGACTGGCTCGCTGGCCTGCAAATTGTGGATTCCGATGCAAACACAATCCGAGGGTTGCAGGTCTCCAATTTCTCCGGTCCGGGGATCGCCATAAGCGGTGATGCTGAATACAACACGATTGGCGGCGATCGTAGTGTCGGCGCTGGGCCTTTTGGCCAGGCAAACCTGACCAGCTACAACGACGTTGGTATCGTCCTGTCGACTAATGATACTTCTCTCAATACCATTACGGGTAACTTGATCGGTACGGATGCTGCGGGCACGGACGCGTTGGGTAATCGTAATGGTGTTTGGATTTGCGAGGGCGCTAACGGAAACATCATCGGTCCAGACAACGTCATTGCCTATAACAGTGAATCAGGTGTTGCAGTGCACGACCCGGATTCAACCCACAACACCATTACCCAGAATAGCATCCACGACAACGGCTGGAATGGTATTACTCTCCGGGGAGGCGGCAACAGTGGACTGGCTACCCCTGTTATCTTGGAGTTCGACCTGGCGGCGGGTACCGTGACGGGCGCCACGTGCTCCAACTGCACTGTCGAGATCTTTTCTGACAGCAACGACGAGGGAGCGATCTACGAGGGCGGAACAACAGCAGATAGCACTGGTTACTTTTCCTTCGACAGGGGCGCTTCCTTTGTTGGCCCCCACCTGACGGCCACGACCACCGACGTTGACGGCAATACGAGCGGATTCTCGCTGCCGACTTCCGGCACGGCCCGATCCCTGGTTCTGCAACAGGGAAACGATCTGCCCGTAACTCAATTCCAGCCCAGGCAATCAAGTGAATTGCCCGACAATCGCATTGCGGTGTATTTTCACGGTTTCGGCTACCCGGAATTCTACGATCTCGGCATTTATAGCCTGGGCGTGAAGCGAGCACGTGTGGCCATCAATGCTCTTGATGCTGATTTGGTGGATTGGAGTAGACCCGAATTGTCCATTCACCCCAGCCACGACGATGTATTCACAAGGATGGCCGACAATGGCTTAACGATCACCTACGTACTTACCTTTTGGGACAAGGCGACCTATCCTGGCGGAGAGGGTGCGCCCTGTCCCAGATTCAAGACGGAGGGGGAGATACAGCGTTACCTTGAGTTCGTGCAGTTCATTGTCCACAACTTCAAGGACCGCGTTCAATATTATGAGCTATGGAATGAGCCGGATATTCCAGGATACTGCCCCCAATGGATAGAAGCAGCGGACTATATCAACCTCGTCAAGCGAACGGTTCCCGTCATCCGCCAGGAGTATCCAGAGGCGAAAATACAGGTCGGCGGGGTCTCCAATCTCAGGTTTCCCCCAGCCGACGAGTACCTGTTCACCCTCCTTGAGTCAGACATCATGCCTTTGGTAGACGTGGTTTCCTGGCATCCCATGTATGGAACTTCGCCAGCATACGATATCTATCGGGAGTACTACTATCAATATCCATCTATCGTGCAAGAGATCAAGGACGTGGCTTCCGCCCACGGCTTTGATGGAGAATACCAGGCTGACGAGCTAACCTGGCGTACGCCAGAGAATGCTATTCCCGATCAACCGTGGACATATAGCCCGACCGTGGCGGCCAAATACTTTGGCCGGGGCATCTTGATGCACCTGGGCATGGATGTAGGCGTGGGGCTCGGTGGAGCAAACGATCTAGTCCGAAACCTCTGTACGGTGATGGCTGGTGCCGAACCCGTGAACCTGCCCATACAAATACAAAGCACGGTAACAAACACGGTGAGTTACACATTCTCTTTGCCCAATGACGACTACTTGATTGCACTGTGGACAGACGGTGTAGCGGTGGAATACGATCCTGGGATCACAACCACACTCACACTCTCTGGCTTCTTGGATCACAGCTTGGCGGGGATAGATGTCTTGCATGGCTATCGGCAACAAATGATAACTAGCGAGGAAGACGGAAACCTCGTCATCCGTGACCTGCTCGTAAAGGATTACCCAATCATCCTTCGGCTTAGCTCTACCAGGTATGTTTTCCTGCCCATCGTGTTAAAGGATCACCCTCGTTAGCGGATTCGGAGGCATCAAGAGTTTGGCAGAATACTGCAACGATGAGACCTGGGCCTACGACTATAACACGAACACCCGGACGCCGCTGTGATGGCAGGAGATGCACTCGCCGTCTCTCAAGCCGCCAAACGAGGAACAGACAGATGAAGACCAAATGCTTACACGTCGTTTTGACCCTCAGCCTGGTGTTGACCCTGGCGCCGGTCCCGGTTTCCGCCGCCAGAGGGTCGCCCCCGCACGATTTGGGATTTCGGATTTCCGATTTCGAACGAACCAATCCTCAATCCCACGATTACCGGTGGTCCGGGATGGTCGCTTCCTGCGCGACCACACCCGACGATGGCGCGACGGTCTACCCCACCGTCCAGGAGGCCGTGGACGCAGCCAATGAGGGCGACACAGTCAAGATCGCCGGTTATTGCGCCAGCGTGCAGACCCGGGCCGGGGTCACACAGACCGTCTACGTCAGCAAGACGATCACCCTGTGCGGCGGCTACGCCTCTGGCGACTGGGCGACGTCCGACCCGGCGGCTAACCCCACCACGCTGGATGCGCAGGGCCGCGGGCGCGTGCTCTACGTGTCTGGGCAGATCAGCCCTACCATCGAGGGGTTGCGCGTCACCGGCGGCGATGCGACCGGGCTGGGCGGGGGTCTCTACGCCAACGATGCCGGAGGCGGCGTATACGTCCTCACGGCCACCATCACCATCAGCGGCAACCACGTCTTTAGCAACACAGCCAGGATGGGCGGCGGGCTGTACCTGCAAAACAGTCCCGCGACGCTTTCCGGCAACACGGTGAGCACCAACACCGCCGGTTCGGGCGGGGGGATGCAACTGGAATCCAGCGCCGCCACGCTGGTCGGCAACACGGTCTCCGGCAACACGGCCGAGGACGGCGGCGGCGGGCTGTATCTGCACGACAGCCCCGTGACGCTTTCCGGCAACACCGTGCTGTCCAACAGTACCCAGACTGGTGGCGGCGGGCTGGTGCTGGAGGATAGTCCCGCGACGCTTTCCGGCAACACCATACAGTCCAACAACGCCGGGCACGGCGGTGGACTGGAGCTTGGCAGCAGCACCGCGACACTTTCCGGCGACACCATCGCCCACAACAGCGCCGATCGGGGCGGCGGATTGTACGCCTCGTGGGGCGACGTGACGCTGAACGGTAGTCAGATCATCAGCAACACCGCGCGAGTAGACGGTGGTGGGGTGTACGTCGATCAAACTGCCATTACTTTCACGGAGGCGTCCCTCATCGCGTACAACGCCGCCAACGGGGCCGATTTCTGGAATGGCGGCGGCGGGATATTCGTGGACCATGGTCAGGTGACGCTGAGCGGGGGGCAGATCATCGGCAACACCGCTGCCAGATCCGGCGGCGGGGTGTTCGTGGACTCTGGCCAGGCAACGTTGAGCGGCGGGCAAATCGTCAGCAACACCGCCGACTGGGGCGGGGGAGTGTTTGTCCATTTCAACTCTGGTCGAGTGGTGGTGAACGAAGGTCAGGTCAGCTACAACAGCGCCGGCAGCGGTGGCGGGATCGGCATCTACAGCGGCGCGGTGACGCTGAACGGGGGACAAATTGCCGACAATGTCGCCCAGGACTTGGGCGGCGGGGTGCTCGTCGGCCTGGGCCGTGTGACGTCGAACGGGGCGCTGATCCTTCGCAATTCCGCCCGCCGCGGTGGGGGAATTTTCGTGCACGCCCATGCCAGCGCCGCGCTGACCAACACCGTCGTCGCCGACAACCAGGCCGAGAGCGGAATTTACCTGGCGGGAGGCAGCGCCCGCCTGTGTCACACGACCCTGGCCCGCAACGGTTCGGCTTTGCTCACCACAGGTGGTTCGATTGGTCTCTACGTCGCGAACGGCGCGACCACGGCCAGCGACGTGGCCCTGACCAACACGATCCTGGTCAGCCACAGTGTGGGGGTCAGCGTCACCGGCGGCAGCACGGTCACCGCGGACGGCGTGCTGTGGTTCAACACACCCATCACTGTCTCGCAGGCGACCACGGCCGCCGTCAGCGTGGAGCATCAGTACCAGGGTGACCCGGCCTTCGCCGCCGACGGTTATCACCTGACGGCCGGCTCGGCGGCAGTGGATCGGGGTGTGGACGCGGGGGTCACGAGTGACATTGACGGCGACCCCCGCCCCCTCGGCGCGGCTCCCGATTTGGGCGCCGACGAACTGGTCTCTATTTACCTGCCGCTGGTCGCGAGGCATTATGCCCCGGCAGATAGGCTTGAGGATTTGTCCCCATGACAGCCGAACCGGATGTTCCTTTTGGCATCGAGGTACAGGATCTGGGCGATGAGCTCCGGATCACGCGCCGCTGGTTCTATTGGACCAGCGTTCCCCTGGGCCTGGGCGCCCTGGTCTGGATCGGCCTCACGCTCTGCAGAAACGCAGGCGACCTGCTCAATGTCTGCAACTTCCTGTTCCTGGGCCTCGGGCTGTGGGCGCTTTACCTCGCTGTGCTCTCCTTGACAAACAGTACCGAGATCGAAGTCAATCACCAGGAGTTGACCATCCGGAATGGTCCGTTGCCGAGCCTTGGCAAGAACAAAACGTTTCCTGTCCAGGACATCAACCAACTTTTCCTGAAGAGAATCAAGATGTCCGGCAATTTGTTCGGAAGCAGTCGCTATTGGGATCTGCACATGGTGGACCGGTTCGGGGAAAAAAGAGAACTGGTCGGCGCCATGCCCGATTGGAACCAGGCCCAGTTCATAAAACAGGAGATCGAGCGCTTCCTGAGTAGGGTCCGGTCTGAGTAAGGAGGAAGACGACGCAATAGCGGTTCTCCGCTGGCAGTAGGTCATCTATCTGCTGCTGGTGTTGCCTAGTTCACCGTAAGTCAACCCGCGTCCTCATCTGGCGCTTCCGCCTGCCGTGTGATAGAATAGCCGCGCGATCCCTGCCGCAACCTCAACCGGAGTCCCGATGCGATCCAAGCGCCAGCAATCCAAAGGGCGACAATTCGTCCGTCGCCAGCGCCGCCCGATCCAGGCCGTCCTGGTTGGCCTGGCCGTCGCGGCCGCCATCTCCCTCATGCAGTGGGCGGGCCTGTTCACCTCGCTGCGGTTGGCGGCGACGAATTTCCTCTACGAGACCGCAGGCGACCCCGGCGACGACGTCGTCATCGTCGCCATCGACGAGCAGAGCCTGCGGGCGCTCGGTGATTGGCCGTGGACGTTTGCCCCCTACGTCCAACTGCTCGACCGGCTCGGCGGCGCGGGCGCCGTCGGCCTCGACGTCCTGCTGCCTGACCCCGGCCCGGAGGGCAACCCGGACGCGGACGAACTGCAGCGGGCGGTCCGGCGGAGCGGCAACGTCATCCTGCCCCTGGCGGGGCCGCTGCGTCCCCCGGTCGCGACCCCCGATGAACTGTACTGGGTCTGGACCGAAGAAACCCTCCGGCCCTTTCCTGCGCTGGTCGAAGCGGCCGCCGGCGCCGGGTCGGTCGAGGTCGTCCTGGATAACGATGCGACGCTGCGCCGGGTGCCGCTGCTGGTGGACGTGAAAGCGATGGATGCGCAAGGCCAGGAGGGTGGGGCGGTCGAGACGTGGGAGGCGCTCGGCCTGCGGGTGCTGCGCGCGCGCCTGGGCCTGGGCGACGCCCCCGCCTCGCTGCTGGGCGACCGCGTGGTCATCGGCGACGAGACCGAGATCAAGTACGAGGTCCGCACCGACGCCAACGGCGCCATGCTCGTCAACTTTGTCGGGCATCCCGATACCTTTCCCTCCCGCTCGTTCGTCGACGTGATCGAGGGCCCGGTGGACCCCGGCACGTTCGACGACAAGATCGTGCTGGTCGGCATGATGAACGCGCTGGTCGAGATGGACCTGCACCGGACGCCCGTCGCAGCCCGGCGCATGTCGGGGGTCGAGTTCCAGGCCAACGTGATTCACACGCTGCTCCACCATCGCCCGCTCGTGCCTCAGAGCCGGGTGGGGACGACGCTGACCGTCGTCGCGCTCGCGCTCGTGTCAGCGATCGTGCTGTCGCAGTTGGAGGTGCTGCCGGGCGCGGCCTTCACCGTCCTGTTGGCCGGGGGCTACTTTGTCCTCACCGGCATCCAGTTCAACGCCGGGCGCCTGCCCGACGTGCTGTTCCCCTACGCCGCCATCCTGGTGGACTATGCGGCGGTGATGGCCGCCCGCTTTGCCCGCGAGCGGGTCGAGCGCCGCCAGGTGAGCGACGTCTTTGGCCGCTTTGTGTCGGCCGAGGTGCGTGACGCCATCGTGAACGTGGCGCTGGAGGACCCGGACCTGATCCAGCCGGGCGGGCGGCAGATGGAGATCAGCGTCCTCTTCGCCGACATCCGCGGCTTTACCACGATCGCGGAGCAACTGCCGCCGTCGGAGGTGGTCGAGGTGCTCAACCAATACCTCGACAGCATGGAGGAGGAGGTTTTCAAGCAGCGGGGCACGCTCGACAAGTACACCGGCGACGGCATGATGGTCATCTTTGGCGCGCCGCTCGAGCAGCCTGACCACGCCGAGCGGGCGGTGCGGGCCGCGCTCGGCATGCAGCGGGCCGCCGCCGAGGTCTCCCGCCGGCGCGGCGACGTGGGGTGGAAGGCGGCCTACGGCATCGGCATCGCCACCGGTCCGGCCGTCGTCGGCCACATCGGCTCCAAGCGCCGGCTGGACTATACCGCCATCGGCGACACGGTGAACCTGGCCTCCCGGCTCGAGGGCATCGCGCCGCCCGCCACGATCCTCGTCAACCGGGCGACCTACGAGGCCGTCCGCGACGTCGCCATCGTCGAAGAACTCGAGCCCGTGACCGTCAAGGGCAAGAAAAAGCCCGTCGTCGTCTACAAGGTGCTGGGGCTGCGCGAAGACGCTGCGTGACCTCGTTCCGGGTTTCAGCCGGCTCATTATCGATGGGTCATACTGCAGCCCACAGGAGTCGGCCAATGCGGGGGGGACGAGATGGGACTGCTGTGCCTGTTCATATGCGTTCCGATATTCTTCATCCCGGCTATCATCGGCTCGATTCTAATCGCCAAAGGGGTTGATCTCGATCTGTCACGAATGGCCGGATGGCTCACTCTGAAACCGATCCTCACCACGCCGGTCTGGTTGGTAAGCCTGACTGTTTCGGGTATATTGCTTGAGGAATCCTCGTCCCCTGAACGTGCGTGGATACTGGCCGTGATCAGTATCCTACCTGGCGCAAGCCTGACGATGTGGACTGTGCTGGTGTTCAGGGCGACCCTTTTCCGCCCCAGGGCGTATGCCGCCTGGCTGCTCGTCGTGCTCGATTGCGCACGTTGGTTAAACAGCCTCCTGCTGGCACTGGGGAGTGAAGATTGGTCCAGGTCCGGCGACTTGATCGACCTGAATGATGCAGCCACGCCGATGATCGGCATAGCCATGCCGGCAGTTTTCGCCATCATCGCCCACGTCGTGGCCGGAGACGCCTGACCAGCCAACCCCTCGACTTTCTCTCTCCTGCCTCCCGCCTCCCGCTCCTCTGCTCCCCTGCTCCTCTGCCCCCCTGCTCCCCTTGCTCCCCTGCTCCCCTGCTCCCCTGCTCCCCTTGCTCCCCTGCCTCCCTGCTCCCCTGCCCCCTTGCTCCCCTGCCCCCCTGCCATCCTGCTCCTTGTCACCTTGTCACCTTGTCACCTTGTCTCCCTGTCCCCCTCCCGCAGCCGCCCCCACGCTGCCTCCTCCAGGTCGGCGATCTCCATCATCGGGGCCGTCGTCTCTGCGAGCACAGCGACGGGATCCTCGGCCTCCGATCCCCGCTTCAAAATCGCGGCCACCTCCTGCCACCTGTCGCCGACGTGCTGAAAGGCGGTGGCGCTCTCGTTCAGGCGTGCGTCTCCTGTGATCTCTGCCGCCTCGCGCAGGAAGCGGCTGAACATATACCGGAACGCGCCGCCACCCGAGCCGCCCACGGGGCTGATAAAGATGTACGCGTTAAAGAGCGCCCAGCGCAGTGCTTTGTCGTCCATCGAATCCGGCCACCGGACCACCGCGCGGGCCGCCTTGCGGATGCCCTCCACGCCGATGTTGCGGATGGGCGGCTCCAGCATGGGCTGCGCCTGCTCCAGGATGGCCTGGCGCACCTCGGCGGCGGTGGGCGGGCGCTTGTGGGTGAAATCGAAGGTGTACCATTTGTGCTTGGGCGGGAAGGGCTTGTGCGTGGAACCGCGCGCCTTTTCCAGGTCCTCCATCGAGACGGGATGCAGCTCCTCGTCCCGGTCGGCGATGAGCACCTGGCGCGCCTCCGGGTCGTAGCCACAGGCCACCACCGCGTGCCCTCCAAAGTGGTAATCGGAGCCCCCAAAGTCAAAATAGGGCAGGTACCCCATGTCCACCTGCAACATCACCGGCTGCCCGGCGCCGAGCATCGCCAGCAACGTCTGTTCGGCTTTGCGACCGCTGGACGTGGTGTGCAGTTCGATCGCCACCCCGGTACGCCGACCGGCGATCTCCTCGAGACTTGGCCTGGGGCTGCCCCGTCCACCCAGGAAGGGGGCCGTCCCCTTCTGGTGCCAGTAGATGAAACTCACCCCGCCGCCCAGCCCCAGCAGCATCTCCTCGCTGACGTCGTGGTCGTTAAACACGTACACGTGGCGCATCGATCCCGTGACGCAATGCTGCGTCTCCAGCGACCTGAACCCCTCCAGCGCTTTGAGCGTCATTTCCCGAGTCCTCCCCCGTCAATCACCGTGCTCACCCCCCATCCCTTCCCTCCCATTTAGATTCTGGCCTTTGGGCCTTGGCCCTTGTCATTGGACATTGGACATTGGACATTGGTCATTCCTTTGATTGGCTGCCGCAGCACCGTCTTGAGCTTCTCCGGTGCCGTCCGCCGTGGGTCGCCCAGGTAGATCTCGTGATGCTTGCCCGCCGGCGCGTAGCCGTTCTCCTCGATGAAGGCGTGCATGCGGGCGATCGTCGGCCCTTCCGCGTCGTACGGACCGACGTGCATGATCTGCACCGCCAGCCCCTCGTGGTACATCTCCAGCCGGAGCCGGGGCAGCGCGGGGGGGTTCTTCTTCTTCTCCACCTCCGCCACCGCCTCCACAAACATCTCCTGCGTCACCCACTCTGGCTGCATGATCATCATCGTCCAATCCCACGCGTTCTTGTCGCGTTGGATGGCGAACACCTCCATGTCCTCCGCCCACCACAGCCCCTCCGGCGGAGGAACGACGTAATCCATGCTGAGCGCCTTCTTGCTCGTGAACTTGAGCGTGTAGGCGACGGCGTACAGCGCCTCGAACGCGTCCTGGTACTCCTGCGCCGTGTTCGGGTCGCCGTGCCCGTCGATCATCAGGAATTGCATCGGCGGCACGTCCACCACCGCGAACGCCTTGGCCGAGGGCTGGTACAGGTGCTTGAGCTGTTTCTTGAAATCCACTTTAGCCATTTTATCCTCCTGTTCAAGTTGTGAGATGAACTTTTCGATCCACGCCCTCTCGGCCTGGATCATTGTCACGCTGTAGTCGAACATCGCGTCGACAAAGGTGGGCAGGGGGCGCTGGCGCTCCCAGTGGGCTTGCACGTGCGCCAGCCGCTCTGCCAACGCGTCCCGGTGCTGCCGCAGCGCGGCCAGCGCCTCGGCGGGCGGGATGCCGGGCAGGTTGGCCAGCCCCAACTGCAAGGGCGGGTAGCAGCGATGCGGAACCGAGAGCGCCTCGAGCACGCCCGCCTGCGCGGCCTCGCGCCCGGCCGGCGTGAGGTGGTAGACCTTGCGCGCCGGCCCGCGCCCGGTCTCCGCCAACTGCCCCTCGATCAACCCCTCTCGCTCCAGCTTCTTCAGCAGGTAGTAGATGGACGAGAACCCGATCTCCGTCCACTCCCGCATCCCCCGTTCCCCGATCACCCGCTCAATCTCGTACCCGTGCCGCGGCCGCTCGGCGACGAGCGTCAAGACGGCCAGTTCCGCGTTGGTCATTGCTCCTGCCTTTACTATGATACTGGAATATCCTAGTACTATTATACTACAGCCGGGGATATTTGTCAAGTCCAGGTCAAAGTGACAGGGGCGATGGCTGTTGGCTGCACTGCTCTATCTGGTGGTACTCCAGGCTCTGCTGGAACTTGAGCCGGGGCGGTTTTGACGTTTTTGGGGAGTTGGGATATACTGAGGGTGGCTGTGCAAAATAGAATGAAAAGCGCCTGGCGACCTTGCCGGGTCCCAGGTTGTGGCCGGGGCGGGTGTTTTTGCTTGGGCTGCGTGACGGAAGTGTAGGGATGTGACAGGTCGGGGGGTCAGTGTAGATCGTCGTGTGAGGAGAAGCAATCGCATATGACGCCAAACGATGGGACGTTGGACATCACCACATTGGAGAACTGGCTCTGGGAGGCGGCGTGCCGGATCCGGGGGCCGGTCGACGCCCCCAAGTACAAGGACTATATCCTGCCGCTGGTGTTCCTGAAGCGGCTGTCGGACGTGTTCGACGACGAGGTGGCGCGGCTGGCCGAGGAGTTTGGCAGCCAGCAGATGGCGGAGCACATCGTCGAACAGGACCACGGCCTGGTGCGGTTCTACGTGCCGCCGGTGGCGCGGTGGGGCCACGTGGCGGTGCTGACGACGGGGCTGGGGGAGGCGCTGACGGACGCGGTGCGCGCGACCTCGCGGGAGAACCCAAAGCTCGCTGGCGTGATCGACATGGTCGACTTTAACGCGACGCAGGCCGGCCAGCGGATGGTGGGCGACGACCGGCTGCGGGAGCTGGTGCAGGTGCTGGGCCAGCAGCGGCTGGGGCTGCGCGACGTCGAGCCGGACATCCTGGGCCGGGCGTACGAGTACCTGCTGCGCAAGTTCGCCGAGGGGCAGGGGCAGAGCGCGGGCGAGTTCTATACGCCGCGGCTCGTGGGCGTGTCGATGGCCTGGATCCTGGACCCGCAGCCGGGGATGAGCCTGTACGACCCGACTTGCGGGTCGGGCGGACTGCTGATCAAGGCGGACCTGCGGCTGGTCGAGACGCACGGCGTGGAGAGGAACGGCAGGTGCGCGCTGCCGGGCGAGGTGGCGCCGCTGCGGCTGTTCGGGCAAGAGATCAACCCGGGCACGTTCGCGATGGCGCGGATGAACGCCTTCATCCACGACATGGAGGCCGAGATCGCGCTGGGCGACACGATGCGGAATCCGGCGTTCACGAACGACGACGGCTCGCTGCGGCGGTTCGATATGGTGAGTGCCAACCCGATGTGGAACCAGAGCATCCCGACGGACGTGTACGAGAACGATCCCTACGGGCGGTTCGACCGGGGGAGGCCGCCGGGGAGCAGCGCGGACTGGGGCTGGGTGCAGCACATGGCCGCGTCGCTGGAGCCGGCGGGGCGGATGGCGGTCGTGCTGGACACGGGCGCGGTGAGCCGGGGGAGCGGCAGCCAGGGGTCGAACCGGGAGCGGGACGTCCGGGCCAGGTTCGTCGAGGAGGACCTGGTCGAGGCGGTCGTGCTGTTGCCGGAGAACCTGTTTTACAACACGACGGCGCCGGGCATCATCCTGGTGGTGAACAAGCGGAAGCGGCACCCGGGCGAGGTCCTGCTGATCAACGCCAGCTCCCTGTTCGTCAAGGGGCGACCCAAGAACGAGCTGACAGACGAGCACGTGGCGCGCATCGCGGGGCTGTACCACGAATGGCAGGCGGAGGAGGGCTGCTCGGCGATCGTCACGGTCGAGGAGGCGGCGCGGAACGACTATAACCTGAGCCCCAGCCGGTACGTGACGGCGGACAGTGGCGAGGAGGTGCTGCCGCCGGAGGAGGCGATGACGCTCGTGCGGAGCGCGGAGGAGGAGCGAGCGGAGGCAGACGCGGCGCTGGAGGAGGTGCTGGCGTCGCTGGGGTTGGGGGGCTTGCGATGAGCGAGGTACCGGACGGCTTCCGCGACACGCCCTTGGGGCCACTGCCTGAGACGTGGGATGTGGTGCGGCTAGGAGACTTCGTCAAGGTCAGGTACGGCAAGGCTCGTCCTTGCGGGGAGGGGGTGATTCCTGCAATTGGCTCCGGTGGAATCTACGCTTGGGTTTCCGAGTCGCTGGTCGACTTCGCTACGTTGATTATTGGACGGAAAGGAACGGCAGGGAGGGTCTGGTTGCAAGAAACTCCCTGTTGGCCATCAGATACCACCTTTTATCTAGAGTGGAAGAGCGACGGTGTTGACTATCGGTTTGTGCACCGCTGGTTGCAGGAGCGACCACTTTCTGGGGAGCATGCGAAAACGACCTTGCCGAGCCTGTCGAGGCCCGATGTAGAGAACTACCTTATCCCCCTACCCTCACTCCCCGAACAGCGGGCGATCGCGCACGTGCTGCGAACGGTGCAGCGGGCGCGGGAGGCGACGGACGGGGTGATCGCGGCGGTGCGGGAGCTGAAGCGGTCGCTGATGCGCCATCTGTTCACCTACGGTCCGGTGCCGGTGCACGAGGCAGAGCGGGTGGAGTTGCGGGAGGCAGAGATTGGCCCAATACCGGCGCATTGGGAGATGGTGCGGCTAGGTGATGCCATCGAAGAGGGACCACAGAACGGCATGTACAAGCCTCAATCGCTGTATGGGCGGGGAACTCCCATTGTGCGGATTGACGATTACGAGAATGAGGGCAACGTGGTCACTCGCGCCCGCAACAGGGTTCAATTGTCCGAGGCTGAGGTGTCGAAATATGGTTTGCGACTGAATGATATTTTGGTAAACCGAGTCAACAGCCTATCGCATCTTGGAAAAACGGCTCTTATTGGTCCACTCGTAGAGCCTATGGTTTTTGAGTCGAACATGATGCGTTTCCGTGTCAACCAACGTTTGGCAGACCCTGAATACGTGTTTCGCTTCCTTTGTGCACCTATATGTAGGGATCAGATGAGAGGAATGGCCAAGCGCGCGGTGGCGCAGTCAAGCATCAATCAGGGTGATGTCAAGTCCATTGCCTTGCCTCGCCCTCCTCTTGCGGAGCAGCGACAGATGACGCATATCCTCAGCATGGTGGACGCCAAGATCGCGGCGGAGGAGGCGCGGCGGGAGGCGCTGGATAGGCTGTTCCACAGCCTGCTGCATCACCTGATGACGGGCCGGATCAGAATGCAGGGATTTCAACGCCAAGCTGCCAGGACGCCAAGCCGCGAAGAAGAAAACCTTGGCGACCTTGCGCCTTAGCGTCTTTGCGTTGAGCGCAGGAATTTCAACGCCAAGACGCAAAGACGCAAAGACGCAAAGAAGACAATAAAATGCTTGGCGCCTCTGCGCCTTAGCGCCTTTGCGTTGAACCAAGGAGACCACATGCACGAAAACGCCATCGCCAAGATCACCGTGGACGCTGCGGTCGAGGTCCACCGCACGCTGGGCGGGCCGGGCCTGCTCGAAAGCGTCTACGAGGAGGCACTGGCCTGGGAACTGGCCCACCGCGGCCTGACCATCGAGCGGCAGAAGCACGTTCCCATCGTCTACAAGGGCCACATGCTGGCCAGTCCCCTGCGCCTGGACCTGCTGGTGAACGAGCGGGTCATCGTCGAGTGCAAGGCCACAACCCAGTACAACCCCATCTTTGAGGTACAGCTTCTCACCTACCTGCGGCTCACGGGGCTCAAGCTGGGACTCGTCATTAACTTTGGGGAGCGCTTGGTCAAGGACGGCATCCATCGCGTCGTGAACAATCTGTGAACGCGAGGATTTTAACGCCAAGACGCCAAGACGCAGAGAAAAAAACCTTGGCGACCTTGCGTCTTAGCGACTTTGCGTTGAGACAGGAATTTCAACGCCAAGACGCCAGGACGCGGAGACGCAAAGAAAAAGACCTTGGCGACTTTGCGTCTTGGCGACTTTGCGTTGAGACAGGAATTTCAACGCCAAGACGCCAGGACGCGGAGACGCAAAGAAAAAGACCTTGGCGACTTTGCGTCTTAGCGACTTTGCGTTGAGACAGGAATTTCAACGCCAAGACGCCAAGACGCGAAGACGCAAAGAAAAAAACCTTGGCGTCTTAGCGCCTTAGCGACTTTGCGTTGAGGGCGGGAACTTTAACGCCAAGACGCCAGGGCGCGGAGATGCAAGGAAAAAGAAACTTGGCGGCTTTGCGTCTTAGCGCCTTTGCGTTAAGTAAGGAGGCTCCATGAAATTCGGTGGCGAACGCACGGCGGTCCAGAACCCCTTCATCCGCTATGCGGTTGAGGCCGGGTGGACGTACCTGAGCCCGGAGAATGTGCTGCTCATGCGGGGCGGGCCGGAGCACGTGTTGCTGCGGTTCGTTTTCGTCGAGATGGCGCAGGCACTCAACCCCCACGTCGACGCCGCCCGGGCGGAGGAGCTGGCGCGGCGGGTCGAGCGGGTGGCGCCCCGGATCGAGGGGAACCTGGACGCGTGGGAGTATCTCAAGGGGCTCAAGACGGTCTTCGTCCCGCAGGAGAAGCGCGAGCGGAACGTCCGGCTGGTCGACGCCGAGAACTGGGAGCGGAACCGGTTTCACGTTACGGACGAACTGCGCTTCACGAACGGCACGCACAAGATCCGGCCGGACGTGGTGCTGTTCGTGAACGGGATCCCGGTCGTCGTCGTCGAGACCAAGTCGGCCTACCAGCAGGAGGGGATCGCCAAGGCGCTGGATCAACTGCGGCGGTATCATTGGCAGGGGCCGGAGTTGATGGCGCTGATGCAGGTGCACACGCTCACGCACCTGGTTCACTTTTACTACGGGCCGACCTGGAACCTCTCGCGCAAGGCGCTCTTCAACTGGCGCGAGACGCTGGGGGCGGGTCTGGGCGCGCCGGGCGCGGCGGATTTCGAGACGCTGGTCAAGACGTTCGTCCACCCGCAGCGGGTGGTGCGCGTGCTGCTGGATTTCATCCTGTTCACGCGGAAGGACGACGAGCTGAGCAAGGTCATCCTGCGGCCGCACCAGATGCGGGCGGTCGAGCGGGTCGTGCGGCGGGCGGCGGACCGGGAGCGGCGGCGGGCGCTGGTGTGGCACACGCAGGGCTCGGGCAAGACCTATACGATGATCACGGTCGCCCAGCAGGTCATCGAGAACCCGGTGTTCGAGAACCCGACGGTCCTGATGCTGGTCGACCGGAACGAGCTGGAGAGCCAGTTGTTCGGGAACCTGAAATCGGTGGGCGTGGGCTACGTCGAGGCCGGGTCAAAGCGACACCTGCGGGATCTGCTGGCGGAGGACCGGCGCGGCGTGATCGTGAGCACGATCCACAAGTTCGATGGGATACCGGCCGGGATCAACGCGCGGGAGAACATATTCGTGCTGGTCGACGAGGCGCACCGCACGACGGAGGGCAAGCTGGGGACGTTCCTCATGGCCGCGCTGCCGAACGCGACGCTGGTCGGGTTCACCGGCACGCCGATCGACCGCGGCGCGCGCGGGCGGGGCACGTTCCAGATCTTTGGAGCCGACGACGCGCAGGGCTACCTGGACAAGTACAGCATCGCCGAGTCGATCGCCGACGAGACGACGGTGCCGCTGCGGTACACGCTGGCGCCGAGCGAGCTGCGGGTGGACCGGGAGACGCTCGACCGCGAGTTCCTGTCGCTCAAGGAGGCCGAGGGGATCAGCGACGTCGAGGAGCTGGACCGCATCCTGCAGAAGGCGGTGACGCTGCGGACGATGCTCAAGAACGCGGCGCGCATGGACCAGGTGGCGGCGTACGTGGCGGACCACTTCTGCAACGTGGTCGAGCCGATGGGGTACAAGGCGTTCCTGGTGGGCGTGGACCGGGAGGCGTGCGCGCTGTACAAGGACGCGCTCGACCGGTACCTGCCGAAGGGGTACTCGCGGGTGGTGTACAGCCGGAGCCACTATGACGGGGAGCAGTTGGCGCGGTTCCACCTGCGGGAGGACGATGAGCGGCAACTGCGGCGGGACTTTCGCGACCCGGAAAAGCTGCCCAAGATCTTTATCGTCACCGAAAAGCTGCTGACGGGGTTCGACGCGCCGGTGCTGTACTGCATGTACCTGGACAAGCCGATGCGGGACCACGTGCTGCTGCAGGCCATCGCGCGGGTGAACCGCCCGTACGAGGACGAGCTGGGGCGGCGCAAGCCGTCGGGGTTCGTGCTCGACTTTGTCGGGATTTTCGAGGACCTGGAGAAGGCGCTGGCGTTCGACTCGCGGGACGTCGAGGGGGTGATCGAGGAGCTCGGGATGCTGCGCGACCGGTTCGCGGAGCTGATGGCGCAGGCGCGGGCGGAGGTGCTGCCGCTGGCCGGGGGAGCAGCCAGCCCGGACAAGGCGGCGGAGCGGGTGCTGGCCCACTTCCGCGACGAGGAGCGGCGGCACGAGTTCTACCACTTTTTCCGGGAGCTGGAGGACCTGTACGAGGTGCTGTCGCCCGACGCGTTCCTGCGCCCGTACCTGGAGGATTACGAGACGGTGTCGCGCATGGTGCGCCTGCTGCGGGAGGCGTACGAGCCGGGCGTGAGCGTCGACCGCGAGTTCCAGCGCAAGACCGAGGCGCTGGTGCGCGAGCGGACGGAGGCGGGGCCGATCCAGGACACGCTGGAGGTGTACGAGATCAACGAGCGGTTGCTGGAGCGGATCGCGGCCAGCACCCAGGCGGACACGGTCAAGGTGTTCAACTATGCCAAGAGCATCCAGGCGCTGGTGGATGGGAAGGCGGCAGAAGCGCCCTACCTGATCTCGATCGGCGAGCGGGCCGAGGCGGTGATCCGCGCCTACCAGGAGCGGCAGCTCACGACGCAGGAGACGCTGGCCCGGTTGGAGGAGATCATCCGGGAGATCAACGCCGCCGAGGTCGAGCGGGTGAAGATGGGGCTGCCGGGCGCGGCCTTCGCGGTCTACTGGACGCTGCAGCGGGAGGGGTTGGCCGGGGCGCGCGAGGCGGCCGAGCGGATGGCGGGCGTGTTCGCACAGTACCCGCACTGGCAGGTGAGCGACAGGCAGGCGCGCGAGGTGCGGATGGAGCTGTACAAGGTGCTGCTGGAGGGCCAGGGAGCGGGCACGCCGGGAGGAACCACCAGAGAGGTGGAGCGAGACTACGACGTCGTGGACGTGGTGACGCAGATCCTCCAGGTGGTGGAGAGGGCGGAAGGATGAGCGTGATGGACAAGACGCTGCCGCTGCCCCCGGCGCTGGAGGAGAGCGTGCCGGTGGAGCTGTTCAAGAGCGAGGTGGCGGCGTGGGCGGAGCGCATCGGGGTCGAGCCGGCGCTGGTGACGGTGCGCGCGATGAGGCGCAAGTGGGGGAGTTGTTCGAGCGAGGGGCGGCTGACGTTCGACCGGGGCCTGTTGCGGCAGCCGGCACCGTTCCGGGCCAAGGTGATCGTGCACGAGTTGCTCCATCTCAAATACCCGCGGCACGATAAGACCTTCCGGACGCTGGTCAAGGCGTATCTGGCCAGGTATGGGGTGGTGGAAGGATGACGCACTTGCCCCCGAGAGCAGGAGACTAAAGTGTCACAGGAACAAGAGGCCCATCTCGAGGGTTCTGGAGCGGCGGCGCAAGGGGAGGGTGTGGCGGCCGGGGAAAGGGGAGTCGCCGTCGGCGGTGGTGTGCGCGATTCCGTCATCGCCACCGGCGACTTTGTGGCCGTGATCTACCAGGGAGCCGAGGTCGCCGTCCCATCCCCCGACGCGGTGGCCCGCCACCGGGCCGCGCTGCGGGAGCGGCTGGAGGCCGAGGCCTGCGCCCGCTGGGGCGGGATGTCCGTGTACGTCCAGGAGGAGGGGGCCGCGCTCCCGATCGAAGCCTCCCCCTACCAGACGGGCCGGCTGGGACCGAGGGAGAACCTCCTCCAGTTGCTCCACGCCGCTGACCGGCTCCTGGTGCTGGGCGAGCCTGGGTCCGGCAAGACCGTCTCGCTGGAGCGGCTGGCCTGGGAACTGTGCCCCCCACCGGCTTCGGTGGGCCCCCCACCGGCTTCGGTGGGGCCACCGCCAGAGTCGGCGGGGCCAGGGCAGGAGCCGGCCGTGCCGGTGCTGGTGCGGCTGTTCCACTACGCCGGCACCCCGCTGGCCGAGTGGGTGCGGGCGACCCTCCAGGAGACCGGTCACCTGCGGCTGGACGGCGAGCAGGCGCTGGCTGCCTTCCTCAAGGGGGAGGGAACGGGCCGCTGCTTCTTCCTCTTCGACGGGCTGAACGAGGTCCCGCCTCCTTACCGGGACCGGCTGGTCGACGAACTGGTGCGCTGGATGGCCGCTTACCCGCGCCACCCGGTGGTGCTGACCAGCCGGGCGCAGGACGAGCTATGGCGGCGGCTGCGCGAGGAGGCCGGGCGGGCAGTGGTCGTGCAGCCCATCGGCGACGAGCAGGCGCGCGCTTACCTGGTTCAACACCTGGGGGAGAGGGGTGAGGATCTATACGGGCGGCTGGACCAGCGGCTGCGGGCCACGGCCCAGACGCCTCTCGTCCTGTGGCTGATCAAGGAGGCCGGAGCGGCGGGGGAGTCGGTGCCGGGCAACCGGGGGGAGCTGTACGCCCGCTTCGTCTCCCGCATGCTGCGGCGGGACACCGACCGGCGCATGGACGCCGGGATCCCGGAGCGGGTGAAGCGGCGGGCGCTCGCCGGCCTGGCCTGCCACCTGGGGCTGGCCCAGCGGCTCTCCTGCCCGCGCGACGAGGCGGTCGAGGTCGTGGCCCGGCGGCTGGGAGAGGGCCAGGCAGGGCAGGCGGACCAGGTGGTGGGGGCCTGTGCGCGGCACGGCCTGCTCGCGGGGGATGATCCGGTCTGGTTCGCCCCGCACCAGACGGTACAGGAGCACTTTGCGGCGCTGGCGCTGCGGGAGATGGCGCAGCGGGAGTGGCGGATGGGTCACTGGGCGCGCCTGCGGCGGTCTGCGCGACGGCTGCTGACGGGCCAGGAGGAGGGACTGGCGAGGCTGGCGGCGGACGACTGGTGGATGGAGACGTTCGTCCAACTGGCGGGGCTGCTCGACGAGGCCGACCGGCTTGTGCTGGACGTGGTGCGGGTCAACCCCTGGCTGGCCTGGTGGTGCGTGGAGGAGGGGCGGGGGGTAGCGGAGCAGACGCGAGAGGCGGTGGCGGATCGCTCGGTGCGCCTGCTGGAGTCGGAGCGGGTGGCGGACCGGCGCCGGGCGGTAGCGGCATTGGCGTGGGTGCAGAGCGAGCGAGTCGTGCAGCCGTTGTTCCGTGCGGCGGCCGACCCGGACGCGGAGGTGGCGGGGCTGGCGGTGCGGGCGCTGATCGAGATGGGGGAGGCAGCCCGAGCCCTGGTCGCGGAGGCGCTGGGGTCGGCCGACCGGCGACTCCGGCTGGCTGCATTGCGTTATCTGGTGGAACGGGCCGACGATCCGCTCTGCCAACAAGTTCCGTGGGAGGAGGCCCTGGGGCAGCCGATGGTCTGGGTGCCGCCGGGGCCGTTTTTAATGGGCAGCGCCGAGGGGAGAGATCCTCAGGCGTCCGACGCTGAACTGCCGCAGCACGAGGTGACGCTCCCGGGCTACTGGATCGGGCGCTACCCGGTGACGGTAGCCCAGTTCCGGGCCTTTGTCGAGGCGAGCGGCCATCGGCCGGCGGAGCCTGGCAGCCTGAAGGGGCCGGACGACCACCCGGTGGTACAGGTGACCTGGTATGATGCGCTGTCCTTCTGCCACTGGCTGAGTGAGAGGGCGGGGCTGCCCGTGACGCTGCCCAGTGAGGCAGAGTGGGAGAAAGCAGCGCGGGGGACGGACGGGCGCATCTACCCCTGGGGGGACGAACCGCCCGACGAGGGACGGTGCAATTTCGGGGACAGGGTGGGAGGGGCCACGCCGGTGGGCCGGTATTCGCCGCAGGGAGACAGCCCCTATGGCTGCGCGGATATGGCCGGCAACGTGTGGGAGTGGACGCGGAGCCTGTGGGGAAGTGATTGGGGGAAACCTGAGTTTGGGTATCCCTACGATCCTGGGGATGGTCGGGAGGATCTGGAGGCCGGGCAAGGTGTCCTCCGGGTGTTGCGTGGGGGCGCGTTCGACTATGCTGCGTGGGTCGTGCGCTGCGCCTTCCGCTACTGGAAATATCCGGACCTCCGCCTCAGGTACTACGGTTTTCGGCTGGTGGCGTCCCCCGTCCACCTCTGAACTCTGGTTACTCTGTCCTCTGCGACTCTGGAATCTGGGGGGGAGTCCAGAGGGGGGCCTCCCCCTCTGGTCGCGCGCAGCGCGCGCGGTGTTCTGGCAGCACCAACCGGCCAGGATCGGCCGGGATTACCGGTGGCAATTCCAATACCCTTGATGGAGGTTCTGATGGCTGACCAATTCACCCACGGTTATGCGCTTCTCGTCGGTGTCGGCGAGTCCGCCTACCCGAAATGGTCCCTCCCCGTCACGGTCAAAGACGTCCAGGCGCTCCGGTCCATCCTCACCGACGCGGACCTGTGCGCCTACCCTGACGATGCAGCCCACGTCCGCCTGCTCCACGACGCCGGCGCGACGCGGAGCGGTATCCTGGACGGCCTGGCCTGGCTGGGGGCGCAGGCCGCCGCCGACGCGGAGGCCACCGTCGTCGTCTACTACTCCGGTCACGGCTGGCTTGATGGGTCCACGGGCCGATACTACTTGATCCCGCACGACGTCGAACCCTTCGACGTCCCCGGTTCTGCCCTCCCGGCCCAGGCGTTCACCGCTGGCCTGCGCCGTATCCCGGCCCGGCGGTTGCTCGTGTTCGTCGATAGCTGCCACGCCGAGGGGATGGCGGCTGCCAAGGAGGCAGCCAGCTCCAGGGATGAGCCCGCCGTCAAGCTGCCCCCTGGGCTGGCCCAGGTCGCGCTGCCCAAGGGGCTGGTGGAGGACCTCAAACGGGGCGAGGGACGCGCTGTCTTCACCTCGTCCCGTGGAAAGCAGCGCTCCTGGGTGCGGCCCGATGGCAGGATGAGCATCTACACCTATCACCTGGTAAAAGCGCTGCAAGGCGCGGGCAGCCAGCCTGGGGACACGGTGGTGCGCGTCTCCAACCTGATGAACTACCTGGGCAAGGCGGTGCCCGAGAGCGCCCGTGGGCTATGCCAGGCGGAGCAGACGCCCTTCTTCGACACCGCCACCGAGGACTTTGCGGTGGCCGTGCTGCGCGGCGGCAAGGGGCTGCCCGCGGGCGGGTGGAACGCCGTGCGACGCGAGGCCGGCGAGGCGATCCGCCGCGTCTACCAGGCCACGCTGAAGGGCTCTGGGGCCATCGCCCAGGGGCCAGGGGCGGTGGCGGCGGGGGCCGGAGGCGTGGCCGTGGGTGGCGACGTGCAGGGCGGCGTCATCGTCACGAGGGAGAGGAGGGATGAGGGATGATGAGCAGGTGTCCACAATGTGGAACCGAACTACCTGAGCAGTACCGATTCTGCCCGCACTGCGGTGCCCCCCAGGAAACGGTTGCCGGGAGCCCCCCACCGGTTGAGGTGCGCCTCACCGGCCCGGGGGCCATCGCCCAGGGTACAAAGGCCGCAGCGGCGGGGGAAGACGGCGTGGCCGTCGCCGGGGGCGTGGGCGGGGATGTGCTGGGGGCTGGAGCGCGGAAGGAGGTGCACTATCACGGCGCCGAGGGCCTCTCGCCTGCCTCTATGCGCACCGCCTACCTCAACCGCGTGCTGGAGGCCACCAGTTACCTGTCCCTCGCCGGCATTGACCCCAAGGCCGCCAGCGAGTCCGAGGCGCGCCTGGCCCTGGGCGCGGTCTATACCGCCCTGCTCACCCTCACCCCGGAACCCCACGACCGCATGGTGCGCGGTGAGGACCTGGACTGGGAAGCGCGCCGCTTGTCCGCGCTGGAGCAACTGAACCGGAACCCGCGCCTGGTGCTGCTGGGCGACCCCGGCAGCGGCAAGTCCACCTTTGTCAACTTTGTGGCCATGTGCCTGGCCGGGGAAACGTTCGCCCGGGAGGACGCGAACCTGGCCCTGCTCACGGCCCCGCTCCCGGATGAGGATGGCGGCGATCAGGATCAACCTCAACCCTGGGAGCACGGTGTCCTGCTCCCGGTGCGGGTCATCCTGCGGGACCTGGCTGCGCGTGGTCTGCCTCCTGCCGACCAGGAGGCCACGGCTGAGCACCTGTGGCGCTTCGTCGCCAGCCAGTTGGAGGCCGCGGCGTTGGGCGGTTACGCCCCTCATCTCGGCCGGGAGCTGCAGGAGCAGGGCGGCCTGCTCCTGCTCGATGGGCTGGACGAGGTGCCGGAGGCCGGCCGCCGCCGGGCGCAGATCAAGCAGGCGGTGGAGGATTTCGCCGCCACATTTCCCCATTGCCGGATGCTCGTCACCAGCCGCACCTACGCCTACCAGAAGCAGGACTGGCGGTTGCCGGGCTTTGCCGAGGCGGTGCTGGCTCCCTTCAGCCAGGGACAGATCCACCGCTTTGTAGACCGCTGGTTTGCCCACATTGCGTCGTTGCGTGGACTGGACGCCGACGACGCGCAGGGGCGGGCAGAGTTGCTCAAGCGGGCCATCTTTGGCAGTGACCGCCTGCAGGCCCTGGCTGAGCGTCCCCTGTTGCTCACGCTGATGGCTTCCTTGCACGCCTGGCGTGGGGGGAGCCTGCCACAGAAGCGGGAGGAACTGTACGCCGATACGGTGGACCTGTTGCTGGACTGGTGGGAGAGCCAGCGCGTGGTGCGCGATGGCCAGGGGAGCGTGGTGATGATGCAGCCCAGCCTGGCAGAATGGCTGAAGGTGGACCGGCAAAAGATGCGCAACCTGCTGAACGAGGTAGCCTACGAAGCGCACGCCGCCCAGCCCGACCTGGCAGGCACGGCGGACATACTGGACGGGGACCTGGTGGGCGGCCTGATGCGCCTGAGCCAGAACCCGGAGGTCAATCCGGCGCGGTTGGTTGAGTACCTGAGCCGGCGGGCCGGGTTGCTCCTGCCGCGCGGCGTGGGGGTGTATACCTTCCCGCACCGGACCTTCCAGGAGTACCTGGCGGCCTGTCACCTGACGGATCACGAGTATCCCGACCTGGTCGCAGGCCTGGCCCGCAAGGACCCGAATCGCTGGCGGGAAGTGGCTCTGCTGGCGGGGGCGAAATCCGCCCGCGGCAGCGATTTTGCCCTCTGGGTCCTGGTAGAGGCGCTCTGCTATCGGGATCTGGAGGGGGAGGAGCAGAGCGAGGCGGATGCCTGGGGGGCGCTGTTGGCGGGGCAGGCTCTGGTGGAGAGCGCCGACCTGGAGCGGGTGAGCGAGCGCAATTTGGGGAAGGTGACGTGTGTCAGGTGCCACCTGGTGCGCATCCTGGAGGATGGCCGCCTGCCCCCCGTCGAGCGCGCCGCCGCTGGCCGCGCCCTGGCCAGGCTGGGCGACCTGCGTCCCGGCGTGGGTGTGCTCTCCCCTCCCCCCCCCGCGGGGGAAGGGCCGGGGATGAGGGCCCTGCCGGACATCCTGTGGTGCTACGTGCCCCCTGGTCCCTTCACGATGGGCAGCGCGGATGAAGACGAGATGGCCTGGGATGGCGAGAAACCCCGGCATCCCAACGATAGCGTTACCGAGGGTTACCTGATCTCCCGCTATCCCGTCACCAACGCCCAGTTCGCCGCGTTTGTGGAGGCAGGAGGGTACCGGGAGCGGCAGTACTGGACGGAGGCGGGGTGGCGGTGGAAAGAACAAGAAGAGTTGAAGGGGTCGTATGATCCCGGTGAGCCGTTCAACCTGCCCAACCACCCGGTGGTGGGGGTGAGTTGGTACGAGGCGGTGGCGTATTGCCGCTGGCTCGGGGAACGGTTGCAGGTCTCAGGTTTCAAGTTTCAAGTTTGGTGTGGTGGGCAAACTGAGCCCTGGAACCTGGAACCTGAAACCCTCACCGTGCGGCTGCCCTCCGAGGCAGAGTGGGAGAAGGCGGCGCGGGGGACAGACGGACGAGTGTTCCCTTGGGGTGGGGAGGCAGACTCAGACCGGGCGAACTACGTGGATACGGGCATCGGGACGACGAGCGCGGTGGGTTGTTTCCCCGGCGGGGCCAGTCCTTACGAGGTGGAGGACCTGAGCGGGAACGTGTGGGAGTGGCCGCGGAGTCTGTACAGAGAGTATCCCTACGATCCCGGGGATGGGCGGGAGGATCTGGAGGCCGGGCGGGATGTCCTCCGGGTGTTGCGTGGGGGCGCGTTCAACCTTGAAGCGAGGTTCGTCCGCTGCGCCTCCCGCTTCAGGCTCAATCCGCTCAACCGCTACAGGAACCACGGTTTTCGGGTCCTGGCGTCCCCCGTCCACCTCTGAACGTGCGCCCGTAAGACGGCATTCATCACAGCGGGGTGACAGCCCTACTTCCTGCGGATAGGGAAGTTGCTCAGCGTCTAACCTGGAGGCCGAAAGGCAAAAGGGACAAGAGCAGGACGTGAAAAGGGGAAACGAGGGTTCCATCAAACCGGAGTGTTCTTCAGAGCAATCTCGATATGGTGAAAGCTGGATTGCCTGAAGACTAAGGTCAAGCGGGGGAAGGTGGACCGGGTGGGAAAGATGGTGACACCCACTCTCTCCTGAATATGGCATTATGAATCTAGGAGGCTGCTGAAAAACCCCCTTCTTGAGAAACCGCATAGGGCTGATGTCCCACTTTAGGCCTCCAGGAGGCCCAAAGTAGGGCGGCGATCTCAAAAACTGGGCAATTTCTGCGCCATTCGCCCCACTCTCCGGATTGTGGGGGGACTTTTTCAGAGCTCTCCTAGACGTATAGAGTCTGATGTCGCGATAAAGTCTTGACTTGCGCGCAGAGTTGTACTACCACGGATTCCAAAAGTAATTCCGACTTTCCGTCCGCCAACACTCCACGCATCCCGTGGCGCCAAGAATCGGCTCGCAAAGTCAGCCTTGCTATGAAATATGTCTGTTAGCAGATGATACGGTTACGGATTTTGCATTCTGATGCACAGAGCACGGATTTTGCGCAAAGCCATATGGGCTTCTGGTTGTGAGCAGCACCAACTTTTGTCTAGTCGTGTTTGCCTGAAGTGTGCCACAATCGACGCATGAACCCGGAATTACTTTTAGGATCTGTGACTACACTATATGCGCGCGACAGAAAAGCGACGCCCCGCACCTGAGAGCCTGGGGCGTGGGCAGAGCAGCAAGAGCACTGAGGAGGTAAGGATTGAGGTAGCACAGAGGGAGCCCGCCTGCCGTCAAGGTTGGGGGGGCTTTGTCGTTGGGCGCCGATCGATACCAACCATCATCCCCAATGACACCGATGTCCGTACCGGGGCACTCAAGGGGCAGCTTTGGCAGATGGGCACATTTTCGTATACGGACGATGATGCCTGAAAGGATAGACAAATGAGTTTCAGCGAAAGCTTCTTTGAGCAGGTGGTTATGCTCGTACTCACTGCAGGCGTTGCTGGATTCCTTGTTCCCTACATTCTGAAAAGAATAGATGAGCAAAAACTTCGAGAGAAACAGATTGTTCAGGCGCAGACTCGACTGCTCGATAGTCTGACAGAGCAGCTTTGGGAATTTCAACTGCTTGCGCTTTCTGTCTCTTACTACAAAATGCAGGGAAGAGAGGAAGACTTCAAAGAAGCACTGGAGAAATATGACGCAAGATCCTGGGAGTTCTTTGGCAGTCTCAGAACAGAAATCAGCAAAGCTGGAAGATTGGCAACGGAAAGGACTTGCAAAGAGCTCCTTCAGTTCTATAGCGATTGGCTCATACCTATGGACAAAGCACTTGTGAGCCTCGTGAAGCAGGATGCTTCAAGGGCAGAGTGGGAAGAGTTCCACAACTCTCTCCGAAAGTCAGGTCCCAAGACCGATAAAATCATAAACTTGCTAGCGGTCGAATTCGGTTTATCAAAGCACAAGAGCGGCGGGGACACCGTGACAACGCAAAAACGAGCTTGACCAAATCAGAGCTATCGTGGCCAACACACTGGACGCGCTGGGAGTGGAGCCGGAACCGGACCCCTCCGCCGTGCTATCCCAGCGCTTCCTGGAACGGGACAAGACGACCGCTTGGGCTCGTGACTTTGACACTGAGGAGGAGCTTGCGGCCTGGTTGCGCTTTCATCGTGTCACCAAACGATCCCTCAAAACAACAGCCACTTGTCTTGACTGCTCGCCTGGTGCTGTCGTCACATCCGCCCCGCCCCTCTGCGCCAGTTCCCACGCTGCCCCCGCCTGACGCGGCCCCGTTGACCGCTGGCGCTGCGGGCACGTGACTCCCAGCAAACCGACCGACTGGATCTCGTGCGAAAGCTGGGGAAGCGTTGCGTTTGGATTGCAGTGCTGAAAAAGCATTGACTTGCGCTCGAGTATCTGCTATACTGAGCATGGTCAGACGAATCCAGACTGGAATGCCTCGTGCTGAGCCCGCAATGACCCCTTGGCGGTAGACATTCAGATGCCACGGAAGCCCGCCCACTGTTGAGGTGTGGCGGGTTTTTTGATGGAACCTGCCTCCCGAGACGAGCGGTTTCACGCTGCGTCCGAAGGGCGCTGCGCACGCAGGGGGCCAGGGCAGTCAGCAAAGAAGGGGGAAGGAGGTGATGCCTATCAGGTAGGTAGCGTGCTCTTGGTGAGGGGGCTGCTTCAAGGAGAGGAGGTGCGTATGTAGCAAGACGGCCCGCTGTTTGGTGAAAATGGAAGCTATGTTATGAGCCTTGAGAGGAGGGAATGACCAAAATGAAGCGTATAGCTCTCAGTTCTGCAGTTCTGGCGGTGGCCCTCGCCGCTGTGGCCATTACGGTTCTGGCGAAAGTGGACGAGGCTCCTGTGGCTCCGGCTCAGGCGGACGCCAGGGTCCGAGTCATCCACGCTTCTCCCGATGCACCAGCCGTAGACGTGCTGGTCAATGGCACCGACGTCTTTACCGACACGGCGTTTGGGGACATCACAGACTACGCCGTTGTGCCGGCGGGCACCTACACCGTGACGCTTGAACCCGCCGTTGGTGGGGCGCCGGTGTTCACGGAGACACTGGTTGTCGAGGAAGGCACTGACTACACGGTAGCGGCCGCAGGTACGTTCACAACGACAGACGTTGTGGACTTTGAACTACTTCCCCTGGTCGACGATAACAGGGTTCCTGCGCTGAGCAAGGCGCGAGCGCGCTTCGTGCATCTTTCCCCTGATGCGCCGGCGGTCGACATCGCGGTAAAGGACGGGCCAGTTCTCTTCAGCAACGTCGGCTATAGAGGGGTGGGGGACTATGTGGAAGTGACGGCCGGTACCTATGACCTGGAAGTGCGGCTGGCCGGTACGTCGGTGGCGCTCTTGACGGCCCCGGTGACAGTTGACCCCAATAACGTCTACACCGTCTTTGCCACTGGGCTGGCATTTGGCACGCCACCTATCCAGGCACTGCCGAGCGTGGATCAGGCGTACGCCCGCGTACGGGCCTTCCACGCGGTCTCCGATGCGCCATCCGTGGATGTGCTGGTCGACGGCGGCGCGGCCTTCTCGGACGTGGCGTACAAGGATATCACCGCTTACGCCGCCCTTGTTTCCGGCACCTACACCATAGGCCTGGCATCCACTGGCACGGTGACGCCGGTGCTCACACAGACCTTGGTCCTCACCGGCGGCATGGACTTTACTCTGGCCGCAGCAGGCACACTCACCACGACCGACATGGTTGATTTCGAGTTGCTGCCCTTTGAGGACGACAACAGCCCGCCAGAAGCGGGAAAGGCCCACGTGCGCGTTGTGCACCTTTCCCCCGATGCCCCCGCGGTCGATATCGCCGTCAAGGGTGGGCCGACGTTGTTCTCTGATGTCTCGTACAGGGAAGCGACGCCCTATGTGCCTGTCGATGCTGACTCCTACGATCTGGAAGTTAGCCTTTCCAGCATCGGCACCGTCGTGTTGACCCTCACCGATGTCCGATTCTTCGACGGCGTGATATACACCGCGTTCGCCGTCGGACGCATCAGCGGTCCGGCGCCGTTGGAGGTGGTCCTGGTGCCTCCGGTATACAAGCTTTGGCTGCCCTTCATCGCGCGCAACTTTTCCCCTTAGACGAGCGTCGGTGCACTGTACACCGGTGCCGGGGCCACCCACGGGTGGCCCCGGCGTCTTCCTCTGGGTAACCAGTTGAGTGGAACTTACGGTGCTGCCACAACCACTGGCAGGAATGCTCGTTTCACTGGCTGGTATGGGGGAGGATTCTCTACCATGGCTACCAGGCGGTTGAAGGCACCGATTACTTCGTCGGCTGTGAAGCTGCAGTGACCATGGCGATCGACTCGGATGTGTTCGTGAAGCGCGATGTTATCCGCAACGATGGTTTTCCCGCGGTAGCGCGTGGCGTGCCAGTAGGGGACGACCGCGTCTCCCGTAGTGTGCAGCGTGACCAGGGGGATGGTGAGGATGCCGGTGGTCTGGTAGTTGGCAGCGATCTGGTCGAGGGCGGTTGGGTCGGCGCTGAAGCGCTCTACACTCGCGTTGAGTTGAGCATCGTCGTCGGAACCACCGTAAAGTCGATCTTGGTTGTCGAACGGTTGGCCGCCCAGCTTGGCCTTCCCGTCGTTGGTGGCGAACACGTTGTACCACAGGAGGTTCTCGATCACGTTGGTGCTCGTGGGTGTATCATAGCTGTATGGGGATACATCGGTGACGGCCAGCAGTTGGTCCACCTTGCTGGCGTTGTCTTCGTCTTCGATGACCGGCTTGACGGTTGTTGAATAGTACTCGCTTTCCCAGGTCTCGATCAGCCAGTCAGGGATGTCGACCGGGCCTTCAGGCATCAAGCCCGGGAAGAAATAGTCGAACACCACCCGGAAATCGCCGAAATGATCGACCTGCCCGTTGAAATCGCCGTACGGTCCACACATCGCCAGCCCGCCGTCAAAGATATCCGGATGCTGCTCGACGGATAGAGTAGTGATCAGCCCTCCTTCTGACACCCCGACCAGGTAGATGTCGTCGGGCTCTCCCTCCTGGTCGGTGAACACATCTACCAGGTCGACCAGATCGGACATTGCAGGGAGGACGGCCAACCCATTCGTGTAGTAACTGGTGGTGGCAAAGCCGTACCCCAGCGTATTGGCCACCTGGTCGATGGTCAGAGAAGTACCCGGCACCACCATCTGGTCCTCCGGTATCTCAACCGGTCTGTTGAACGCCATGTAGCCGTGAGCATACACCAGTAGGTCGCCATTCCAGTTTCCTGCCGGTGGCATGCAGATGCGGTATACCGCGCCACTGTCTTGATACCCATCCTCGCAGCTCTGGGGAGAGGCGGATATGTCTTCTTGAGCCTGTGGGTGATGAACTGGCGGAGGATTGTCGGCAGCTCTTACAGAGCGAGTGAAGACAGCGATGCCTAAAACGGGGATCAGGAACACAATTAGTAGAACCAGTGACTTCTTCACCGCGCATACCCTCCCTTAACTTATTGCGGGGATTCACGAGCTCGGCGGAAAAGTCCTCGTTGTTTCACCCCTGCGTACTTAATTATAGGTCTGAACGACAGGCCGTCAAGTCTCGAAACACATTCCCCAATCTCTAATCGTTCGACTGAGCGCTCACGACGAAGCCTCCAATCTCCACCATCCCTCCGCCCCATCTCCATAATTCCTCCACAATGTTCCTGCATACTGAGCCCCGGTGAGTCGAAAAACACAGTTGTCCCAAGAGGAGATCTTTACGGGAGGGAATGGATGAACAAGAGGTGGTGGATCGTCGCTGTGGCGGTCGTCCTGATCGCCGCGCTGTCCCTCGCCGGCTGTCAGTCCGTCGCGCCACGGGGGGCCGGGACCGGGGAATCGGCGGACACGGCCGTCGTCCGGCGGGGCACGCTGCTGGTCACCGTGGATGCGGCCGGCAGCCTGGCTCCTGGCGCTGAGGTCTCGCTGTCGTTCTCGTCGGGCGGGCGGGTGGCCGAGGTGCTCGTCGACGTCCACGGCGACGTCGTCATCGGCGCCTAGTCGCAGGACCCCGCCGCCCTGCGCCGCTGCTACCTGGCCGAACTGGCTGCCGAGGCCAACCGCCTGCCCTGGGCCAGCCTGGACCCGGACTATGCCGATCCATCACGGGGCGAGAGCCTCGGCCTGGCCGACGTCTACACCGCGCTGGACACGACCGAACTGGAACGGGTGGAGAGCGAGGACGAACTGCGGGCCTTCCTGGCTCGCCAGGCCGAGGCCCGCCGCATCCCGGCCCAGGAGATGATCAACCAGGAACCCCGCCTGCTCCTGCTGGGCGACCCGGGCTCCGGCAAGTCCACGCTGGTCAACTTCCTGGCCTACATCCTGGCCCAGGCGGGGCGGGCAGGGGAGCCGGCCCCCTGGTTGGAACGGCTGGCGCCCTGGGATCACGGCCCGCTGCTGCCGGTGCGGGTGCTGCTGCGAGAGTTCGCCGCCGGCCTGCCGTCCGGGGTCCGCCGGGGCAAGGCCAACCGACTTCTCCAGCACCTGGAAGCGACGCTGGATGAGTGGAAGCTGGGGTCCTTCTGGCCGCACCTGCGCCAGGCGCTTGGGGAGACGCAAAGGCCGATCCTGATCCTGCTGGACGGGCTGGACGAGGTGCCATCCACCCTCCGTCGGGCGGTGGTGGAGAGCGTGGACGACTTTGTCGGGCGCTACCCTCGGCACCGCTACCTGGTCACCTGCCGGCCCTACGCCTACGTGGGCCAACCCTGGCGGTTGGGCGGCTTCCGCGAGGTGACGCTGGCCCCTTTCAGCGAGGAGCAGGTCGCCCACTTTGTCACCGTGTGGTACGACGAACTGGCCCGCCGGGGCCGTTTCACCAGGGCCCAGGCCTCGGCGCGGGCCGCGCGACTCAAAGCGGCCGCGGCCCGCGCCGACCTGCGCGGCCTGGCCGAACGCCCGCTGCTGCTGACGGTGATGGCCCTGCTCCACACGTTTCGAGGGCAGTTGCCCGAGGACCGGGTGGAACTCTACCGCTGGACGGTGGACCTGCTGCTGCGGCGTTGGGAAGGGCGTGTGGGCGACGAGGAGGGGATACTGGAGGCGTTGGCGCTGCCGGGCCTAAAGATGAGCGACTTGGAGGCGGGGCTGTACGAGGTCGCGTTCCGCGCCCACCAGGGTCAGGGGGAGGCCGAGGGCACGGCCGACGTCGCCGAGCGTGACCTGCGGGGCTGGCTGGCCCCGTACCTGGGCGGAAGCTGGGACCAGGCCGGCCGCTTCGTGGACTATATCCGGGAGCGGGCCGGGTTGCTGGTGCGCCACAAGCCCGCGGCCTACACCTTCCCCCACCGGACGTTTCAGGAGTATCTGGCCGCCTGCCACCTGGCCGGCCATACCGACTTCCCGGGCGAGGCGGCCCAGTTGGCGCGGGAGGATCTGGACCGCTGGCGGGTGGTCTACGTGCTGGCGGCCGGCCACGCGGCCCGCACCCACCGGCTGGGAAGCGCGCTGAGCGCGGTCAACGCGCTTTGTCCCGAGCCCTGCGTCCCCGGCCGGGGCGCGGGCGACGACGCCTGGCGGGCGGCGGTGTTGGCCGGCCAGGCGTTGCTGGAGATCGGGATGGTGGGCGTGCAGCGGGAGCCGGCCGGTCGGGCGGTGTTGGAGCGGGTGCAGGGCTGGCTGGCGGCGCTCTTGCGGGCCGGCGCGCTGGACCCGGGTGAACGCGCCGGTGCAGGGGCCGTGCTGGCGCAACTGGGAGACCCACGTTTTCGGGAGGACGCCTGGTACCTACCGGATGAGCCGCTCCTGGGGTTCGTGGAGATCCCGGCCGGGCCGTTCCTGATGGGGACGCGGGAGGAGGACGTTCCGGCGCTGCTGGAGCGCTTCGGCGGGGAGCGGGAATGGTACGAGTGGGAGACGCCCCGGCACGAGGTGGCGCTGCCGGCGTGCTACATTGCCCGCCACCCTGTGACGGTGGCGCAGTTTAGGGCCTTCGCGGAGGCAGGGGGCTACCAGGAACAGCGGTATTGGGCGGAGGCCGAAGCAGCACAGGTCTGGCAAGATGGGAAGGTAAGGCGCATTTACGCTTGGATGAACGAGGGAGACGGGGTCGAAACGTCCGAAGAGTGGGCTGACGCACCTGCAAGTGTCGGCGAACCCTTCAACCTGGCGAATCACCCAGTGGTAGAGGTGACGTGGTACGAGGCCCTCGCCTACTGCCGATGGCTGACGGAAAAGTTGCGCGATTGGGATGGGACACCAGAGCCGCTGGCGAGGCTCTTGCGGCAGGACGGTTGGGCGATCACGCTGCCGTCGGAGGCGGAATGGGAGAAGGTGGTGCGAGGGGGAGTGCAAATCCCAAACTCCAAATCCCAAATCCCAAGACAGGTGGAGAACCCCGAACCGGGGCGCGCTTTTCCGTGGGGCAACGAGCCGGACCCGGACCGGGCGAACTATGTGGATACGGGCATCGGGACGACGAGTGTGGTGGGGTGCTTTCCCGGCGGGGCGAGTCCCTACGGCGTGGAGGGCCTGAGCGGAAACGTGTGGGAGTGGACGCGGAGTTTATGGGGAGAAAGTTTTTCCGAGCCAGAGTTCAGGTATCCCTACGATCCAGGGGATGGACGGGAGGATCTGGAGGCTGGGCAAGGTGTCCTCCGGGTGTTGCATGGGGGCGCGTTCCTCAGTGTTGCGGGGAACGTCCGCTGCGCCTTCCGCAACTGGTTCTATCCGTACCTCCGCTACAGGGACCTCGGTTTTCGGGTCCTGGCGTCCCCCGTCCATCTCTGAGCGTGCGCCCGAAAGAGGGCATCCATCACAGCGGAAGGGGTATCCTATTCGTACCACAGATTCTGCACGTCTGCTCCTACCGGTGGGGCTTCAGCCAGGGGCCCCGCCTCTGGTTGGCCGGTAGGGATGACGTCGTTGATCTCCAATGAGAACTTGGCCGGCACGGCAAAGGCCCCCACTTCGGTCACACGCTCGTTGACTGCCCGTACGTAGACCTTTGGCGGACCCAGGTCCCAGAGTGAGAGGGTCAGGGTTGTGCCATCCGCGGCACGCATAGACTCGACGATGTGGTTGGGAAAGTCGTTTTGACTCTCGAAGGTGGCTTCCACGATGGGCGCCGGTGGGTTCTGGTCAGGAACGCCGGCAAAGACGGTGTAGCTAAAGACGTTATCCCGCAGATATTCCGCCATGGCCAGATTATCGCTGAACACAGCAAAGACGTCGTCGCGCCCATCCCCTTGCAGATCACTGCGGGCGAAAAGCACGTTACCGCCGCCCTGGACAGTGTAGCGAACCTTGACAAACCAGGCCAAAGTCGTGGTCTCTCCATTTGTGGTCAACACGACCCAACGCATCGGGCCGGCCATGACCAACGTCTTGTACTCGATGGTTCCCATAATCCTATCCTGCTGAATGATCTGTGCCGAGATCCCCCCCGTAGTGCCAATCCCTTACAGAGGGAGCTTGTCAAGCGGAGCCTGGTTCCCGCTCCTTCGTAATTTATCCGTCTTAATCCTCCCAATCCGTGTCAAACCAGCTTGTCAAGCGGAGCCTGGTCCCCGCTCCTTCGCACTTATCCGTCTTAATCCTCCCAATCCGTGTCAAACCAGCTTGTCAAGCGGAGCCTGGTCCCCGCTCCTTCGTAACTTATCCGTCTTAATCCTCCCAATCCGTGTCAAACCAGCTTGTCAAGCGGAGCCTGGTCCCGCTTCTTCGTAACTCCAGTGACCTCCAGTGTCTCAGGATCTATGACCACACCATAGTCCTTCTCCGCCATCCCCACGGTGATGGTGCCATCCCTGACGTCCCTCCGCACCACCTCGACGGGCCGCTCGCAGGGATCGCCCCACCCACCGCCGGTCCCGGTGATTAGCCGGACCACGTCACCCTTCTTGAGGTGGAAGCGTGCCGCCTTGCCAAAGACGACCGGCTCGCGGCCATCGGCAAAGATGATCTGGGTATAGTTCGGCGAGCCCTCCTGCCCCCCCTCCATCGCCCAGGGTACGAACTTGAAGCGACCAAAGGTGCCCGTGTACCATGCCTCGTCGGCGACGATGCGATAATCGCGCACCAGGCCCCGGCCGCCCCGGTACCGTCCCGCCCCACCTTCGCAGACGTCAAAGCCGTACTGGTCCACCAGTACCCCATAGCGGGTCTCACAGACCTCTACAGGGATGATGTAGGTCTCGCCATCGCCCACGCAAACCAGGCCGCTCTCACCATCCTTGTCGTGCCCGGCTCCCCAGCCTCCAGCCTGAGGTTCGCACAGGATGAACAGCTCGCCGGTATCGGGGTGCGCACCTGACAGCACGATGCCGCACACACTCAGAAAGTGGCCGGCCGGCAGCCGGTCGGGCACGATGGGGGCCATCGCCTTCCAGATCAAATCGGTCGCGTACATCGAGGTCTCCCAATAAACGGACGTAGGGGCTGGCTTCTCGGCGGTAAAGATCGTCCGGTCGGGACAGATGATCTTCAAGGGACGGAAACATCCCTCATTGGCTGGGATAGCCGGATCCGTCAGTGCCTTGAAGACGGAACGCACATCCGAGTGAAGAGCGGTGCGGGTGCAATTGACCGGGCCGGGCACCTGGGGATGGGTGCCGGTAAAGTCGCAGATGAAGCCGGTGGACCCCGGGACGTCGGCGTCGCCAGTGATGGTGACCTTGACACACACCTTGAATGGCCCGTTGCCCACGCCATCGTCGTCGATATAGTCCACCGCTTCGTAGACCCCCTTGGGCAGCCTGGCCAGCTCCTTGCGGGTCATCTCCTCGCCATAGTCCAGCAGCGCCTCGATGCCGGCCTGTACCAGCTCCAGCCCATACCGGTCGCACATCTCCTGGAAGCGCTTCGCCCCCAGGCGCAGGGAGGCCGCCTGGGCAAACATGTCGCCCAGCGTCATCTCGGGCGTGCGCACGTTGGCGGCGATGAGGTCCACCAGGCTCTGGTCAACTTCTCCCCGCTTGAACAGCTTGATGCAGGGGAACTGCAACCCCTCCTGATAGATCTCTGTGGAGTCGGTCGTCCAGGAGCCGGTGTCCTTGCCGCCCACCTCGGTCCAGTGGCCTTTGTTGGCCGAGAAGGCCACGATCTGGCCATGGTAAAAGATCGGCATGATCTGCGCGACGTCGGAGAGGTGGGAGCCACCGCCGGTGTAGGGATCGTTCTGCAGGATGACGTCGCCGGGCTCCAGACCGTCGAGGCCGAACTTGTCCAGCACCGATTGCACGCCAAAGGTCAAACAACCCAGGAATCCGGCCACGCCGTTTCCCTGGGAGATGAGCTGGGCCTTGTGATCGGTCAGGCCGCAGGCATAGTCCAGCACCTCGTAGATGATGGTACTCATGCTCGTGCGCTGCGTGGCGACGAACATCTCGTCGCCGATGGCCACCAGCGCGTCCTTGATGATCTCCATCGTGAAGGGATCAACTTTGGGTTTTGCCATTTCCTACACCTCCTCCCCCCCTCTGGGGGGGACTGAGGGGGGGGAGGAGGGGGCCTTCGATGTGGAGGAAGCCATACTCGTCCACACACAGCCTCTGCTCGGGAAAGACCACGGTCGTAGCGGCTGGCTCTTCGACGATCAGCGGCCCGGAGAGCGTCGCCCCGGCCGGCAACAGATCGCGCTCGTAAGTCGGCGTTGCCAGGAAACCCTCGTCGAATATGACCTGGCGATCCCCTTTGTAGGCCTCCTCCACAGTGCGCGCCCCGTCCTTGTTGAGGCGGGTGATCTGTGGCTTTTTAACCTGGCCCAGCGCTGTCAGGTGAAAGTTGACCACTTCGACGGCCGATTCCAGGCGGAAGGTGTAGGCGTGCTCGTGCAGTTGGTGGAAGCGCTCGTTGATCTCTGCCACGTCCTTCTCCGTCAACTTGCCGCCGGGAATGGGCACCTTGACCGTGTGCTCCTGGCCCACGTAGCGCATGTCGGCAAAGCGCTGAAAGACCGTGGCCAACTCCGTTGGCACGTCTGTCTCCACCCTCTCAGCCGCCAACTCTTCAGCCGCTTCCCTCTCCATCTCGGCAGAGATATCGCTCAACTCGGCCGGTGTAATACGATCGGTGCCGGCCACCATGGTACGGATATAGTCGTTGCGCAGGTCGGCCATCAACATGCCCCAGGCGGAAAAGACGGCCGGGGCGGTGGGCACCAGGATTCTCTTGACCCGCAACTCGCGGCCCAGAGCCGCCGCGTGCATCGAGCCGCCGCCGCCAAAGGCCACCAGCGTGAACTCGCGGGGATCGTAACCGCGCCGCACCGAGACCAGCTTGAGCGCGTTGATCATGTTGGCGTCGGCCAGGCGGATGACCCCCATGGCCGCCTCTTCGATGCTCATACCAAAATGGTGGGCGATCTCTTGCATGGACTGGCGGGCCCTGTCCATCGAGACTCTTATCTCGCCTCCGAGGAAATAATCGGGGTTGATGCGCCCGGCCACCAGGTTGGCATCGGTGACGGTCGGCCTCTCGCCACCGGCATCGTAACAGGCCGGGCCAGGCACCGCACCGGCGCTGACCGGGCCCACGCGCAACGAGCCCGCCTTGTCTATCCAGGCGATGGAGCCGCCGCCAGCGCCGATCTCCGCGATGTCCACCGTAGGCACCTTGACGGGGTAGCCCTCCCAATCGCGCCGGTACTCGATCCTGTAATCGGTGGTGATCCTGGGTACGCCGTTCTCTACCAGCGAACTCTTGACCGTGGTGCCGCCGATGTCCAGCGAGATGATGTTGGGCTCGTCCAGCAGATCGCCGATGACGGCCGCGCCGATGACGCCGGCCACCGGACCGGACTCGCAGGTCCTGATAGGCGCCTGGCGGGCCATCTCAAAGGTGGCAATACCGCCGTTGGACTGCATGATGTGCTCCACCGGTCCCATCCCCATCTCGCTCAGGTCCTTCTCCAGCGTATCCAGGTAATGGACGGCGATGGGCTGGACGTAGGCGTTGAGCACGGTGGTGTTGGTGCGCTCGTACTCCCGCCACTCTTTGGTGATCTCGTGGGAGAGGGTGACGGGAACGTCGGGCAACAGTTCCCGCAAAAGCTCGCCACAGCGTGCTTCGTGGTCCGGGTTGGCGTAAGAGTGCAGGAAGCAAACCGCGATGGCTTCTATTCCCTCTTTCCTGAAGAACGCCGCCACCTGGCGCACGTCGTCCTCGTTCAGAGGTTCGAGTTCCTCTCCCTTGTAGTTGACCCGCTCCCTCACCTCCAGCCGCAGGTAGCGGGGCACAAAGGGCTCGGGCTTGGTATAGTACATGTTATAGATGTCGGGGCGGTTGGCGCGGGTGATCGCCAGGACATCGCGGAAGCCCCTGGTGGTGATGAGGCCCGTCTTGACCCCCTTGCGCTCGGTCAAGGCGTTGATGATGATCGTCGAGCCGTGGACGAAGAAGGTGGTGTCGGGCACGTTGATGCCGGATTTTTCCAGAGTATCTTCCACGCCGATGGCAAAGTTGTGGGGCGTGGTCGAAGCTTTGGTCATGCCGGTCTCCCCCGTGGCCTCGTCCAGGTAGATCAGGTCGGTGAACGTCCCACCGATGTCGGTTGCTACTCGCATCTAGGCTTCTCCTCTCCGAAGTCGATGACTGGCGCGGCCGTGCAGATTTTTTATCTGTTCCCTCATCTACTTTAGTTTCCGCCAAGTTGTAAGTGGCGGTGGTCCCCCTCTTGGGTGTTGTTAGGTTGTTTTTGCTCACAAGGGATCGTCAGATCCCGTCCAGAGCGCCGGATATGGCTATCCGGCGCGAGCAGAGCGGCAGAGGTGGGACCCTGCAGTTCAACAACACTCTACAGGGGGACTACCTCAAGTTGGGTTTGCCGCAAACTCCCGTTGCCTTTGCACCAAAGGCCGGTTGCCATTGGTCACGAGGCCCTGGGCCTTTGATCCAGGGGCCGGTTACCTTTGCCCCCGGTCAAGCTCTCTCTTTACCGTTTCGATGGTCTGGAAGGGGAGTTGCACCCGCAGGGGGGCGGCGCGCCTGCAGTCAGCGTCGTATTTGCCTTCCCAGGTCAGTTCTACCATTGGGGGACTCCTTGGTTGTTATGCCCAACTTTGTCGTTCGATGATTTCCACAAGGTCACTTTCCAGAGCAGTGAAGGCAGACAATGCCCGTAAGGGCGCAAAGTCATCAACAAGTTCAGCCACGCGGCGAGCACGTTTGTGAGCGGGGAAACGTTTCAGACGACGTCCACTGAGACCACTTGCTTGCTTCAGGCATTCGTACAGTATAGCCTTGGGGTCGGGGAGTTGCTCAAGCTGTCGGATAAGAGGAAGATCCAGCGGGTGACGGCCGGAGCGGTTTCCGGCTGCATGTCTGATAGCCGCATCGTCAAATAGCAACCACGCCTCTTGCATACAAACAGGCACCACGCATACGGCCGGGGGAACCGGGTGGGACGTGATGACTTTTTCAATCGCCTCGTTTATCTCAGCTACGCGCTTTGCTCGCGGCTCTCTTTCTGCATCCCGATGGACAAACAGGAGATCGCAGGGATAAAAGTCCAGACTCCAACGAATTCTATCGGCCAGTCCTCGTTTCTTCGGCAGACGCAACTGGCGCAGGTCGGCCCACTCAGCTTGAATGGCACAAGATACCCCATTCATTCTCAATAACCAGGTGAGAATAGGCAGCAATGCAGTGTCGGAACTGCCATTTGTCACCAGCGTGTAGCGTAATTCTCTCATTTGCCTCGTTGGAAGAGGGGTAGCATTTCTTGTACGTCGGGTCTGTCAATGACCCGAACTGTATGAGCAGGCCTTCCTCGTTTCAGTTCCGACAACTGGTTCATTGAGCTGACGGGGTTTAGATAGACCAATAGCTTCCCCCGGGTTACAGGATGAACATCTGGGTCGGCATCTTGTCGCCACGTACCTGGCAGCCAACTAAAGCGAGCTCCCTTGAACCGCCGGCCATCTTGCACCATTTCTTTCAATTCAGCCACCAACAGGCTGGCACCAGGGACCTGCATCACTACGGCAGGAGAATGAGTATTGACAATCACCTGGCGGAGTGGATTGTCCGGCCCAATTGGGCTGTCAACGTCGGCAGCAATATCCTGAAGCAGTTGTAACATCGCGGGGATGCGCGCCGGGTGAATCCCGTTTTCTGGTTCTTCCAGGCATACGAGGCCGCCTGCTCGTGGGTCTAACTCTAAAACAGCCAACGCCAGGAAGCGCAACGTCCCATCAGAGAGAGAGCGTGCTGGCTGAACTGTGCCACTACGGTCTGTGATTTCCAGAGTCAGGAGTTCGCTCCGTTCATCCCGATCAACGCTGACGGCGTAAACGTCGTCAATCAGTTCGGATAAACGGGCAGCGATCTGGTCATAAACCCAGGTCGTCGCTTCCCCCCCGGAAACGCGGTCTGTGTGTTGGCGTGAACGTGCCAGATAATACAAAGTGGCGGCCAGGTGGGAACCATCAGCGCCTAGCCCGGGAGGCGTGGTGAATTTATCCGGTTCTCGCAGTGCGGAAGGCTCCAATTGCAACAACCGCCAGGATTGCAGTTCTCGACGCGCTAAAAGCGCCGTCGGGCTCTCGGCGGCATTGACGGTAGAAAGCACGGTGCGGGGAAGGTTTGGCACCAGGAACGACTTTGGCCTGCCGCCGATACCGTCTTGATGTAACTTTACTACTCCTTTATCGAGATCAGTCGAAATGAAAGGTGCGGTTCTTCTGCCTCGTACTACAGATCTACGCCAGACGCTTGCTTTGTGAGGAAACCTCAAGTGCTTCCACGCCTCGCCCAACTTTATGTGCTCAAGATCTTCTCGAATGAGTTCAAGCGCTCCCAATGAAGGCAGACTCTCATCCACGCGATAGGCCAGAACCACAGTGTAACGTAGGAAAGTGATCGTCGCCTCTGCTCTCTGGCCCAGGTCATCCACGCCCTCGCGGGGAATGATCATCTCTGCTTCGAAAGACATTTGCTCGGCGTATTCATCGCCGACCTGGTGGAAGAGGCTGCGTACATTGGCGGTTCTTCCTTCCTCGTCACGCACGGAGAGCGCGGCGTCAATGAGCGTATCATTGGCCAGGGCACTTAGAAGTTTGATCGCGTCGAACAAGTTAGACTTGCCGACGGCGTTTGCACCGGCCACACAGGTAAATGGTCCAAAGCGAACATCAACGTCAACGAGGTTCTTGAAGCCAGAAACTTTCAGGCGAGTCAACATGATACTCTCCAATCAATCACTATTGCTACCGCAATGTTGCCCCGATGATACAACAAGTCTACGTCGCCGTGGACGATGACGTGGCGTAATTATACTCCACCAGTACTCTCACACAAACGAACGTCGCCCGCGGCCCGCGCTGAACAGGTCGAGCGTCTTATGGCGCTGTTGGGCGCTCTCGTTCACCGTTTCAACGGTTTGGAATGGGAGTTGGATGTGCAGGGGGGCGGTGCGCTTGCCATCGGCGTCGTATTTGCCTGCCCAGGTTAGTTCTACCATTGGGGGAACTCCTCACGTTTCACGCATCACGCCTCACGTTCATCAACCGTCACCGTCACGCGCACGCGGTCTGGAAGGTCGCCGCCGGTCAGCTTGCGCAGCGCCCACTGTTGAACGTAGAGCGTGCCAATGATGGGTGGGCCGTCGCTGGCCTCTTCCTGGTAGCGGCGGGTGTTCTTGGTGTCCTTTTCGACTTGGAAAGTCAGTTCCAGTTTGTCCATTGCTTGAGGCCTCCTGTGGTCTATGGGGATGTTGGTCTTGGGTTTAGTGCCTCAACTGTGGTTGGTTATCCTTGTTAGTACTGATAGTCCAGGTTATCGGCACTGGGCACCTGCGATGAAGTGGCTTTATTATGACCCACCGGCACCCCTCGCACAAACGCACGCCCCTTCAGCAGGCTCAGGGCAAGGAGCCCGCCGCCCCGCTTCCCCCACCACGACCGATGCCGCCAGGCGAAAAGCACGGGGCCGCGGGCTGCCCTCCCACCGGGGCCATCTGGCGATCCTGGGCGCTCTCGCTCACTGTTTCACAGTTTGAAGGGGAGTTGGACGCGCAGCGGGGCCGTGCGCTTGCCGTCGGCGTCGTATTTGCCTTCCCAGGTTAGTTCTACCATTGGGAGAGTCTCCTTGTTTATACCAACTGCTTATATCAACCGCTTGCTTCCCAATCCACGATCGGCAAGCCCGGCACGCGGCTGAACTCGCGGGTGTTGTGCGTCACCAGCGTGGTGCGGCGAGCCAGGGCAATGGAGGCGATCATCAGGTCGTCGGGGCCAATCGGGGTGCCTTGCCGGGCGAGTTGAGCGCGGAGACGGCCGTATTCATCTGCTGCGTGGTCGTCGAATGGGAATGAGACAAAGCGATCTAAAAACTGCCGTTGCAGGGCAAGCGTCTTGGTCGGGTTGGCACTCTTCATCGCCCCGTAAAACAACTCGGCTTTGACCACCGAGCAGACGGCAATTTCTTGAGGCGACAAAGTCTGCAACTGCTGGAGAACGCCTACCGCCGTGCCATTCAGATAGCCAATACAAGTGTTAGTATCCAGCAGGTAGATCACTGCAATTCATCCCGGATCTCGTACTCTCCCTGCGGTTCGCGTACCAGCGATTCGTCGCGCAGACAGCCAAAGGTATGCTCGAAAAAAGCGGGCGGCCAGCCGAGGCCATCCGGCAGTTCAGACGGCCGAGGCTGTGTAACCGGCTGAATAATGATCATCACTTCCATCTCCACGCCAGGCAACCCGAGCGGCACACTTAGTTTCAAAACTCCATCCTGCCCTACACGAGAATTTAGCGTAATACTCTGCATAGCACCTCTCCTTTCACGTATCACGTTTTACGCTTCACGCTCATCAACTGTCACAGTCACCCGCACGCGCTCAGGAAGGTCGCCGCCAGTCAGCTTACGCAGCGCCCACTGTTGAACGTAGAGCGTGCCAATGATCGGCGCGCCGTCGCTGGCCTCTTCCTGACAGCTCTCTCCAATTATCGTAGACGGCATCCTCTTCATTGTCCCATACACGCTGCAAGGCGGCTTCAGAGAGGAACGACCAACCCTGTCGCTCAGTGCGTTCATCAAGAAGATCGGTCAAACTGAAGAGAATGTCCAGTGCTTTTTCGATAATCTGATCTTCGTGGATCTGGTGGATCTGAGCCAGGCGGCCCAGGCGATCAGCACGTTCTACAGACAGCCGGATGTGCTTCTCAACAACATTCGGTGCGCTGCTCATTTCATCCCTCCAGTTCAAAATGCCACTCGGTCGCATCACCGCCAACGTCGCCTCCAACGCGCCGGTGCGCATGTCCTCGCTGTCGTGGATGATGACCTGCCCCAATTATAGCCGAATGGTAGCTCTTGCACAAACGAACGCCCCTTCGACAGGCTCAGGGCAAGCCACCCGCCGCCCCGCTTCTCCTACCACGACCGCCTTCGTCGCGCCGCCGCCCTCGGCGACGAAAAAGACGCCCTGGTTGGCATCGGCGGGGTCGAACTTGAGCCGGTGGCCCACCACCTGGCCCATCCCGCCGGGGATGAGCACGCTATTGCGCTCCCCGCTGTTGATGTCGCAGCGTCCTGAGCCTGTCGAAGGGGTGTACTCCAGCGGGTTGGGTTTGGGCTTGACCGCCTCCTGCTTGGCCGCCTGTGCCTGCTCTCTTACGGCCTTGCGGTAGCGTTTGCCAGGGGTCACCTTGGGGGCAATCTGGTGGCGGCTGGGGTCGTAACCATCGGCCTGCCCGTCAAAGATGCCCTCCGACGGAGTTTACCCCGAGTAAGGTCGAGGGGCTCAGGGCCTTTTCTCATTCTTCTACTTGGCCGCGCTAACTATCTCTACGATGGCACAGGCACAGTACGAGACGGTGCTGGACGAGATGGTGTTGGCCGTCGAGCAGGAATCCCATACAACATACCTTCGGCACTAATGTCTTCATCTACGTCAGGCCAATGCACACCTTCGCCGTCACCTATGATTTCGTAATTCGCCCGTTGTTCGGGGGTAGCCTCCGATAATCGCCACGACCAAACCAACGGAACGCTGATTGTACGCCCATCGGTTAAGTGAGCTGTAATCGTGTCATCTGTAACACGAATGTCTTGAATGAGTACCTCTGTCCTAACCACAGTGTTCATACCATGCCTCGATAATCGTGTCCAGGTTGTCGTAGATTATCTCACGAATACGGTTTAGCTCTCGCGGAGAAAAATGGCGGCTCTTGCTCAGAGCAGTTAACTTGCTTCAAGCAAAAACGAACCCTCTGCGACAAGTTTCTTCGTTTCCCAGAGAACATAGTAAGCGAGCCGTTCGAGCCAATCCATCTCTTTGCCCTTAAACTGCCTTTCGCTGGCTTCAGCTTCTTCGCTGCTGAACAGCTCACGCAGATTGCCTTGTGATGAACGTAAAGGCATGTCATCATCGCAACTGCTCAGAAGTTGTGTCATCTTTGACGGGTGAACGGAAGCCCGATTCCGAATTCTGTTGATCCATTCGAGACGCGAAATGCGTTCTCGATGTGGTTGTCCCGAACAGTGTTTCTTCAAGAGTCCGATTGACTGCCCGAATGTCTGACCTTGAATGGATTTCTCAAGATGAGGGAGAGGTTCGATCAACATGCGCTTGAGTTCAAGGTCTAGTGCGGCGGCGCAGCCGAATATGCAGCTCCGAAAGAATCCAAACGAGTAGGTCATGGTTGCCTCGTAGAGATAGTCCAGCGCGATGGTAGGGATATGGGCAAGGGAAGTCCCAAACTCCCATCCAGACACTTCATCATGTCTTTCACAGGCTACCTGGAGCAGGTCTTCGTTCCCTAGGTACTCATCCCAAGCCATGTCACTGTAGACTGAATAGGTGAGCAGATCGATATCTGAGCACCATCCCATTTTCCACCTCGTGTATACTGGCTGTTTTCTGCCGCCCAACGGCAGTGCTGAGCCGCCAGGCGGGTTTGCAGCGGCTACCTCGCTAGCAAACTACCCACAAAACCAAAACCACCTTCGAATTCAAGCCGCGATTAGCCTGGTCGGCTCCAGCACATTGTTAGGCCGCGCTCTGCCTTGAACTTGCCACTGCACTCGCTGCGGGCTCTTCGGACTTCGAGAGGTGCGCCTCCTCGCCCAGGCCGAGTCCCGATCCCAAGACGGTCAACGCGACAGACCTGCTATGGCCGGAATACAACCGCTGCGAAATGTCAGGTTCCGCGCAGAACAAGGGGAAGATAGAGCCTGTTGATGGTCACGATGACGTTAAAGTCCGCGCCGTCAGGCATGCTGGCGAGAGTGTCCTGGTTGAAGACGGACCACTTTTGCGCACTGTTGCTGTACCACACCCCGATGGGGTGGTCGTTGTAGGTGCCACTCACCCCACCCGGATTCCAGTTCTGGGTGACGAGCACGATGGCGTTGGAGGTCTCGTTGGTGAGGGCATGGTCGATGAGGGTGTAGTTGAAGGTGATGTTGGCGGCCGTGGCGGTGTGGACAAAGGTATCGCTGTCGGCGGCGGCAACCAGCACGTTAAAGGCCGCGTCGACGGGCATGGCGGCGAGGTCCTGGTTGAAAACGGCCCATTTGTTCGCCACGCCATCATACCACACTCCAATGGGGTGATCGTTGTACGTGTTCCCCACTCCGCTGGGGTTCCAGTTCTGGGTGACGAGCACGATGGCGTTGGGGTCGTTGTTGGTGAGGGGGTGATCGATGGTTGTCCAGTTCGAGGTGATGTTTGCGGCTCTCGCGATGTGGACAAAGACTGACGTGTCTACGGCCGGGATCAGCACGTTGAAAGCCGCACCTTCGGGCATGCTGGCGAAGTCCTGGTTGAAGATGGACCATTTCTTCGCCCCGCCGGAGTAGTACACCCCGATGGGGTGGTCGTTGTATGTGCCACCCGTTCCACCAGGATTCCAGTTCTGGGTGACGAGCACGATGGCGTTGGGGTTGTCGTTGGTGAGGGGATGGTCGATGTAGGTTATGTGCCCGCTGATGTTGGCGGCTGTGGCGGTGTGGACGAAGGCCGCCGAGTCCGTGGTAGCAATGAGCACATTAAAGTCCGCGCCGTCGGGCATAGCGGCAAAGTCCTGGTTAAAGACGGCCCACTTCTTCGCGATACTGCTGTACCACACCCCGATGGGATGGTCGTTGTACGTGCCACTTACCCCACCCGGGTTCCAGTTCTGGGTGACGAGCACGATGGCGTTGGGGTTGTCGTTGGTGAGAGGATGGTCGATGTAGGTGTAGTGCCCGGCGACGTTGGCGGCTGTGGCTGAGTGGACAAAGACGTCCGCGCCGGTGGGGGGAATCAGCACGTTAAAGTCCGCGCCGGTGGGCATGCTGGCGAGGTCCTGGTTGAAGATGGCCCATTTCACACCATCATACCACACCCCGATGGGATGGTTGTTGTAGGTGCCACTTACTCCACCTGGGTTCCAGTTCTGGGTGACGAGCACGATGGCGTTGGGGTTGCCGTTGGTGAGGGGGTGATCGATGGTTGTCCAGTTCGAGGTGATGTTGGCGGCCGTGGCCGTGTGGACAAAGGCGTCTGCGCCGGTGGCGGGGATCAGCACGTTGAAGGCCGCACCGGTGGGCATGCCGGCGATGTCCTGGTTGAAGACGGCCCATTTCTTCTCCCCGGTGGAGTAGTACATCCCGATGGGGTGGTCGTTGTACGTGCTTCCCACCCCGCCCGGGTTCCAGTTCGGGGTGACGAGCACCATGGCGTCGGGATTGTCGTTAGTGAGGGGATGGTCGATGTAGGTGTGGTTCCCACTGGTGTTGGCGGCCGTGGCCGTGTGAACGAAACGCGCCCCCGGCACGCTGGCTGCTGCGCTGAAGAGGTCCCGAGTTTCGATGCTGCGGGCTGGTTCAGGGCTCCGCGCACCGACGACTGGTAGCGCAACGAAAAGAATGGTCAAAGCGATCACTATCCTCGAGACCAACACCAGGCTGAATGAAGTTTTGTGTTTCATCGGCATTTTCCTCCTTTCAGGTTCTTCCTACTTCCCCTTTGTCGGTACACAGGGTAATCACGATAGAACCAGCATATAGCCGTGTGTTGCTTATCGTAGGTATCCCTCCTGATCCTGCAGTCGTTGGCGTATAGCCATTTGCGTGGTGACAGTTCAGCGTCGCGCGGCCTAACTAGTGAATATACGGAATTATTTCCGTCTAATCCCTTATGATGTTCCTCCCTCGGACGTAGTTTGTCCGCATTCGCTTTTGCTGCGCTTATCCAGCCCATAGTACCGGTTCGCCTGCTCCAGCGTGATATAGCCGTTCTTCAGGTCTTGCTTTACCAGCTCCAGGGGGCGCTCCATCGGGTCGCCCCAGCCAGCGCCCGTGGCCGTCATGACCTGGATGACGTCGTCCGTGTTCAAGGTCAAGCCGCTCACCACCGCGTGGCGCTCCGTCTCACCGTTGGCTCGCCTGATCAGTATGTGGTTGGGCGAACCCGGTTGGCCGCCCTTCAGGGGCCACGGCGGAACCTTGTCGCGGGTGTAGGCCACCGTCAGCCAGGCGTTGTCGGACTTGATGCGATAGTCAATCCGCACCCCCTTGCCGCCCCGATGGAAGCCAGCGCCGCCATCCTCGTCGTGGAAGCTGAGATAGTCCACCGTCACGCCGTAGCGCGCTTCGGCCACTTCGGCCGGGCAGTTGTAGGTTTCGCCGTGCAGCGCGGAGAACTGACCCGGGTTGCCGTCGGAGGTCGGCGACCCGCCCCAGCCGCCCAGCTCTGGCTCGATCACGGCATAACTCCGGCCGGTATCGGGATGGATGCCGCCAAAAAGTGTGCCGCATACTGAAGCGAACCCGCCCGCGGGCAACCGGTCTGGCATGTGTTGGGCCAGGCAGCGCCAGATCAGATCGTGCACCCGGATGGTAATCTCGTAATAGATGCCCTGGGCCGCCGGGTAGATCGGATCAAAGACGCTCCCGTGGCGCGTCAGGACCTTGAGGGGACGGAAGGTGCCGCCGTTGGCCAGTCTGTCTGGCGAGACGATGCCCTTGAAGGCGATCTGGCACGCCACCGTCGCTTCGTCCCGGCTCATGTTGAAGGGGCCCTTGTCCTGATCGGGATTACCCCGCAGATCGATGATAAACTCGTCGTCCGTAATCTCGATGGTGATGTTATAGTCCGGTCCGTTATCTTGTTCTTCGACCAGGGAGTACTTGCCCTTGGGCAACCGTTTCAGCGCGGCCAGGGTGACCTGCTCGCCATAGTCCAGGTACTCTTTCACCGCGTGAAGGAAAACGTCCTTCCCGTACTTGTTCACAATTTCCAGGATGCGCCGTTCGCCAACCCGGACCGAAGCCACGCCCGCCCACAGATCGCCCGTCAGGAAATCGGGCATGCGGCAGTTCGCGGTGAGGATGTCAAACACCGACCGGATGGGCTCGCCACGGGAAAAGAGCTTGACGGCAGCCAGGATGATTCCCTCCTGAAAGATCTCGGTCGCGTCGGTTGACATGCTGCCGGGCACCATGCCGCCCACGTCGTTCCAGTGGGCGATGTTGGCGGTCCAGGCGACGATCGGATGTTTGCCATCCGCCTCGTCGCCTGCAAAGACCGGCATGGTCAGCACGACGTCGTTCAGGTGCGTCACGCCGCCGGTGTACGGGTCGTTGGTGATAAAGATGTCGCCCGGTTCAATGTCGCCCGGCTGGTCGAACTTTTCCATTACCCGCTTGACGGTCTTGTCCAGCACGCCGACAAAGGCCGGGATGCCGGCCCCGGAACCGGCCAGTTCGCCGTTCTTGTCGGTGATGCCCGTGCCCATGTCGAGCACTTCGTAGATGATCGCGCTCATGGCCGTGCGGCGCAGGGCGGCGAACATCTCGTCAGCAGCCGCCTGTAGCGAGCTCTGGATGATTTCAAGCGTAATCGGATCATACGGATGTAGTTTATCCGCCGGATGTAGTTTATCCGCCTTGTTATTCATCGGCAATTCTCCTCATTGCTAGCTCGAGCGCAGATAAACGCTGATTTTTTATTTTCATCTGCGAAAATCTGCGGGAATCTGCGTCCCATCATTGGTTGGTGTGGATGTGGTAGTTGCCATAGTCATCCACGTGACACGGCAGGCCGGGCGGGATCACGGTCGTGGCGCCGGACTCTTCGATGATGGCCGGACCGACGAAATTCATGCCGGGTTCCAGTCCATCGCCGTTATAGATCGTCGCCAGATGGATGCCGGCTTCGGCATAGTCCACTTCCCGCTGCATTTTGACCGCATCCTCGAGCTTGCGCCCCGTCGTCGGGAGTTTCTCCGGCTTTAGCTTGTCCACCTCGGCAATGGCGATCAAATGATATACGACCAGCTCCACCGGGGTGTCCAGCGTGTAGGTGTATTCGCGTTCATAGTCCGTGCTAAAGCGCTGGCGTATGGCCTCGACCTCCTCAGCCGTGATGCGGCCGTCGGGCAGGGCGATTTCCACAGAGTGTTCCTGGTTCTGGTAGCGGCACCGGCCATAGCGCAGGAAATGCACCCGCGCTGGGTCAATGTCCTCGGCGGCGTACTCTTGGAGTGCCTGTTCTTCGAGTTGCCGCAATTCCTCGTCGAGCTGCGCAGCCGCTCCCTCAGTTGACAGGTCAACGATGTGGGTCTGCAGGTAATCGCGGCGCAGGTCGCTGAGCAACATGCCCCAGGCAGAGAACACACTCGATTGCCTGGGGATCACCACCTTCTTGATGCTCAGCTCCTTGGCCAGCGCGCAGGCGTGCATGCCGCCGCCGCCGCCAAAGACGATCAGCGTAAAGTCGCGCGGGTCGTGGCCGCGATTGATCGAGATCAGCTTGATGGCGTTGACCATGTTGTTGTTGGCGATGCGGACGATGCCGCGCGCCGCTTCCTGCCGGCTGGTGCGCTGTCCTGAGCCTGTCGAAGGATTGAGCGTCACGGCCAGCTTGTCCAGCGCGCGATCCACCCCGTCCATGTCCGCCTCCAACGTGCCACCGCAGAAATAATGCGGGTTGATGCAACCCAGCGCCAGGTTCGCGTCGGTGGTCGTCGCCTCCGTGCCGCCGATGCCGTAGGACACCGGGCCGGGCACGGCGCCGGCGCTCTGTGGGCCGACGTGGAGCCTCTGGAATTCGTCCACCCAGGCAATTGAGCCGCCGCCGTTGCCGATTTCCACCAGGTCAACGACCGGCACCATCGCCGGATAGCCGGCCGAAGTTTCGCTGCGTCCGATCTGGTAGTTGGTGTTGAGCTTGACCTCGCCGCCCGTGATCAACCCGCACTTGGCCGTCGTCCCGCCGACGTCAATGGCGATGGCATCCGGCTCTCCGATCAACCGGCTCAGCGCCGCAGCGCCCCAGATCCCGCTGGCGGGGCCCGACTCGACCATGGTGATGGGGATCTGGCGCGCGCTCTTGACTGTATCCACGCCGCAGTTGGATTGCATGATGTATGGCGTGCATCGCATGCCGGCATCGTACAGGGCGCCAGTCAGGCGGTCCAGGTAGCGGTGGGCGACCGGCTGCACGTACGCGGACAACACGGCGGTGCTGGTACGCTCGTACTCGCGCCACTCGCGCGTGATCTGGTGCGAGGCCACCGCCGAGACTTCCGGCCAAAGCTCCTTCACCCTGGCCAGCGCTGCCTCTTCGTGGGCCGGGTTCGCGTAGGAATTGATAAAGCTGATGGCGATCGCCTCAACTCCTTCGGCCCGGAAATCGTCGAGGATGGCCGGCAACCCGGAAAGGTCCAGGGGCGCGGTCTCGATCCCCTTGTAGTTGATGCGCCCCCTCACTTCGCGGCGCAGGTAGCGTTCCACAAAGGGCTCGGGCTTGCGGTATTCCAGGTTGAAAAAGTCGGGGCGGGTGCCGCGGCCGATCTCTAGGATGTCGCGGAACCCCGCGCTCGTGAGCAGCCCGACCTTGGCGCCCTTTCTCTCGGTGATCGCATTGATGACGATCGTCGTCCCGTGCACGAAGGACGCGAACTCGCTCGGCTTTATGTGGTTGGCCGAGATGACGTCCATCACGCCCTTTTCAAATTGCGCCGGGGTTGTGTGGCTCTTGCCTGTGACGACCTCACCATCCGGGGTCACGAACACGAGGTCCGTGAATGTACCTCCAATATCCGTAGCAACTCTCAGCATATCGATACCCTCCACTATGAAATCTGTGGCTGACTTGCGGACGCACGGACGTAGTTTGTCCGCGCCCGGACGTAGTTGGTCCGCGCCCTGCCGTTGCTTACCAAAGCTGGCTGTCTGATGCTGGCGCGAGAGCGTTCATTCCTGATTTGATATATCCGATAATCTGTCCTCCTTCTTGAGTCTTTCCAGCAAAGACCTACAGGGCCACGCCTTTCCACAAATCTTGGCCAGGCTCTTACGATGCCGTTCGTAGTGCGCACTTCAGTGCGCTCTTTGGGGCGCTGAAGCGCCGACTACGAACCCGGTTCCGCGAATTCAGCCAGGCTCTTACGTTGCAGCCAGGCCCTCATATCGCCAAAGTCGTACTGCTCCTCGAGTCGCCAGGGCATAAACTCTTCTGGAGGAGGTGATTCGTAGCCCCCGATCTTGCTGTGGCTCCACCCCAATCGGTTCTTCAGTTCGGCCGCGAACTCGGCGGTTTTGAAGGCGGCGATCATGGGGTCTATGACAGGCACCCCCAACGCCTCCTGGAGCTCGCGATAGAACCCATAGGTGGCGGTGCAACCCAGGACGAGCACCTCCGCTCCATCATGCTCTATCGCTTCCCGTCCGGCCTCCTTGAATCGGCGGGCTGTTTCCTCCTCGTCCTGGTGAAACTCGAGTACCCCCAGGTCAACCGACTTGAAAGAGGCCAGCCTTTCCTTCATGCCATATCGGATCACGTTTTCCATCATCTCCGGAATCCACTTCCTGCGGCCCACGATGATGGAGAACTTGTCTCCCAGCGTGGCGGCGATGTGGGTGGATGCTTCGCAAGGGGCCACGACCACCATTCGCTCCGCCACCTCACGGGCAGCTTGCAGCCCCACGTCGTAAAAGCAGCCGATGACTGCCGCGTCGAAACCCTGGCTTTCGGCTTCCTTGATCAGGTGCAGGATATCCACCAGGACCAGGGCCTCGTAGTAGCGATATTCTAAATGCTCCGGGCCACGGGGCAGAGTGACCATCGTCAGCTCCGTCCCCTCCTGCTTCTGGCTCCCCAGGAATTGGAGCCCTTCTGCCACCACCTCGACCCCTACAGGGTCAATGTACAAGATCCTCTGCCCCATGATTCCCTCCTCAACGTCTGCCGCCCTCTTGGTCATAAAGGTGGCAGCGAACCGTATGTCCCTCCTCCATCTCGACCATCACCGGGTCCACTCTGGAACAGATGGCCATCTTCTCAGGGCAACGGAGGTGAAAACTACAACCGGTGGGAATATTGACCGGACTTGGGATTTCGCCGGTGGAGATGATCTTTTTGGGCTTGAGCTTCTCCTCCTCCTCCGAGACGACCGGAATGGAGGAGAGGAGCATCTGTGTATATGGATGATACGGGTTGCGGAAGAATTCGGCCGCCTTGGCGACCTCACAGATCTTGCCCAGGTACATGATGGCCACCCGCGAGGCGACGTTGCGCATCAGGCTCAGATCGTGAGTGATAAACAAGTAGGAAAGATGGAACTCGTCCTGCAATCGTATGAGAAGGTTAATGATCTTGCCCTGGATAGAGACGTCCAGGGCAGAGGTCGGCTCATCGAGGATGATGAAGGAAGGATCGGTGGCCAACGCCCGGGCGATGGCTACCATCTGCTTCTCGCCCCCGCCCAGCATCTGGGGGTACTTTTGCATGTAATCCGGCGGCAGTTCCACCATCTCCAGCAACTGGACGATCTGTTCTTGCCGATTCTCGTCCCGGCGGTGAATCTTGAGCGGCAACTCGATGATCTGTTTGATAGTCCGCCTCGGATTCAGAGACGAGCCCGGGTCCTGGAAGACGATTTGGATTTCTTTCTTGAGCGCCAGTGGCCGCCCCTTCTTTCCCTCGAACAGGTCCTGCCCCCGAAAGCTGATGCTGCCTGCGGTCGGCCGGTACATGCCGATAGTCGTATAGGCAACGGTACTCTTGCCAGAACCGGATTCCCCAACCAGGCCCACTGTCTCTCCCTCTTTCACAGTAAAGGAGATACCATCCACCGCCTTGACAGTGATGGGCTCACGTCTCAAAATATCGCTGTATCCAATCACAAAGTACTTTTTCAGATCGGTGACGGTCAGAATGTCAGTGGTCATGCTAGAGTTCCCTTGGGTAAGCTGTCACTGGACCCCCCACTGCGTAGGGGACTTCCACTGGGTAAGCTGTCACTGGACCCCCCACTGCGTAGGGGGCTTCCATCCTGGTATAGAAAACAAGCGACCTCGTGGTTGTCGTTGTGTTTGTAGAAGCGAGGTTTCTCTTGCCGGCAGATGTCCATTGCGCGAGGGCAGCGGGGATGGAAACGGCAGCCAGGTGGCGGGTTGAGATAATCAGGGATTCGCCCCGGGATACCATCGGAGACACCGCCGCCTGTCAGCTTGGGGACGGCGTCCATCAGCCCGTGGGTGTAGGGGTGCAGCGGCCGGGCGAAAAGCTCCTCGGTGCTGGCTACCTCTACCATGTTACCGGCGTACATCACATAGACCCGGTCGGTCATCTCCCGCACCACTCCCAGCGTATGGGTGATGAGGATGACAGAGACGTCCTTTTCCTCCACCAACCGGTGCAGCAACCGCAGAATCTGGTCCTCGATGGTGACGTCCAGAGAGGTGCCCGGCTCGTCGGCGATGAGCAACTCCCGGCTGGCGACCAGGGCCATGGCAATGCATACCCGCTGTCGCATCCCGCCGCTAAGTTGGATGGGGTAGCTATCCAGCATGCGCTCCGGGTCGGGCATGGATACCTCTTTCAGAGGAATGAGGGCTTGTTCCCGGATTTCCTTTCTGGATAGTTTTTTGCCTTCCATCGAGTATTTGACCACAGCTCCCAGTTGCTGGCCGATGGTAAAGACCGGATTGAGAGCGGCCGTCGGGTCCTGGAAGATCATCGAGATGCCCTCACTCCGCACCTGCCGCAGTTTATCCGCTCCCATTTTGAGGACATCCTGCCCCTTGAAGTAGATCTCCCCGCCCGGGATGCGGGCTGGTGGCATGGGCAAGATGCGCAGGATGGACTTCATCGTCGTCGTCTTGCCGCAACCGGTCTCGCCGACGAGGCCGACCTTCTCCCCGCTGTGCACGGTAAAGTACACCCCGTCCAGGACCTTGAGTGTGCCTCCATAGACGTCGAAATGAACGTGCAGGTCCTTGATCTCTAGCAGTGGGGCAGCGCTTGCGCTGAGCCCAGTCAAAGTGCTCATCTCAGACCTCCTCAGCGGCGAACATATCGCGTAGGCCGTCACCCAACAGGTTGAAGCCGAGGACGAGGACGACGATGGCCAGGGCAGGGAAGACGGAAATCCACCACTGCTCCGGCAGGTAGTCGGACCCACCGGCGACCATGGTCCCCAGGCCGGGCTTGGGTGGCTGCACGCCGAGTCCCACGAAACTGAGTGAGGAGCCGAGAAGGATGACCCACGCCATGTCGAGGCTCATCTTGGTAAAGATGGGCGAGATACAGTTGGGAAGAATCTCTCCAAAGATGATGTGGAACTTGCTGGCTCCGAGCGCCTCGGCGGAACTGACAAAGAACTCGTTCCGCAGGGTGGAGGCGAGTCCATAGACCAGCCGGGTGTACCAGGGCCACCACATCAGGGTGACGGCTATCATGGCGTTGGTCAGGTTCGGAGTGAGAACAGAGGCAATGGCCAGGGCCAGGATCAACGGTGGCACAGCCAGGAAAATATCCGTGATGCGCATGATCACCGTGTCCAGCCAGGTTCCCTGGTTGTAGCCGGCAATCAGTCCCAATGGCACGCCGATAGGGACGACGACGGCCAGAACGACCACGCCCATCGTCAGCGAGAAGCGGAAACCGAAGAAAATCCGGCTTAAAATGTCGCGGCCGATGACATCGGTGCCGAACAGATAGCGCCGGCAGGGAGAGGTGCTGGCATTGGCAAAGTCGACGAACTTGCCGGCGTGCTCCGGGTACGGGGCGACCCACGGAGCGAATACGGCCAGGAAGACGACGAGCAAGACCGTGCACAACCCGATGATAGACATCGAATTACGTGAGAACTTGTACCAGTTGCGGCCCAGATTATCCATGATCTTGCTCTTTGGCAGAGCCGGGCTCTTTGCTTGTACCGTCACGTTATTCACCTCTTTGCGGAGCCAATCGGATTCTGGGGTCGAGCAGACCGACGACGATGTCAACCACGATGTTGACGACGATGAAGACAACACCCATGGTCAAGACGACCCCGGCGATGGCGTTCAAGTCCTTGCGCAACATGGTGTTGATGCCATAGCGGGAACTCCCGGGCCAGTTAAAGATCGTCTCAACCAGGAAAGCATTGCTCATCGTACCGGCAAAGTCAAGGCCCAGGATCGAGATCGTCGGGATCAGGGAAGGTTTGAGTAAGAACTTGCGCATGATCACCTTCTCCGGGATGCCGAGGGAGCGTGCGGACGCGACATAGTCCTTGGTCAGATTGTCGGACATGGTCGAGCGGGTGATGCGGGACTCCTGGGCCAGCCCTCCCATGGCCAGGGCGATCCCGGGCAGGATAAGGTGCCACAGCGCGTCGAGGAAGGTCTTCAGATTGCCGGTCAGCAGGGAATCTACAGTGATGAGGCCGGTGATAGTTGGCGGGGGCGAGACCCCGGGGCTGAGCCTCCCTATCGTCGGCATCCAGTCCAGGGTCATACCAAACAGGAGAAGAAAAAAGATGGCAAAGATGAAAGAGGGGGTCACCACCCCAAGGTAGGAAACGATGCGCAGAACGTTATCGATCCACTTGTCCTTATGCTGGGCAGAGAGTATCCCGAGAGAGATGCCCCCTCCTGCCATAATGAGGCCGGCGAAGAGAGTCAATTCCAGTGTCGCCGGGAAAAGCTCTTTCATGTCGTCGGCCACCGGGCGCCGCGTCACGAGAGAGGTGCCAAAATCGCCATGTAAGGCATCCCGCAGCCAGTAATAGTACTGGACGTGAAGCGGTTCATCGAGGTGCATCTGCTGGCTCAGTTCGTCAATCACATACTGGGGCGCTCTGGGCCCCACGGCCATCCGCGCCGGATTGCCCGGCATGATTCGAGCAATGACAAAGATCACTATAGAGAGACCGAGTAAGACAAAGATAGAATGGAGGGCACGCCGGAGAAGAAAAGTAATAAACCTCATCATCGATACCTCCTCGAAAAGAAACTCAGAAAGCCCCTGAGGGGCCGAGTGAATCCCCTCAGGGGCTCGGTTCAGCGTGGCAGCACCTATGGGCCGGTGACCCCGATCATGGGCGCGAAGAAGACGAGGCCCATCAACGGGATGACCTCCCCTCGAGCGGCAGGCCAATCGACATAGTCCGACCGGTACGCCTGCTTTTGAACCTGGTCGTACAGGAAGAGGCTCGGGCAGAGATCCATGATGTAATCCTGCAGATCCCTGTACTTGGCGTACCGCTCTTCCTCGTCCACGGTGGCCAGCGAATCGTCGATCATCTGATCCAACTCATCGTCCAACAGCCACTCGTTCTGCGACCAGGTGGGGGCGGCGTCAGAGTGATAGCGCACCTTGATCAGCGAACCCGCTTCGGGGAAGTCAGCCGAGACGTAGATGGTCACGATGTGCGGGCTCGTCTCTACGTTGGCCGTCTCCTCGACCACAGCCGTCCACGGCGTGCCAACGACCTCGACGTCGATGCCGATTTCGGCCATGTTGGCCTGGAAGAGAAGGGCCCACTTCTCCTCGGCCGGCACGTCGGTGATCCAGTGGACTTCCACCGGGTACTCGTCGAGTGCATCGGCGTAGGGCGACAGCGCCAACTCCTCACGCGCCTTGTCAAGGTCACGTTGGAAAACAAAGACATCCGGGTTATGGCCGGCCGTTATGATTGGGACCGGCCCCCGCGACTGCTGCGTCCCGGGCCACTCCAGGGCCACGGCGGCATCATAGTCAAAGGCGTAGGCCATGGCCCGCCGGAAGTGGATGTCGTCCGTGGGTGGTTTTTGGGTGTGCATCATGTAGTAGAATTCGGTGAGGGTCAGGAAGGCAGCCACGTCAACCCCTTCTACCTCCTGGAGTGCCTCCAGCGCCTCAATAGGCTGCCACTGGTCCGTGATCTCCAGTTCCCCTCGTGACATCAGCGTCCGCACGGTGGCTGGCTCAGTGGTGCCGATGAATTTAACCTCATCCGGCGCGTTCTCGTGGAACTCTCCGAACCAGTCGTCGTACTTTTCCATCAGGAGGTACTCTTCCAGGGGAAACTCCTTGACCGTGTAGGGCCCAGAGCCGGCGTCGTGGATCAGCAGGTAGTCCTTGCCATAGTCACCTTTGTCGCCATAAGGCCCCGAAGCGGCGATGTTGGCCATCACTTCCTCTTCATCAAGGATGTACAGGCGAACCAGGCTGATGAGAAAGATGCCGCTCGGTTTGGCGAGCTTGAACTCCACGGTGTAGTCGTCGAGGGCGGTGGCACTTTCGACGGTACCCAGGAACACGTAGGCGTAGCCCTCGCCGATCTCCAGCATCCGGTTCATGCTAAAGGCGACGTCGCTGGCCGTCAGTTCGCTCCCGTTGTGGAACTTGATCCCCTGCTTGAGATGGAAGGTCCAGGTGAGGCCGTCAGCGGAGGTCTCCCAACTCTCCGCCACGTGGGGGACTACCCCGCCCTCGGTGGTGGGGAACACGAGGGTGTCATACAGGTTGCACAGAGAGGATGAGCTGGAGAAGTCAGATCCCACCGCAGGATCGATGTAGGTGGGCCAGGAAAAGGTGACGCGGAGGGTCCGCGCCTCCGCCGGCGCCTCTGCTGGCTCCTCTGCCGGCTCCTCGGCCGGCGCCTCGGCTGGCGCAGGCGTCGCTGGTGGCGCACAAGACGCCCCCAGGCCGACGACCAGAGCTAACACTGTCATAACGCTCAGAATACGCAAGGTTTTCATTTTGTCTCCCCCTCCTTGGGAAACGGGTACAAAAGCAAAACGGTTGCACAAACCTGGGTGGGTATGAGTTTAGTTATTTCCCGCGTCATCACCTCCTTTCTAATCCGGCAGCTCAAGTTCAGCCTCCGAAACGGGAGGCGAGACCGCCCATATGACGATGCACTCTTCGTCTCCCTCGTTTCGCCAGGAATGGGGCTGAAGCGTCTGGTAATGAATGCTATCCCCGGTCTTCAATACAAAGGTCTCTTCGCCCACAGTGACCGTCAGTTGACCTCCAAGGACAAAGCCGAATTCTTCTCCTGGATAAGTGGGATGCTGATCTCTTGACGCACCCGGCTGACATACCACGCGATACGGTTGAATCTCCTTGTCCGATGGATCCGCTGACAAAAGCTCCACGACAGCATCGGCGGTGCCCCGCAGCCTTTCGCCCTGGTTCAATCTGACGACACAAGGGGAGGAGACGTCGTCCTCGAAGAAATATCCCACTTCCACGTCCAGCGTCCTGGCGATGGTCGCCAGTCTGGACAGGGACGGCATGGCCACGCCTCGTTCGATCTGCGACAGATAACTGGCCGACAAACCGACCTGTTGGCCCAACTGGGCCAGGGTAAGTCCACGCTCCTTACGCGAGGCTCTGAGACGCTTACCCAGATCCTGCACGGCTTTTCCTCGTCATATTCAATTCAGAGGCTCGCACTCTCAAGAGATTTCTGTCTCTTCGGTGACTAGAAGACTGGTGGGGTAAGCGCGCAAAGGTATACCGTCGGCTTGTCGCCTGGGTTCTCCATGCGATGCTTCACAGTGGATTTGAAATGGATGCTATCGCCTGGATTCAGATCATAGACCGCATTGCCGACCCACATGCGCAGGGTCCCCTCCAACACGTAGGCGAACTCTTCACCGGGATGGGAGCGAAATTCGTCGGCTGGCAAGGCCCCATCCACAGGGTTAACTTGTACCAACAGAGATTCGAGTTTTCGATCAGGGAAACTGGTTGAAAGAAGTGAGTAGATGAGGAAAGAACCTTCAAAACGAAATGTCTCTCGTTCGTCAGCCCGGACGACCTTGACGCCACGACTCATCCGAGGGAAAAAGTGAGTCACTTCGACACCAAGGGCGTGGGCGATGGCATAGAGCAGAGTAATGGAGGGTACAGCTTGATTTCTCTCTACCTGGGAGAGAAAGCCAGGAGTACAACCAGCCCGGTTGGCTGCTTCTTCCAGAGTGAGCCGGTTGTCCACCCGCAACTGACGAATTTTCTCGCCCATGATGCGGATTGTAGTCTCCATATAAAAATTATACCACAGCTTTAATCCAGTGTCAATGATTTGCCATTTTAAGAACATTTGTTCCAAAGTGTAGATAGCAAAAACCGATCTCCGCCCACTCCCGCATCCCCCGCCCCTCGATCACCCGCTCGATCTCCCCTCTCCCCTCTCCCCTCTCCCCTCTCCATTCTCCCCTCTCCATCCTCCATTCTCCATTCTCTATTCTCCCCTCTCCATTCTCCATTCTCCACCATCCCTCCACCCCATCTCCATAATTCCTCCACAACATCCCTGTACACTGATCCCCGTCGAGAAGGAGATCTTTACGGGAGGAAACGGATGAACAAGACATGGTGGATCGCCGCTGTGGCAGGCGTCCTGATCGCTGCGCTGTCCCTCGCCGGCTGCCAGTCCGTCGCGCCACGGGGGGCCGGGACCGGGGAATCGGCCGACACGGCCGTCGTCCGGCGCGGCACGCTGCTAGTCACCGTGGATGCGGCCGGCAGCCTGGCTCCTGGCTCTGAGGTCTCGCTGTCGTTCTCGTCGAGCGGGCGGGTGGCCGACGTGCTCGTCGACGAGGGGCAGGTCGTGGAGGCTGGCCAGCCCCTGGCCCGGCTGGAGACGGATGACCTGGAGCTGCAGGTAGCCCAGGCGCAGGCGGCGTTGGCCGCGGCCGCGGCCCAGTTGGCGCAGTTGCTGGCCCCCCCGCGCCCGGAGGAGGTCGCCGTTCAGGAGGCCAACCTGGCGGCCGCGCAGGCCCAGGTCAGCGCGGCTGCCGCCGACCGGGACCAGGTCAGCGCCGGGGCCGACGAGGGGCAGATCGCGGATGCCGAGGCCCAGGTGGCCTCGGCCACGGCGCAGCAAAAGAGCGCGTTTGACATGCACGAGCGGACGATGAACTGCCGGACCTTTAAGCTGCCCGCCGGCACCACCCTGCCTAACGGCACCGTCCTGACCGAGGACGTGGAGGAAACGATCTGCCCTGGGCTGGGCGCGCCCGAGGAGCAGACCCGCTATGCCCTGGCGGTCGCCGACGCCTCGCTGGCGGCGGCCCGGGCCCAGCTCGACGAGTTGCAGGCCGGCGCGGATGCCGACCAGGTGCGTGCCGCGCAGGCCAACGTCGCGACCGCGGCGGCGCAGCGGGACGCGGCCCAGGCCCAGCTCGACCTGCTGTTGGCGGGGACCACGGCGGAGGAGATACAGACCGCGCAGGCATCGGTGGACGATGCCCGCGTGGCCCTGGAGCAAGCCCGGTTGCGCCTGGAGAAGGCGACGTTGACCGCCCCGGTAGCCGGCACCGTCACTTCCCTGGACGTGCAGCCCGGCGAGATCGCCACCGCCAACCAGCCGGTCGTCGTGCTGAGCGACCTGGCGGCCCTGGAGGTGGAGGTCAACCTGGACGAGACCGACGTGGCGCGGGTGGCGGTCGGCCAGCAGGCCCGGGTGAGCCTAGACGCATTCCCCGGCGTCGAGATGGCCGGGGAGGTGACCTACGTGGCATCCGTTGCCCAATCCCAGTCGGGCGTGGTGCTCTTCCCGGTCACTGTTCTCCTGTCCCCGGCGGAGCTGCCTGTGCGCGCGGGTATGACGGCCGACGTGGAGATTGCCACGGCCAGCCGGGAGGACGCGCTGATCGTCCCGCTGCGCGCCGTCCATACCGAGGGTGGCCGCGCCACCGTAGAGCGGGTGGCCGGCGACCAGGTCGAGCGGGTGGAGGTGGCGTTGGGGCTGATGGCCGGCACCGAGATCGAGATCGCCGACGGCCTGTCCGAGGGGGACGTGGTCCTCGTGGTCGCCAGCGCTGCTCAAGACTCAGTTGGGCAGATGCCCGGCCCAATGGGCATGTTTGGCGGGGAAACGACCGCCCAGGCCCAGGCATCGACGGAGACGGCCGTCGTCCGGCAGGATACGTTAAAGGTCACAGTCGAGGGCACTGGCAGCCTGGCCCCGCGCGCAGAGGTCCAGTTGGCGTTCCTGTCGGGCGGGCAGGTGGCCGGGATACGGGTCGAAGAGGGCCAGGTCGTGGAGGCGGGGCAGGTGCTGGTGCAGTTGGAGACGGACGAGCTGGAGCTGGAGGTGGCACGGGCGGAGGCGGCGCTGGCGACGGCCGAGGGCCAACTGGCGCAGTTGCTGGCCTCCCCGCGGCCGCAGGAGGTGGCGGCCCAGGATGCCAACCTGGCGGCGGCGCAGGGTCAGGTGAGCGCGGCCGTCGCCGGCCGGGACCAGGTGACCGCCGGCCCTGACGCGTCGCAGATTGCCGCGGCCGAGGCGCAGGTGGCGACGGCCGAGATGGAGTACCGGGCTGCCCTGCGCACCTATGACTCGATCGACAAGAAGGACAAGGACCGGAAGGAGCAGGCGAACTATGACCTGTGGGCCGCCCAGGTCGCGCTCGAGGCCGCCCAGGCCCAACTCGACGTGTTGCTGGCCGGCGCCGACGCCGACGAGGTGCGCGCAGCGCAGGCCAACGTGTCGGCGGCGGTGGCGCAACGGGACGCGGCCCAGGCCCAGCTCGAGCTGTTGTTGGCGGGGGCCACGGAGGAGCAGGTACAGGCCGCCGAGGCAGTGGTGGACCAGGCGCGCGTCGCGCTGGAGCAGACCCGGCTGCAACTGGAACGGGCCACGCTGGCCGCCCCTATGAGTGGCACCGTCACCACCCTCGACGTAGAGATCGGTGAGTTGGTCAGCCCGGGGCAACTGGCCGTCGTGCTGAGCGACCTGAGCGGTCTGGAGGTGGACGTCAGCCTGGACGAGACGGACGTGGCCCACGTGGCGGTTGGCCAGGAGGCCCAGGTGGATGTGGATGCATTCCCCGGTGTCGAGATGGCCGGGGAGGTGACCTACGTGGCATCCGTTGCCCAATCCCAGTCGGGCGTGGTGCTCTTCCCGGTCACTGTTTTCCTGTCCCCGGTGGAGCTGCCTGTGCGCGCGGGTATGACGGCTGACGCAGAAATCACCACGGCCAGCCGGGAGGGGGCGCTGATCGTCCCGCTGCGCGCCGTCCATACCGGGGGCGGGCGCGCCACCGTGGACCGGCTGAGCGATGGCGGGGTGGAGCGGGTGGAGGTGACGTTGGGGCTCACGACCGACACCGAGGCCGAGATCGCCAGTGGCCTGGCCGAGGGGGACGTAGTGGTCGTGGTCGCCGGTCCGTCTCAAGACTCCGGCGCGCGGATGCCTGGCCCGATGGGGCGGTTCATGGGAGGCGATTAGCATGGGGGAAAGTCTGATCGAGATCGAGGACATCACCAAGGTGTACCGGATGGGCAAGGTGCAGGTCCACGCGCTGCGGGGCGTATCGCTGCAGATCGAGCAGGGCGAGTGGGTGGCGATCATGGGGCCTTCTGGCTCCGGCAAATCCACGCTGATGCACGTCATCGGCTGCCTGGACACGCCCACCTCCGGCGTGTACCGGTTGGATGGGGTCGAGGTGGGCAGTCTGAATGACAACCAGTTGGCGGCCATTCGCAATCGGCAGGTCGGTTTCGTCTTCCAGACCTTTAACCTGTTGGCCCGCACCAGCGCGCTGAAGCAGGTGATGCTGCCCATGCAATACTACCGGGACGGGGCGCGCGTCCCGGCGGCCGAGCGGGCGCGGCGGGCGCGGGAGGCGCTGGAGATGGTCGGGCTGGGCGACCGCATGGACCACCAGCCGACCGAACTCTCGGGCGGGGAGCAGCAGCGGGTGGCCATCGCCCGCGCGCTGGTCAACGATCCAGCCATCATCATGGCCGACGAGCCGACCGGCAACCTGGACTCCAAGGCCGGTGACGAGGTGATGGAAATCCTGCACCGGCTACACGAGGAAAAGGGCATCACCGTCGTGATGGTCACGCACGACGAGGAAATCGCCGCCCAGGCGCAGCGGATCGTGCGCCTGCGGGATGGCATGCTTGTGTGAGGAAAGACCCTTAGGGTTTTCCGAAACCCTAAGGGTCTGTGTGGAGAGTGGAAAAGACCCTTAGGGTTTTCCGAAACCCCAAGGGTCTATGTGGAGGAGCGAATCCAATGCTAACAGACCTATCAGAAAACCTACGCGTGGCCCTGGGCGGGCTGGTCGTGAACAAGATGCGCTCGGGCCTGACGATGCTGGGGGTGGTCATCGGCGTGGCGGCCGTCATCGCCCTGATGTCCATCGGGCAGGGGGCGCAGGCTTCCATCACGGAACAGATCAGCGACGTCGGCTCCAACCTGATCTTTGTGTTTCCCGGCGCGACCAGCGTGCACGGCGTGAGCGGTGCGTCCGGCAGTGCGGCCACGCTCACCTACGCCGACGCCGACGCCATCGCCGACCCCGGTCACGTGCCCGACGCCGTGACCGTCGCCCCGGTGTTCAGCCAGAACACCCAGGTCGTCTTTGGCGACGAAAACGTCAACGTCTCCGTGTCGGGAGTCACGCCAGAGTACCCGGAGGCCCTCAGCGGAGTCGAGGTGGCAAACGGGCGCTTCGTCGAGGGGAAGGACGTGTTCGGGTGGTCGAACGTGGCCGTGCTGGGCTATCAGACGGCGATCGACCTCTTTGGGGGCTTTGACCCGGTCGGGCAAAAGGTCAAGGTCACCGTCCCAGGGGGAACCGGCGGTCGCGTCTCGCTGACTGTGGTGGGCGTTCTGGACGAGCAGGGCGCCTCCGGGATGGCGGACCCGAACCAGGTCGTATTGGTGCCCATCACGACGGCCCAGACCAGGATTTTCAACGGCCGCAACTCTCTGGGGGAACCCCTCGTGAGCCAGGTTAACGTGGTCGCGGCCTCGGCGGATCGGGCCGACGCGGCTGTTGGCGAGATCACGGCGCTGCTGCGGGACCGCCATGGCATCGACCCGGACGCGGAAGAGGATGATTTCACGGTGATGAACCAGGCGGACCTGTTGGACATGGCCACCCAGGTCACGGACATCATGACCATCTTCCTGGGGGCCATCGCCGGCATCTCGTTGCTCGTCGGGGGCATCGGCATCATGAACATCATGCTCGTGTCGGTGACGGAGCGGACGCGCGAGATCGGCCTGCGCAAGGCCGTGGGCGCGCGAAAGGCGGACATCCTGGTCCAGTTCCTGCTGGAGGCGGTCGTGCTGAGCCTGGTGGGTGGAGTGCTCGGCATCCTGCTGGGCGTCGGCCTGGCCAGCCTGGTCAATATGTCAGGAGTCATGGAGTCGCTGGTCACGTTCGATTCGATCGCGTTGGCCGTGGGCTTTTCGGCCGCCATCGGGCTGTTCTTTGGCATCTACCCGGCCAACCAGGCGGCAAAGCTGAACCCCATCGAGGCGCTGCGCTACGAATGAGTGAAACGTGAAACGTGAAACGTGAAACGTGAGGTATACAGGAAATCACAGGAGGTATGAGATGTCAAAAAAGTGGAAGATCGTTATCGGAGTAGTCGTCGCCGCTGTAGTCATCGTGGGGATCGCCCTGCCCATCTGGGGTATGGTGACCTTCAGGAGCAGAGGCTACGAGCGTGGCTGGATGCCTGGAGCGCACAGGTGGGAGCCTGAGGAGGTGACTCAGTTGGAGGTGGACCTGGTGGACGATGATGGGGACGGGGTGCCCGACCGGGGAGTGATCGACATCCCCGCAGCGGCAGCCTTTGGCCCAGGCCGTGGCATGCCCTTCGGCTCCTTCGGCTGCGCTCAGGGCAGGTTCGCTCGGGGCAGTAGGCACTTTGTCCCAGCTCGTGGCCTGCCTTTTGGATCTGCCTTCGGCCCCTTCCTCATCGTGGGCGGCCTGATTCGTCTGGCCTTCCTGGCCCTGTTGATCGGCGTAGCGATTCTTGTCTTTCGTCGCTGCTGCTGGGCTCGCCCGCCTGCGCCTGATACTCCCCAGCAAGAGGAGTAGTTGGGACGGGTTGCTGGCTGATATGAGTGCGAGATTGGCAGGTTTCGCTCGCCGAGGCACTTTGCCCCGGCGAGCCCGGTCAGCACGAATGGTAAACTGGGGGGTTGGTAAATCGGTAATTTGTGGTAAACTGGGGAGCGGTGGGGCCAATTGACCAATCTACCAGTCTACCTCGTACCAATCTACCAACCCAGAGGTTGCACACCATGGCTTTCCAAACCATCCTCGTCGTGGACGACGAACCTCAGATTATCGAGGTCGTGCAAGACTACCTGAAGCAGGCCGGGTACCGGGTCCTCGCCGCCCGCGACGGCCAGACGGCGCTGACGCTCGCCCGTCACGAGCGCCCCGACCTGGTCGTCCTCGACCTGATGTTGCCGGGAGGTATAGATGGCCTGGAGGTGTGCCGTCGCCTGCGGCGGGATCCGGTGTTGGCCGACGTGCCCATCATCATGCTGACCGCCCGCATCGCGGAGGCAGACAGGCTCATCGGGCTTGAACTGGGGGCCGACGACTATGTGACCAAGCCTTTCAGCCCCCGCGAGGTAGTGGCCCGCGTCCGGGCGGTGCTGCGCCGTGCCAGGGGACAGGCGGAATCGTCGGGCATCGTCCGCATCGGAGAGCTGGCGGTTGACCTGGCGAACCGCAGTGTGACCGTCGCCGGCGAGCCGGTCTCGCTCACGCCCACCGAGTTTGACCTGCTGGCTATCCTGGCCCGCAACCCCGGGCGTCCCTTCACGCGGGCGCAACTCCTGGACCTGGTCTACGACGTGGCCTACGCGGGCTACGACCGGGCCATCGACTCGCACGTCAAGAACCTGCGCCGCAAGATCGAGCCTGACCCCCGCGAGCCCCGCTACGTCCTCACCGTCTACGGCGTCGGCTACAAGTTGGGGGAGGAACCTCAGACCTGACAGGTTTTGGAGGGTATACCTGTCAGGTCTTGGAAGGTGAAACGACCATGAAACGTGTCTCAAGGCTTAGCACTCTCGTCGCCAGGCCCTGGCAAAAGCTTGACCTGGGCTTTTTCTGGCAACTGATCATCGCGTTCACCTTGATCACTGCCATCGTCGGAGGCGGGATGTTCCTGGCGGGCCGCGTTGCTCTTGGCAGACTGGACTCGTTCGTGCGCGCCAGGTTCTCGCTTGCGAGCTTCTGGGCCGACCGTCTGGGCAGTTACTACGACGGGCAAGGTGGCTGGGGGGGAGTCGATGCCCTGATCGCCGGCTACCCAAGTGGGCCCGGCTGGGGGCCCTGGAATGAGGACTGGCAGGTGGACTATGTGCTCGCTGCCGCGGATGGCACGGTGGTTTCTGCCAGCGACAGGGAGCGGCTGGGCCAGACGTTGGGCCGCTGGGAAAGGGAGCTGGCCACCCCGATTGTGGCGGACGGCCGACAGGTTGGCTTCCTGGTCCTATCCCCGTTTGTTCACGCCGGACCGGGGCCTCTGTCCGTGGCTGGGCACGCGTTGCGAACCTTCCTGATGGCCGGGGTGGTCATTGGGGGGGGCAGCTTGATCGTCGGCTTGATCCTCTCGCGCGGCATGAGCCGGCCGCTGATGGATTTGACAAAGGCCACTCGTGCGGTGGCCGCTGGCGATCTCAGCGCGCGCGTCCCGGTTCGCCACCAGGGCGAGGTGAGGGAGTTGACCGTTGCCTTCAACACGATGGCCGAGGAGCTGGCCCGCGCCGACGAGCTGCGTCGCAACCTGACCGCCGACGTGGCCCACGAGCTGCGCACACCCCTCAGCGTCATTCAGGGCAAGCTGGAGGGCGTCCTGGATGGCGTCTATCCGGCCACGCCGGAACACATCGAGCCCATCCTGGAGGAGACCAGGCTGCTGTCCCACCTGGTGGAGGATCTGCGCCTGCTGGCGTTGGCCGAGGCGGGTCAATTGGCGCTGGACAGGCGCGCGATGGACGTCGGCGACCTGCTGCGGGATGCCCAGGTCAACTTTGGCCCTCATGCGGCCGATCGGGGCGTGACGCTGGCGCTCGACCTTCCCCCCGAACTCCCCAGGGTGATGGCCGACTGGCGCCGCATCGCCCAGGTGCTGGGCAACCTGCTGACCAATGCGCTCCGTCACACGCCGCAAGGCGGTTGCGTGACGCTGTCCGCGGCCGTGATTCTCCCCCTCGGCGGGGAGGCTGGGAGGGGTGTGGTCGAGGTGACCGTGGCCGACACCGGGACAGGCGTCCCCCCTGAGGACCTCCCGTACATCTTTGAGCGATTCTGGCGCGGAGACAGATCCCGCTCGCGGGCGGGTGGCGGGATCGGGCTGGGCCTGGCGATCGCCAGGCAGCTCGTCGAGATGCACGGAGGGACGATTCGCGTCGAGAGCGCGCCGGGCGAGGGCTCCCAGTTTCGGTTTACACTGCCTGCGGCGTAGCTTGCCGCGGGGCAGCGGCAGTGAATGGATGCGCCAACTTGTTGGCGTCTTGGGCGAGTGGCAAGCCCCACATGGGCTCGCAAAAGTCTCGTTGGCGTCCAAGGAGTTAGATACGGATGAAGTCACTGCGACGAATGATTGGTTTCTTCACACCTTATAAGACGCACGCCATCCTGGCGCTGATATTGCTGGTCGGCGTGGTCGTTGCCGATCTGGCAATCCCGCGCCTGACTCAACGGGTCATCGACGAGGGCGTGGCCAGGCAGGATATGGGGGTGATTGTGACTACCTCCTTGCTGATGCTGGGAGCAGCCCTCCTCAGCGCTCTGTTTGCCATCGGCAACACGCTGTTTTCGGTTCGGGTGGCCATGGGCGTGAGCGCGGACCTGCGCAGCGCACTCGTGAGGAAGGTCCAGTCGTTCTCGTTTGGCAACCTGGATCGGATCCAGACGGGCCAACTGCTCGTGCGCGCGACCAGCGACGTCAACATGGTGCAACTGATCGCGCAGATGTCCCTGCGCCTGCTGACCCGCGCGCCGCTGTGGATGATCGGCAGCATGGTGATGCTTTTCACGACCAGCACACAGTTGTCGCTGCTGATGCTGGCGCTGCTCCCGGTGATCGGCTGCATCATCGGGTTCTTCCTCACCCGGGCGCGCCCCCACTTCCTGTCGGTTCAGAAGAAGCTGGATTGGCTGAATCAGGTCTTGCAGGAAAACCTGGCCGGTGTGCGCGTGGTCAAGGCGTTTGTGCGCGTGGATCACGAAAACGCGCGCTTTGATCGCGCCAACAGCGACTTGATGGCCGAGAATATCGGGGTGATGCAGCTCATCGCTGTGCTGATCCCCACCATGCTGCTCCTCGTCAACCTGGCGGTCGTGGGCGTCGTCTGGTTTGGTGGAAACCTGGCTGTGACCGGGGATTTTAAGGTGGGCCAGATTATGGCCTCGATTAACGTAACGGTTGCGCAACCAGGAGCGAGATGTTTCCTGGGGCGCGAAAACTGAACTTTGACAACTGAAACAAGACAAACTCTCACTGTGCTGGTATGATACTAATCACAAACCAACTAGCACAGGAGA
>Ga0307378_10000229_pt1 | contig 104827 bp, 112 predicted proteins | sample UN1MG_FD_202238 | JGI IMG/M metagenome (GOLD analysis project Ga0307378, IMG submission 202238) | Soil microbial communities from Risofladan, Vaasa, Finland - UN-1 | ecosystem: Environmental > Terrestrial > Soil > Coastal area > Acid sulfate soil | place: Finland: Risofladan, Vaasa...
CGCTTGCCCTCAATATTAAGTTTTTCCACTAACCCCCCTTTAAGAGACCAGGCGGTGGGCAATTCCGCCTTGCCTCCCTAGTAGTAAGCTAACCGCCTAGCTGCAACACGCTAGCCTAAACGGTGCTTCCACTTATATAAGCGATTTGGGGGGGCAAAAACACACGCTCAAAAGAGGCTTTTTTGAGATTTGAGCCGAAATCGGCGTAGATACTCTTGCTCTTTTCCCTCTAGTGCCATACCCCTGAGCCTCTTATGGGCAATCTCGATTAGCCTATTTGGACAACCCATGAGCCATATCCTGGCGTCTATCCATGCCTTAACGTCTATTGCCTTATCATCGGCAATGGTGTCCAGCAACTCTACCGTGTTACCCTCACCGTCATCGCTCTCGGTGTTAAGGCTTATCTTTGCGTTACGCCTTAAGTCTCGGTAGTAGTCGGCAACGGTATGGCTTGCTATCCGCAGCATGGCAGGCTCGGTCAAGGGATTATCGCCGTTTTGGCTATTCCTTATCCTCTGGTTGGCAAGTGCCAGGATGATATTGTGCTTCAAATCTTCCCTATCCTGATACTGTGCTTTGAATTGAAAACGCTCCGCAACTGCGCTATACTTGTTCCAGTCTAGCATCCGACTTGCTCCTTTCTGGGCAAGGCTAGACTCCCCCAGCTAGCTTAACCCTAGCTGGGGCTTTTTATGCCTTGCCTTTCGTGGGCAAGCGTTCAAGGCTCTGGCTTTATTCAATTGTTAAGGTGCTTTTGTTTACCAGCTTCAGGATTGCACAAAATGTCCTTTCGTTCACGAACAAAATGAACCTATATTTACGTGATAGGTGTGAAAACCGCACGTTTGGATATTGAACAACTTGCGTGCGGAAATGTTTAATACGTAAATTTCAACGGCAAAGGGGGCTTAGGGCTTATCCGTGAGATTATATGGGTCAGGAGCTAACTACTGCCATACAGGGCAGCATGGGGGTTAATCCAAGCGGAATCAGTGGCTTCCTTCCCCTTCTTTGTCAGTCGGTAGTACCTGCGGGGCGGCCCTGGCGGGTAGTGATCCTGGAAGGCTGAGGGCTCTTCCCTGCCGGTAGGCTCGACCCAGCCGAGGCGCTGAAGGTTGGAGAAGTAAACGACGAAGGAGTGGTAGTTACAACTGCTGGTCTTGTAGGGTATGCGGGCAAGGTATTGCTCAGTCAGCCTCTCTATAGCCTCTGGACTTATCCGACGCTTCTCGCGTCTTGCCCGTCTCTCCTCCTCTTTGGTGGCTTCGTCCAGTGCCTTCGCTCTCATGAGGGCGTTCTTGTAGTGAAAGCAAATGTCCGCCTGTGGAGCGCCAATGTCGGGGTCTATCAAAAGCGAACCGTAAGGCTCATTACCCAGCAGGAATTCTCTAATGAACCACCCGCAGCCAAAGGGACGCAGAAAGCCGCCTCGCTTGGGCCTCAATAACTCAACCACCGTCTTTCCCCATTTTCCAAAGCTTCTCGTACCAATCGCGGTGTTCCTCGCCTGCCACCTTTCGATATCTAGCCGTTGTATTAAAGCTGGCGTGGCCCAGGTGCTCCTGGAGCATCCGCAGACCATCGCCCGAATCATCCTGCTTCACGGCGTGGACGGCGAATGCATCCCGCAGCCGGTGCGGGCTAATGCCCTGCCTTCTGCCTGTGGCTGGGTTCACCAGGTATCCGAGGCCTGCTCGGTCGGCACAGTCGCGGACCACCTGCCACGCGCGGTGGCGGTTGATGCCGAAGAGCATATGCTTGCCGTTGCGGGTCACCGGTCCACCGCGCTCGATGTAGCCCTTAAGTATATGAAGAGTATCCTCATCCAGGGGCAATGTCCGTAGCCGACGGTGCTCTTGCGCTTGGGCAACCGCCTGCTTTACCTTCGAGCCGCAGCCAGGGCAGAAGGTGTGCGCTTTGCCTAGCCGGGCACCACATTGCGGACAGGATACCTTGACCCGCAACTTCAAGTGTTGGATAGTCGCTGTTCCATGATCAAGGTCTATATCATTCACCATGAGCGCCAATGCCTCGCTCACGCGGCAGCCCAGACGAAAGAGAAGCCTGATGAGCAACCGGTCCCTGAGATTGGCGGCCGCTTTCTCCAGGTTCTCTACTTCGTCAGGTTCCAAATAGGCTTTAGCCATGACTCCAACTCCAGCAATTCGCGGCCCGGGTTTCACCCCTTCTTTTCATGACATGCGAGGTGGCCCCACCTATGCTCTTGCATATATTTCCTTATGGCTTCCTTCTCATCTCTGTCCGTTACCGTGAGCATCTCCCCGCATACGTTGCAGGAATAGGTGACCTTATAAAGGCGTTCAGCTTCCGCGTGCCCTTTCTTGTAGCCCTTGGCATAGCCTTTTTCCCTGACCTCTGCTTCCTCCTTTACCTGCACCTCAAGGATACCCAGGCCAATCTTCAGGACATCGGAAAAGCTTTTATCATCCGCCTTCTTGACAACCTGAAGCCTTTTATAGACCTCCCTTGGAACCCGACAGCTCACCGTGGGGTGGCCCTGCTCATACCTGACCCTCGAAGGAGCTTTCCTCTTGGTAGCTTTTGCCATAATTTCATCCTCCCTGGATTACCACGTCGTTTGCCATATGGTTTGCCACCTCGTTTACCCGATGGTTTACCATATATCGTTTGCCATACCCTCGATGGTCTCATTTATACTGATATTAGCTACTACTCTCGCATCACATACTGAGGAGCAATGCCCCTTGTTAGGAATAAGCTCAGCTACATGCCTGTTATAGCTCATCTCTCACTCGCTGCTCACAGCCTGAGGCAGGTGATATAGGCGATTCGGGATCGTCTCTACTCTCCTCGGCAACCGTGCGAGCAATTATCCGAGCCAAAACTCTAAGCCCTTGCTCTCGTTGCGTTTCGCCTTTTGGCTTTGCGATTTTCAGCATCATCTGTTATCCGTTCGTAAAGGTCGTCCAGGGAACAGCCCAGCACCTCTCTCAGGCACAGGGCATAGTGAATTGAAAGGAAAAGACGATTGTTCTCTAAGGCACTAATAGTCGTGCGATCAATACCACTTTTTCTAGCTAACTCCTTCTGAGTAGAGATAAGGGAACGGAGCCGGCATTCCCTCAGCCTATTGCGGTAGTGCTTCTCACCTCGGTGTTGTGTAGTTTGATCTACCATGTTATAATGCACCTTATAATTATTCAGTACATTATAACATATATCGTGAAACGTTACAACACCTTTGTCTCAGAAAGGTAGAATTGGGGATTGCCGCCTCGTTGCAATCATTGGAGGAGGCCAAACTTGGCAGAATTGCCAACAATGTTGACAAATACTATACACTGTGTTATAATCCTCTGCGGAGGTGAATAAAAGGTGCCTTTGTCACAGATGCCACAGAGAATAAGGTTGCTGAGAGAGCAAAGGGGCTGGAGCCAGAATTATCTAGCAAAAAAGACAGGTATCCCTCAGCCTACTATTTGGCATTTGGAGAGGGGGGATATTGAACGACCCAATGTTGAATGTCTGCGCTTACTGGCGGATGCCTTTGAGGTGAGTATCGACTCTTTGGTGAGGGACGAGGTCGTAGTCTTAAATGTGAGCAAGCATGTTACACCACAAATAGAAGTAAAGTGAGTGTTCAAAATAGGAGGTCGAGATGCAAGAGGATAAAGCTAAAGTTGATCTTGAGAAGATCGCCGCCGAGGGAGCACGTAAGGCATTAGAGGAAGCTCTGGGAAAGAAATCCACACCACCGAAGTGCACCTTTAGCTGGGACGAGGAAGGACAGCTAATAGCTGATTGTGAAACCAAAAGAGACCGGGACTTGGCTTCGCGCTTTCTCGATGAGAAAGGAATAGTTGTCAAGGTGAAAGTCACTAAGGAGAAGTCCTGAGGGAGCGCGCTACGCCTAGGGTTGCCTAGCGAGGTTATTTATGAGATCGTTACGCTAAACGGTGGCAAAGGATAGCCACGGGCAAGGTAGAGCTAGGAGATGAAGAATGAAAGTTGCATCGTACGCCCGCGTATCTTCGGAAAGACAGGCTGAGAAAGATCTTTCGATCCCGGGCCAGATAAAGTCCCTCAGAGAATATGCAACTAGGAATGGACACACCGTGGTAAGGGAGTTTACGGATGAGGCTGAGACAGGGCGAACCTCAGACAGGCCAGCCTTCAGAGAAATGATCGCCCTCTCACGACTTAAGCATCCTCCCTTTGAGGCCATTTTGGTTTGGAAACTCTCTCGCTTTGCCAGAAACAGGGAGGACTCCATAATCTACAAATCCTTGCTGAGGAAGCAGGGGATTCAGGTGATCTCCATTAACGAGCCTATAGAGGACAGCCCATCGGGGCGACTTTTAGAGGGTGTCATAGAGGTTATAGATGAATTTTACTCTGCTAACCTTGCTGAGGATGTAACTCGTGGGATGAGAGACAACGCTGCCAAAGGCTATCTAAATGGTGGAAAAACACCTTATGGCTATAGAAGGGTTAAGGTAAAAGATGGTCAAACCACTCGGAGTAAGCTTGAGCCTGATGAGGCTACAGCACTGATAGTTAGACGGATCTTTAGTGAGTGTCTCACAGGTAAAGGTATAAAAGAAATTGCTAAAGGGCTTAACAAAGACGGGATTAGGAGCCCCAGAGGGAAGCAATGGGCAACCACCAGTGTACATGAGATTCTCAACAATGAAGCTAATGTTGGGACGCTGATCTGGGGGAGGACTCGAAGGGGCAAGGACGGCTTCCCTATCAGGGTGGACAATGCATGGCCTGCTATAGTAGATAGAGAGGCATTCGATAAAGTGAAGCCTATCCTTGCTTCTCGTAGCCCTAAAGTTACTAAGCCAAGGTCTATCACTAGCAATTACTTGCTGGGTGGCATGATGAGGTGTGCTGAATGCGACGCACCGATGATAGGATGTTCTGCCAAATCAGGGCAGTTCTTTTACTATAGGTGCAGTAACGCTTTAAGGCGAGGGCCAGAGGCTTGCAGAAGTGGGTGGCTTCCCAAGAGCAAGATAGAGGGTTTTGTCATTGATAGGATCAAGGGCTATATCCTCACAGACGAAAACCTATCTGAACTAATCAGGACGACCAATGAGGAGATAGAAGCTCTCTCTGAGGAGGAGAACGAGCATGTGAAGATGCTGGACAGGCAAATGAGCGATGTGGGCTCCAGATTGGAGCACCTCTACGATGCATTGGAAACAGGAAAATTTAGCACTGATGAACTGGCTCCAAGGATACATACCTTAGTCGCTAAAGAGGCTGAGCTTCAAAGTGCCAGAGAGGAAGCGGCAGCAGCACTGCGAGCTAAGAAACTGGAGATTGAGGACGTGGAGGTAATGCGTCACTATGTGGAAGACCTAAGGTGTTTGCTGGGCTCTGCACCAATAATGGAGCAGAAGGCATTCCTCAAGTCGTTTGTCAAAGATATCGATATCTCTAACTCCGAGGTTACAGTAAACTACACTCTGCCTATCCCTCCACTAAATGCCGACAAGGAAACAGTTGGAGTTCTTGCTTTTATACAGAATGGTGAGCCGTGCGGGTTTCGAACCCGCGACACCCTGATTAAAAGTTATTGAGGGGTATTTCCGTAGCTGGAGAAGCCTAAAATCCTGATTTTAACTCCCTAACTCGCTATTTCCAGTACTCCCACATTTCAAACAGTCAGGGACTCATCACTTAGACTCTCGACCACAGCAATTATAACATTTCCGGCATTTTCTGCAATATGTGTGATGTGGGTGTGATGTCTGTGTGATTTGAAATTGATGTGAACTTACTCATCCTTATGCCCTTTCAGTCAAATCCTACGTCCTCATAATAATAGTTTATTTCCATATATCACACGGCAGCCTTGTATTCTAGTAGCTTACTGAAATCTAATCCAACGTAAACGCTCTTTTGGCAATATGAATTCCCCCTTTAAATCAATCAAAGTCTAACATTTAATTAGGCAGGTTTTAAAGGGCTTGTCAATCGCTTTATATTAAATCAGGATAACCATTTCAACATCAGACTACTACCTATAAGAAGGTTCATATGACGATCAAGTAGTAGGCTAGAGACTGCAGAAGTAAGTAGCTATCAGCTAGAATGTCAACCAAGAATGATACAGTTAGTTGTTATTTCATATAAAAAGAGTATTATACTGACAGTTGAAGCAGCACGATCTCATTAGAAGTAGAACTTACGTGATGAATTTATACTATCGTGTAAAAGAATCCACTTCGAAGCTTCATCAAAGTAGGTATAGGTATTAACTCAATATGAATATTATGCTTGTGAACGCAGTGAGTCCCTTGGCGTTAAATCCCTCGCCCCCACTTGGCTTGGTCTCTATAGGATCTTTTTTAAAAAGTAAAGGATTTGAGAACATTAGGATAATTGATGTCCCCATGGACAATGTTATATTCGATCCATTGAAAACCGCTGAAGAGATAGCGGTTGAGCAACATTTATTGAAGGAATTTAGTATATATAAACCTAATATTGTAGGTATATCTACATTCTCAGAGTTTTATCATATTACCCACGCAATTTGCAGAGCTGCAAAGCGTATTGATGATAGAATTCATGTTATTGTTGGAGGCCCTCACGCTACTCTTGCATCAGCAACAATACTAAGTACCAATCCATATGTTGACTATGTTGTTCGTGGTGAAGGTGAGTTAACATTTCTGGAATTAGTAGAAAAACTTAATAGAACGCAGGATATAACAGGCACAGCGGGAGTTTCTCATATTCGGAATGGTGTTATTCATCACGAAAAAAATAGACCCTTAATTAAAGATATTAATTGTCTGCCGTCCCCAATGTGGGAATTGCTTCCTTCTCTGAATAAATACGTCAACAGATATCAAAACACGCCTTTTCTACCTATAGTGGTAGGTAGCAGAGGATGTCCATACCATTGTTCGTTTTGTGCCTCATCAAGAATTTGGTTGCATAATGGTCGAGTGCTATCTCCACAAAGAGTTGCAGATGAAATCGCTAAATTAAAAAAAGTATATAGAGCAAGTGAAATTATATATGTTGACGATATGCTTGGAGTAGATGAGGAAAGAGCCCTTTCATTATGCGCTCTTCTTAGGGATTCAGGAACTAATTGGTGGTGTATGACTCGAGCGGATCACGTGACCAAAAGATTGACTCAAATGATGCGCGAGGGTGGCTGCATGGGGATAGGACTTGGTATCGAATCAGCAAATCAGATAATTCGCAATAGAGTTTATAATAAAGGTATATCGAATTCACAAATTATTAACGCAATCTCCCTTATACAAGAAGCAAAAATTAGCGTCTCTTTAAGTTTTATATTTGGTCCCTACGATTCGATTTCTACCATTAGGGACCATGTACATTTTCTTAAAAGTATAAAGCCGCTGTATACTCACTTTAATATTTTAAATGTGTACCCAGGTACAGATTTACGAGAGCGCATTAAAAAAGATGGCTTAATTACTAGTCGAACAGTTCATGATCCAATACTTAATCTAGAGATGCATAGATGTTTAGGGTTATATCCTGTAAAGCAAGGATTATCCAACATTCAAAAAGGTCTAAGATCATCCTATATAGATCTACTCTGTTATAAATATTCCCAGAGAGAATTAGAAGTCATCGCTTGTATAATATCATTGGTGGAAAATAGAAAATGGGATTACTATCGTAATGCTACACAAGAGAAAGAGAGCCTTTTGATAAATGAACAACAATTGTGTGAGAAAGACTACGAAATATCGTATCAGAGTCTAGATATGGCGATCTCAAATCGTGGTCAATTTCCACATAGTTTATCAATAGAATTTCTTTCTAATTTCATAGAACCCATTTTCAAGTGATATAGATATAGGAGATATTCGCTTAGTAATAAAATATATTGACAATTTAGCATCATTACGAATAAAAGGAAATATAAGTTCGGATATAAAATTATGTCTATAAGGTTTGACATTAAAGTTTTAATTTTATTTAGTGGTTGGAAAACAAATGCCTAAGCCTAAAACTAATATTCTTTATTATGCCGACAACCTCGATATCATTCGTCGATATATTCCGGATAATTCAATAGATCTAGCGTATCTTGAGCCGCCGTTTAATGCCAAGGCTACTTATAATGACCTATTTGAAGGGACCCAAGCTGATTCTAATGATAGCCAGATAAAAAGCTTCTACGATACTTGGCATTGGACAACACAGGTTGACACCATTTTTAAAGAGATATGCTTAACTGCTCCGCCCAAGGTTAGCAATGTGATGCAAGGTTTATTTACATTTCTCAATAATAGTGATATGAAAGCATATCTTACAATGACATATATAAGATTATTGGAACTGAAGAGGGTGTTAAAAGAAACAGGCTCTATATACCTTCTATGTGATACCCAGGCAAGTCATTATTTAAAAATAATTATGGATGCAATATTTGGGGGTGAGAATTTCAAGAACGAACTAATTTGGATTTATCCGAGATGGACGAGTGTCCAAACGAAATTTCGGCGGATGCATGATACCATTTTCTTTTATACTAAGAGTGCTGATAGTGTGTTCAATTGGACCGAAGCTGAGATACCCCAAACAGAACAAACTATGCTGGAATTGCTTTGGGATACTAACATAGATACAGGACATAATGGAAAATATAATAATATAGTCGATAGCCAAAACAAATTAGTGGAAGCGATAAAAAGAAGAGGATTGGATCTCAGTGAGGGCAATTACAGAGTGAAGAGAAGGAAGGCTCTTATTACTCCTTCTGATATATGGATTGGTTATCCCTTTCAAACATTAGAGAAGATCTATGAGCGGATTATTCGGGTAAGCTCAAATGAGAATGACATTATCCTAGATCCATTTTGTGGTACTGGCACATTTCTATCAGTCGCGCATATGCTGAAACGTAAATGGATTGGGATTGATATTACACATCTAGCAATAACCATCACCAAAAGTCGATTAAAGCAAATTTTCCCTGGCATTCAATATAAAATAATCGGTGAACCAATTAACCCAACTGAATTAGAAGCCGTAGCTGAGCAGGATAGGCAGCAACTTCAACAGTTCGCCTTATCTTTTATTAGTGATTTAGCTTATAACAACGAATGCGTAAAGGAAGAACATATTAATAATAATTGCTATAACTTCGTGCGTGAGTTCAGGGGAGTTATAAAAGCAGTCATTCAAGTTAACATTGGGAAAAGTTCCGTGAACTGGTTAAGAAGACTTAATCTCGTCCGACAAAAGGAGCGTGCTGAAATAGGTATTTTGTTGACTTTAGAGCATCCTACTAGACTAATGGAGGAGGATGCCATAAGACAAGGATACTACATCTCTGCCAAGGGCCAACTTTATCCACGACTTCAAATACTAACAATTAATGATTGCTTAAATGGGAAAAGACCTAAACTTCCTCCTTGGGCTAACCTTATCCCTGTTTCTTAGCGAAAAAGGTGTTTGACCAAAGCTGGTATTTTAGCACCTTGACTATATTAGGCCCACTTATATAGTGCAGCGTATATAAAATTATAAGATTCATATTGCATAACTATATCGCGACCAATGCTGGATAAATTTTTGATTAAAAATAATAAAGGTATTGCCTGGAGATTGATAGACAATCAGGCAGTAATAGTAGATTTAAAAGGCAACACCACCCACATTTTCAATGCGGTAGCTACAAGAATATGGGAATTGGCAAATGGGAAAAATAGGGTGAGCGATATTGTAGAAAAAATTTATCAAGAATACGAAGTTAATCAAGGCAAAGTTGAGAAAGACTGCTTAAAATGTATACATCAGATGAGGAAGAATGCTCTTGTGATCTTATCTTCAAATCCTGTGGATGAAGGATAATATGGAAAGAAGTATATTTGGAACATTGAAAGAAACTGCTATCCGAAAAAAAATTCCGATAAACGCTCATCTTGACCTATCTTATTACTGTAATCTCAATTGCGTTCATTGTTATATTATTCGAGACAATCGATTAGAGCTTCGAACTGCTGAGATAAAAGAGATTTTGATACAACTTGCTGCGGCGGGAACTCTTTACTTAACATTAAGTGGAGGGGAAATCCTTACTAGATCAGATTTTTTTGAGATCGCCTCCTACGCTAGAAAGCTTCACTTTGCTTTAACTCTTTTTACGAATGGTACATTAATAGATGAGGATATCGCGGATAAAATTTCCGCGCTAAATCCATTATGCGTACACATGAGTTTATATAGTACAAATTCCCGCAATCACGATGCGATAACAGGTGTACATGGTTCACTTAAAAAATCTCTGTCTGCTATGAGAATGCTGAGAGAAAAGAATATCAGAGTAAAAATCTCGACTGTGATAATGAGGCAAAACCTAAATGATTATCACGATATTTATAAACTCACCCAGAAATTTGGGGTAGAATTTCAAGTAAATTGCCGGATCACACCAAAAATCGACAAGGATCCATCTCCACTTAATTACCAAATAGACGACAATGACTTATATAAAGTAATTTCCGATCCCATTTTTTCAAAACAAAATGAGGTTGAATTAAAAGAGGCGGAATTTTACCTTTCGAACTGTGTTCCATGTGGGGCAGGGCATATGTCTTGCTATATTTCACCATACGGTGAAATATATCCTTGCATTGTGCTTCCGATACTCTGTGGCAATATAAGGGAAAAATCTTTTATCGATATTTGGGAGAACTCATATGAAATACAAAGGATTCGCTCTCTCGCTCCGTCCTTATTGACAACCCACCACAAACATGATAATAATATAGTCCCGTTCCGTAGATGTATTGGAATTGACTATCTTAAGGGATGGGATATAACACGGCCATGAAAAAAGTATTATCTCAAGACGGAATTAAGTATAGACATTTTTTAAGCGACATAAAGGTAATTTGCAGCATTGAATGCCTTATGAGAGGAGGTGTTTAATAGTGAAAAAGCAAAAATTTCTTAAGAAAAAGGCGTATCAAAAGCCTGTAATTAAGTCAGAGATTGATAAAAAACAACCGCCAAAAAACAGCCTAACTTTCGTGCCAACAGGAATGATCTGTTAGTATGGATTAACTAACAGAAGGTAGATTATATAAAGTCTCTATTCTAGTTTTTAGCGGCAGCTATGTCTGCCTATGTAAAAATTACGGCACTTTATACACTCCTTATAAATTTATATAAATTCATAAAATTATTTACCATAAAATATTCTTAAGCTTACAATAAATAAATATTAACTAAGTTAGTGAACGCTTAACTAATGTCACTCGAATTGAGACCGGGTTCGGTACTAATGACCAGCCCACAATTTTGCTGTTGCTTTTATAGCTGGCACGGTAATAAGTCCTAACCGCGACATAATCCGCTCCGTCCTCTTGAGCTCTTATTGCCTGTGTTAAATTATAACTGGAACTCCCTAGTAGCTTGTCAGTTGGCAGCAACTGTCGGGCAATTGATAGTGGCAGGTCTAATTTTCCAAGATGCAACCCATCGGCATTGCTAGCCAAAGCGATGTCAAGATAATCATTAACTATAAAGAGAGCGCCTTTTTTAGTACAAAGCTCCTGAAGAAGTAGGGCTATAGATAGTAATGCCCCATGACCTCGCATCTTATCTCTCAGTTGTATTATTCGTGCCCCACCCTCAATGGCCTGATTAGCTATATCCATTTCAAATCCATCTTTAATAAATGCCGTATCAAGGATGACATATAATCCGGTCAGTTTCTGGAGCTTCATTTTACGCTCGCCCTCCATCTTTCCTCTTTGGGCCAGTATCTTCTCGGTGGGGCCACCAAGCTGGTATCGTTGTATATTATCTAGTTTTTCTTCGAAGGAGAATTCAACAGCAGGAGCTAGTGTGGGGGAGTGAGTAGTGGTCAATTGATGACCATATTTACTGCAGAAACTACTATCTGGTGAGTTGATATTGCCATATTCAGAGCATGTGAACTCTAACTTGTGCCCACATTTACTGCAAAAGTTGGAATCCTCTGCAATGTCACACTGGCAATTTGGGCATATCATATTTATTCATTTCTGAAGATTATTTGCTGATTTACTAGTGGAAACATCCTAGATTACCACTGGGCCATTGTCAATAGGTCTCCGTGCAGTTATTTCGAACACCTATATCGATAAGATAGTGACACCATGATCAGAAGTTAGGCACTCAGGTTATTATAGCTGCAGCGACAACCTGATTCGGATTTCAACAACCTGATTTGGTTAATTCATGGGGATAATGATATAGCGGTGTGATATGAATGTGATGGTGATGTGAAATGTATGTGATATTAGATCTTTGAGATCGATGATACTAAAGACTACGTTTGACCACCGATAAGAATTCTTCTGTCACCAGTTCAATTGCTTTTTTCCTATATACACGACTCACATGTTCTCTCGATAATCCGAGTTGTTTACTAATTTCCTGACAGGAGAGCCCCTTTACGAGCAGATCAAGATAATTACAGGCTCTGGCCAGATTTGGCTCATTACTTAATTCCGTGGATATCTTCGTAATGCACTCGATGAGAATTTCATGTAGCGCGAGACCGCGTGGCAGGATGTGCCCTTCATATTTATTTTTAGTTAACTTATCTATATAAGCCAGCCTAGCTAAGGGACTACGATTGAGTATACTCCGGTCACCGAGATTCTTCAGTGCATGATCTACTCGTTGCTGCCACATATCGAGAGCGGCCATATCTTTGTCTCGTACATCCTGACCTTCAGTTTTGCCTCTATTTAGTATTGTAGTCATCTCTAAACTCCCATCGCTATTTGTGTAATATAGACACCAAGCCTTAATTCTTTTATTTCTGTTTCTATTTCGGGCCTTATTTACTTCTTTTTTTATTTCTACTTCCCCTCTTTACACCTTCGTTTCTCTCTCACTATCTCTTCAGCCGAGCCCGCTTTATAATCCTTCCCTTTATAACCTTCCCCAATAGGGCGAGGCTATAATATTAGGGCGCTTGCATGCCCTATATCTCTTGCTTAAGCCATGAATTCCTTCAATTCTTTAAACCTAACCCTATTAATATAGGTATCTCCAAATGTATCCATTAATCTCTTCTTCAATCTTTCAATCGTCTCTTGATCTTCACAACAAATTATTACCTCGTCGAATCCCACCGCTATATCCCTATGTATGTTTGTCTGTTCCTTTTGTTCCCCTTGTATTAGTATCTCCACCGACACCCTCTTTCCATCAATCTCCACTCCTACATCCACCGCCTTTCCATCTATCAACTGCTCTATCATGGGTTTGCACCCAGGATAGTGCTCCTGATACCACTGCTGCACCTTGTGTTGCCAGAACTGATGTATGAATCCACCCTTCCCCTTAGGCTTCTGGACATTCATCTTATAGCTTTCGAGTATCTGCCATCCCCTAGTCGTAATTTCAATCAAGACTATTGGTTTCCCGCGTTTTCCTGTCTGAATCTGGTGCATTTTCACCAGTTCTCTTTTACATAGGTCGTTCCTAATCTTATTGCCTTTGTAGGCTGTCAGACCCAAGCGTTTATCCCTCTCCGTTGCTGGAATGAACGGATCTCGAGCTATAGCTTCCATATAGTCCAGTTCCTCCTTTGCCACTGGCGCCAGTCCCTTCCCTTTGTGATGGTTCCGCTGTTCCTGAACCTCTGCTCCAGCCACTAGCCCTGCTAATGCACCTCCCGTACTACTGGCTGATGTTTCATCCCTTGTGCGCGGAACCCATTTCAGATGCCCAATAACAGGCGCCATCCGTTCTTTAATCTCATCCTCAGAGACCACTCTACTGAAGTCCAATTCAGGAACCTCAATAATAAATGGTTCCGGAATAAGTGGATGCTTCAGCACCGCCCTCCGTTCACCGAGCTTAGGTAGGTATTCCATCTGTTCCCTATTCAACGATAGGGCCTGGCCTACAGCTCTTATGCAGGAGCCCTCTGATGTCCGAAAGACCAGAAACGTGCTTATATTAGCCAGGGCTGCTACCGGTAGGTCACTGAAGACCTGAGTTGATAGGATAAGATTAACTCCTCGCTTCCTGAAAGTGCGTGTGGAATCAAGGAGGATTGGGTCTCCTAGATCATATCGCGCCGCCTTACCGGGTGAGAAGAATCGATGTGCTTCGTCGATACCAATCACCAACTTTAATCCTAAGTTTGGGTTCTGTTGCGTCCAATCCTGGATGCAGGCGATAATTTCGTTTACCACAAAGTCTTTGAGTTCGTCACTTAATGCGTCCAATCGCATCACAATACACCGAGGCCCAAGCCAATCGCGAATATCAAATCCCTCAATGCAATCATATATATCGACGAACTCGACTACGTTGCCGAGGCGATTCTTAAGGCTTTCTAGGTATTGTCCGCGCCGTGAATCCAAGCGGTATCTGGCCCGCCCCAGTTGGCCAAACAGACTGTGGAGAGTTTGTTCCTGTCCTATAGAATCCATAATGTTTATGAGTTCCTCGCCGAGGAGGTTGATAGATCCATCCCGCAGAAAGGTCTCACGAAATACGCGCTTCAATCTGCCGAAGGTTCTGCGACGGTCTTCTCTAGCAAGTGGTTGCAGGGGATTGCGTTTGAAGGTTTTATCATCGAATACCCAACAGCGGCCCTCTGGAAGGTAGGCTAGTAGATTGCTGTATTCATCCTCTGTATCGAGCAATAATGACCCCACTCTTTCTTGTGTATACTGCCTGATTAGGCACCGTAAATTCGTAGACTTGCCAGTGCCAGCTGCTCCGGACATCATTATGTGAGGATACCTATCCATTATCCCGATCGGCAGGTAGACCTGCGGACCAAGGCTGCCATCCATCCTGACCACAGTCCCGAGTAGGATTTCGCCCTCAGCAACAGTTTCATCGTCGGGGCTAGGAAATGGATGGCTATCCTCAGCCAAGGCAGACCTTAGGTCAAGCATGCGCTCTACCCTCTGCAGTAGGTTGGCATTCTTTAGTATGGGAGCATATTTAGCCAGCTTCTCCATACCAGGATTTCCCTTCAATCCGGCCAGCTCGATCTTTTTGTTCCAATCATCATTCAGTTTCATTTCAATCCTCTTAGCCAGGCGGCAAGGGAAAGTTGGCGCTTGGAAAATTGGGTAGTCGCCGACGAAAACGTGGTAATATAAGCCCTCCATGCATTGGACCTCGCAAACCAACGCTATACCTTCGATAATGCCGATAACGGCGCGGTGGCACATAGTAATCCCGGCGCCTAGCATATCTTCTCCTTGACCGCCCTCTATATCCTCTCCTTTTCATCTTTCACCTCTTTCTACTCATTGACGTGGGAAGTGGTGGTCTAGCCAGCTCCGGCCTGCTACAGCGAACCCGAGAGTAAAAAACACAACCACTAGAAGCCGAAAGCTTATTGCCGGCAGACCAAGCGGCGTGGCGAAATCACTGTCTACTCCAAAGCCCGAGAGAAATGAACTGAACCAGAGTCCAATCACTGCTCCGATAGTGGCAGGGATGCTGACCCGCCAGTGGGTAAGATAGGCTCTCCCTCCACTAGCGAGCCAGGTCGCTAAAACTTCCATGCTCCTCTGTAACACACCACGCCTCCTGCCTTATCACTACGTATTTGATTGCTCCGTGCTCTGGTCGACCTTTCTTGCTTCATTCCGGATCATGTGCACTTTATCAGCGAGCTCCTCCTGGTAGGCTGTAAAGCTATGTATACCCAATTTATCGAACAAAGCTATGGCAATCCGCAACTTGTTGACAGGCGATAGATTGCCTACTTCATCTGCGTCTTCCAGGCACACTTTCATCAGAGATGTGTTGATCATGCGAACACGACCAATCACCTCCATAACCTCTGACTCTTCTAAGCTGACCCTCTGCCAACCCTGATTCGGCACCAATACGTTCTTAGATAGTTGAACTGTTCTCATTTTTTTCACCTCCTTCTCTTTTCAATCTTTTTCTCGAAGCCATCCTCGGAGATGGTAACCGGGATCTCTCCCGTTGCCTGAAACCTTCCTCATAACTTCGAGCTATCTCCAATGTTTCACCACCATCCTGTCTTCGGATCGTAGCATCTGACATCATTCCCACATTCGTGACAACACCCATCTCTCAATATCAGACCACGGTTCTCGTTATATGCACCACACACAGGGCAATTAAAACAACCTTCCATCTCGACCACCTCCTGCCTTTCTTGTTTACTTATTGTTCGTTTAGGGCGAAGGCGCGACCTCGCAGAGGGAAAGGAACAATATAGACCGATGAGCCATAGGCGAAAGCGAAGCGGTCGGTCATATGTTCCTTTAGCGCCTGAACTAAACAGGAGATGCACTGGGCTTGTCCCTGCATCTCAGTACTCAAAGAGAAATCGGAGTGATATTTGTTCATACAGGCATATTTCATTGATTCACTCATGTTCATTCTGCTTTCATACAACAAAGTTCAAAACCAGCCACATTAAGCCACCGACAAGACCAATGGCTATCAGAACTGCTAAGGCCCAGCTAGCGAGCTGCCGAGAGCCATCAGGCCGGCAGTAGACAGAACCCAGGATATCGAGCGAGCAGGTCCGGCAAAGACAATGACCACACACAATACAGCGCCGCTGCGTACAATCACAACAGAGCACCCCATTGCACTGACCACAAACTCCTCCAACTTCAGCTTCATTATGGATAGCACGACCACAGGCTCTACATCGGGTGATCTCAACAGTCGTTGTTTCTAATACGTCCTGGCCTATGAAGGTCTCTTCTGTTGTATTCAGGATTGGCCGCTCCGCATGGCCAGGTGGGCCTATGACAACTTCCTTGTGAGTACCGAACCTGCCGGATGGCTGGTCCTGATTATCTCCATTTGTCACCATGATCGTTTCTGCCCCTTTGTTTTCACTCTCCAGGACATCACCTGCAGCCACCTATCGCCGATTCGAAGAACCAGGGTTAGCTGGCTGTAGCCAACCCTATTTGCAATGCCAAAATCCTGGTGTGTAAAACCCGCATCAGAAAGTCGTTGAATTGCTGATAGTGTGTTGTCCGGTAGGAGTGTATCTAGATCATCAACGCGCATAATCTTAACGTTGCTGCCACTCAGAACTGAACCGTCACCGCCCAATTCATTGCGTATTACGTGCCTTGCCTTCATCGATAGGTCATTGAGATAAGTTTTCGTTATGCGAGAGAAGTAGTTCTGGACTTGCTTCTCTAGTCCGAGTTTGACTGCGTAAGCCAATGGCTCAAGTGACTCCTGGAAGATTTGCCTATCTTCATAGCGAAACCAGATGTGTTTGCCGAGCTTTAGGAACACGGCTCTTTGCGACACCGATAGATGTTTGCTGAGCATTTCTCCTAGCTGGCCAGAGTTCTTCATATCTCACTACCCTCTTTCTGTTTTCATATTATTACTGTGCCATTCGACACAAAAGTATTGGGTCATGTTAATAACCCCGTCAGCTATCAGTGCCGGTATTACAATGAAGCCGGGGATCGCCATGAATACTTTCCAGACCATAACGTCTATACTCGGTAGTCCGAATGTGTAAAGGCAGTAGGCTACCGCAGCAACTAGATAAGCAGCCAGGATTACATATATACCTCTAGGTGATGCATATAGATAGGAGTATCTAATTCCACTGAATACGGTCCAAATGCAGAGAGTAAAGGTTACAATGCCTACTGTCCATAATCTCATTGCCGACCAAAAGCAGAAGTTGCACCCAAGTATGTAATCCCAAAAGCAATATGCACTGCCGGCAAATCCAAGGGCGAGTAGGCAGGCTTCCGTGGTCAGGACAACCTGCCTCTTACGATAGGCATGGCTGGAGAATACAGGCCGCCACTCTTCATCGAGTTCTACGCCAACACGTATCTCCTTGTAGTCCATACCTCACCTCGCTGAATCTATTCCCAGCGGCAGAGCTCGACCATAATGCCGCTTCTGCCAACCAACACCAACAGCACCGGATCCAAGCCACCTATGCTCCCGCGGATCACAGCAGGTACCCTACCGGCAGCTTTGGCTGTGGTAGTCAACAAATGTCGGGTGATCGTAGCCCCAGGAAGCTTTGCTTTGGCTATGGATGGGAAAGCTACCCAAAATTGTTCCAGGCCCAGGCTATTGGACCATGCCATCGCCCTCAATGCTTGAGGTGGTATCGCTGAGTCAACCTGCTCCACCGGCATAAGGTCCCACTGCCACTTATCACCCTCCACGGTTAGTCGTCTCCCCTCAGTTACCCTGGGGATGACAGCAAATGGCTTTGCATTGAGACCAAAGTCCCTTGCCTCGGTAATTACCTTCTCGCTATAGTCGCGGCTGTAGAGCTGCATTAAACGTTCATGTACAAGCTGTCCCTGCTTCACCAACCCATGTTCCTTTGTTTGAAGCCACCTCTGGTAGAGTTGAAGCGCTGTATCCCTTCTCTTAGTGGATAACCAGTTATATTGCAGAACAGGCACCTCAAGTAATGGCCTTGTGACGACCGCGGTTACCTTGCTATCCGACTTCATTGGTGTACCTCCTTCAATTAACATCGCTATACGATACGTCTGTTGGTTCTCAAGCACCCTTTTTAAGCCCCAAACTCTCCACCCTGATACCGAATCTCTACTCCTATGTCATGAAAACCCCAACTCTTGAAGACTTTCTCTGTCATGCTTATGATTGGCTTTGGCACACCTGAAACCCAGCCAGCAACCTCGCTGGCATCAGGGTCCACAGAAGCAAAAATCCTGTAGGTCGCCCCAGGAGGTAGTTTTGCCAGGCTTGTACAAGCCTTTTCAATGTCCTTAATAGGCAACTGTCTCACTTCTTCAATCGGATCAGCATAGTAAATAAATATTGTCTCCCAATTCTCGAGCGCATCTTCCCTATCTGGAAGAAATACTTGAAGCAGCAGGGCATGGATCTTTTGCTCGCTTAGCCAGGTGCGGAGACCATTCTCGATTATCTCCAAGTTGCTCTGTAAATATGACGGGTCAAGTCCTCTTCCGTGAGCAATCCTCAACTGCTCATTGATGACGCTATTAGCGACAAACGTTACCGCCTTCTGCATAATATTGACGCCGACCTTGATTCCTTTAACTTTCGTTGCCATTATCCTCGCCTCCTTCAGAACTATATTCGGCAGCCTGTTCTGCAGTCTGCTTATCCACGCACACTAACGTTACCTCTATATTGGCAGTTGAAAGACTTGCCAACTTTTCAGCACCCAGGTAGCTGGCACATTCCTCTTCAGTGACCACAATTCCCAGCTCCAGCCTATCTGCCTGGATGGGAACCATTTTAAGAAATGACACATCAAGGTCATCCTCTTGATCTGGTTCTGGATAGTAATCCAGTCTTATCTGGATTTCTTCCCCGGCAAAACCGACTCCTATACGCTCAAGGACTTGGGCGTAGACAAGGGGCGCCATCTTCTCGGCTAATCCTTCTACTACAAAGGCGAGTTCGTCATTATATGGGAAACCGATGTTCGCTCCTATTTCGCCTAGCGCTTGGCCAATCAGCCTTAGCGCGTCTCCCACACTCCTAAACCTTACATCTACAGTCTTAGTTGCTGTGACCATTTCTATTCCTCCTTCTTCGCCTAAAATTTGCATTTTCCCTTCGCACTAAGTCCTCGGCTGCATTCATGAGATCCTGAAGTGTGATCTCCTTGCACTCCTTACCTGTGAGCACCATCGCCCACGACACAACCCTGGTTAATCCCCTCGGCGAGAGTCTTGTTGTTGCCTTAGCAATGCTTGTTGCATCATCGCCATTAAGCTCTAGACCCATTTTAGAGAATTCATTAAAGCAATTCTGTAAAATCTCCGCCCTACCCTGTTCATTTGGATAGCCGAACTTTATCTTCACGTCAAACTTGTCCCAGGCTGCATTGTCGATGGCACCGGGTAGATTACTGGTTGCGATGAACAGAATCCTGTCCATGAACCGCAGTTCATCGATCTCACGCAGTAATGTATCAACCGCTCTAACTAGGTCAGATGGATCGCTAGGATTCATCATACTTAGCCTATCGTAGAACAGCATCTCGATCTCATCCCCGATGAGAATAGTAGGCTGATGCCTTGCGCAAAACTTCAACTGATCAAAGGCTTCGGAGATCCGCTTACTGGACTGGCCTAACCACTCTGATAAAACCTCATGGGCATTGAACTCGAGGAGTGTAGTCTGGCTTTCATTCCAGAACAGTTCCGCGACCTTGTTTGCGTAGCCCTTTGCTATGGATGATTTTCCTGTGCCTGTAGGACCGTAGAAGAGGACAGCCTTATAAAGGCCAGCCACAGCTGGCGAAATGCCATCCAGCGAGGAAATCATCTTGGCATAGTTCAACAGAATGAACTTATCTTCTTCAGGCACCACGATTTTGTCCCAGTAGTCATCCAGTTTTGGGTCCGGCAGGATCCTAAGCTTGAAGTATTTCTGTAACTCTCCACTCATCTTTCTCTCCTTTCTGACTTGTTGATTTTTAGTCCAACGCTATATCACGGTATGTTAATAGGCCTCACCCCCTTTCTGCTTGTGCTACCTACATACAGTCTCTATTTCCACAAGCAGGGCATGGCTGGCAACCACTTTTATTTTCATGCAGAAGACCTCCACATATCGGGCATGTCTTATCCTCGTTCGATGTGACATCTCCCTGTTTTGTTCCGATGCTATGTGGTTCGGTAGTGCCAAATGAGTCGCTATGGCTTCGAGCAGTTTTCTCAGCTAATAAACCCCAGAGGTTCAATTGCCCCTTGGCTATCTGCCGCCTTGTCTTCCTTGTCATTTTCATTGCGATCTCCTTGATTTTATGCCTCCTTCATCCTTCCAATAGTAGAACACTCTGCTGGTGTAAAGTCAGCGGTGTTTTTGACAAAACTCTGCCTTATAACTGCCTAATTTCTAGAAGACAACTGGAATTAGTTGACAGTCGAAAATCTAACAAATACAATCGGGTCCAGACCACATTTTAAGAAAAGTCATGAAACAACAAGATGCGGATCTCCAAGCACTGAAAGAGGTTTTATTTATCTGGCAGAGACATGACTACCTGGCAGCCGAAATAGGTACATGCGAACTAGTACGAAAATTACGCTCTGTCCGTTGGGCTCTTATTAGATCGAACCGAAAAAATACCGATATAGAGCGTGGCGATACTTTCATTTCCTTTACAAGCGATCTCATTATGAAAAAGTGCAATGAAACAGAAAAGCTCGGTCTAGAATCACCTCTAGCCCAACGGTGGCTGGTGCTACTACATCACCTTGTATTGCAGAGCAGTGTAAAGGAAACGCAAAAAAAGCTTTGGATAGAGGAACGCACAGTTTATCGGCGCTTAGCCGAGGCAAAATCTCTACTTTTGGCTGAACTACGAACTGAGGATGCTCGCTTGCTTGAGGAAATTATATACTACGATGAGTTCCACGATCGCATCTGTCAGATAGAGGGGCATGTTGCAAGGCCACATCAACTTGCCATACATTGGCGGTTTTTACAAGGGGATGTTGTGAACTCACACTCAAAGACAACAGTCATTGACGGTCCCCCAGGAGTTGGCAAAACATCCTTGGGCTTGAGCCTGGGCCGAAAATACCAATCTGAATTCCAGAGTGAGGTCTTTTGGCACACCTTTACTGACAATCCACATAATATAGAGGATTTGCTTTATCACGCTGCTGGTTTCTTTGCCGTACAAGGCGATCTGAGACTGTGGAATGCTATACATTTACAAGGTGAAGCGGACGTGATTGATAGTATATTTTTATCATGCGCGATCGAAAGCGGATCTCTTCTTTGCATTGACAATTGTCATTTTATTGAAGCTAACGAGCCGATTACAACCCTTCTTTGGCGTCTAAGTGAGAGCAGTTGCCGTGTGCTCTTGATATCCAGAGAAACTCCCTCTTTCGTCTCTAGCTTGATTGGTCCGAAACTTAGCGGGATGACATCAAATCAAAGTCTTAGTATGATGCGGCGATCTGGTATTAAGTTAGAAGCGGCATCATCTAGCTTTCGGACATTGTACTCCAGTACTGGTGGTAATCCACAGTTACTATTGTATAGCGCTGAACTTATGCGAAGTTTGCCTGCACAAAGTCGGTCGTCACTTCTGTCTAACATGCCGACGCGCGAGACAGTGTGGGCATACATTGTAGGGAACTTTATTCACGTTCTCACTGATATCCAACAGGAAGTTCTAGCTTCCCTTTGCTTTGTATTTAACGGGAAAGCTGACAAGGCTTCACTTTATGCAGCAATAGAAGTATCGTCGGCAATGGATACGATTTATGAACTTATAAAGAGCAATATTCTCATAGAGCTAGAAGATGGAAGCGTGGAAAACCATCAGATTCTAACAGATTGGCATAGGATATTAGGATTTGCTCACTTTGGAATTAGGATCCAAGGATTAAATAAGAAGCACGTAAAAGTTGCAGATCATCAGACTTCTGTGGGCCAGTTCCTCGATGCAGCGGAACACTACATGGCAGCCAATCGGTGGACAAGGGCTATTAATGTTCTGCATCACTATTTTGAGGATCAATCTGATAGTGCCCTGATCATTTCCATGACTCGCCAGCGCTTCTTTGCTTTATTCAACAGCTTACCTGTTTTGAGAGGTAACATCGCCAAGGATTCTTGGATATTGGCCTGCTTATACCGGGGCTTAAATCCATCAATAGATCGTCAGAACCGCATGCATTGGCTTGAAGAGGCGATCAGTAACAGCAGCGATCCACAGATTGTAGCTTTAATAGCTATACAGCTCATTTCAGTGTATGGTAATGTGGGTAGACTTGAAGAAGCAGTAAAAGTATATAACGAAACTAAATGGTCAGATTCAGACTATCCGACATCGCAAATCTACGCGCTATCGCGGCTAGCTAATGCTTATCATACAGCAGGTTCGTATCACACCGCTATTACATATGCCCAAGAAGCTACACATTTGATGACGTCGTCAGAAGATTATCAAATAGAGGCCCTAATATCTGCTTACCAAATACTTGGCAAATCACTTGAAATGATAATAAAAAATGATCCGAAATTGTGGTCCGATGTTATAGAGACCTATCAAAAAAGATTATCGTTAGTATCGAACCTGAGCAATGGGTTAACCAAGGAGGTGCGGAGTACAACAGCACTTATTGACCTTGGAAAGGCTCTCTACGCCTCAGGAGATAGGGAATCCGGCATTTCAAACCTTCTAAAGGCACTTAACACAGCCAGGTGCCTATCGGGGGTATTGGACATTCAGTTCTGGGCATTGTTAGCCTGGGCGGAAGTACAATACGCTGAAGGAAACTACAGAATTGCTCTAACTACGCTGGGTGAGGCTCTCGAACTATCTAGGAAGTATACTTACAGTGATGCTATAGATAGAGCAATGGACACTGCAGGCAAATGGCTTGCCACCGCTGATTATCACATCCAGAATGCATCTATAGATCTTGAAATAAAGGCCAATGCTACCTTAGCAAAAGGTTATCTGCTTAATTCAATGGACATGAAGGACGAAAGCGCTAAGTTTCTACGAATCAGTATAGATTTATGCAGCGAGGCACGTATATCTGGGGCATCAGATGAATCCAGACAATATATTAATGAGACCGAAGCTGAGGCACGCACATTATTGGCTAAGCATTATACGGAGACAGAAGAGTTTGAAAAAGCTCTTTACGAAGCGCGACTCGCAAAGCTCATATTCCATTCACTTAATATGCCTGACAGGGTTGTTGAGCTTAATAAGATTATCGAGGATATAGCTTAAACTAGCACCGATCATGGTACGTGGTGTGCCAATATCGGCTATTGGGCACTCTAAGATACTGTTATCCGAACCCATAGTCCGCCACCTCCCTCATCCACTCCTCAGCCAGTTTCCGGAAGAATCGCGTAAAGTCAGCACTAGGTGTTATAGTACGGTCTACCTTTGACTCCCTTACCATTCCCAAGCGCTTTAACCTCGGTATGATGATATTTCGAGCTGTCACCCACGAGTAACTATTGTCTTCAACTAAACTCCTTAGGTCAGCTCTAGTAATAGAGTGGTTCTTCAGTATTTGCTGCAGGACATAGACACCGGTTTCATAGGTTCTCGCCTGTATTTCTGGATTCCAAACAAGCTTGAGAATAGTATCTATATGCCAACTCCGGGGACTGGTATAGTCCCAGACCTTTTGCCCTAGGTATTGTTGATAGATACTGGGTAGGTTGACTTGATGCTGTGCGGGGATCCCCCGTGTGCCATTGTAGGTTGTCTTTTTCATTTGTGAGACTTCGTGGCTCATAATATCGCCGGTATATCGTCATGGTGACAAAATGCTTGTTTACTCTTAGCTGTAAAACCTTAAATAGGTATCGATATGGTATGCATAAGCCATATGGTGCGAACTAGAGTACCTAATTTGGCGAAATTAGTACGAAATACAGCAGATGGCTATAAACGGTTACCCAAGTGGGGTGTCGCCATTTAGATGCTCTATCTGAAAATATATTTGCTACGTGAGAATAAAGCTTATATTCTTCCTTAACCATACTATTCACAGATGTGTAATTATGGATAAGAAAAAATTAAACGCCATTATCCTCGTATTAATAGGCCAAGAGAGTGGCCTATGGATACGAGAAATAGCCAGGAGAACACGCTTAGATCCCAGAATAGTTAAATATTACATTGAAAAATACCCGGAGCTCTTTGACGTTCAGTCTATAGGATCCGGAAAGCCTGTTTTTACAATAGTGAAACTTAGAAAAGGTGCATTAACAAAACAGGCATTGGCATTGGCAAATATTTTAAGGGAAGTGGAGGATAGAGAATGAGGCAAATGGGCGTTCCAGAGAGTGGCAGGTCACTAGGGGACTCCTAAAGATTATTAAGAATCTTAATAATGTTAGCTAACATTCCTAGCCATTAGGAATGTTATAGGAACCTTCAGTAATCTTTTCCTCTACAACAGGCAAGGCATAGATCATTTTATGGCCATCCCTACACTTGCTTATCATTCCCTGGGCTTCCAGCTTTTTTAGATGTAAATATAGGGTATTTCTGGTGCATATTTTCTCCTTTAATGCTATATCCAGCAGTGCTAGGCTGGTAACATTCCTATTGTCACTTATAATCTTAATAATATTACGGTCTATAAGGTCTGGAATTGCCTTTCGCATGCTTTCCTCGATCTTAGGATAAAGGAGTGGCATGGTCTTTCTAGCTGCATTTAGTTCCTTTATCATGTCCTTTGGCAGAATTTCCAACCTTTTCATGATTCTATTGTCATGTTCCTTTAACTGTTTAGCAACACTGAGAATAATTGGTCTAAGATTATCATAATCTTCATGAATCTTAAGAATCTTAGGGCTAGGAATATTGGCATCCTGCTTAGGAAGCCTCTTTTCTTCTTTTTGCTGTTCTTTCCTTCTGAGTATGTTAAAAAAGCCCATGCATTTATTTTATAAAAGGAGTATATAAAGCTATCACACCACCAGCCAGTCTGCATCCTTGAGCCTGACAGCTCATTCCTGTGCTACGATGCATTGCGGGGTTGACAGGTAAGGAATAGTAGTATTACAGTCTAAGGCGACCATCAGTCAGGAAAAGAGAGTATCTCGTACCAATTAATTGAGGGTACCACATTGCCTAACAATGCGCTCCACCTGACCAGACCGTGCTTAATGAGTTCTTTCGCGTGGCCTTCAGAAAGAAGTTTTTCTCTACTCTGGAGGAAATACAGGAGGACCTTGACAGCTATCTCTATTGCTACAATAATGAGCGCACCAACCAGGGAGCCAGGTGTCAGGGAAGAACGCCGATGCAGACCTTTATTGAATCACTACATCTGGTAAGGGAGAAGATGCTGGATGAAATCACTGTGGACAACGCCACTTGTCAACTATTGTCTTGACTATGACACACGGCCAAGCGGATTACAGAGGTCCACCCAGTATCGGGTGGCCTGTTTCTTTTATACCCCTTATTATATCCTCATTTTTTAGTGACGTAGCTGCGAAGCAAGGCAGTCATCTTGGTATCGCTCACATCCACCGCCATTTCTAGCGGCGTCATCCCCAACACCGACTTTAAATTCACTTTTGCGCCGCTCTTAAGCAGAAGCGTAGCTATCGTGGTGTCTTTCGAGATAGCCGCTCCGTGTAGCGGCGTGTAACCGAGGTCATCCCTTGCGTTTACCTTAGCGCCACTGTCTAGAAGTAGTTTTACTGTCTCAGTGTGATGCCCAGCAACCGCCGCGTGTAACGGCGTTTCGCCAGTTGGGTGGCCCCCTCTTATGTTTATATTAGCGCCGTTTTCCAGCAACAGCTTCACTGCCTCGGTATGGCCACACGCGGCCGCATAGAGCAGCGGCACATTACCAAAGAGTTCATCTTTTTTATTTACATTTTCTCCAGCTTCCAAGTGCCTTCTAATTTCCTCAACATTGCCTTTTGTTGCTGCCTGATGTAAGCTTTCCGTCTTTCGCCCTTTATACACCTTTTTTTGTCCTATCGTGACGCAGATTTTAACTTTTTGCCGGTAAGTTATCTCTACAACTGCCGGTTGAGATATGGTTATCTCATAGCAATTTGGTTTTTTCCCAATCCCAAGGAATCCCTGTTTTCCCGCTACTGTCAATGTAACCCGTTTTATGCTTGCAGTTTTGCGGATTTGTTGTTTTACCTGAGTTATTGCGTCCAGCTCGTCAAATGCTTCAACGGTAATCATCTTTTGGGTAGGAGCGCTGATTTCCTTTCTCGCCTCGATAACCGCGCCTTCCGGTACTTTCTCCATTGCTTTCTCGAAAGCATTTTCCAACGAATCTGCACTACTTTTTATCGTCTTAGGCTTGCCATCTGAAACCACTTTTTCTGAAAGCAGATGAAGACCTTTGGGTATCTGATCTTTAACTTGTTTTCTGGCTACTTTTAGAGAATCTGCCTCTACCTCGATTATTTGTTTATCCATTTTCATTCTCCTTACAACCAACTCGGAAGCAGCCTTGCGCTATTATACTAGGCGGAGTAGAATATCTCAATTGACGAAATGTGTAATATTTTAGTTTGAAAATAGGATAATTCCGTATTCAGAATCTATGTGCTTGTTTCGCTTATGCGGAGCATTTAGTTAAGTCTTTGATAACGGCATCTCTCGCCTGAATCGAGAAACAGTGAAATAGCCTGTCTCGAAATAATTAAACCGAATCAGGGCGTCGAAATCACGCATCCTGGACCCGCCATGCGCTTGCATTTGGTTGTCCAGTCTCTTCCTTTTCCTATAGGTACTTGCGAACCTTAGAATGACAGAGAGGGCAGAGCAGCCAGTCCGTGCTATCGCGCATCACGTCTTGCTTCCAAAGAGCATGCGCTTCATCCTTGCGAAATCCCGTCAGGGCCAACATGCGGGCGGGGCCACCTGTTGAGTATGCATTGAATCCGTGTTCTGTTGCGCGTTGCATTTCTCCAGCGGTGAATACTTTTCTACCCTTGGCTGTGCTGGCTGGTTTGTTGCATATGTCGCACTTACCACTTACTTCCTTCTTGCTAGGCGTACCTTTTGCGAGCGCTTTGAACGCTTCCTCTGCTGCGGAGGAGCCTCCTCCAAACCAATCAGTTTGCGCAACCAACTCATCGACGTTTCTACTACTTCGTGTACGGTGTACGGAGTGGATTTCATATCTGCTGAACTAGTTATTATGTGATCTGTATCATTATTAAACGTGAGAATGCTGAAATAGTCCCAATCAATCCCCTAATCCCCCCAATCTTTTGGGACTCTTGAAGCTGGATACTCCCAGACCCCCGGCAGGACGTATCCTGCACCTCTTTTTTAGCAGGCTTAATGTAATGTTATGAATAATAATCGTAACTACTAAAGCTGTCCAGCCCCGGTTATTGTACCACCCCCAGTGGTCAGGAGGGCATTAGAGTCGAAGTTGGAGAGCTACCCGATAGGGGTGGCCCCTCTCTTATATACTCACATACCAGAGCCATAGTTGCATACCGCCGGCTTCTATTTAGCCGACCCCTATTTCTGGGAGTATGGCAACTTTTGTGTAATAGGCATGTAGATTCCAGTATGGAACCCGTACAAATCACCAAATCGACTATCACTATACTATCTACTAACCTATATTTCATATAACATTGTTATATAAGATTAATAGATATAATAGATAGCCAGCAGGTAGACAAAGATAAGGATGCCCTGCCTATAACAACTTTCGTGCTGCGTTCACCGAAAATTGCAGCATTCACCGAAAATGATTCACTGAAAATTGTGGCATTCACCGAAATTCACTCAACACTGTAGACATACGCCTTTTTATGACTAAACTGGGCTAGAATATGCTTATGAATCCTATTCTCGTCTCTCAGGTACTCTAAATTATTATATATAGAGGCCCATCCAACAGTTCGCTTGAGAAGTCTTTCTACTTCAGCTTTCACTAAGCTTACGTTTGCCAGCTTAAGATGGAAAATAGCTGCTTCTACCACTTGTTTGATTTCTTCATCTTTAGGTCTTCCCCTTAATCTAGGCATAGAAATCACGATTCTGCTTAAGGCCCAAACGAGCATAGAATAGATTTACCGTGTTTCTAATGTTGGTCTTAATGTCTTCAATAGGCCAAATAACGAGCGGATTCGTTTTATCGACCAGACGCAACAGCCCCAGCTTGCTAAGTTTATATACTCTCCTTCTTACTGTCTCTCTAGAGTAATTAAGCTTCCTCAACCGCTGGTATAAGATACAGAGCAATTGTGGCTCAGTGTCTGGAACATACAGCTTCTCCAAGATCTTGATATCGAGGAGGTCAGTTTGAGTATGAAGGTTATGCCAGAAGCTTTCCTGTAATACCTGTGGGCAAAGGGCCTGCATAGCAACATTTATGTGAGCATTCCCATAAATAGATTTCTGTTCCGCACTATAGATATCGGCTCATTGCGCGGCCCGGCTCAATCTACCTTCTTCTCAATTCAGCGCCCAATTCATCTATTAGATTCGATGCTTCAGACTTCGTAAGCTTCTCTAGATCGACTTGCCTTCCTAGCCTTCTGGACATGCCTGCCAGGGCGCGTTTCTGATTTTCAGTGGCCGGGCTGCCAATTACCGACGAAGTCGTTGCCGCTATTGGATTACCACGATGCTCAACAATGCTTCCCGTGGTTCCGTTAGGCACGAACTTGAAGGCAATCTGCAAGTCTAAGGTGCCAATATCAAGCGGAATCTCCCTCTTTATAACCTGCTCCATAGCTTTTCTACCTCCCGTATTTCCTAACTGCTGCAAATCATATAGTCGAGCAGACTTAAGAAGCTTTTGGTCAGCAGCAACAGCAAGATCGGCATGGCACAGGGGGCAGCGGTATATTAGTTCTAGGCTATCTATATCTGGGAGTCATTATGCTCAACGGCGACTATCAGTTTGCAGATTGGTACCAGCTAAACAAGCGCCTGGAGGAACTGCTCGAATCCAGGGAAGTTAAGGATCTCCTAGCAGAACTCTCATATCTTCCCGAAGTAGCTGTGCCACCAGAAGAGATAAAGCCAACTGAACCCCTGGATGTCTATTTCGGCGAAAAGCTCAGTTCTTTAAGGGACACGATAGACCAGATCTCCGAGGAGATTACAACAAGGCACGACTTTGCCAGCAATTTTCTCTACCAAATCGACTACCAGATACGGGAGTGTGCTTTCTCTCTGTCTGAATTCAACTCCTGGGGAATTGGTTATAACACAGGCGTGGACAAGAAGAGGAACCACCTGGAGCGTATGCTTAATGACCTTAGGAAGGAGAGGCGGGCTACCGAGCTACGGTGCTGGGAGGATATCGTGGCTATAAGAAAGGACATGAGAGAAACCCTAACCGAATATAAGGGCATCCTAAGACGAGGCAGCATGCTTCAAACATCTGGTGATACAAATGGAGATAGATGAGCTATTTAGAAAGCTTAAACCTGTGCTGGGTAAGAGGATAGACCAGCTGTGGCTCGAATACCACCTGAACCCGCAGAGCCACACTGAGATAGAGGGAATGCTGCACGCCCTTGCTGCCAAACACCTGGACAACAACTATGAGCACAAACGTGTTTTACTGACACCGCCTCCTCAAGAGTTAGCCATGGGTGAATACCCCCTAGGAACGGTATATTATGCCAAAAAGCTATGCCATGCCTTTAGCCTAAGAGAGGACGAGTGGATCCAGCACGTAGGGATCTTCGGCAGGACCGGAAGCGGTAAGACCAACGTGGGATACATCATGGTCAAAGAGCTTCTTAACAAGGGCAAGCCCTTTCTCATCTTTGATTGGAAGAGGAACTACCGGGACCTCATTGCTTTGCCTGAAGCCCGAGAAATCCAGATATTCACTGTTGGCAGGAGTGTATCACCTTTTCGTTTTAACCCCTTGATACCGCCTAAGGGAACCAGCCCGACTATCTGGCTTAAAAAGCTAATCGAGATCATGTGCCATGTCTACTGGCTGGGAGAGGGCGTGGCCTACTTACTACAGAAGGCAATTGACGCTGTCTACAGCAAGGCTGGTATCTACCAGGGCGACCCTCAGGCCTATCCAACCTTTGCTGATGTTAAAGTCTACCTTGAGAACTACAAAGCCAAGGGCAGGGAGGCCCAATGGATGGATTCTACGATAAGGGTCATTGGAACCCTGTGTTACGGTGAAATTGGCAAGGTGCTAAACGTAAAGAAGCCTGTAGGTATAGATGAGCTACTGAAAATGAACGTGATATTTGAGCTGGATGCCCTGACCAATTCTGACAAGACGTTCTTTATTGAGTCGCTGATGCTGTTTATTCACCACTACCGCCTTCAAGATGAGGACAGGGAGACCTTCAAGCACGCCATCCTCATAGAGGAGGCACACCACGTCCTGCTGAAGAAAAAGGAGTCCAAAGAGACTGTTATGGATGTCATACTAAGGGAGATCAGGGAGCTGGGGGAGTCAATTATCCTCATTGACCAGCACCCATCCCTGATATCGATACCTGCTCTTGGAAATACCTATTGCACTATAGCCATGAACCTGAAGCACAGCAGGGACATATCAACTATAGGAGAGGCAATGCTCATCGAGCAAAAGGAAAGGGAGTACCTCGGCAAGCTAGAGGTGGGATATGGCATAGTGAAGCTTCAGGGCAGGTGGTTCAAGCCTTTTCTGGTCAAGTTTCCCCTGGTGGAGGTGAAGAAGGGCAAGGTAACGGATGAAGATGTGAAGAGGAAAATGCAGGGTTTATCGGATGTAGCGGGAGAGATTCGGACTGATCTTGGTGAAAGCAGAGATATTCGGGCTATTCGGGCTGAGGATAATATGCGTGATAACCAATATTTGGAGTTAAGAGAGAAGGAAAGAGAATTTCTAGAGGACGTTATGAAGTATAGAACGTCTGGAATATCAGAAAGATATAAGAGGTTAGGACTAAGTGTTGATGAAGGAAATCGAATTAAGAATTACCTTTTATCTTCTAATATTATTATTTCTTCAGACGTTTCTACCGGCAGAGGCCGGATAAAGTATTTAGAACTGAGTAGAAAGGGGAAAGAACTGCTAAGCAAAATGGGGCTCGAGATCGAAGACGAAAGGAAAGGAGGAGCTGAACACGAGTACTGGAAGCACAGGATGGCCGAGGTGCTAAGGAAGCAGGGCTATGATGTGGAGCTCGAAAAAGCAGTCAAGGACGGTGGCGCTGTAGATATCTTAGCTACCAAAGAAGGTAAGAGTCTGGCTGTGGAGGTCGAGACTGGAAAGTCTGATGCTGTTTCTAATATCAAGAAGGATCTCGAGGCTGGATTCGACGAGGTTATCTCCGTTGCCACAAATGAGGGAGTAGCTCAGAAGATAAAAGGGCTCATAAGGAACAGTGGTATAATAGATGAGAGAGGACTGAAAATCATGTCAGTAAGAGATTTTATTAGCGACACATATAGATGTTAGATTAATACATTAGTTAAAATTGGGTTCTATGTCTTTGCGCTATTCAAGACTAAAGCTAATTTGTGAGCATGGTATTAATTGTCATTTAAAACAGCGACCTTAACGTCTCATCTTAACTTTGGGAGTAGAATATTAATCTCGCAAACGACAGGTCGATTAAAGTTCAAATATTTCATCTTTGGAATTATTCCATTGATTGTAGGGTATGATTGTCTTGATATCAGTAATATCTAATAACTTATCTCCTCTCGTTACGCATAGTGTCGGATGCTTTAGAGCATCTTTTACAACATACACAAAATACTGTTCTCTTTTATCACGAAGAGTTTTAAATTCTTTAGTAGTCATGAATATATCAGGGTCCGCTGTGCTCCTCCCTTTCACTTCGATACATCTACCTTCTGACTGTATATCATAGCCAGGTTTCTCAGATTCTCCCAATTCTCTCGCTCTCCTGCCTTGCTTCTTCTCAAAGTGAAGCGCAGTTAATATTCCTATCCTCTGGGTAATGCCTTTCTTTTCTTCTCTTTGTTCCTGATTTAATCTACTATCAACTCCTAACTTCGAGAAGAATTGCCACCATTCTTTTTTCTCTCCCTCAACTATCCCTTCAATGAAGTCTGGACTCAAAAAATCTAAAGGCATGCCTAAAGAATCCTTCTCAATTTCTAGCAGACCATTTTCTATTAACTTTAAAAAGGTATCCAATAATGCTTCGATATTATGATCAGGATTGTATTCTTTTGAAAACAGGATTTTACTAGGGTCTAACCACTCACCTTTTTTAGTCTTTAATGTAATAAAAGCTAGGTCTCTGGTGTCCAATCCCTTATCACATAGATCCTTATATAGTTTAATATGCTTGATTTTATCTTCATAAGAAAGACTATCCCATTTATTGCTTACTTCTGGTACGGTCTGCTTCTTCAGCATGTCGTGGATATGTTCTTGTGATAGTTCTGGTATATCCAGCTTCTTTAGGAATTCTAGTATCTCAGTATCGGCAGCTATTACAGCATGAAGTATTTTGAAGTTATGTTTTATTTCACGAGGAATTGTGAGTCGGTGAGGGTTAATATATAGCGATTGTGCATTTGTTAATTCAAATTCGTCCGTAAGCATGACATAGCGAGATTTAAGATTAGCCAACGTACTGGGAGAAGAATTGAAATATGTAAGCAGGTATTCTCGATAGAAACCTACGAAGAAGTCCACATTTCTTTCTCTGGCTTTTAAATCTAGAAGATCTTCCATCTTGGGCCCGAAGCCGCTGGTTGCATTGAAGCTAGGTCCGTTCTCTACTCTTGATACAATTGGCCATGGTGACGAGCATTCCTTATGAATAACCTTCTTATTAGGATATAGAGCTTCTAGATCCTTCTCCATAATTAGATCTCTTATATGTGGATCTATTGAAATAGCTTCGTCGGGTTTTATATGCGAACCGTCTTCCGCAATTAAGACAGCATTGGTCTCCATATACTCTATTAGTGGTCTCTTTATATAATTCTCAAATATTTCGTGACCACCTTCGGAAGAGGCTAAAATGTCTGTAAAATTCATGCGCCATTTCTCATGTGCCAAAAGGGTATGTATACATTTCTCAGTAATCAACATATAAATCTGTTTAGCAAGCCAATTGTTCCATAAACAATCACGAGCAAGCTCGACTCTTCCCGGCCCTGTTAAAAAATCCGCTTGAATTAAAAAGTTAAGTCCACTTGGTACTTCCTTAATTGGCAAGAAACTGAAAACACCTATATGAGCTGTTCCTTTTTCTTCCTTGACCAGGTTATCATGATCATCTAATTTGAATGCTGCTATTACCTCCCTTTTTTCAACGGTATCTCGCTCCCACTCTTTGGTTACATAGTCTTCTTTGACGTCCTTCTCAACTTCACACTCTAGACGAAATAGTAGCCAACTAGTTTGATGTGTACTCAAGTCATTATGATATTCCTGAAGCTGGAAGATTTCATATTCTGACGTTTTTGATAATAGTGATTTTTCGATTCGCCTTCTCGAATTTTTTATCGAATTCACTATTTCGATACTTTCTATGTGTCGTAAGAATAGAAGTATCCTATCACTGAGATGGTTTGTGCTTACCTCTTCTTCAAGTTTTTCAAGCAGATTCTCTTGCTTTAACTTTAGATTAAATGCTGTAGTGAATTTACCTGTAATCTCCATCCCTGGATTATCAATCCATAAGGGAATAACTTGCCATGGTATATTTTTAGGATCATCCCATTCATTTTTGTCGAACTTGAACCTAAAGCTGCCAGAGTGAATTTCAGGGCATTCGGATATTAGAAATACGGCCTTGAAGCCAACGCCCAGGTAACCAATGTAATCTTTAGCAGTTTTTGAAGAGCGCCCGACCTTACATATGCTACTAACATTTTTTTCTGAGAATGGCTTGCCATCGTTTAATATCCTTACACTATCCTTATTCACTTCTATTAGTACAGATTTACTTTCCTCATCGTCGGCATTCTGAATAAATTCCATTAAGAAGCTTCCATATCGGGCAAATGCTTTTCCTAACCGATCAATCGCCCCAGCAAGAGAATCGAGAGTGTACTCCTTGTCTGATTCTAGGTGTCTTTTATGTATATTCTCTATATAATCTTTTGGCATAACTTCTTTGTCCATCTTGTAATTAATCCCCCTCCATCCTCTTTACTCTAGGATTAGCACATCCTATATATATTGCGATACTCTTAGTGGCCTAATTATACCACTAGCATTAATTCAGGATGCAATATTTGACCTTTAATGTCTAATATGACAAATTTTATTAATAGCAAAAACCCAACCGATAGCTTTAAGTACTTTTAGGTAGTAACTAGTGGGCATGAGCCCAAACAGTTACCACCGACGAATAGTAACAGATGGAGAAATCTTAAGCGAGAGCTATGTTCCTAATATACTTCATGCCAGAGAATATCAAGTCAGAGAGCTTATCTCATGGCTATCCCCCACACACCAAACCAACAGACCACTCCATATCTGGCTCTATGGACCGCCCGGCAGCGGCAAGACCTGCGTGGCCAGCTATGTTCTGATCGAACTCAACCAGCGCTTTACCCTCAGGCACGTCTATGTAAACTGCTGGAATCACCCCACCCTCTACAGAATTCTCGATAAGGTCGCGCAGGAGCTAAGGCTGCTGGGGACTGAGGTCCAGAGCACTTCAGTAAAGCTGGACACGTTCAGAAAGGCTGTTGGTGGAAAGCGATTCATCCTAGTGCTGGATGAGATTGACCGCATCACACCAAAGGAAAGAAATGCGATTCTATACAGCCTCTCTAGCATCGAAGGTCTTGGTCTAGTGTGTATAGCTGATAGCCGATATTCATTCCATATCCTTGAGGATAGAGTCAAGTCAAGGCTTAACCCAAAGCTTGTCGAATTCAAGCCCTACACTACCCGGGATCTTGCCACGATATGCAGGTTCAGAGCAGAGATTGCTCTGGATCCTGACGCCTGGACAGCGAAGACCATTTGCGATATTTCCCAGCTAGCCGGCGGAGATGCCAGATGTGCCATCCAAACGCTGTTCATTGCCTCAAGAAATGCTGAGAAGGACGGAGACCGATTGATTCTACAGAAGCACGTTAAGGAGGGCTGTTGCCAGGCACACGAACTCACGAGAGTCTATGCATTGAGCACGCTCACTGACCATCACAGGTTGCTATACCAGCTAGTGGAGACAAAAGAAGAGGTGCTCTCTGGAGAGCTATGGCAGCTGTACCTTAAGAAGTGTAAGTCTAAGGGCATCAAACCAATAGCTGTCAGGACTTTTTCGGATTATATGAACAGGCTCAAGCGCGAAGGGCTAATAACTGGAAAAAGAGCTCAGTTACGCGGAAGAGTGAGGATGTTCAAGATTAAAAAACAAAGGAGGATTTGATATGAAAAATCAAGCAACCATAGAACCGGCATGTCCACGGTGCTACTCAACGTTTACCTATCTAGTGGATGAGTATGATCCGGATAACGCTATATGTGAGTTTTGCGGAACTAGATTGGTTTCAGTCAGTTGAAGCTGCGATTAGGAGATTGAAAACCACATATTAAAAGCACAATCGGCATGCTGCGTGCAGAGCCCTTTTAAGCAAGTAACGCTAAGTATATGTTCATGACACCAAAGAAAAAGATTGTATGCAATTCATGTGACGAGCCAATAAGGGACCAGGATGACGTTTATTTCGGCGATCCTGCTACCCACTATGAAGGCAAGCCATTATGCGAGATATGCTACTACGAAGATGAGCCGATAGCCACTGTATATTACCGCGACGAGGAGGAACCCCATTTCATCACCCATGCTAGAAACGACACAGAGGGAGATTTCAGGGCTAGCTGGCACTCCACTGATCCGTGGAGGGGCTATTTCGAGGTTGAGTCCGAGCACTACGCCAAGATATTCTCGGACACGATCCTTGCCTACCATGAATCAGAGGTCATGCTGAAAGAGCTCAATGACCGGGTCATGGAAAGATACAGGGATGCTGGCATAGACTTCGCCCGTGTATTCCCCAGGACCAGTAATCTCTTTGCTACTGGCTACGATATCTGGTCAGACAGAGACTTCGAAAAACTGTTTGTAGCTCATGCCATACTGCATAAGGCTAAGCAAGAGGTTGGTTACGATGACCCTCTCTATTCCACTGGAATACTCTTCGATCGTGAAACTCTTGGTAGACTCCAGACCATATTGGGCAGTAAATACTCCATCGAAACAGATTCAGATGTCATGAAGCTGGTAAAGGAAAAGGGAGAAGGCTTGCTTGAAGAGATAAAGGCACACTATCAGGCAGGGTCAACCCGAGAAAACCGTCAAGGTGATACGAATGCCTGAAGACCCCGAGCCACGAACAGAGAGCAGATCTGAATTCCCCGAGTTTTATCTTGATATTGATCCGGAGATCAGGTCAGAGTTTGAGCTTGCTGAAAAGGAAGGAAGACAGCCTAACTGTATATACTGCGGTGAGCCATTAGAGGTTAGGCAGAGCTTTTACACGGATGTGTGGTGGAAATGGGACACAGAAGCAAAGAGATACGAGAAGTTCCAGAATGATTGTTCAGACTGCGACAAGCCCTATTGCCTCAAATGTGGTTACCATGATTGGGATTTTACCAATAATAAGTGGATTGAATATTAGGTGAGAACTGTGATTGAGGAATATAGATTGATGTTGAAACCACAGGAGATATCGTTAGATGATCCCAGGAGCAAATACTATTTCGATACCCAGCCTTTTGTAGCGACACGAAATGCACTTGATAAATATGGAGTGGAGATAATAGGCAGCTGTTTATTTTACCTCCAAGAGCAGGCTAAACAATACAACGGCCTTGATTACCTGCAGGTGTTCGAGGACAAAGAGAGTCGCAGGCCTAATTTATGGTTCATTGATGACGGTGAGGGAGGGGCAACAACTGCCATTCTGCCTGAAGATTATTAAGGCGATGACATGAATATCGAAAACTACGAAACTGAGCTTGCTGAACTCAGACTTGGTAGAATCAAGGACATTGGCGGTCCCTGGGGTTCAGGACTATGGCAGGTCTATTTTGAGGATGGAACATCCTGCCACATCGAAAGTGGTTATGGAGTGAGAACAATAGCTCAATGTTACGGCAATTTACCAAACGCAAGGGGCAAGTTAATCCGGTATTGCACGGATTCCCTGAATGTGATGACCTGTTTTGAACCAATCGAGGATGAATTATGAAGATCAAATGCTGAAGTGTCTTCATGATCAGAATAAGCATTCCACTGTTCCGGAAGCGCGGATTCGGCTACGAGGCGGAGCGACTTAGGTCGAGCATAATGTGCATGACCAGGAAACTGCTTTATCAAGACGAGTGATTATATATGCCATACAGGTTTGACATCTATATAGGTAGCGACAATGGCTCGCGGAGGATTGAAGGGCCGTATCTAAACAAAGTCAAGCAATGGGCTGACCAGCACTTTCCAGATGGTTATACGCTCGTGAAAGGTGAAGGCTGTTACTGCGGTGTTTCCGAGGATTCGCTGCTCATCAACCTGTTATCAGATTCCGACTTTCATCTTAAAGAACAACTGGAAGGGCTAAAGCGTGACCTGAGTCAGGAGGCTATACTGGTTGTGAAGAGTGAGGTTGATTTGGAAGTGGTTTAGCTGGTCTGTTCTTCACGTCTTGGGATCCCGTCACCCTCCTCCGAAGCGATTGCTGAGCACTGTCATGTACTCCTTGAAGATGTGGGTGGAAACCCTATGGATGAAGTACTTTGGCGCTACTACTATAGGTACGGATAGTGCCCCATGGGATGCGAAGGGTATAGGTAATCTCGCATGTTTCGTATTTCATCCAAGAGCTGATCTGCCCTATTAGATACCGGTATTTGATTCAGGACTCCAAGCCACCCATCATTTCTTCTAAACAAAGCATGCCACTGTGGGTCACAGGTATCCTTCGTCCTCCTCAGTAGACGACTTATCGGAGTCACACTCATGTGACCCTGAACGTAGCCACCAGCATAGCCGCTAATCCAAGAGGTCTGGAACAGTGTAGGCTCCAGTTCCTCAACAGCCATTCTCATGCCGTTTCGGGTCATGGGATTCTCTCGGTAGTACCTATAGGCACGGTGATTGGGAACAATATCTCCGAAGAAATTGGTGATCGTGTTTTCGAAGTCTGGCGACCACGAACTGCGATGAAAAAGCGGTACTTCGTCAGGTAGAGAAGCTGATTCTATTGGGACAAGCCACACGTTGTGGAAGTCTATAGACGGTCCCAGCCCTCCTATCGGATATACAGCCACATTATCAAGTCCTCCGCGCCACAGCGGAGAAATGATTCGGTCAACCAGAACCTCGAAACCTGCCAGTTGTCTCTTTAAAATGTCTTGTTGATTGGCGGACTTGAATGAAAGCTCGAATATGATTCTGCCGTTGACTACGGTTCGCAACAACCTCCCAATATCATCTGTGACTCTGTTGGTCTGCTCGTCTGTCATACTCGAAAACGCTATTCCATTAGTCTGGATAACTGCTCTCGTATTATCAAAGTGGTTCAGCCCCTGTTCATGAACTGCCCTCAAGGCGCCTGCAGCCAGGGTTATAGTTGTTAGCGTTCTGTCATGACTCAGGCAAGGTTCTCCACCCTGGAGCCTTATCCAGACGATCTTCCCTTTAACCTCATTCCCCAGGTTGTCCAGAGCCTCGATACTCTGTCCGACATCGTGTCGACGGCCGCTGCTCTGTGGCAACCATGCTTGTCTCCAGGCATAGCAAAGTGGGCATCTGAGATTGCATCCTGCATATCTCAGCACCAGCGCTTGGCCTTTCCCTTCGCCACTCAACTCAAAAGGACTTATCGCGGTCTGGGCACGACGTGCGAAGTGTTCAAAGTTGCCTGTCACTTTACCTGACCTCCGAACTCTCGTCTTTCGCGTTTCGTCTTTGGATAGTATGCCAATTCTATTCGACAACCGCAAGGGTGGTCTGTCCGCTGGAGACCAATACATGATCACCAAGTCAATACTGACAGCACCTACGATGTCAGTAAGTGTTACAAGGCAACTGCGAGATAGAGCGCTGCCTATGGTTGTCCTTGACGATGGTATATGTCTCCGGCTATTCTCTCTCAAGCGTTTCCAGCTATACCTCATATCTCTCTGGTCTTCCGGCTTGCCCTCTGTAGTTCAGGATTGCCATACTTGTCACACATGCTGACAGGATGCACAGGAACACAGTTTCCCAACAGCATACTCGAACACTCAAGGGCGATTCCAAGTACAATCCTTCTGCTTCCGATATTCTCTCGAAGCTGTTCTTGTCTCGCCCCTTCAGGAATAGGTGCGATGTTCTCGATACTCATTCAGAACACACACACTTTCGGCGGCCGACCGATGTGAAGAGTGGATGAGTTGTGAACATCCGTACGACTCTAGACCATTGACTCTCCGCAATCGGGCCTGTCCTTATCCACTTGCCTATCATTAGCAGTCCTCCCGACCAATAGGTTATAATGCAAGACGAGGTTTATTTGTAAGTGGGAATGTTGGAGATATCGCCAGCTTTGCGTAGTTGGTCGACGAGGACGACCTACAGCATATCGGTTGGCTGAGCGGAAGACTCACGTCGCGATCTGTTTGATAAGTGCTGTTCCGCCTAGTACACACCGGTTGACGGGAAAGATCGTCGTAATAACAGATAATAGATCTAATCGAGATGGTTTGCGAAGACGTCTTCAATTGTGTTGAGCTCTTTGCTGGAGCCGGTGGACTCCTGCTCGGTCTCGAGACAGCTGGGTTTCGTACTCTGCTCGCGAATGAGGTTCATCCTCACCCATGTATGACGCTGCGAGACAACTTCAAACATGTTCCAATAGTTCAACATTCGATCCAAGAGCTAACTGGCCCCCAACTTCTACAGGCCGCAGGATATGATCCGAAATGCCCTCCAAGGATTGACGTCGTGGCCGGCGGGCCACCCTGTCAGGGTTTTTCCACTGCCGGACTGAAGGATGCTGCTGATCCGCGCAATTCGCTTATTGGCGATTACATCCGTATCGTTGGAGACTTACAACCCAGGTTCTTTATTCTAGAGAATGTGCCTGGATTGACGACGCTCCATAAGGGACGACTCTTCGAGAACATGATGAACGAACTAGCAGACCTTTCATATGATCTTCGTTTCCAGATTCTCAATGTTGCAGACTACGGTGTTCCGCAAATGAGAAAGAGACTGATCATACTTGGTGCTCGCGAGGGGCGTGCCCCACTTCATCCGGAGCCAGCCTACAGAAGTCCAGAATCGCGGGATCTATTCTCGATTGGCAAGCCTGCGTATATAACGTGCGGCGAAGCGATCGGCGATTTGCCTATGATAAATACAGGGGAGATCGCAACAGAATATGACAGTCCACCCACAACGGAGTATCAAAGACTGATGCGGGAAGGATCCACTCGCCTCCATAACCATCAGGCAAGCAGACACAGAGAAGATACAATGGAATATTACTCGCTGGTGCCATTAGGTGGAACATGGCTCGATATTCCAAGGCACCTCCGGAAGCGAAAGCAGGGTATTCAAAGATGGCCTCTGGATGGTATTTCGAGAGCTATTACTACGGAGCCAACTGATTTCCTCCATCCGACTTTGAACAGGGTGCCAACTGTTCGCGAGACTGCCAGAATCCAGAGTTTTCCAGATAGATATGTGTTTCTAGGTCAGCGAACGACAGGAAACAGAATGCGGAGGCTGGGGTATTGTTCTCAGACACAACAGGTAGGAAATGCAGTACCGCCGAGGCTTGCCGAGCTGGTAGGGAGAGAAATTAACAAATGCTGCCAGCTATGAGCCCACCAACAAAATCGCTTAGAGGATGAAATGCAGCGTCGCGATTCGCACCAAAGTAATTGCCTGTACTGTAGACACCCTTGGCTTTACTCGCCGTAACGTAGGCGCCATCGAGTAGCGCAGCGTCTATCTGAAGAAGGCTCCGAGGCCCTTCAGCGGATGCGAAATCCGGTTGCTCTTCAGCAAGGTCGGTGCATATAGCCACGTATTTGGCTCGCTTAAGAAGTGTCCTATCCACAGCCGTGATTTGGGGAAAATCCTCGCTTAAGGCGCATAGCCGGAGCAGATTCCAGAAAGGCACATTATGAAAACGGTCCTTAAGAGTTGACTTAACGGATATTAAGTATATGTTCTGAGAGATATCGGTCGGGTTGAATGCAAAAAGGTCCGCGTCGATGCGCGTCCTGAGTATTGACTCCCCAAGCTTAATCCTAACTTCCGTCGCTTCTGTATTGGGTAATGCATTACACTTCGACAAGAACTGATTCTTGAACGGCAAGATACAATAGTCAGAATCTGATTCGTGGAGAACATATGCTATACCTAACCCTACAAACCGTTCAAACATCTTACCAGTGTTTGATTTCAAGAACTGTGTCCGCAATTGTGCGGATTTTACAGTGCTTGCCTTTGGATCCTTGGATGTTGCATAAGCCATGGCCATTTCGTTCAAGTGATTACGGGAAGCTTCCATGCACTTGTCAAGCCTGTCAACGGTATCTCCTACCCCATTGCGGCGAATTGCACCAATGAACTCGGACCACCAGAGAATTCTGACTCTACCCAGAACAGTGTTCTCTAGTGCGGTCTCCATGGTCTCCAAGTAAAGCCTGTTCAGCGATTGTGCAGCACTACTCATTCCGCGTTGCCTTCAGTTCATCCCCTACCATGGACACCAGATGGATGGCATCGCTTTTCAGTGCCTCTGCAAGAAGAAGCATCGTGTCCAAACCAGGGCATTCTGTCCCCTTCTCAACAAGCCCAATCGATGTCCTGTTCAGAGATACGCTCTCTGCCAACATTTCTTGAGTCAGTTGAGCATGTCTTCGGGCCTTGACCTATGCCCTGCCAAATGATCTGGCAACCGAAGAATTGTCCGATCCATTTGTGTTCATGCGCTTATTATATGATAACAGAGACAATCAATAAAGTCCTCAGACTATTGCCATCATCACGCTACTGACTCTCAGAACCGACGAACGGGCTGTCATGGCACCAGCATTTGTTTGCTAGTCAATGGTAGCTGACAGGTCGTACTGACTCCGGCACAGTTAGGATACTAAGACAAATAACAGCTCCTTAAGGGGAAAGAATCGCGACACATGGAACATCCGTAAGCTGCCGCTGTGCTGAGAGGAGACCATTTGTTATGGGGGGCCCTGAATCCGGAGATCGACCGTTCAGGTCCGCCAGCGGTCGACGTGGGCGGATGCTAAGCATTCGAGAGCCTGCCAGATTTCTTGGCGTACCTGCACTTACTTGCCAGGGGGCAAGAATCGCAGCTTGGTGTCCTGTGCTTGCATACCATCCTCGCAAAATCAATAACCGCAAAATTCATGTCGATAGGACTGTCTACATCTGCTATAAGATCTCTGGCGAGATTCTGTAAATAGGGGTCGTACCGGATGTCCGACATCATTCGGGGGCCAAAGTATCGTTCTAGCACTCTGGCCATGTTAACATCTAGGAGCGGTCTAGGCTCTGAAGAATAGAAAAGGCATATGGCATTGGCAATATACTGTCCTATGCATGGCAACCCTCTCAACTCCTCGTAGTCTGCTGGAAACTTGCCGTCCCTGGCAACCATCTCATCTGCCAGTCTCTTGAGAGATCTGGATCTCTGTCGCCATAGACCCAGTGGGCGCAGGCATGCCTCAAGTTGCCCACTATCAGCAGCGGAAAGTCGTTGCCATGACGGAAAGCAGCTTATAAAATCAGGGAAGAATTTCGCTACGGTTTCGGCCCGTGTTCTCTGCAGCAAGATCTCGGCGACAATCTTCTCATACGAAGTGGCCGAACTCTTTCGCCACGGATAATTGCCACTATGTTGTGAATGCCAAACTATGAGTCGGGACTTGAAATAGCCAATCTCATCAGGAGTAGGCAAGGGGTTTGTACAGATTTCCCGCGAGCTTCCCATCGCTATCCCTCGTCAGAGCGTAGAGCCACCAGGGTGCATACAAACCTGGCAGGCTTGCCTAATTTCCATCGCATTATATCGTCGACTACTCCCAAAAAGGAAGTCCAATCGAAGTACAGACTCTTGAATATTGGCTGAGAGGATTGCCCTCTTAACATATTCACGTTCTCTAATCTTTCCTAGTATACTTAGTTATCCAGGGTAGACTATCTTAGTTTACAGGTTAAGATGGTTCGTCAGGCTTCTGGAAATGGCTCGTCTCGCATGACGTGTTCAGCGAACCTTGAGATCTTCATGATCCTACTTACTAGTTCCGTGGTTATAAAAATACTTAGAACTACTTCGCGTGAGGTGAACCTATGTTCCTTCCGGCTAATAGGTAGTTTAAAATCATGTTTCGATTCTCGATAAAGAAGGTTATTGTACCTCTTAAGCAACTCCGCCAAGTCGCTATTCTCTGAATAGTATCCGGCAAATATATTTATTGCTAGGCCCAGCGACTTTGTAAAGATCCTATTGTCCCTCGTTTTCTCATAGCTAGCAGCTTTTACAAGCATGTCAATCAAATCGCCCAAATATCGCAATGTATTTCTAGTCCAGCGCGGTAAAAACTGCACTTCATGTTGGCAGTAATACATTGGACGTTTTGGTGGTGGCGAAACCATAGCGATCAGTCTTTGCCTCGCGGTATTTTTCTGTCTCCTTGTTCCGGCTAACATTGTGGCAAGTCTCTCCGCTTCAATGCAGGCGTCTTCAGAAAGTAACTCTTGAGCGAGGGCAATTATCTCTTTACTTGCGAGTAAGTATTCCGATACCTTGCTCGTAACATGACGGCTTCGTAATTCTCCAGCTGCGTTCTCTTCGTATGGATAATACATATACTACCTCTGAATTTAATTCTCATTTGTCATACGATAAAGAGGCTGAGCACCCCTTGGAACACCCAGCCTCTCTTTGATATTACTGACAATCTAAATACTAGCTTTAACTCTTCCCTATTCTAAATACTTTGGTGTTGCATTTAGGGCACACGCCCTGAGTGGCCGGACGGCCATTCTTCATTGTGATTGATTTCGGATCCTTGATGTCCACCTTTTTCCTACACTTCATACAATACGCCTGCATTAGTCCACCTCCTTTCGGTCAGGAAGCATATACGTTCACTATGGAAATGTCAATACTGTACATAGAAAGGGCTAACAATTATCATGATACTAAAGTAGGACTACAGGCTATCCATTTTTCTTTACAGCGGTACCAACTCTCTCTTCTCCTTACTCCCATTCCTCCCCCCATTTCCACTAGTCCTACCCAACCTCACCCTACCCAGATTCATCCTATCCATCGGCGAGAACTTCCTGTGCTGAACCCTAACCTGGGCCGAAGCTAGGGTCACGTACCTTTTTATCATCTCCAGGCTGGTGTGGCCTATTAACTTCTAAATAGAGCGTGACCTAAGTCGAGAGGTAATACTTGTTGTCAAGAATAAGGTTGATTTTGAAATTATTTAGGTTACATTTCGCTTAATAAAGCGACAATGCAAACTTGTGATTATGGAGAGGAAGTCACTCTTCGAGAATCAACATATAGACTTTATTCAAAACTCTTAATTCAAAGAGTTATGGAAAGAGCTTCGTCGTAGATGTGCACATTAATCTAAAAACCGAATTGCCATGATTAGGCCAGGTTAAATTCACCTTTGACTTAAATCGCATGTAATGCTAGAATCCTCACAACACTGAGGAATAGGTAATACCATATATACAGTCCTATATAACATGAACATTTCTCTTGGGCACAATATTCTTATTCTGGTGTTAAGTTGGTGAGTAAGATGAGCAGAGGATCAGAATTCAGAAAATGGGATTTACACGTTCATACCCCTGAGTCATTCGAAAGTGGATTCGAATTCTCAAGTGCAGAAGATAGGCAGAACTATTCCAATGATATATGGGAGAAATACATCGTTCATCTTGAAAGAATAAAAGATATTGCAGTATTGGGCATAACTGATTATTTCACTATCGAGGGATATAAGAAAGTATTGATTTACAAACAAGAGAATAGACTGCAAAATTTCGACTTGATTCTTCCCAATATAGAATTCAGAATTATGCCACTAATCAATGGTAGGAGATTGAATTATCACGTTATCTTTAGCGAGGAAATTGATGTAAATACACTCGAGAATGAATTTCTTCAGGAGCTTCATATAGAGACGGTTGGTGGTGAACGTAGAATTCTAAACAGACAGAATATCGAAATGATCGGAAAATCTCTAAAGAAGCAACATGAGCAGTTCAAGGGGAGAAGTGATTACATCGTCGGATGTCAAAACATTAGCATATCTTTAGAAGAAATTTTAAGCATCTTGGATAGAAAAGGGTCTTTGTTTGGTGGTAAGTACCTTTTAGTCTTACCGGAAGAAGCTTGGTCATCAATTAGCTGGGATGGGCAAGGTCACCTTGTTAGGAAGAACCTCTTAATTAAGTCAGATGTGTTATTCTCTTCAAATCCACAGACAAGAGATTTCGCACTTGGGCTAAAACATGTGAGTCCTGAATCATTTATAAAAGAATTCGGTTGCTTTAAGCCGTGTGTTCATGGTTCAGATGCCCATAATTTCGAGCAGCTTTGCAGGCCTAGTGAAAACAGATTTTGTTGGATAAAAGGAGATCGTTCGTTCGAAGGTTTGAAGCAAATCCTCTATGAACCTGAAGACAGAGTTAGAATACAGCAAGTGAATCCGGAACACCGCAAGAATGTCTACACGCTTGGTTCGGTGATAATTACTGAATCCTGGATAAGCAGCGATCTATCGATTAAAGAAGAAAGTATATTGTTGAATAAAGACCTAGTCGCGATTGTCGGAGGCAAGGGGACTGGTAAGACTGCACTATTAGATTTGATTGCTAACTGCTTTGAAGATCGATGTAAAAGGAATGTTCCTGACAGGAATTCTTTTGTTCAAAGGATCGAAGCAGAGCGACCCGATTTAGGAATTGGTATAGAGTTTATAGGGGAAAACGTTGAGAGGTACTCTAAGACTCTTACTTCTCAGCAATTCTGTTGGGATACCAAAATAACCTATTTACCTCAGGGAAAAATCGAGGAGTTCAGCAGTAACAGGCAGAAATTGAATGAAAAAATAGAGGAGATAGTCTTTAGCTATAGTGAAATAATAGAAAAAGGCTACAAGCAAAAGTTCGTAGGAATCAGACAAGAAATAAAACAAGCTGTAGATGATATTGATGATAAGAACAGAGAAATCTACAAACTTGAACAGGACACCAAAGAAGAAATCATAGCTCAAGTTGTGAGTCAAAAGAGTACTGCTGAAGGGACACTACGAGATAAGGAAGATGAACTTAAACAGATAAGGCAAAGTGTGGATAAAGGTGTTGCCAAAACAATAGACACACTTAAGGAAGAAGAGGCTGATTTACGTATAAAGCACTCTCATCTTGAGGAATTGAGGTCAAAGTTTGGAGGAATTACGCAAGAGTTGAATACTTTTCAGGAAAAGTATAACTCTGTAGTAGGAGATTTAAACCTCGAACTAATTGAGTTGGTTGGCAACCTACAGCTTGTCTTTATAGATGTTAAGCCTCAGCATAAGGCAATAGAGAAAGCTCTTAGAGCAACTGAGTCGGAAACTATAAAGATAAAACAGGAAATTGAAGAAAAGGGTGATCATCTTAACACACTATCAGGTGTTCAAAAGGCACAGGCTGAACTTATTGAAACGATAGGATCTATAAAGAAAGAGATTGGTTCCCTTGGTAAGCAACTGGGAGAATTGGAAGAGAAGAAGAAGAGAATTCGTGATCTAGAGGATTTCAGATTACAGAGATACTTTACCATGGTCATTAAGTATTTGGAATTGAGGAATTATTATAAGGTTGTCATCGACACTTTTTCACAAGGCAGAAGTCAAATAATGAGCGGAATCGACTTCCAATCCAATATCCACTTTGAAGGATCTCATTTTGTAGAGCTAGGTCTCGACATCTTGGATTTGAGGAAATTGAAGAAGTCGGAAGTAGATAAGTGTGCCGACATATTGCAGAGGGCGATAACGGAGGATGTTGCAGACAATCAGGTTGATAACCTTAAAGATTTTGTTAAGAAGACACTCAGAAAACAGGAATCTCTTAAGGAAACGAGAACAACATACGATTTTTATAGATGGGTGTTTGGGGATTACTTTGTCTTGGATACAGCGATCCTTTTCAAGGATATCCCGATGGATAAGCTATCAATAGGCCAGAAAGGTACAGTGTTATTAAAGTTATTATTAGCAGAAGGTGACTATCCCCTTATAGTGGATCAGCCGGAGGAGAACTTAGACAATAAGTTCATCTATGAGGAACTCGTTGGCGCTTTTAGGCAGGCCAAGACTAAAAGGCAGATTATTATTGCCACGAACAATGCAAATCTGGTGGTCAATACTGATGCTGAGCAGATAATTGTTGCCACTTATGAAAACAATGAAATCTATTACAGAGCAGGGGCTTTGGAAAATCCAGCCTTACGTTCGGAGATTACGACGATTTTGGAAGGCGGCGAGGAAGCGTTCAAAAGAAGGGAAAGGAAGTATAACATACGGCCGTTTATACTCGGAACCGTTGACACCAGTACGGGTATGGATCAAGAATCGTAAGGAAAGCACATTTAGCCAAGTATTGCATATAGGTCAATACACCTTAAGTTGCAGGACGGCCATTCTTCATTGTGATCGACTTCGGGTCTTTCATATCCACCTTTTTCCTACACTTCATATAATATGCCTGCATTCGTACTCCCCATTTAGGTCAGGAATCATATGCGTTCACTATGGAAATATCAATACTATACATAGAAAGGACTAGTAACTATCATAATACTAAGTAGGAATACTAGCTATCAAACTTACTTTATAGCGGTATCAAATCTCTCTTCACCTTACTCCCATTCCTACCACCAGCTCTACCCAACCTCACCCTCCCCAGATTCATCCTATCCATAGGCGAGAACTTCCTATGCTGGACCCTGACCTGGGCTGATGCTAGTGTCACATATCTTCTCACCATTTCCAGGGTGGTATGGCCCAGGATCTGCTGAAGTGAGAACACGTCACCGCCGTTTATTAGATAGTTCGTGGCAAAAGTGTGGCGGCAGAGGTGAGCATGGAAGCGCTTTACTCCTGACTTTATGGCGAGCCGGGAGAATACTGTCTGCACGGAGTTGATGCTCATCGGCCTTCCATCGAGTGTTAGAAAAAAGTTATCCTGATCCTCAAAGAAAGGCTCAGGCCTAAAGTGGAAGAGATACCTCTGGAGGGCTTTTTGGGCTACACTACCAATGGGAACGACTCTTTCCTTAGCGCCTTTACCCATCACCTTCAAATATCCCTGGTCAATATGGGCATCATCAAACTTAAGTCCAATAAGCTCTGACAGTCTCAGGCCGGTGTCTAAAAACGTTATAACCACAGCTTTGTCCCTTGATCCGGAGGTCGTATTATTATCGATGCAGTTTAAGATACGAGAGACCTCCTCATATGTCAGGACTTCTACCATCTTCTGAGGTGCTCTTGGAGGCCTCAGTCGTTCTAATATATTTTCCTCGGTGTAGCCTTCTCTATGAAGCCAGCTGAAGAAAGGTCTAAGGGTTCGGACATAGTTCTGTACGGTTCCAGGGGACAGATAGCCATCCGATTTGGAATATGGATGACTGTTCCACCTTTTCTTCGTTTGTAGGTAGAGGATGAAGTCTCTCACCACATCTATGTGGAGATCTGCCAATGTATCGGGAAGATCGTTCTGCGTAAGGTATTCAGCAAAATACCTTAGTACACTTGAGTAACACTCAATAGTTTTTGGTGATTTCCCTTCGCTACGGTTATACGCCTCGAAGTGCCGCGTCAGCTTCTCTAAGGGAATAGTATCCTTCTCCAACTCCTGCCATCTCCTGTTCCTTGCTCTCACCACCATTTTAAGCTCCTTTTTTTCGATGGTCAAAAATACGTGACCATCACGTGATTAGTATGTGAGTCTTAAGTGATGAAAAAAGTTAGGCGAATCAGGGAGTCTTAAAAAAAGGCTTTTTGTAGTCCCTAACTTGGGGAAAATCAGGGGTTACTCCTCTTCCGGAAAACCCCCGATTTTGTATCTGGAGAAGGTCTGGTGAGCCGTGCGGGTTTCGAACCCGCGACACCCTGATTAAAAGTCAGGTGCTCTACCCCTGAGCTAACGGCCCACCTACATAATGATTTTAGCATCCCCTGTGGTTGTCTTCAAGGGCATTTACGCGCCTGATACATTTATCATACATCGCCTCTATCAAGTTCTCGCTGTAATTACAAAAAGAATAAGCACCAAAGCAATCTCAATAGCGGTAGGTGGGCAGGCATGATACTGTGAGATTGATTCGCTACGCTCGCTAGGACGATAAAATCGTTTTGCTCGGGGCGAGTCTCGCAATCAACAACTGAAATGGCGCCTTATAATGTCAGCAGGCTATCACCGATATATCCGAGCGCAATAACACCTTAACCGTGGCATAATTACGTTCATCGGACACCGATGCGACTGATGACATCCGCCAATCAGCTACTAATACGGGCGATGGGTATGACCGAGATACCCGGTCCGGGTCAGCCCTCCGCCATTGCCTGAAGTGTCCTGAAAAGCGCCTCCTGCCACCGGCTGCCCAGGCGCTTAATATCCAGCCGCACCTGGTTTATTCCCACCTTCACGCCATCGCCCATCGCTCTCTCCAGGGGCACCTTTTTCACCCTCCTGTCCCCGGCCATCCTGATAACCATTTTTTTATCCTCAGTGGAGATAGACTCGACCCCCGCGTCTGCCGCCAGTATCTTGACCCTGACGGCGTAAAGCAGGTTTGCCACCTGAGGTGGCACCGGCCCAAACCTGTCCTTGAGTTCATCGTTAATCTCAGCCACCTGCTCTACAGTGCTCAGCTTTGCCAGCCGCTGATAGAGGGTGAGCCTCATATCTAGGTCAGCGACATATTCCTCTGGGATGTGCGCCCGTATGGGGAGGTCTATGGTGGGCGGCTGTATCGGTGATGCCAACTCAATCTTACCATCCCGCAGTTCCGCCACCGCCTCTTGAAGCAGCCGGCAATAGAGGTCAAAGCCCACCGCGCCGATCTGCCCGCTCTGCTCCGCCCCCAGGAGGTTGCCAGCCCCCCTTATCTCCAGGTCCCTCATCGCAATGCGGAAACCGGCGCCGAGCTCGGTGGCCTCGAAGATGGTCTTGAGGCGCCGCTGCGCCTGATGGGTGAGGCGCTTACCCCTGGTATAAAGGAAATAGGCATAGGCACGGTTGGTGCCCCTCCCCACACGCCCCCTCAGTTGATATAGCTGAGCCAGCCCCAATCTATCGGCATCATTAACAATGAGGGTGTTAACATTGGGTATATCCAGCCCAGACTCGATGATGGTGGTCGAGACCAGTATATCGATCTTTCCCCGGGTAAATTCGAGCATGACATGCTCCAGTTGCTCCTCCGGCATCTGGCCATGGGCGAAAGCGACCTCCGCCTCGGGGACCAGCGCCGCCAGCCTCGAGGCGACCCGCTGGATACTCGCCACCCGGTTATGGACAAAGAAGACCTGCCCCCCTCTATCGAGCTCCCTTATAAAGGCCTCTCGAATAAGCCGCTCGTCGTACTCGGAGATATAGGTCTTTATGGGCAACCTCTCCTCGGGGGGAGTCTCCATTGTGCTCATATCGCGCACCCCCGATAGCGACATGTAAAGGGTACGCGGGATGGGGGTTGCGCTAAGGGTGAGGACATCCACATGTCTCCGCATATTTTTGAGGTGCTCCTTATGCATCACGCCGAAGCGCTGCTCTTCGTCGATGACCACCAGCCCCAGGTTCTTGAAGCTAACATCCCTCTGCAGCAACCGGTGGGTGCCTATCACGATGTCGATGGTGCCCCGCTTCAGCCCGGAGATGACCTCGCCCTGCTCCCGCTCGGCGCGAAAGCGGCTTAACACCGCTACATTCAGGGGAAAGGCGGTAAGGCGCTCGCTGAATGTCTGAAAGTGCTGCTGTGCCAGCACCGTGGTCGGCACCAGAATCGCCACCTGAGCACCGTCCATGACCGCCTTGAAGGCCGCCCTCAGCGCGACCTCCGTCTTTCCATAGCCAACATCGCCACAGACCAGCCGGTCCATGGGCCTTGCCCTCTCCATGTCCCGCTTGGTCTCCAGCACCGCCTGAATCTGGTCCGGCGTCTCCATATAGGGGAAGGAAGCCTCGAGGTCCTCCTGCCAGGTGGTATCTGCCGAGTAGGCAAAGCCGGGTATGACCTCCCTGGCGGCATAGAGATCCAGTAGCTCCCTGGCCAGTTCCCGTGCCGCCTCCCTCACACGCTGTTTCGCGCGCGCCCACTCCTGGGAGCCCAGTCGGCTTAGCGCTGGCGGAGCGCCACCGGGGCCGATATAGCGACCGATGCGGTCAATCTGGTCGCCGGGCACATAGAGCCTGTCGCTAGCGGCATATTCCAGGACCAGGTACTCCCGCTCCGTCTCGGCTACCGCCATCCTGGTGGTCCCGGCGAACCTGGCGATGCCATGCTCGATGTGCACCACATACTCCCCCACCGATAGCTCGGATAGGTACCCCGCCTGGCGCATCGGGTGCCGCTTCACCAGCCGCCGTTTCTTGGTGAAGCCGAACAGCTCGGCATCGGTAAATAACGCGACTGAGCCGGTGATCCACCCCATATTGAGCGAGCCCTGGACCAGGGCGATAGCTCCCTGTGGCGGCGGGTCGTCGAGCTTTGATAGGGGCGGGGCGATGATGTCCTCTTCCTCCAGTAGCTCGGATAGCCTCCTCGCCTGTTGTGAAACGACGATAATGCGCCTCTCCCTTCTTTGGAGCATCTCCCTGGCATCCTCAACGAAAGCGTCCAGCCTTCCCCCGTAGGAAGAAGCCGATGTGAAGGGGAGCGGGGTCGCGGTATCCTCCTGCTGCCATGAATAGACGGATAGTACACGCCTTTTTTCGCACTTCACCGTCCCCCCGATCTCCGGAAACCGGGCTGATAGCTCATCCCAGGTAAGATAGGGGGTAGGGAAATTCGGCGGCAGCTCCCCCCGTGCTATCTGCTCTCTCCTTATCTCCTGCGCCTCAGCATCCATCTCACCCAGCGCCTGCGCCATATCTTCGGGCTGGTCGAGTACCAGGAGAGCGCTCTGGGGTAGGTAATCGACGATGTTCCCCCGGCTAAATAGCGCACTATAGAACTCGAGCCCATCGAACTGCTCACCGCCCACTAGCCTTTCTATCTCATCAGCCAGCCTCTCCCCAACCCCTGCCTTGCAGCCTGACAGGTCAAGACGTTTAAGCATCTCTTCGCGCCCCGCCTTGTTTGACAAAACGGCTTCCCTTGCCGGTAAAATGGCGACCGAGTTCACCAGCTTCGATGAGCGCTGCGTTAAGGGGTCGAAGAGGCGGATGCTAACCACCTCATCGCCGAATAGCTCTATCCTCGCCGGCAGGTCGCAGGCGGGCGAGTAGATGTCTATGATGCCGCCGCGGCGACTGAAGCTCCCAGGCACCTCCACCATGTGCTCCCACTCATAGCCGATAGCAACCCACCTGGCGAGCATCTCATCGATATCGAACTTCATCCCCTGCCGGATATCGTGGGCGGAAGTATTAAAATCGGCAGGTGACAGGGTGTTCCGGACAACAGCGTGTGATGAGGCAATAACCAGCGGGGCGCTATACGCATTTAAGTTTTCCGCCAAGCTAAGTGCGTACAGAGTATTTATTCGCTGCTGAATGGTGGCCGGGTCTGAAGCCAGTCGCTCATAGGGGAGGGAATCGGGCTCGGGGAATAAGCAGGGGTCGCTTCCCCAGATAAGAAGCTGGTCCTGGAGCTGCTTCGCCCCCTCCGATTTCGGCGTTATTACCAGCATCGGCCAGCCCAACTCCCGGTGCAGAGCAGCGATAAGATAGGGCTTGGCCTGGTCAGGCACAACCACCTGATGCTCCCCCCCTGCCTTTTTGGAGAGAAGCGTCTCAATGAGCCGGCTGTAGCCCGGCATCTCATCTATCAGGGGAAGCAGGCAACCCAGATTCAGCATTTTGTCCTTGTCACTCCGCTGCAAAAGACCCGTCCATAATCCGAAAGCCATTCCTCAAATAAGTACCGTTTTAATAAGTAACACCCAAAGGGCTAGCCGCTACTGACTAGCCCTATCGAAATTTTATCATAGCGCCCCTCGGGGGACAAGCTACCTTTCTCGTCCAGCACATTATTTTCACGTCACCGCTGCCCCATTGTCCATGTCATTACGATGACCCTAACCAGTCGGCCTCGGGTAAAAGAAGAAATTATCGGGATAGTATGCCAATGTTAGGTTTGCTTCGCTTCTCTTGCTAGAGTCTCAAAATGGAGGAGCCTGTTTCTCCCACCCACCCCCCGAGAAGTATTTTAACGGGGGACACCCCCATATACGAGCGACTTATCAAACTTGAAGCAATCAGCCATCCCCAATCCCTAATCAACCACTTCTTATGGAAGCAAGGCGATGCTGTGCTATAATGTTAGCGATTTTACGGAGCAAATGTATGGGTAATCAAGCTAAACAATCGTCCCGTAAATCGAACGGTGAAGAACGAAAATATCAGCGGATCGTGGCGAAGTTTGGCACCAACCTGCTCACCGCCGGCACTAAGCACCTCGACCTAGAGGTGATGGCCACTCTGGTGGGTCAGGTAGCCCGGCTTCATCATCAGGGGCAGGAGGTAATTATCGTCTCCTCGGGGGCCATCGCTGCAGGGAGGCAAAAGTTGGGGCGCTTAGAGGAGCGAAAGGATATCCCTTCCCGTCAGGTGCTGGCAGCGGTGGGGCAGAACGCCCTTATGCAATCCTATGAGCAGCTCTTCAACTGGCACGGCATCACCGTAGCCCAGGCCCTCTTGACCAAGGCGGACCTGTCCGACCGCCTGGGCTATCTCAACGCTCGCAACACCCTGCTTGCGCTCCTTGAACTGGGAGTGGTGCCTATCGTTAATGAGAACGATGTGGTAGCGGTGGACGAGCTTGAGGGGGTGTCCTTTGGCGATAACGATAATCTCTCCGGGATGGTGACCAACCTGATGGATGCTGACCTCCTGGTGCTCCTAGGCGATGTGGCCGGGCTTTACACCGCAGACCCGGTAAAGGATAGGAGCGCCCGGCTTATCACCATCGTGGACCTGATCGATGAGCGGATCAAGCACCTGGCAGGCGGCACCCGGGGTCAAGGGATTGGCGGGATGGCGACCAAGATTCAGGCGGCGCGGCTGGCTACCGCATCAGGCGCCACGGTGGTAATCGCCGATGGCAGGGAGCGGGACATCCTATTGAGACTGGTTAAGGGCGAGCCCATCGGTACACTTTTCCCAGCGGCAGCCAGCAAGATGGAGAGCAGGAAGCGCTGGATGCTCACCGGGCTGGCAGTAAAGGGCAGGCTGGTGATCGACGAGGGGGCGGTGGTAGCACTCAAGCAGCAGAACAAGAGCCTCCTCCCCGCGGGCATTAAGGCGGTGGAGGGGGATTTTAAAAGAGGGGATGCGGTCGACATCGTTAGTGAGTCAGGTAAGAAGGGTGGAAAAATCGCCTGCGGCATAGCCAACTATTCGTCCCGTGAGCTTGCTATGATAAAAGGTGCTCGCTCCGACAGGATCGAGAGCCTGCTGGGCTATGGATACGGGGATGAGGTGGTGCACCGGAATAATCTTGTGGTGCTATAAAGGGAGACTTCTGATAAAGAGGTGCAGGATACTTCCTGCTGGGGGTCTGGGGGTATCCCCCAGCATTAAAAGTCCCCCAAGATTGGGGGATTAGGGGGTTGATTGAGGCTATTTCAGTAATCGAAAAGGAGTAGATGATATTTCATATTGTGTTCATGAATACAAAAACCCCATCCCTAGCCTTTCGACACGCGCACCATACGGTGACAATTCGGGATGAGGTCAATTCCGTATTAAATATATATAGATATAGCGATTTTGTCAAGAATTTTAACACAGAATATGCGGACGAGGTGGTATACCGCAATATTATGGTGGTTTCATAAGGGGGAAACATGGATGAGCTAAATACCAATGTTTTATATTACGGCGACAATCTTCAAATACTGCGCAACCACGACTACTTTCCCGATAACTCCGTTGACCTAATCTATCTTGACCCTCCCTTCAACAGTAAAGCCAGCTACAATGTCCTGTTCAAAGAGCCAACAGGCGAGCAGTCAGCAGCGCAGATAAAGGCATTCGGCGATACCTGGCACTGGGACAAGGCAGCTGAGGACACTTTCCAGGACATTATTTGTAACGCCCCACCAAAGGTGGCAAAGCTAATAGACGCCATAGTTGGCGGGCTTGGGCGAAACGATGTTACTGCCTACCTGGTGATGATGACCATCCGTCTGGTGGAGCTTCACCGCGTCTTGAAAGACACTGGTTCCTTTTACCTACACTGCGACCCTACCGCCAGTCATTATCTTAAGATGGTGTTAGACGCCATATTCGGCCCGCAGAATTTTGGGAATGAAATCGTGTGGCGCAGAACAAGTGCTAAAGGGCTTTCTTTTATAAGACTTCCATCCAACCATGACGTAATTCTCAGATATTCTAAATCAAAAAAATGGTCATGGAATCCGCAGTATAAACCACATGACCCAAAATATTTAAATGACTTTTATAAGTATATAGAACTTGGGACTGGACGGCGATATAGATTAGATAACTTGGCAAACCCTAATAAAAATCGTCCGCATTTAACTTACGAATTTCTTGGCGTGACTCGTGTTTGGCGTTGGACGAGAGAGCGTATGCAGGAAGCGTACGAAAAAGGTCTGATTATTCAGAGTAAAACGGGGGCAGTTCCACAGCTGAAACGCTATCTCGATGAGCAGGAAGGAACGCCTGTTGATGATATATGGGACGACATTCTACCAGTACAGTCTAAATCGTCGGAGCGCCTGGGCTACGAAACACAAAAGCCCCTCGCCCTGTTGGAACGTATCATAAAGGCTAGCTCCAATGAGGGGGATGTTGTCCTCGACCCCTTCTGCGGCTGCGGGACGGCGCTGGTGGCAGCGCAGAAGCTCAATCGAAAGTGGATTGGCGTCGATATCACCCACCTGGCAATAGCGGTTATGAAAAGTCGCCTTGAAGAGAGCTTCACTGGCATCCATGTCGAGGTCATCGGCGAGCCACAGGATTTATGGGGAGCCAAAGCATTGGCCAGGCAAGACCGTTACCAGTTCCAGTGGTGGGCGCTAAGCCGTATTAAGGCCAAGCCCTTCCCCGAGGAGCGTAGGAAGGGCGCTGACCAGGGAATCGACGGCGTCATCGACTTCGTGGATAGAGACGAGGCTACGGGCAAAGATGGGATGAAGCGAGCTGTGGTCTCGGTTAAGAGCGGGCATGTCCATGTCAAGGATATCAGGGAGCTAAAGGACATTGCCAGCCGTCATGCCATGGGCGTCTTTATAACCCTGGAGCCTCCCACCAGGGAGATGCGCACCGCGGCGGTGAGCGCTGGCAGCTATCACTCGCTGCTATGGGACAGAGACTACCCCAAGATTCAAATCCTCACAATTGAAGAACTGTTGCAGGGTAAGGCTGTCGATATGCCACCGGCAACCTCCCCCTACGCCAGAGCACCTAAGGTTTCCAAGAAAGAGGGAGCGCAAATAGCTTTAAAAGGGGGTTCCTAAAATGCAATCTGCCATCGAGGAGCTGGAGAATAAGGCTAAAGCAGCGAAGGCGGCCGCACGAAAGCTGGCTCACCTGCCCACCGAGGTGAAGAACAAAGCACTTATAGCTATCGCTGAAAGCCTTATCGCCAGAGAGGGTGAGATACTCGATGCCAATCGCCTCGACTGCGAGGAGGCCAAGGCCTCAGGCATGGATGAGGCCATGCTCGACCGCCTGCTGCTCAACTCCAGCCGCCTTAAGGCGATGGCTGACGATGTGCGAACTGTCGCCTCCCTCCCCGACCCGGTGGGCGAGACCTTCGATTCCAAGGTGCTGCCCAACGGACTTCGCATCGAGCGGAGGAGGGTGCCGCTGGGGGTGATAGGCATCATCTTTGAGAGCCGCCCCAACGTCACCGTCGATGTATCCTCACTTTGCCTCAAATCGGGCAATGCCGTCATCCTCCGCGGGGGTAAGGAGGCGCTGCGCTCCAACAGCGCACTGGCGATGGTGATAAAGGAGGCTGCGCAAGCGGGAGGGGTTCCCGCCGATGCCATCCAGTTCATCGAGTCCCCCGAGCGGGAGCTGGTGAGCCGCATGCTGAGGATGAACGAGAATATCGACCTCATAATCCCGCGCGGCGGTGAGCAGCTGGTGGCACTCGTTACCGAGATTGCAACCATGCCGGTTCTCGCCAGCGGCGTGGGCATCTGCCATACCTATGTCGACCGTGCCGCTGACCTGGAGAAAGCGGTGGCTATCGCCTTTAACGCCAAGGTGCAACGCCCCACCGTTTGTAACGCCCTGGACTGCCTGCTGGTGCACTCAGATATTGCCGAGCGCTACCTGCCCATGATCGCCAGGGAGTGGGCTAAGGCAGGTGTGGAGATACGCTGCAATGAGCAGGCGCTAAAAATTCTCTCTTCGGACTTTTCGGTTGTTCCAGCCTCCGATTCCGACTGGGGAAAGGAGTTTCTGGCACTGATTGCGGCGGTTAAGGTAGTTGATTCTCTGGATGAGGCGCTGGAGCACATCGCTCGCTACAGCTCGGGGCACTCCGAGGCCATTATAACCGAGGACTACTCCGCTGCCCAGCGCTTCCTGGAGGAGGTGGATGCCGCCTGCGTCTATGCCAACGCCAGCACCCGCTTCACCGATGGGGGTCAGTTCGGGTTGGGGGCCGAGGTGGGAATCAGCACCCAGAAGTTTCACGCCCGCGGCCCCATGGGGCTAAAAGAGCTAACAACGTACAAGTGGGTCATTAAGGGAAGCGGCCAGGTCAGGCCTTAAGCCTTCCTCCTGACCAGTGTGCGAACCTCTTCAACTATGCCTTCAGCGGTGAGGCCGTGCTTCTCCAGTAGTTTCTCTGGCTTCCCTGAGGAGGAATAGATGTCGTTCACCGTTAAGAAGGACATGGGCACCGGATGGTGTTTGGCAACAACCTGAGCCACCCTGCTACCTAACCCACCATGCTGCAGGTGCTCCTCGGCAGTCAGGATAGCGCCGGTCTCCTCGGCAGCATTCACGATCGCCTTCTCATCGATGGGCTTGAGGGTGGACATGTTTATCACGCGAAGGTCAATGCCCTCTCTCGCCAGTGTGTCGGCAGCCTGAAGCGCCCGGTCCACCATAACACCGATGGCGATAACAGCAGCATCCCCTCCCCCTCTCATAATCACCGCCTTGCCCAGGGCGAAGCGATAATCGTCGCCACAGATGAGCGGCAGTTTGGGTCTGGGGAGCCTGATATAGAATGGCCCGACGGTAGCCGCTGCCTCCCTCACCGCCTGGGCGGTCTCAACAGCATCGGCGGGCACTATGACGTTTAAGCCGGGAAAGGAGCACATCAGCGCAAGGTCTTCGATGGCGTGGTGGGAGAAGCCGTCCTCACCCACGGTAATGCCGCCGTGGGTGGCCACGATCTTCACGTTTTGGTGAGACTGGGCAATGGATATCCGAACCTGGTCATAGCAGCGAGCGGAGGCAAAGATAGCGAAGGTGCTGGCAAACACCGTCTTCCCCGAGGCAGCAAGCCCACCAGCAATGCTCATCATGTTCTGTTCCGCGATGCCACAGTCGAAGAACCTGTCGGGGAACTCCCTGGCGAATAAATCGGTCCTGGTAGAGCGGGAGAGATCGGCATCGAGCACCACGATATTTTGGTTCTCCCTGCCCAGCTCGACCAGGGTATTCCCGTAAGCATCCCTGACCGAGGTCTCCGGAGCCATTTTTATTCCAGCTCCTTTAGCGCCCGCTCCGCCTCCTCCGCTGTGGGGGCTGTGCCGTGGAAGTGGAGGTTATTCTCCATAAAGCTGACCCCTTTTCCCTTTACCGTGTGGGCGATGATGACGGTAGGCTTTCCCTCTATCGCTTTTGCCTCGGAAAGGGCAGTGATGATTTGAGCCAGGTCATGCCCATCACACTCAATGGTGTGCCAGCCAAAGGAGCGCCACTTCTCGGGGAAAGGCTCGGTATCCATAACATCGCAGGTCCAGCCATCGATCTGCTGGCGGTTGCGGTCAATTATGGCCACTATGTTATCCAGCTTGTAGTGAGCGGCAGCCATCGCCGCCTCCCATACCTGCCCCTCGTTACACTCGCCATCCCCCAGGAGAACATATACCCGATAGTCCCGACCATCCAGTCGCCCGGCGAGGGCAATTCCGATACCGAAGGACAACCCCTGTCCCAAAGCCCCCGCGGACATCTCAACGCCGGGAGTGGTGATCATATCTGTATGACCCTGCATGCGGCTGCCCAGTTGTCTCAGGGTTATAAGCTCGGCAACAGGCAAGTAGCCCGTCTCCGCCAGGGCAGCGTAGAGAAGCGGCGCGGCGTGGCCCTTGCTTAACACAAAGCGGTCGCGATCGGGCCAGCGGGGGTTATGGGGGTCATGGCGCAATTCATGGAAGAAGAGGGCGGTCACCAGCTCCACTGAGGAAAGTGAGCCGCCGCAATGACCACTGCCTACCCTGGCAGTCATGGTTATAATGTGGCGGCGCAGTTTCTTTGCCTTTTCCACCATTTCCTCAATGGATAGGCCTTGCGCTATCTCACTAGAAGAAGAAACCTCGGCCCCCACGTGCGGTGCCGAGGCTCTTTGCTCCGATTTCTTGTTGAGCTTTCGCTTTGATGAAAGCAACAGACACTCCCCCCTTGCCACGCAGGGTAATTATATAGCAACGTGATTACCCCTGTCTATAGCCCTTTCTTGACCTGAAGACAAATCTCCCCTAAAATCTGAGGGTGATTATCGATTGCCACACCCATATCTTCCCGCCGCGGATGAGGGAGCGCCGAGAGGAGTATGTAGGTCGCGACCCACTATTTGCCCGCATCTACGCTAAACCTAAAGCTAAAATTGCCTCCTGTGAGGACCTCATCGCCGTCATGGATGAGGAGGGCATCGACCGATCCTTCATCCTGAACGCCAACTGGGGCAGCCTCGAGCTGTGCCAGGAGACCAATGACTATATCATGGAGTCGATATCCCGCTACCCCCGCCGCCTGGTCGGTTTCTGCTCCCTGCCGCCAAAGGCGGAGGCGGCGGCCATCGCTGAGCTTGAGCGCTGCGTCCGCGGCGGTATGAGGGGCATAGGTGAGATGAGACCCGATTTCCACGGGTTTGAGCGGGGTGATGAGGTGGTAATGGACAATATTTTCGAGGTAGCAAAACGCCACCGCCTCATCCTGATTGTCCACTCATCCGAGCCGGTGGGACATGAATACGTGGGCAAGCAGAAGATAACCCCCGATGTCCTGGAAAAGCTCATCGCCAGGTTTCCCGACATGACCATAGTATGTGCCCACTGGGGGGGAGGACTTCCCTTCTACGCCTTGATGCCCGAGGTGGCAGAGGCACTGAAAAACGTCTTCTTCGATAGCGCAGCATCGCCCTATCTCTATCGTCCCGAGATATTCAGACATGTAGCCGAGATCGTCGGGGTGGAGAAAGTCCTTTTCGGCAGCGACTATCCCATTATGCCGCCAAGCCGGGTCACAAAGCAGCTCCTTTCCCTTGATATGGGAAAGGAGGCCGAGGAACTCATCCTGGGGGGAAACGCCGAGCGCCTACTGGGGGAGCATAGGAATGTTGACCCTGATTAAGAGACTGAAGAAAAAGAGCTGCCCCGATAAAATCGGGGCAGCTCTAAAAGCCCCCCAAGATTGGGGGATTTAGGGGGTTGATTGAGACTATTTCAGCGATCTCATTTAAAAGGAAAGGACACCTGTAATGGAAGAGATTCGCGCTTTTATCGCCATAGAGCTGCCCGATCCGGTGAAGAAGAACCTCTCCTTTATAATAAATAGTTTACGACCGAACGAGTACCCCTGCGTGAAGTGGGTTAGCCCTCAAGGGATTCACCTCACCCTTAAATTTCTGGGAAATATCGCCCCGGATCTGGTGCCCGGTATAGCAGATGCCATCGCCCAGGCGGCTCGGGGTACACCCCACCTCAAGCTCCAGGTCGGCGGGCTGGGCTGCTTCCCCAACCTTCATCGTCCCCGGGTTATCTGGGTGGCGTTAACGGGGGATGTGGAGCCGCTGATCACCTTGCAGCGAGGCATCGACCAGGCACTATTGCCACTCGGTTTCGCTATAGAGAAGCGCCCCTTTTCACCTCACCTCACCCTAGGGCGGCTCCGTGAGCGGGCGTCACCGGGGGAGCGGAGCAGCATCGGGGAGCTAATAACGGCTACCGAATGCGAAGCCGTCTCAGCCACGGAAGCGAACCAGATCAGCCTGATGAGAAGCACCCTCACCCCCTCAGGCGCCATCTACAACCGCCTTGACTCGATAGAATTGAAGGATGGATAATCACGCCTAGTTAGACAGGTGACTCCAGACCTCTCGCGGCGCTTGTTTTCTTAGCCTAAAGCCTTTATAATTCCCCCCACCCTATGCTAGTAGGAGGTGAACGGTGTACGGTTGGGCAGGTAAGATCCTAAAGGTCGACTTAACCAAATAGAACCGTAACCGAGGAGCCTACTATACCCAAGTATGAAAAGTTCATCGGCAGCGTGGGTATCGGGTTTAAGGTGATGTGGGACGAGGTGCCCCCGGAGACAGACGCATTCGATCCTGAAAACAGGATCGTGTTCGCTACCGGCCCGCTGGTTGGCATTCGATGTGAGTGGCAGGGTCTTACTGCCCATCGGTTTCGCCACCTCGGTCTTGGCTATACTCTGTTGCTACAAGTGTATCCCATGGCTTTTCGGTCGAAGAGCCTAACGTCTATCTATTTTGCTCGTAGAATAACTCTCTTTTCTCGTGATCAAGCTTTATTCTGTATACCCACTTGAGCACATTTATGAATGTTCTTATCTGGACAGCAGTTGGATTTGTACTCGGATCACTACCTCTTTCGCTATGGCTCGGTCATCTCGTTCTTCACAGGGATATTCGTAATTATGGAGACGGTAATCCGGGCGCCGCAAATACTTGGCGAGCCGGGGGTTGGAAAATTGGTCTAACCGCAGTGCTGCTTGATTCTTTAAAAGGTGCTGTTCCAGTGGGTCTTTCCACTTTCGTCTTTGATGTTTCCGGGTGGGGATTAGTCATAGTAGCGCTTGCACCTATTCTTGGCAATGTGTTTTCACCATTTTTAGGCTTCCGGGGTGGTAAAGCCATTGCTGTCACGTTTGGTGTATGGACTGGTCTTATACTATGGATAGGTCCAACAGTGTTGGGTATCTCAATTGCATTGTTCTATTCGCTACAAAAATCAGACACGTGGGCAGTTTTTTTTGGCATGATTGCCTTAGGAATACTTATCACCATAATCAACTTTGATAGAGTTACGACAGTAATCTGGGCTTGTAATATGCTCATAATTACTTGGGCACATCGCCATGACTTGCATTCATTTCCCGTGATAAGACCTTGGCTTATGAATGGTATTAAGAGGTTTTAAGGGAAGCTTTGTTAGTACAACACCAAATTGGCCTCCTCGTCTTCCTCATCGTTATCTTAGTCATTGCTCTAAGCAATCTAAGATACCTGAAACCGTTAAGTGACAAGAGAGAGTCCCGTGTGTTTCCCCGCGTTTCCATACTATTACCAGCACGAAATGAGGAATTTAATATTGAATCCTGCGTGCTCTCGCTCTTGGCCCAAGACTACCATGATTTCCAGGTAGTAGTATTAGATGATGAATCGAGCGATAGTACATGGCAGATTATGGTCAATTTGGCATCGGAGGATGACAGGATGCGCATTATAAAAGGTAAACCTTTACCGGAAGGCTGGATAGGCAAAAACTGGGCCTGCCATCAATTGTCACAGGCCGCCGATGGGGAATTGCTCCTCTTTACCGATGCTGATACACGACACCATCCCACTATTCTGCATGCTGCTGTCTCTGCTACGATGGCTGAGGAGGCTGATCTGATTACGGCTATCCCACATCAGGAGGTTACCTCATGGGCAGAACGTCTCACCATCCCCGTAATCTTCTTTTGTATGATGTGTTTTGTGCCACTCGGCCTTGCCTACAGGCTCAAGGCACCGATACTGTCAGCCACTATTGGACAATTCATGATGTTTCGCAAGAATGCTTACGAAAAAATTGGTGGTCATGCTGCCATAAAACGAAACGCGGTAGATGATATTGCGTTGGGACGGAATATAAAGAGTCTTGGACTTCGCTGGCATCTTTATGATGGCCGTGACCGTATCAGGTGCCATATGTACAAAGATTTCCGTCAGGTATATGAGGGGCTTAGTAAAAACCTCTTTGCCGTTTTTAATTACAAACTGATCATAACTCTCTTTATATGGATCTGGTTAAGCGTTGTCTTTTTCTCCCCATTAATTGTACTGGGCCTGTGGTTTATCGGCGTACACATTCCTTCACTGTCGCTAATATTGGCAGCAGCTTCTGTTGCAATCGCAGGCATGCTTTGGGGAATTACCTACTGGCGGTTTGGTTTCCCACGCTATCTGACATTTCTCTATCCAGTGAGTATGATACTGATATTCACGATTGCAATGAGTTCGATAATACTGACTCTAACGGGCCGAACTACCTGGAAGGGACGGACACTTATACGACATGAGGTGCACTGGTAAATAAAGGAGAATTATTGGTTTAACCTGCTAGCGGTAGTATATAGACAGTGGAATTGAATGTATGAGAGAAGTAAGGGAGATACATAGTCGATATAAAATAAAACCAGAGACTGTTGATAATGATGTTAATACGATTACAGAGCTGAAAAGCTGAGCTATGCTATATAAATAGTATCTGCCTCTAGACTGAGGAAACCTTCCTTTTGCATAGCACTCAGATTATTTTTAACCTGTACAGAATTTCCCTCTAACTTATCGACGAGTTCATAGACGGAGATAGGTGAGTGCTCAAGTAATAAACGCAGTATTTGCCCCCGTATTTCACGATTAGAACCTTTAAATGGGTCCTGCTGCTGATAGTGTGCACTTCGTTCCGTAAGCTTTTTTTCTTTCTTCAGCATCGATCCATAGTCAAAAAGAGCGTAGTACCACTCCCTTGGATTGTCCCTGTCTAAAGTAGCCTCAACAATCGGCAGTATTTCATGATCAGTTATCCCCTTCTTATTGATGAAGAAAATATATATATAAACGGCGCGAATATTAGTCTCAATGAATATAGTTGGTTGATTAAAGGCTATAGCAGATATTGCTGAAGCGGTATACTTACCGATACCCGGTAGTTTTTGTAGTGCTTTGGGGCATGAGGGCAACGCACCACCATAGTGAGACAGTACTTCTGGAGCTATTTGTTTTAATGCGATAGCTCGTCGATTATAGCCCAGCCCTTGCCATTTCTGAAGGACAACGTGCAAGGGCGCTGTGGCAAGTGCTGTGAAATCCGGGAAAGCTGTAATGAATTCATCATATTTCTTGAGTACTCGCGAAACTGGTGTCTGCTGCAACATAATTTCTGATACCAAGATATGGTAAGGATTGTTAGTCTGACGCCATGGTAATATGCGTCCCCGTTGAAGGTAGTTTTGCCGGACAATTTGCTGAAAAAGCAGTATTGTTGTTGATGTCAATCCTTGTTCCATAAAAAAAGAGTAGAAATCTTTTATAGTGGACATGTTACCGCCAGAATTACTCATAGCGATCAAATTATTGAATAGTCACTATTTTAGGGGCTACCAAGGAGAGCGGCTCGAATAGCTTGCTCCCTATAGCGAAATATCCTACCCAACTGATGATGAACTAACGGGGCAACAATTTCGCTAAGCGGCCAAAGAGGTAATCGGTAGTGCACGCTGTCCTCTATTATGGTAGAGCCATCATGTTCGTAGAATAGATGTGAGTGAATCCATGTATTATACGGGCCCAATACTTGTTGGTCGACAAACTCACAGGGAGGATTCCACGTCGTGATTTCAGAGCGCCATCTTAACGGAATTCCGTAAAGGCGCAGGCGATAGTCGACAACTGTCCCTTTGCTGATCTCAATAGGGTACGGGGTGAGTATGCGAAAATGTAGCTCAGGTGGTGTAATTCTCTCAAGGTTTAATACATCACAGAAAAAGGGAAAAACGTCATCTATCTGTAGAGGCAGAACCATAGATGTCTTATAATGATGTACCATCATAGTCTACTATATTTGAATTAGATATTACTTTTACAGTGAGCGTTGCTTATTTTTTTATGTGCTCAATCATATATTATACATGAACAACGATATATCTAATGTTCATTTGACGATGAGGTGAGTATAAATGATTCAGGACGAGCGTATTGAAGTCTTAAAGGGAGGTGAAATTCCGAATAAATCCTATATCCTTTGCTGGATGCAGGCCTCGCAAAGAGCGGCATATAATCACGCCTAGTTAGACAGGTGACTCCAGCCCTCTCGCGGCGCTTGTTTTCTTAGCCCAAAGCCTTTATAATTCCCCCACCCTATGTTTGTAGGAGGTGAACGGTGCACGGTTGGGCAGGTAAGATCCTAAAGGTCGATTTAACTAATAGAACCGTAACCGAGGAGCCTACAATACCGAAATACCAAAGATACATCGGCGGCGTAGGTATCGGCTTCAAGGTGATGTGGGACGAGGTGCCCCCGGAGACAGACGCATTCGATCCGGAAAACAGGATCGTGTTCGCAACAGGACCGCTGGTAGGCACCGAGGCGCCGGGCACGACAAGGACGGCGGTGGTCTCAAAGAGCCCGCAGGTATATGAACATAGCGTGCCGGAAAGGTCGCTGACCACATCAAGTGTGATGGGAGGGCCCTTCGGGCCCGAATTGAAATTTGCCGGTTACGATGCGGTGGTCATCCACGGCAGGTCAGCCGAGCCGGTCTATCTTTGGATACATGATGGTGAGGCGGAGATAAGGGACGCCGCCAACCTATGGGGCCTGGATGCTTATGAAACCCCGAGGAAGATAAGGGAGGAGCTGCAGGACGGCTATGTTCAGGTGGCGGCTACAGGACCGGCAGGGGAGAACCTGGTCAGGGCAGCCTGCGTAGTCAGCCGGGGGCGCGGTGACCATGCAGCGGCTCAGGGCGGATTCGGCGCCGTCATGGGCTCCAAGAAGTTGAAGGCCATCGCCGTCAGGGGGACGCAGGGGATGGCAACGATCGATATAGCCAGGCCCGAAGAGTTCAGGGAAGTGGCTAAAGAGGCACTCCACTTACTGACGCCACTGGCCTGCAATCCCAACTCGATGTTCTGGAACCCGGGGGTTGACCCACATTCCGCATCCCAATTTGGGCACTGGCAGAAGGTGGACATCGGCAAGTTCATGAGCCCGGATCTAAAAATTCATCATGTAGGAAGGACGGGAGATTGCCCCCTCCTGTGCTATGACCAGTACGATGTTCCGGGCATCGGTACGGGTGCCTTGATGTGCTCCAAGTACAATGCCGGGGTCCTCGGCGTGGGCAGCGTCGACGGTTTCAGGGCCAAGGACTTCGGCGATAGGTACTGCATCAATCTGATGGACCTGCACCTCATGATCCCGTGGCTCAGGAGCCTGTACCGCAAGGGAGTCCTGACCGAAGAGGGGACAGGGATCCCTTTCTCTGCTGACCCCGGGGAGGCCTTCGTCCGCGCTCTGTTGGACAAGATCGCTTTCAGAGAGGGTTTTGGAGACACCCTGGCCGAGGGGGCGGTGAGGGCTGCCAAAAAAATGGGCATTTACGATGCCCTGTGCAAAGAAGAGCTGGCCGAGTTCCTCGCCCTTCCACCGGAGCTCCTCGGCTCGTGGTGCTCATACGGGGGACACGGCTTCTGCGGCGAATGTGACCCTCGCAACTGGATAGCAATGGGGGTATACAACGCCGTACATCACAGGGAACCCTCTGTTGTGATGTACTGGCCACTGGCCCATTACTCCTCCCTGCCAATCGAGATGCAAAAGGCTATAGCTGCAGAGGTGTATGGCTCGGAGGATGCCATCCATCCGCAGGGTGAGTCCAAGTACTGCCAGGCCGAGGCTCAGGCGGCGGCGATAGAGGCCCAACGCTGCTGCATAAAGGACATACTGATCACCTGCGCCTGGAGCTGGCCCATGTACGTTAGTCCCTACAAGGAGAGGACCCCGGCTTATATCGGAGATACCTCTCTGGAGAGCAGGTTGTTATCAGCCGCCACCGGCATCGACACGACCGAAGGGGATCTGGACAGGGCGGGCGAGAGGATCCACAACCTGATGAGAGCGGTGATGGTGAGGGAAATGGGGACCAGAGATATGCGCCACGACCACGATGTGCTCCCTGACCACTTCTTTGACAATCCAAGCCCGAGCACTAAAGCCCCTCCGGTAGACCGGGAGAAGTTCAATAACCTGATGGGCATGTACTATAAACTAAAAGGCTGGGACCAGGACGGATTACCGACCAGGTTAAAGCTGGAAGAAATGGACCTCAAGGATGTAGCTGACGAACTGGAAAAGCGTAACTTGCTAGGTAAATAGTGAGCTCCCCCACCGGAGAGAGAAAGCTTATTAGAGATTGGTGAATACAATCAATAAATAAATGCTATCGCTCGCCCACAGTGAGCGGCATATATTGCCAACCGCTCATCTTTAGTGTATACTACTTTTAATACTAGGATGGGAGGTGGCTCTTGGAGAACAATGAATTCCCCAGTTGCCAGAAGTGTAATGTTGGAGTGCTGGTTCCCCTTTCGGACTTTGGCAGTCAGGGGGCACCGATACACTACAAGGCCTGGGTTTGCACCAACCCCGATTGCGGCTACAATATCAAGATCAGGAACGGCGACCTCTACCTTAACGAACCCATCATGAGCGGCGCAGGGCATAATGTAAAGACGCGCTAAATAAAAGGGCTTCGGCTTAACAGTTCGACATTGAGGAAAGCGGTCTCACGTCCTACGGTGAACCCGGTCGCTGCATTGAATAAGCTCAAGACTTCTGTTCTTGACCTCCTTTTCCCTCCTCGGTGCGTTGGCTGTGGGAGCGAAGGTAGCTTTCTCTGTTCCCGATGCAAATCAGCGCTGGCTCACCTCCACTCTCCGCTGTGCCCCAGGTGTGGCAAACCGCTCCCTGCGGGCAGCTATTGTTACGCCTGCAAAGACTACTACATAGAGATCGAGGGCATCCGCTCACTCTTCCCTCTAAACGGGGTGTTGCGCCAGGCGATCCTCCAGTTTAAGTATCAGAATGTGAAGGCGCTCGCTGCACCACTGGCTGAGCTAATGGGGGAGTATCTGAGAGTGCACCATCTGCATGCCGATACGCTGGTGCCGGTGCCCCTTCACCCCCGACGCCTGCGGGAGCGGGGCTATAATCAGTCCTCACTTCTGGCTGTGGAACTGGGCAGGCTTACCTCGTTGCCTGTAGTTGAGGGGGCGCTCCTTCGCATTAAAAATACCCCTCCCCAAACAAAAACCAAGAGCGCAGAGGAGCGCCGGCTAAATGTATCCGGTGCCTTTAGCTGCCTGGGGCGACGCCTCAGGGGGAGGCGCGTACTCCTCATCGATGATGTATGCACCTCAGGCGCCACCCTCGATGCCTGTGCCACCGCCCTGAAAAGGACAGGTGCCGCCTCGGTATGGGGCCTGACGCTGGCGAGGGATATGTGAGACGGTGGCACAGCTACATGTAATCCTCTTCCTCGGCGGCATCGGGGGCAGTGCGGCGGCGGAGATGGTGGCCGGTTGCCACCGTGCCATCGCCCAGGATACCATAGAGCGAGCGCGGCAGGCTGGTATATTCGATGGGGTGATACTGGTCACCGATGGAGAACAGCCCGATAACTCTGTGGTTATAGAGCCAGGCGGGCACCCATTTCACTTCGGTAAAAGGCTCAAAGAAATTATCCAGAAATATGCTGTCGAAGCGCCGTTTTATATAGGCGGGGGGAGTACTCCCCTTCTCTCCTCCGACGGGCTCAGGGCACTCGGTGAGCAGCTTTCCTCGGTGAAAAATACTGTGATCACTAATAACCCCTTCTCCGCCGACCTAGTCGCCTTCACCCCGGGGACTGCTATCGGCGCCATCGAGCTTCCGCAGAGCGATAATCCCCTGGCACAGCTTCTGGTTCGGCAGGCCAAGCTGCGCGAGGTCTCGCTACCGCACACCGCTTGCTATCAGTTCGATGTGGATACCCCTACAGACCTATTCACTCTAAAGCTCCATCCCGGGACCGGTCGCCACACCAGAGCATATCTTGAAGGGCTCGACCTGGACACCTCCCGCCTGGAGCAGGCGGTGAGCCTCTTTACCGATGGGAATGCTCAGGTTCTAGTGGCCGGGCGGGTGGGCAGCCATGTCTGGTCCCAACTGGAGGGAGAGACCTCCTGCCGCGTGCGCATGCTCTCCGAGGAGAGGAGCCTGCATGCCGATAGGCGCGAGCGGCGGGGTGAGGTGTGCACCATCCTGGGCTTTTATCTGGAGGAGGTGGGAGCTAAGCGCTTCTTCGAAACCCTGTCCCGGTTGGGCGATGCTGCCTTCATCGACACCAGGGTGCTCTTTACCCACTTTGGGCTGAATCTCACCCTTGCCGATCGCTTCTACTCCGACCTGGGACAGTACCAGAAGGTAGATAACCCCTTTGCCCGTGAATTCACCCGGCAGGCCCAGGAGGCACCCATCCCCATCATCCTCGGGGGACACTCCCTGGTATCTGGCGGTCTTCTCGCTCTCATCGAGGTAGCACGCTCGGGTTAATTACAGGTTTTCAACATAGAGGCGTTCGAACTTGACGGGCGGAATACTCGCTCTCATCGATGTCGCCCGGCAGGGACAATAGCAAGGTTATTGACAGCGAAAGGGCAGTGAAGTAAACTAACGCCCGCCAGGTGATGGCGCGGGCTCTCTTGCTTATACCTACGGCTTAGTAAGAATCATGAATAAACATTTTATCAACCAGGGCAGCGCACTCGAAAATAGCGACCCGGAGATGTGGCGGGCGATTCGCGGCGAGGTGGAGCGCCAGCAGAGGAATATCGAGCTCATCGCCGCCGAGAACCATACCTCAGCGGCAGTCCTGGAGGCCCAGGGGTCGGTGCTCACCGACAAGTACGCCGAGGGCTACCCCAACCGCCGCTACTACGGAGGTTGCCAGGCGGTGGACCTGGTGGAGGAACTGGCCACGGAGCGGGCGAAGCAGCTCTACGGTGCCGAGCACGCCAATGTACAGCCCCACAGCGGTGCCCAGGCGAACATGGCGGCGTATTTCACCCTGCTCGAACCGGGGGATACCGTGCTGGCGATGAGCTTAGCCCACGGTGGACACCTTACCCACGGCAGCGCGGTTAGCTTCTCCGGCAGGCTCTATCGCTTCATCCATTATGGGGTGAGCCGTGAGACGGAGATGATGGACTACGACGAGATCGAGCGGATCGCCCGAGAGCACCGACCCAAGCTTATCGTGGCAGGCGCCAGTTCCTATCCCAGGGTTATAGACTTTAAGCGCTTTCGCCAGATCGCCCAACTTGTTGGTGCCAATCTCATGGTGGACATGGCGCACCTGGCTGGGCTGGTCGCCGCCGGGGTGCATCCCTCCCCTGTGCCCCATGCCGACATCGTCACCTCAACCACCCACAAGACACTGCGGGGGCCGCGAGGTGGCTTCCTCCTATCCCGGGCGCGGTTTGCCTCCTTATTGGATGAGACAGTCTTCCCCGGGGTGCAGGGCGGCCCCTTGATGCACGCTATCGCAGCCAAGGCTGTGGCCTTCGGCGAGGCGATGAAGCCGGATTTTAAAAGTTACCAGCGTTCGGTGGTGGAGAACGCCCGCATCATGGCAAGCGAGCTTCAGCAGCATGGGATGCGCATCGTCTCCGGGGGTACCGACAACCATCTCCTGCTCATCGACCTCTCCCCAATGGGGTTAACTGGCAAGCAAGCGGAGGAAGCCCTGGACTCGGTGTGGATCACGGTCAATCGGAATGTCATCCCCTTCGATAGTCGCCCGCCCCAGCTTACCAGCGGTATCAGACTGGGCACCCCTGCGGTAACCACGCGCGGCTTCGGCCCTGATGAGATAAGGAGCATTGCTCAGCTCATCGTTAAGGTGCTCTCGAATCTCGGTAATGAGCAAGCCTACCGGGAGGTGCGTCAAGCGGTGGAGGAGATTTCCCATCGTTTCCCCGTGCCCGGGCTGGTTTAGTTGTCGCCGTAGCCTTTTCATGTTATAATCCAGGCTGTAATTACGGAGAATATAAAAAGCCTGGAGGTAATTTATTGCGAGACTACGAACTGGTAGTGGTTATCAGCCCATCGGTTACCGATGATGAGGTTTCCGCTACCATAGAGAAGATAAATCAATTTATCAGCGAGCGGAGTGGTTCAACCACCGAGGTTAATCAGTGGGGTAGAAGGAAGCTTGCCTACCCCATAAAGAATTTTACCGAAGGGAATTATGTTCTCACACAGTTCAAAATGGACCCCCAGCTCACTGCGGAGCTTGAAGCAAGCCTGGAGCTCTGGGATGAGGTTCTGCGCCACCTGCTGGTCAGGTTGAGTGACTAGTGAAAGGAGTTTGGATATGGCAAGCCTGAATAAGATTATGGTTATTGGAAACCTGGGCACTGACCCTGAGATGCGTTTTACCCCCAGCGGCAAACAGGTTACCTCGTTTCGTATCGCTGCCACGCAGAACTACACCACCTCTGAAGGGGAGAGAAGGCAGGAGACGGAGTGGTTTACTGTGACCGCCTGGGGCAAGCAGGCGGAGACCTGCAATCAATTCCTCGCCAAGGGTAGGCGGGCCTATGTTGAGGGTAGGCTTAGAACCCGCTCCTGGGAGGGGCAGGACGGCCAGAAACACTTCAACACTGAGATATCTGCCAACCGGGTGATCTTCCTCGATCGACCTGGAGCGGCGCCGCTTCCCGAGGAGACGGAAGAGATGGGAGCAGAAGAGATACAGGCGGAGGATCTCCCCTTCTAAAGGAACTAGAGAGGAATTAAAAAATGCCCGCTAGAAAGCCCGCAAGATCATCGAAAGGAAAAGAACGGGGCGGGGGCAGGAGGTTTATCCCCAAGCGCAAGGTCTGCTCCTTCTGCGTTGCTCACGTTGAAACTATCGATTACAAGGACCCCACCATGCTCCGTCGCTATATATCGGACCGGGGAAAGATAGAGCCACGTCGCCGCACCGGCACCTGTGCCAAGCACCAACGGGCTTTAGCCATGGCGATAAAGCGGGCGCGGCATCTGGCGCTACTACCATTTACCCCATCACACATTCACCAGGCCAGCAGCACGGGTTCACGAGAATAACGCTTTCCCCCTACCCAAACCCCCTTTCCAGCTTTTAAAGCCACCGAGAGCGCTATATTACGAAAAAATGGTAAAAAAAGAGAAGGCGACACCAAGACATGCGGTCACCAAGCGTCGCCTGGCGCGATGGCAACAAGAGAGGCGCCGGCGACGTATCATTATCACCGCAGGCACGCTGGTAATTGCCCTGGTCCTTGCGATCATAGGCTATGGATTCTATGCCACAGGCATCGCCCCCGGTAAGGAGCTGGTCACCGAGGCAGGGGATAAAAGTTTTTACCGCTCCGATTATAAAGACGCGCTTGTGCTATGTGAGATTGGCTTTTGTCCCTCCTCGGGTAACGAGCGTGAAGATCCTATTTTGTACCTGGAGAATAACGAGCTGGTGCGGCAGGGTGCGGCGGCGGCCAATATCGTCGTCACCGATGCTGAGATCACCCAAGGGGTCAAGGATACGCTCTTTCCAGATGAGGAAGAGATAGATGATGAGGTCTACAAGCAGATACTCAGCAACATGGGGCTTTCAAAAGAGGAATTTCGAGAGGTGGTGAAGACGGGACTAATACAAACAAAGCTGAGTGAGTATTTCCTGGAACAGGTTCCCGAATCCGCCGATCAGGTCCATATGGAAGCGATACTGGTAGCCACCGAGAAGGAGGCAGCGGAGGTAATGGGGAACCTGTCTAAGGGCGATGACTTCGCCTCCATCGCCGCTAAGTTAGGGGGTGGCGACCTGGGCTGGCTGCCACGGGGGATAATGGGCGAGGAGTTTGACGATGTTGCCTTCAATCCTGACCTTGCTCTCAATACTGTGCATGAGCCCTTCTCAACCGCTGAGGGCTACTTTATAATTAGGGTATTGGAGCAGGAGGAGGATAGGGCAATCGACGGGGTGATACGGGATCAGCTAGCAGCCATTGCGTTTTCTGGCTGGCTTGAGGAGGAGAGGGAGAGTAAGGTGGTACGCAGCTGGAAGTACGATCAAAAAGATCCGGAATACATGGTAAATCTGGAAAATCTGTATAAGTGGGCCCTGGACGAAATCGGTTAGCGGAGGAGCCGACAATTGGGTAAAAAGGGGAGTATCGGGATTGGACTCTTGGGGCTGGGCGTGATAGGCAGCGGTGTGGCACGTGCACTGTCGGAGCGAGCGAAGGCTCTCGATGCCCAGGTGGGCTGCCCGCTACGGCTGAAGAAGATAGCGGAGAAAGACCTGGCCAAGACGAGCGCCTCCGAGATGGACCCCGACCTCTTTACCACCGACCCTGCAGAGGTTATAGCCGACCCGGAGATAGATATAGTAATCGAGGTTCTCGGCGGCGAGCACCCCGCCATGGAATTTATCAACGAGGCCCTGGGGAGGGGGAAATATGTGGTCACCTCCAATAAGGAGGTGATGGCAAAGCACTTTCCCGAGTTCCTCTCCCTGGCCAAAGAGAAGGGAGTGGATATCCTCTACGAGGCCAGTGTAGGCGGGGGCATCCCCCTGATCGCCCCTTTCAAGCAGGACCTTTCAGCCAATAATATCTCGACTATTTACGCCATCATAAATGGCACCACCAACTACATCCTTACCAGGATGGCATCCGAGGGGATCGATTTCTCCTCCGCGCTGAAGGAGGCGCAGCAGCTTGGCTACGCCGAAGCCGACCCGACAAACGATATCGAGGGGATAGACGCGGCCTACAAGCTCGTCATACTTGCCGCCCTCGCCTTTCGTGTCCGGGTACGCCCCGATGACATCTACCGTGAGGGCATTTCCCGCCTCTCATACCGCGACTTCCGCTACGCAAAGGAGCTGGGCTACGAGATAAAGCTCCTCGCCATCGCCAAAGAGCAGGATGGCGCCGTTGAGGTTCGGGTCCACCCTGTTTTCCTACCCCGTGACCTCCTCCTGGCCAAGGTAGACGGTGTCTATAATGCGGTTCAGGTAGAGGGCGACCTGGTGGGACGAGTGCTGTTCTACGGGCAGGGGGCCGGCCCCTCTCCCACCTCAAGCGCCGTGATTGCCGATGTGCTCGATGTGGCACAGCGGATAAGCGGCGGGGTGCGTATCACCCCCACGCTCCAATTCGACCCCACAAAGCGGATCAAGTCCATCTCCGAGATCGAGACTCGGTACTATCTCAGGATGGGCACCGTAGACCGACCCGGCGTGCTGGCCAAGATCTCCAAGGTAATGGCTGACAACCGGATCAGCATCTCATCGGTTATTCAAAAGGAGAGCGATATCTCAGTCGATGTGGCGGAGATCGTGCTCATGACCTACCCGGCAAATGAGCAGGCGATGCAACAGGCGATGGGTGAGATCGAGCGGCTCGATGTGGTTCGGGAGATCTCGAACTTCGTCCGCGTGGAAGACTAAAGGACTACGCCCACATAGTTTAAATGGGTCAGTATATTAGATACAGTTTCTTAATATAGAAACAATTCAAAAGGGCGAAAAAAATGGGCTATCTTTCTCCTCTGCTAGCAGTCAGGAATATGAAGGAGACGATTTACTTCTATAAGAATACCCTGGGATTCAAGATGGGGATGGCTTTCCCCGATGCGGACAACCCGGAATATGCCGACCTCTCAAAGGACGGGATGGTATTGATGTTTATACCTGCTAAAGACCATGGCATTGGAAGTGGGGAAAAGCTGGGCATCGGCGTCAACCTGTATATGGAGATCGATGGCGATATCGATGAGTATTACGCTGAATTGAAGAGTAAGGGCGTCAAAATCGTAGCTGATATAAAGGACGAGCCCTTCGGCGTCAGGGACTTTTCCATCGAGGATATCGACGGCTATCAGCTGACATTTAATCATAGTCTGCAGGGCGGCTAAGCGGTTGATCTTCAACTTTTTCCAGCTGGAGGATTAGAGGGCTGTATCCAGAACCAAATATGTCCGTAGTGCGGATATTAACGAGCTATGAAGAAGCAGTATCTCGGAGATATTAGGGATTTATTTAAATATGACTTAATTCAATGTATTTTGGAAGGAATAAGAATGTTACAAGGATTTACCTTTATTCCCATGCTAACTGAAAATGACCCTAAAAAAGGAGATGGTAATAAGCGAGATTTTAATAAGGCCAAGGCAGGGACAAATAACAAAGACCTAGTGGATTCCCTGAAGAAATACAATAAAATAGACCCTAACGAGAGGGATTTTACAGAGGTAAAAAAGCACTTCGAATCACGCGGCTTTGAAATACGCATTTATGAAGAGCGAGGCAATAAATACTTCACTAACATCAAAAGGAGTAGAGATGAGTATTTCGAACATATACCCCTAGGACTATTGCATAAATCCTTAGTCTTTGTTGATCCCGATAATGGACTGCAAATTAAGGATTCTACAGAGAAGCATCTTTTATATGGCGAAGTTAAAAATCTTTATGAACGTATGGATAAAGATTCAATACTGATGATATACCAGCAGTTTCCGAGAGAGGATCATGAAGAATACCTTAGCAGAAGGGCCAATGAGTTGAGGGAGCTAACGCAGGATTTGCCTATATACATATCCGACAATGAGATTACATTCTTCCTCTTAACGAAAAATGATAAGCTGCCAAGTCAACTTGAACATATAATCGAGGGGTATAAGAGCGCTTACCCAAGTCTGAACCGGTTCCAAGGCGATAAAATTTAAAATGGGCGAAAAAGGCGTTTTAGAGAAGTACCGCGAATTCCTCCCCATTACCCCAAAGACCCCGATGATTACACTGGGGGAGGGGGATACACCGCTGGTCCGGTCGCGGCGGATTGAGAAGGAGATTGGCTGCGAGCTTTACTTCAAGCTTGAGGGGTGCAACCCCACCGGCTCCTTTAAGGACCGCGGGATGGTTGTCGCCGTTGCCAAGGCGGTGGAGGAGGGGAGCAGGGCCATTATCTGCGCCTCCACCGGCAACACCAGCGCCTCGGCGGCTGCCTTCGGGGCGGGATTTGGGCTCAAGACTATCGTCATCATCCCCGAGGGAAAGATCGCCCAGGGGAAGCTGTCCCAGGCCCTCATTTATGGAGCCAATATCATTGCCATCGATGGCAACTTCGACCAGGCGCTGCAAATCGTGCTCGCCCTCACCAAGAAGCACCCCATGACCCTGGTCAATTCCCTTAACCCTAACCGCATCGAGGGGCAGAAGACCGCAGCATTTGAGGTCGTGGATGCCCTGGGCGATGCCCCGGACTACCACTTCATCCCGGTGGGCAATGCCGGCAATATCACCGCCTACTGGAAGGGCTATGTCGAGTATTATCAGGCCGGCCGGTCCACTAAAAGGCCCAGAATGATGGGGTTTCAGGCCGAGGGGGCATCCCCGATCGTTCAAGGAAAGGTCTTTGAGCACCCGGAGACGGTAGCTACAGCGATCAGGATCGGCAACCCGGCAAGCTGGCAGAAGGCGGTCGCCGCCAGGGATGAATCGGGTGGCCTCATCGACTCGGTAACCGATGAAGAGATCCTCTCCGCCTACCGCCTGCTGGCTCAGGAGGAGGGCATCTTCGGTGAGCCGGCCTCCGCGGCGTCCGTTGCCGGTCTACTGAAGGTGACGGGACAGGGCATGAGCCTGAAGGATAAAGAAGTGGTCTGCATCATCACCGGAGCCGGGCTCAAGGACCCGGACACGGCGATCGAATGCTCCCAACCACCCGCTAAGCTCCCAGCAGAGATAGCCGCTATCGAGCGAGCCCTGGGCTTTAGCTGAAGCGATACCTTCCAATGTAATCATAAATCCTATCGTCGGTGAAAGGGCTATAGTGACGAAATGGCTCACACCAGCGAGTTGGTGAGGGCGAAATAAATGGTCAGGAAATCAATAAAAGCCCTCCCATCAATGGATAGCACGTAGCTATAATAAGCGAGTTTTAAGTGGCTAAAGTAAGCATGGCAGGAGCTGGAAAGTACTCTCACCATTACCCCAGGCTGGCCACCATAGTTACCGTCCATGCCAGGGGTAAGGACAATGCCATGGCCGCAGCATGGCACTCCTCCATCTCGGTTAAACCTCCCCTATTCGGTGTCTCCATCGCCCCCAAGAGGTTCACCTGGGAGCTGATCCTGGAGGCTAAGGAGTTCGGGGTGAACTTTATGCCCATTGATAAGGCGGAGCTCGTCGCTTCGGTGGGTGGCATCTCGGGCAGGGAGGTTGACAAGTTCCAGAGGTTTGCCATCGCCAAGGAGAAACCGCTTAAGACATCGGTGCCCGTATTGAAGGATGCCTACGCCTGTTACGAGTGCAAGCTGGTGGACCACAAAACCTATGGCGACCACTTGTGGGTTGTTGGCGAGATAGTGGCGACTCATTATGAGGAGGAGCTTTTTACCGGGGAGCAGGCTCTCAAGCTGGATAGCGTCTCGCCAGCCCTATATATGGATGGTGAGCTTTACACCATCCCGGCGAAAGACAACATCCGACACCTGGACCGCAAGGTCTACGGGAAGCTCTGAAAGGAGGACCATTGGTCGACGAGCGTAAGATTAAGCAGGCAGTGCTCTCTATAATCAAAGCTATCGGTGAAGACCCAACAAGGGAGGGGCTGATAGAGACCCCGAGGCGTATCGCCGATATGTACGCCGACATTTTCAGCGGCCTCGATAAGGATCCCAGAGATGAGCTCATCGTAGGCTTTGACGAGGGTCACCACGAGATGGTGATCATTAAGGACATCCCTTTCTACTCCATGTGCGAGCATCACTTTCTCCCCTTCTTCGGGTTAGTCCATGTGGGCTATATCCCTAAAGGGCGAATCGCCGGGGCCTCGAAGGTGGCCCGTGCGGTGGACATTCTGGCAAAGCGGCCCCAGATTCAGGAGAGGCTGACCACCCAGATCGCAGAGGCAATGGTGGAGGCCCTCAAGCCAAACGGAGTAGGTGTGGTCATTGAAGCAGAACACATGTGCATGACCATGCGCGGGGTGAAGAAGCCAAGGTCTAAAATAGTAACATCCGCGATGAGGGGGCTTTTCCGCGAGAACCCTGCCACCCGCGCCGAGTTCATGTCACTGTTGCAGGGGCACTGATTTCTTGGTGCTCCTTAGAGGAGTTTCCTGTATGGCGAGGACATAAGCCGGCGCAGGACCTACCCTACTCCCGAATCGCAGTTGTAGTGCCGCTGTTTCCAGCTCATCCCAATACCGGATAGGCGCTTCATAGCCCCATGGACGCCGCAGAGCAGCCACAAGGAGATACCTGCGGGGTGTGATAGGGAATAGAGCCCGGAGTGGTGAAAGCGGTGGTCAACCAGGACACGCATCATCAGGACGACCACTACCTGTGTAGCGATAAGCATTGACCAGCCATAGTCGGGGAGCAGCGGGGTAAAGTGCCCGGCCATCAAGAAAAAGGGGGCGATAAAAAGGCTTGATGCCCCCAGCAATAGCAGGCCGAAAAGCCAGGGGGAGAGGGCGGTTACCGAGTAAGTCCACCTGCTGAGTCCCTGCCACAGGTCACCGACTCCTTCATACATGCGACAGGCAACAAGCTGTGAAAGGTCAACCACCCCCTGCCGCTTGCCGCGGCGCGCCATCTCAAACCCCATCCATACGTCCTCCAGCAAGCGCGATTTCACCGCCTCGTGTCCGCCTATCTCGAAGTAGTCCCGAGCGGAGAAGAAAAGGAACTGACCGATTGTAATCCCGGGCTTGGGCTTAGTGGAGCCCTGCAGCCACCACAAGGGTACCAAGCTAAGAAGGACAAAGTACATGATGGGTATAGCGATCCTCTGGGAAAAGGAAATGGTGTTTTGCAAAGGGAAACCTGAGAGCAGGGCCAGCCGGTTACTCTCAGCATAGGACAGGGCGCTCTGTAGCATCTGCGGCGCGTGTATAGTGTCGGCATCGGTGAAGAGTAACCAGGAGCCCCGCGCCTCAGCGGCAAGCTGGTGGCAGCCGAAGGGCTTTCCCGCCCACCCCCAGGGCAGTGGTTTCCCGCGCAGCAGCCTCACCCTGGGATCCACAGCGGCTATCTCCTCCACCACCGCAGCAGTTCTATCGGTAGAGCCATCATCCAGAACCAGGATCTCGAAGCTGGGGTAATCCTGTCTCCTCAAGGAATCTAGACAGGTGACTATATCCGATTCCTCATTTCTGGCGGGTATGAGGATCGATATTAGGGGCAGGGGGTCGGGTAAATCACCCTCTTCTTTGCCCAGCCTGTGGAGCGACCTCAGATTCAGTATGAGGTTGACCATTAATACGGCCACGCAGAGGGTGATTATGCCTTGATATAAGTACCACATGGCGTTTAGCCCTACCGGCTGTATGTTCCCCAGGCCTGTGCCTGTATGATATCATCTGTAGCCCTCCTGTGCTTTGCGAAGAATATCCCGCAGAGCAGCGCACCGGTGACGGCATAGCCCCAGGAATGTTGCCCCAGGCCGAACATCGCCGGATTGAACAAGTTGGCCGTCATCAGCATCGGAGGGATAGCTAGGTGAAAGATGTTATTGCTTAAGCTGACACTCCTGGTGATTATAAGGGCAAGCGGGAAGAATACAACCCCCAGCAAGAAGGGAAGCGGGCACAGCACCAGAAAGCCGGTAACGAAGATTGCCTGCCCCCGGCCCCCAGCCCATTTTAACCAGATGCTCCAGATCTCGCCTACTGAAGCGGCGATAAATATTAATAAGTAGGCCCATAGCTCGCCAACCAAAAGGTAGGCTATAAATAGACAGAGGAAGGTCTTCAACGCCTCGCCCACAATGGATAGGCTGCCGGGCAACCTGCCTCCGTGGATCATGACGGCGGTGGCGGTGACATTGCCGGTGCCAAACTTGCGGATGTCCTGCTTTTTGAAAAGATGCATCATGAGGTAGGCAGTGGGGATACTGCCGATGAGATAGCCTATAGCTATTATAGCGATGGCCATTGGCATCATGGTCACGCTTCCTCCTGGAAGGCTTTCTTAGCCTGCCCCCTCATCCCGGTCACATCATGAATTATTAATATATAATAATACGCAGAAAGGGGGGTGCAGTCAATATCTATTGGGCTCATAGGAGAGAATCGAGGAAACCCTCGATCTGGATAGGGTTGCGGTGATGATCCATGAAGGGCACATGTGCATGACCCTGCGGAGACTGAAAAAGCCGTGGTCGAATATCATCACCTCATCTAACAGGAGGCTGTTCCGCACTAATATGGCCACACGCGCCGAGTTCCTCTCCCTGGTGCAGGAACTTTAGTTTCACCCTACAGCTGCTACCCGCTTCATAAGTTGGGAATTGTTGGGCTTTCACAGACGGAGTCATTAAATCATTTATCTAACTCAACCAGCTATAGATGCTTGCGCAGCGTGATTTCCTTGATGAAGAAGTTTACTACGAAAGCTACAGCTATGACGCAAAGAGCAACAAAGAATACCTCCGTCAGCGCTGAATTCAGGGCCTCGCGCAGCGTTGAAAGTAACTGCCCAAAAAGCTGAGCGCCCTGAGACCCCATGCTTTCGAAAAAGCTCCTCAGTTGATCCTGTGCCTCGGGACTTACCAGCGCCTGGGGGTTATCGACAATCGAGGATAATTGCTCCGAGGGAACAACTGCAGATACTTCTGGCGGGAGACCCTCCCTGAACTCGGTTGCGAATCGGTTGGTCATCACGGAACCTACTACAGCTAACCCCAAAGCGCCTCCGAGAGAGCGGAAGAAATTGCTGGTAGAGGTGGCTATTCCCATGACGGAATAGGGCACTGCGTTCTGAACCGCGATGACGTATATGGGCATAGTGATTCCTAACCCGAGGCCCATTATGACTATATTCATTACGGCCGTCGCATAGCTGGTTTCCACCGTCATCCTGGAGAGTAGAAACATACCCAGAGCCATGATTATAATGCCTGCCGTGCCCTGTAGCCTATAGTGCCCTCCTGCGCGCGAAAGCACCTGGCCTGAGATAATACTACCCACCACTAAACCCAGCATCATAGGAGTTAAAAAAGTGCCGCTGGCTGTGGCGGATGACCCCAGCACCCCCTGGAAGTAGAGCGGGATAAAGATAATACCGGTGAACATGCCAAAGCCCAAAATGAAGGTGACTATTGATGCCACGCTCACTATCCGGTTTCTGAAGATCCACAGGGGCAGGATGGGCTCCTTAGCCCGGCTTTCGATTACTATGAATAGGAGCAACATAGCCAGTGAGAAATCGAACATGAAAAGGATGGGGAAGGAGAGCCAATCGTAATCAACACCGGCCCAGGTCAGAGCCAGCATAAACGGGACCACGGTAAGTATAAGCGTTATTATTCCACCATAATCAACCCTGTGTTTCCGAACGCCGGGGCGCAGGTGAGGGAAGAAGAATATAAATAGCAGCATGATAAGGACACCGAAAGGGATGTTGATGTAAAAGACCCAGTTCCAGGAGAGATTGTCGGTTATATAGCCGCCGAGAGTCGGCCCGATGATTGACGATAGGCCAAACACCCCGGTCAAGAATCCCACATATTTCCCGCGTTCGGCCGGCGAAAAAAGGTCGGCGACAGTGATGAAGGCCATACCCATTATGGCCCCGGCGCCTATGCCCTGAAGTGCCCTGAAGACGATGAGCTGCGTCATCGTCTGGCTGGTGCCGCAGAGGATAGAGCCCACTATGAACACCGCTATACCGCCGACGAGGAACCATTTGCGGCCGTACATATCGCTTAGTTTGCCGGCAATCAGCAACGATACGGTTGAGGCGATAATGTAAGCTGTGACCACCCATGTGTACTGGGTGAACCCGCCCAGGTCAGTGATGATCCGCGGCAGGGCGGTGCCGACGACCGTCTGGTCCAGCGAGGCGAAAAACAGGGCCAGCATCACGCCTGCCATGGTGAGAACCACCTGGCGTTTCGGCAGTTCGCGATGGCCGGTCTTTTTACCTTTTAAGTCGGTATCCACTAAGTTATTCCTGGATGCGGAAGGACCTTATCGCCAGGGTTCCCATGATGATACCGAACAGGGCGACTACCACTACATCGAGGACAATGGGCATGTGATAGCCAAATAGCTCTATCCCGAACATGGCAGAATCCTGTGATCCCAGTACCGCCTGCCGCATGGAGTCAATGCCGTAGGAGACGGGATTGAACTTTACCACGGTGCCCAGCCACGAGGGGAGGAACTGGGTAGGAAACATCGCCGGGGAAATGAATAAAAGGGGGAACAGAATCATCTGCACCACCACCTGGAAAGCCTCCATGCTCCTTATCCTAGAGGCGATGAGCAGGCCCATGGAGGTAAGGGATAGGGCGAAGACAAACATCAGCGCAATGAGCAGGAAAGCTCCTTCCACCGATATGCTCACATGGGCGAAGGGGATGAAAACGAGCATGATAGTGCCCTGAATGGTGGCGATTGTCGCCCCCCCCAATGCCTTACCGATCGCTACTGCGGTTCGGCTGATAGGGGCGACAAGCACCTCCTTGAGAAAGCCGAACTCCCGGTCCCATACCACAGATACCCCAGTCATAATGGATGTGAAGAGCACCACCATGCCTATGACACCGGGGTACATGAACTTGATGTAATCGAAGCCCCCGCTTCCGGCCTCTCCAATAAAACTGGATGCAATCCCTGTGCCGAAGATAACCAGGAAGAGAAAGGGCATGATAAAGGCGCTGATTAGCCTGGCACGGTCTCTCCAGAAGCGAAGCAGGTCGCGATACCAGATAATATATACGCCTCTCAGGTTATTCAATGGAACTTACCAGCCCCGCCCCTGGCCGAGCGCATCGCCCACATCTTTTTCATTACCGCCTCACCACCCTCCTCCTCGCGGATCTCTCTACCGGTGAGCTTCATAAACACGTCATCGAGGGTAGGGCGGTGCACGCTTATACTATGGAGCCCGCTTTTGAAGTTGTTTACCAGGGTGGGGATAAACTCCTCCCCGTTTTGAACCTCGAAAAAGATGCCTTCGCTACCGCGCTGGGCCTCGATGTTATATTGCTCAAGAATCTCCGCCATCGCCACCTCAGCGTCATCCGTCTTAAGGGTAACTATGTCGCCGCCAACCATCCGCTTCAGGGCATCGGGGGTATCCAGGGCGATGATCCTGCCCTGGTCGATAATGGCGATGCGGTCGGCAACCGTGGCCTCATCCATGTAATGTGTGGTAAGGAAGACGGTGATGTTCTCTCGCTTGCGGAGATCGAGGATATAGCTCCAGATGTAGAAGCGGGTCTGGGGATCTAACCCCAGAGTGGGCTCATCAAGGAAGAGAACCCTGGGGTAATGCAGGAGGCCGCGACCGATCTCCAATCGCCGCCTCATTCCCCCCGAGAAGTGCTGCACCATATCCTTACGCCGGTCCCAGAGGTCCACCATCTTCATAATCTCCTCGATGCGCTTCTGCCTCACCGAGCGCGGGATGCTATAGATTCCAGCGTGGAACTCGAGGTTCTGCAGAGCGCTGAGCTTTATATCGAGGCTTGGGTCCTGAAACACAAGGCCGAGTGATTTCCTGACCTCGTTTTGTTGGTGCACAACATCGAACCCGTTGAGTGTCGCCCTTCCCGAGGTCGGCTTCATCAGGGTGCAAAGGATGTTGATGGTGGTGGTCTTCCCTGCCCCATTGGGACCGAGGAAGCCGAATATCTCCCCCTCCTTCACCTCAAAGCTTACATCATCCACCGCAACCAGGTCGCCAAACTTCTTTACTATGTGCTCCACCTCTATAATTTTTTGCATCTCCAGCCCTTTTTAAAAGTTAACAGTTGTATTCTACCAGTTATGTGGCGCTGGTTGAAGAGAACGTTCTCCTCCAGCACATCGGTAATCTATGCCCGCTCATTTCTTGCCATCCTAGTAGCATCCCATACTATGCTTTGCAGTCACGTAATGCCCTCTTTCATCCCCGGTAGCGCTAAGAGCCCTATTTTATATTCCTCGGTCCCATTTCTCCCTTAGAATAACACAGAGCTACGAGTATAGAATAACCCTGGAGTGTTACCCCATATCTATTAACAGAAGCCTGCATTTTGAAGAAACTAGGCTAAATTGAAAATCCTGGCCAGCTTGAGAAACAACGCGACCACGGGCTCGATGAGGCGGAGAAACCCCAAAGAGGCAAGGCTTAAGAGGATGCCGATAGCCGCCCCTCCCAATACGTCCAGTGGGTAGTGCACGCCGCAGTAGACCCTGGCGAAGCACCATAGGATGGCGAGGATAAAGAGGAGATAGCCCGCTTTGCGATTGCCAAACCAGGCGCCCATGGCGAAGGCGAAGCCTACTGCTGCCGTATTTGCCGGGAAGGAGGGATCGGTGGGCGGATAGAAAAGGAGCGTAACATCATCAAAGGCCTCGAAGGGACGGAGGCGGTCGAAAAATTCGTTGAACAGCGATACGGCGGCGTTTGCAAAACCCACGCCGAGGATGGAGCACAGCACAGCCCTCTGATTTCGCTCACGGCGTAGGGCATCTTTTCCCAAAAACCACATGGCGACCAGCACCATTACCATCGCCACCGGTATAAACTGCTCTCCTACCACCAGTGCCATAAACCAATCAAGCGCTCCTGACTTCCCCGCCAGCCCGTTTATTAAGAAGAACAGTTTCTCATCAAGCCAGACCATTTAGCTGTTCCGTCGCATTGCTCTACTGATAGCCTGAATGAAGGTCATCCTCTTTAATGCCTCTAGACCCCTTTGCTCCCCCTCCGAGTCCGGTCGTCCCCATCGCGCCTTAACCGCTGAAGAAATGAGCAGGGTAAAAACTATGGCGATAGCCAGCGCGGCGACGAGGTAGGCGAAGAGCGATGGCCCCGAAATCCCTCCCGCGGTATCGGGAACGTTTCGGTCAATCCTGAAGAACCACCAGTATCCACCACTGACCATTACGGCAGCGAATATGTAGCCCAGATACCTTCTTGGGAAAAAAGAGATTCCCTCCAGCCTCCCCCATGCTGCTACGAATTGCAGTACACCCAGAGATACTATAGATACAAACAAGAGGTAATCTACTTCCATTGCCTATCCCCGTTTAATCTACCAGCAAAAACGGTTGCTGCCCTTAATTTCCTGAGGCAGTTTCGCTTTTAGGTTTGGCCCTCCATGTCCACAAGGTATTAATGGTGAAGTTCCAAAGCATTGCACCTGCTATGGCAAAGATCGCGGAAATTAAATAGAATAGCCCGACTACTTCAGTAAAGAACCAGAGTATTGCCATATGGATGGCCAAGCCAACTAGGCTGACCATGTTGAATTTCAATCCGCGGTATAGAATTGATTTCATGCTTGGAGATCGCCTATCCCTGAAGGTCCAAATGTCATTTAATGCGAAATTGGTTATGATCGATGTTTCGTAACTGATAGCTGAGGAGATGATGTAGAATAGTCCGAACACCTCAGTAAAGAGCGATAACAGGCCCAAATAAACCAAAGTCCCACTGGCTCCGACCAAACAGAACTTGATGAACCTTATTGTCCCACCTGACCCTGCCAGGCAGTATAGGTGTTTCAGGTAATTTATACCCTCTCCAGTATTTAGATTGCTCTTTCCCTTTTCCCTCTCCCTGAAGACATATGGGACCTCTGCTATCTCGCGGGCTTTTCCCTTTACCAGTACCTCCAGAAGGATCTTGTACCCGGTTGGACTCAGTTCCACACCGTCGATTACCTCTCTCCTCAGCAGGAAGAAACCGGATAAGGGGTCTTTGATCCCCCTGATCGAGGGCAGGAGAAGGGCCGCCAACACCTTAGATGCCCTTGATATGATCCTCCTATTCATACTCCAGCCCTCGCTGCCGCCACCCTTGACGTATCGACTGGCGATAGCGACCTCCGCTCCGCTCCTCACCTTCTTTAGTAGCTCAAGCACCACCTCCGGCGGATGCTGCAAATCAGCATCTATTACCCCCAGAATCTCTCCCCCGGCCTGCTTGAATCCATCAACAACCGCCGAAGCCAATCCCCTCTCGTTTCTCCTGGTAATCACTCTAACCGGGTAATCTTTACTGAGGCTCTGGGCAAGCTCCGAGGTCCCATCGGGACTGTTATCATCAACCACGATAAGCTCATAGCTGTTTTGCGATAGAGACTTATGAACCCTCTCTATCAACGTGGCGATGTTCTGCCTCTCGCAATATGTAGGCACTATCAGGGAAAGCTCAGGATTTGGCGCGTGTTGTGATTTCATAGCCCCTCATAGATGCGGTATTAACCTAATACTTGGCGGACAGATGTCCTATGTTGAAGAACCACGCGTATGCACCCAAGATAACCAGGGACACAAGAAGGCAGCCAGCAAGCGGCTCTTTTAAAAATAATGTCCCTTTGAGGGTATCACATGCTGGGGGGACAGCACCGATATGATAACCCCTGATAACCATTACCCCGGAACTCCAGGTTTATATGCCTTATCTGCCTTTTACTTATGCCTTGACCAGCTTATGTACAGGGGTGCACCAGTCAATGTATTTTTTATTTTTGCCCAGGATCACATCGAAGTACAGGGTCTGAAGCTTTTTAGTTGTACCCCCCACTACACCACGTCCCACCTTGCGCTCGTCGATCTCAATGACCGGTGTAACATGTGCGGCGGTGCCGGTAAGAAAGCACTCCTCGGCAGCGTAAAGCTCACCGGGGTCGATAGAGCGCTCGATGGTCTCCATGCCCAGCTCATTTTTAGCAAGTGTAATCACCGTATCACGGGTGATGCCGATAAGGATGTTATCTGAAGCCGGTGGCGTGACCAGTTGCCCATCGATTACCAGGAAGATATTTTCTCCACTCCCCTCCGAGACGTGCCCACCGCGGGTGAGCAGGATTGCCTCATCGAAGCCTTTCTCCACAGCCTCGGTCTTTGCCAGGGCGCTGTTCACATAGAGCCCGTTTATCTTCGCCCGTATCGGTATCATGTCACTGTCTATGCGCCGCCAGGAGGAGATGCAGCATCTCGCCCCCTTGGCAACATCGAGGTAAGGGCCGAATGGCAAGGCGAATATCAGAAATTTGGCCTCCAGGTTGTGAAGCCTCACCCCCACCTGCTCTGAGCTCTTATAGGCCAGAGGACGAATGTAGGTGTCCTCGCGATAGCCACACCGCTGTACCAGCTCCAGTGTGAGCGCGATGAGCTTATCCATGGCGTGGGGGATATCTATCTGGAGCACCTGGCAGCTCTCCAGCAGCCTCTGGTAGTGTGCAGCAAGGCGAAAGATGTACATCTGCCCCTGCTCCCCGTTCCAGTTGCCCCGAATCCCCTCGAAGCAGGCGGTGCCGTAGTTGAAGGCATGGGTTACGACCCCGACCTTGGCCTCGGATAGGGGCATGAACTTTCCATCGAAAAAAGCATAGGGCGGCATATGATTCTCCTTTTATCAGAGGTTATTAGAATTATAAACCAGCCCAGTCAGTAAAGACAAGTCCCCAGGTATAGGGGTTATGGCCGGAGGCGGGTAAACAGGGGAAGGCTTGACAGAGTTCTATTCATTAGGATATAAATAAGTTTACCCATCGTTACAAAAGGAGTTCTGATATGAGAATCTGTTTGGTTACTGTCGCCCAGTCGGTGCCCGGTTTCGAGGACATCTGGTTCAGCGTGATACAAAAGGGTTTCAGCAAGGTGCTGCGGCCGGACACCGAAGTGGTGCAGAAAACGCTTAAGGTTGGACTCGGTAATCCCCACGACTATACCAACCGCTACTTCGCTAACCTGAACCTGGGAAGCATCGTGGAGACATTCATCGAGGCGGAGAAGGAGGGGTTCGATGCCGCGGTGGTAGGCTGTTTCGCCGACACCGGGATCAAGGAGGCGAGGGCAGTGGTCGACATACCGCTTATCGGACCCGCCGAATCGAGCATGCTCCTTGCCTGCCAGCTGGGCCGCAAGTTTGCTATAATCTGTGCCAACCTGCCGGGACTCGTTGCTCAGCATGAAGAGCAAGTAAGGGAGCACGGCCTGATGGACCGGCTGATACCCAACGGCATCGTTAAAGATATACATGCCTTTGATGATACCTGGACCAAGAGCTTCGCCGACCCGCAGTTTGCCGCCGATGGTGTTGCGGAAAGGTCAAGGGAACTGGTGGCTCAGGGTGCTGATGTAATAGTTATCGGCTGCTGTGGTATAGGCCCGTTCTGCAGTGCAGCCGGCCTGCATAAGATCGAAGTGGATGGCAGAAATATACCTATCCTGGACGCCCAGATGATAGCCTTTAAGACCGCCGAGATGGCCGTTGATATCAGTAAAACCACCGGACTACCATTTACCAGTCTGCCGCGGCCGCCAGCGGAGGATGTGAAAAGGGTGAGGGATATATTCGGGTTGCCCGCCTTAACCTGAGATCGACAGGGCGATATTCGGCGGCTCATCTCCCGTCGTTATGGATAAACAATTCAGGCTCTCTCTATTCTCAATGATATTTTAGGAGGTTGAATATGGAAGCATCAGAAAAGTGTGAATATGTACAAAGGTATATCAATGGAGTTAGCGCACACGATATCGAAGCTATAAAGGCTATATTCGCTGATAACGCCACTGTGGAAGACCCTGTTGGAAACGACCCTCATGTAGGCATAGACGCTATATGCAGGTTTTATGAGCTGGCATTCAATACGGGGATTAAGTTAGAACTTACTGGACCAATCAGGTGTGCAAGCAATGCGGCTGCCTTTTCATTCGTTTGCACTGTTATCCTAGGTGACTCTAAGCTCAAGATTGACGTTATCGATATTTTTGAATTCAATCAAAATGGCAAGGTGCAGTCAATGAGAGCTTATTGGGGAGAGGAAAACTGCTCTTCGGAATAACTAATGAAAGAGGCCGTGTCAGCATCTCAAATACAATCAAGAAAGAGCCATCTAACCACTCAATGCAAGCGACCCCCAACGGCGGCTTATAAAACCTCAAGCTATTACTAAAACATACAGAGCGGGTATAGCGCTGCACCTTATCTTACCAGCACAACCTCACTCTGTAATTTTGTAACTACATCTCGCATATACCGCGTTCCATCGGCTCATCTAGAGAATCACTTCGATAAAGCCAGTTCAAAAGGGAAATATAGGGAGGTAAAGTAAAATGCTCAAGGAATATAGTATTGACGGCAGGGTTGCCATCGTTACCGGTGCAGCCCGGGGTATCGGTAAAGGGATCGCTCTAACCCTGGCCGAAGCCGGTGCCGACATCGTTGCTGTGGACCGAAATACAGAGGAAAACGAGCTAACTGCAAGCGAGGTTCAGGCCCTGGGGCGGCGATGCCTGGCTATAACCACCGATGGTGTTGCGGAAAGGTCAAGGGAACTGGTGGCTCAGGGTGCTGATGTAATAGTTATCGGCTGCTGTGGTATAGGCCCGTTCTGCAGTGCAGCCGGCCTGCATAAGATCGAAGTGGATGGCAGAAATATACCTATCCTGGACGCCCAGATGATAGCCTTTAAGACCGCCGAGATGGCCGTTGATATCAGTAAAACCACCGGACTACCATTTACCAGTCTGCCGCGGCCGCCGGCAGAGGATGTGAAAAGGGTGAGGGATATATTCGGGTTACCTACCTTAACCTGAGGTTGACAGGGCATTATTATTCTGGGGTGCACCTTAAGTAATGTTAAAAGCGCTTAATATGTGTCATCCAGATGAGTGTAATCTTCCTTATTAGTCGCAGTTAACCATATCAGTGATTTCAAAGAACTTGTACGGATGATCTCTGTAAAAAGCATAACTCCTGTCGGGCAACAGCTCAAAATCGGTGTCAAAGTAGAGATTGAAAACCAGTCGAAAAGAGTTCACCGGCGTTATGGAAGGATACAAGACGTCCCTATTAACATCGGGTAGGTAGTAGGCGTTCAATATTGTCACCTTTTCCCTGAGTTCCGCTCGCGTTGCCTCTTCCCAACCGACCGCTTCTTCCCACTCACCCTCTCCTATCCACTTATCCTGTCCTCCCGGGTAGGACCCTTCGTCCGACTGCAAAATGATAATGGGGGGTATTTCTGAGCTTGAGAGCAATTCATCGATGAGTTCCATCACTCTGTTATTAGCGAAAACCAGCTGACCGATGTAATTTACCTCTACACTCCTATTATTGACCTCCTCTGCCGTCAGGTAATTACCGTTGCGGTCAAATACGAATGGGTTGTGGGGAATGAGCATATGAGCAAAAACAAACGTTGGCTCTTTCATATCTGGTATTTCAGCCAGTTTATCGAATTTGTACTGAACCCTATTCCACTGCCCCATACGGAAATCCTGCACCAAAGGCGCCTTCACCCATTGAGGTAATAGAGCATTTTCCAGCGCAATAGGATATAGCATGGTGGTTTTATATAGGGTCATTGAGAATTCTGGTATCTCCCAGTAGTTAAAATTCATATCGGCATATTCATTTTTCCTGGTTGGCTCCCACCATGATCCCATATGTATAAATTCATATCCCTCCGATTTTAGAAAATGCCACACCTCATAATCCTGCAGCATGTCATAGAGTGGATCCATGTCACTATAATCTTCACCCAACTCCTCACTCAGGTAATTAATATATTTCATGTTCAAGGATGATGCCAAGGATTGAGGGCTCTCTGGATAGTTTGATCTGCTTTCAGATGCCACATAAAACCCTCTGTTAGATAAATAGTCGGTGAACTCACTATTATCGAAATCATAAACCTCTTTAAGTGTGCTTTCGCTTGCATATCTATCCAGAACAATATAGTAAATATCCGGAAGGCTATCCGTTTTACTCGTATTGGCTCCAGGGTCATAGCCATTTTCCGTCGTTGTGATACCCTGCGAGGCAGCCTCAATCTCATTAGCCGCTATATTGATGGTGGGAACTATGACCAAGGCAATGGCCACTATGTTTAGAATAACTGTCAGATTGTGTAGATCTCTACGTGTCCTCTTCACTAAATAGGCACTACAGATAATGAGTATGCACCAGATAGGCCACAGGACCTTGTAAGTAATACCCAGACCCTCTACGGCATTTGAAACATACCCGTAGGAAAAGAACAGAATTAAAAAGATGGATACAATTATCGCTGCTTTTCCGGCATTCCTGAAGATCAGCCAGGCCGGTAATAGCAGCAGAAGCGCAAAACCCATCGCGGAAAACAGGGGTATCGCCACTGCAGAAGGTGAAACCTCTGCTACATTAGCAGAATAGAGGGCCAGAATGAAAAACATGGCAAACATTATGGGATGAATAACAAATAACCATTTCTTCGGTTTTTTCAAGTCTGACCCCCTTGCATCTCCTCTGTCATGGCATCATACCCTCTAATTATTCCCCTTAGCAATACCTTCAATATACCCCGCACCTATTTCCGATGAATGTCCAAAAGCATACACGTATGCCTTCCTTAGCTCAGTTATCCTTTTCCGGTAGGCCACCCTGCTCACTATCAAATCCGAAATCACCTGCGGAACCGACTCCACCTCCTCCGGGGAAAGAACCACACCAATTTCTGATCGAAGAGAAAGCTCCAATGGTTCTATGCCCAACTCTCTATACCTTTGATTGTTTACTTTAATGGGGACATCCAGGTACAAAACCGGTCGTTCGGTGCCGAAGGCATATTCAAGAGCAACCCCGGAGTAATCGCTTATCAGAACATCAGCCCGGATGAGTGAGCTATCACCAGCAACAGACATCTCCAGAGTGAAACCCGGATCATTTCCATACCTGGAAGCGAACTCTGCTACTAAATCCGGAGAGCGTCTAATTGTCTCCGGGTGAGGACGAACAATGACCTCATAACCGGCTTTAAGGAGAAGCTCAACCAGACGCTCACCGCAAGACTCGAGAACGTTGGCAACCCCCCAGGAAGGAGCGATCAGGACGGTTTTCCTGCCAGCGGTGGGCGACTTTTCCGAGGAGCACATCTGGTATGCCGCGTAAATCCGCTCCACTCGGTAATATCCTGCCTCTACGAGGGTCTTTGCTGGAAGACTGTTGATCTCTTCATGCCGGCGAATCTCCTCAACCTGGTGTGGACCGCAACACAGAACGGAATCATAATGGTCAAAAGCACCGTATCGATATATCATGTGAGTGCTAACTAGCGCATGGAATACATAGACGTAATGCACCGGATTAAGTGATCGCTTGAGATGGAACTGACCCAGGTCGGTCAGTGTCATAACGAACACACCACAATTGACATGCGCCATAAAGAGAGCAAGTAGCTTATTCAGATAAAAGGTTCGTACTCCTGACAGGGTTTCTTGCAGGATCGGATCGTCCGGGTCGGACGTAACATAACACAAACTTCGACCGGACCCGCTTATAAGTTTTTCAATAAGACCCTCGAAGTAAGGGTAATAGCCCCCGTGCTCAGCATAGAAAACAATCGATTTCTCGGTTTTTAGGGTTCTCCAGAAGAAACGGTGAAAGTCCGCTATTTCCTTTAGTAAACGCATGATAACTCAGGGTTTTCCAGTAACCCGGTTAATCCTCTCCTGAGTCATTATCCTTTCGGATTCTATTTCCTTTATGAAAGCGACTGCCAAAGAAAGCCCTGACCTTCCTCCAGTAGATCACAATTGTGGCCGATACCCCAACCAGAGCAGCTATAACAAAGGGAAGGATTACACCGCCAAGCTCAATATAGTGGAGATCCGCCGCCCCGGGCAAGGTGAAAAAGAAGACAGCAGGTACAACCGGCATCCTTAGCAGGCGTTTAATATATTTCATCGTGATCCCCTCCTTCCCGGGTTGAGCGGATTTTCGTCGGTTTTTATGATATAACTTACCGAGAAAATATGCCAGACCCTTACCTCCGTTTTGCCCCGATTGAGTTCGCTCAAAATATGGCTCAGTGGGGTCAATGCTAATCATAGCACCTAGACCAATGTCTGTCCAAATATTGACAATCTTGACAGGAGGTTGCCAGGTAGTGTATAGGTAACCCTGTCTACTAAAAAAATAACTGGATGGAGGGAAGGTAAAAATGCTCAAGGAGTATAGTCTTGAGGGCAGGGTTGCCGTCATTACCGGTGCAGCCCGGGGTATCGGCAAAGGGATCGCTCTGACCCTGGCCGAAGCCGGTGCCGACATCGTTACTGTGGACCGGAATACAGAGGAAAACGAGCAAACCGCAAGCGAGGTTCAGGCCCTGGGGCGGCGATGCCTGGCTATAACCACCGATGTCACCAGAGAAGACCAGGTACAGCGGATGGTCAGCCAGGCTATATCGAAATTGGGGAAAATCGATATACTGGTTAATAATGCCGGCAAAGGCGCCAGGCGGGTGGTAACACCCCTGGCCGAGCACAACATACGACCCATAACTGACGAGGACTGGTATAGTGTCCTGGACCTCAACGTGAGGGCCATACTTTTATGCGCGAGGGCTGTTGGCCCCCATATGATCGAGCGACGGAAGGGTAAGGTCATTATAATTACCTCTGTCACCGCAATAAGCGCATTTGACCATACCAGCCTGTATTGTGTGAGCAAGGCAGCAGCGGCCAGGTTTGCCCAGACCCTGGCACTGGAGTGGGCCCCCTACAACATCAACGTCAATGCCATCGGCCCCACCTGGACGCTAACCGAGGGGGCCAAAATGATGCTGGAGAAAAGTGAGGAGTACCGGCAAAAAGAGATGGCCCGTATCCCGATGGGGAGGGCTGCCACCCCCAGGGAGATAGGTCTTCTCGCCGTTTACCTCGCCTCCGATGCCTCCGATTTCGTTACCGGGCAGAGTATCTATATAGACGGGGGGCTGACCGCCGGGGGCTAACCGCCGCGCCTCTGTACAACGAACGATTGATAGGCTATACTCACTATGATATAAATCCACAAAGTGTCACAAACGATGGACATCTTCGCAAGAGGTTTAATAATACTTTAATCTGAAAACAGGCAGAGGGTGATGAAATGAAAATAAAGACAATTTACTTGGCATCAGCCCTGGTACTGGTGTTCTCGCTGGCAGCTGCCTTAATACCAGCAGGCCCAGTGATGGCTCAACCTCCGTACTATGTATCTACCACGGGTAGCGATACAACTGGTGATGGAAGTGCTGGAAATCCATGGGGCAACATAAGCTACGCAGTTGGGCAGGCTGCATCCGGCACCACGATCCATGTGGCAGCAGGGCAATACAATGAGCATGACATCACAATCAACAAGTCCCTGACGATACAGGGTGCCGGCGAGGGCGGCACTATCGTTGACGGAAACGCTCTCAGTCGCGTGTTTCATATAAATGGTAGTTACACGGTTGATATGTCCGGCATAACGATTCGGAACGGCAACATGTCAGGATACGGCGGTGGCCTATATAACAACAATGGTAAGGTAACTATAACTAACTGCACGGTAAGTGAAAACGATGCCGATGATAGCGGCGGTATCTTCAACCTCAGTGGTAACATGACTATAACTAACTGCACCATCAGCGGAAACAATGCGCTTAACTGGGGCGGCGGTATCTTCAACGCCAGTGGTAACATGACTATAACTAACTGCACCATCAGCGGAAACAGTGCTGCAACGTGGGGCGGCGGTATCCTCAACTCCAGTGGTAACATGACTATAACTAACTGCACCGTCAGCGGAAACAAGGTTGACGATGATGGCGGTGGCATTTATAACACGTCTAGTGGCAATGTGACGCTGACCAACTGCACCGTCAGCGGAAATACTGCCAGTGGAGATGGTGGTGGCATTTGGAATGAAACAGGCGATGTGACGCTGACCAACTGCACCATTAGTGGAAATACTGCTGACAGCGGCGGGGGGGTTATAAGTTACGTCAGTATTAATATAACGTGTACAATAGTCTACGGTAACACAGTTGTTAATGATGGTTCTAACATTTATGGTCCATACACCGACATCGGCAGCGAATCCATCGTTGGAAGCCCCGACCCACTCCTCGGTCCGCTTCAGAATAACGGGGGGCCTACAGAAACACATGCTCTCATGATTGGCAGCCCCGCTATAGATGCCTGTGTCACCAGTTGTACCGTCAACACCGACCAGCGAGGACTACCACGGCCAGTGGACGGGGATTTAGATGGCACCTACTTCTGTGACGTGGGCGCATATGAGAAACAGCCTGCGGTTGGTGGAATTATAGAGCCGGTGGACCGGTTGGAGCTGCTGGCGCCGTGGCTCGCGCTGGCGGCACTGATGGCGGTGGCCCTGTCAGTGGTGGTGGTAATGAGGAGGAGGCGCCTGGCGTAGATTCTCCAACAATAGACGAGAAGAGAACAGGGGCTACCCGAAGGGTGGCCCCTCTGTTATTGCTAACAGCCTTGACAGGCTAGTAACGCAGGAGTATCATCGCATCATAAAAGGGCAGGAGGTGGGTAGTGAAAAGGACAAGAATCGCTGTAGTATTGCTCGTGGGCGTTTTGGTGGTGTCGGTATTGGCTTTCGCCATGCCTACGTCGACAGTGCCAGTAGCAGAGGCTGCAGACGCATATACTTTCACCGGCTATAGATTCACCGGCCATGTATTTGTGGGCGGCATGCCGGTACCTTGTAACACACTGATTCAGGTTCTGCAAGGCGGTACTCCTCTCGGCGAAACACACACCGGTATTCCGTGTCCGCCTACTAGCCCTCCCAGACCGGCTGCAGTTCTCGACTTAGATGACAACGAATACCGTATAGAGATATCAACAACACCTACAATAGTAGAGCAAGCACGAGCCAGAGAAGATGGTACAGCTAACTTCCGGATAGGGTGGGACTGTGGTGGTGGTGTAGTATTGTTAATGGCAGTTGAAACCGCTGCCTTTGATTTGGAAGCCCCGGTGATACAAGACCTGCACTCCAGTTGTCCGGTTGGTGGGATTATAGAGCCAGTCGACCTGTTGGAGCAAAGTGCGACCTCCGGTGAGCCTTCTGATGGAGCTTCTGCCAGCACCTTCATTGCCCTCGGGATTGGGATAGCAGTGCTGCTTGCTGCCCTTATTGTATGGTCGGTAAGAAGGAGACGGGTAGCGTAGGTTTTACAACAACATAAAAGTAGCTTTCAGGGGGCTACCCGATAAAGGGTGGCCCTTTTTTTATCCCCCATGCAGCCTACCTCAATACCGCCTTATCTACAAAAAGCATACTGGCTACTTTGTAACCGACATCCACATGGCGATTGTTGCAGAAATGGCGTTTCGTGCAACATGATAGGAGACTCGTGTTCTGTTGACAGTCGGTAGTCTTTACAGTACCATTGTATGACAGAAGGGCATATTGGAGGTGAATATGTCCGCGCAACCTGAACAACCCAAAAAGCAAAAGGCCAGCGGAGTAGCGATACCCGCTGGCCTTTTCATTGGTATGGGTATAGGTTTTGCAGTCGATCATCTAGTCGCTGGCCTTTTCATCGGCCTTGGTGCCGGATTTCTCACAATGATAATTCTGCGTATCAAACTTGGCGAATGGTAAAAAGTTATTACGCCTGCATGCGATATGTCTTGAAACTGTATGTAGTCAGCACAAGTGGGACAGTTCAGGCCATTGAGTTAATGGACACTCAGAGGCCGTTGCCCTGCTCCCTAGCGATCCTATTATAATCCTTCCTTGCTTGTAATGTCCTGCTTTTAGCCTCCTTTCTTTTCTGCTTCAATGGCTTTGACCAGAGTCTCATCCAGCGGAGGCGGCTTCCTCTGTTTTATTAGTCGATAGTAATAACTAGACCTGACCTGGCCAGACCCACCGCCTCCAGTACCACTTTCACTGCTTAATGCCGCTTTAGCTACAAAAAGCATACCAGTCACTTTGTAACCGACATCCACATGGCTATTGTTTCAGGTGCCAACCCACATCGTTGACCTTGGCAGCCTGTTCCCGCGCACTGGTGCCTTGAGGGATTGACAGGCCATATCAGTCGTGGTATAAGCTGTAAAAAATATCTCAAACAACATACATCCTGGTACAGGGTTAATACCCTTATAATTTTCAAACTAAGAGTAGCGTGTAGAAATGAAAATAAAGACAGTCTATCTTGTAGTAGCGCTGGCTCTGGTGTTCTCACTGGTGGCAGTTATTGTGCCGGCAAGCCCGGCGATGGCGGCAGACACCTGGTATGTTGACGGTGTACAAGGAATTGACGATGTCACCCATGGTACAGGTTCTGGTACCAATGCTTTTAAAACTATTCAGTACGCCATAGACGATGGCAGAGTTGGCAACGATGACACCATCATAGTAGCGTCGGGGACGTACAATGAGCATGACATCACAATCAACAAGTCCCTGACGATACAGGGTGCCGGCGAGGGCGGCACTATCGTTGACGGAAACGCTCTCAGTCGCGTGTTTCATATAAATGGTAGTTACACGGTTGATATGTCCGGCATGACAATCCGGAACGGCAACACCTCAGCAGACGGCGGCGGCCTATATAACAACGGTGGCAACGTGACGATGACCAGCTGCACCGTCAGCGGAAATACCGCCTATAATGGCGGCGGTATCTTCAACGCCAGTGGTAACATGACTATAACTAACTGCACCGTCAGCGGGAACACCGCCGTGAGCGGGCAGAGCGGGATGAGCGGCGGCGGCATTTATAACAACGGTAATGTGACGATGACCAACTGCACCGTCAGCGGAAACACCGCCGACGACGGCGGCGGTATTTATACCGAATCTGGTATTATGGTGCTGACCAACTGTACTGTTACCAACAACGATTACGAGGATAAAGGTGGCGGCATTTATATTAGTCCGGTTGGTGGTGGCGCATCCGTAAAGTGTACCATCGTATACGGTAATTATGGTGAGGACATCTCTGGATTCTTGTGGCTCGACGGTTTTAGCATCGTAGGCGGCACTGACGACCCGCTCCTCGGTCCGCTTCAGGATAACGGCGGCCCTACTGAAACCCACGCCCTTATGACAGGCAGCCCTGCCATCGACGCCTGTATCCTTGGATGTACTGTAGCCACTGACCAGCGCGGGCAACCACGGCCGGCGGACGGGGATTTAGATGGCATTCCATATTGTGACGTGGGCGCATATGAGAAACAAATCTCAGTAGGCGGGATTGTAGAGCCGGTGGACAAGTTGTCGCTGCTGGCGCCGTGGCTCGCGCTGGCGGCACTGATGGCGGTGGCCCTGTCAGTGATGGTGGTAATGAGGAGGAGGCGCCTGACCTAGACTCTCCAACAGTTGATGAGAAGAGAACAGGGGCTACCCGATGGGTGGCCCCTCTTTTTAAGTCCACATGCAGCCTACCTCAATACCGCCTTAGCTACAAAAAGCATACTAGTCACTTTGTAACCGCCATCCACATGCGTATTGTTGCAGGTGCCAACCCACATCGTTGACCCTGGCAGCCTGTTCCCGCGCACTGGTGCCTTGAGGGATTGACATATGGGGAACCAGATTAACCCATGCTACACGGATTGACAAACGAAGAGCCATAGCGTACTCTCCTCTTACTAAAGCCAGACGGATTTGGAGAGAGGAGGGAGGATTATTTTAGCCGGAGATATTAAATGTCCGAAATGTGGCTTTATAACTGTTATACGAACAACTACAAAAGGCCTAAAAAGCCTCATATCGAATTTAAAATGGGAAATCTCGCATAAGGTGATCCACAGAGCCTAAATTATTAGTTCTGGATTATCATTACTTAGGGGGTTAGAGATGACCACAATTATAGATCTCAGTGTACCTATAGAAGTTTGCCCTAGCGAGCTCATTCCAGTTGCAGTGAGCCATGAAGAACATAAGCATGGAGCTGAATTAATGAAGAAGCTATTTGATTGTACTGCTGAAGATTTACCCGGAGGATTAGGATGGGCAAATGATACGGTAAACATGATTTCTCATGCTGGAACTCACGTTGATGCACCGTGGCACTACTCTCCCATTTCTGAAGGGAGAAAGTCAAGAACCATTGATGAGATGCCTTTGGAATGGTTTTACAGTGATGGTGTGCTGTTGGACATGAGACATAAGACCCGTGGTTCAGGAATTACAATCGATGATCTCCAGAAAGCACTGGAAAAGATCAACTACATTATTAAACCTTGGGACATAGTGATGATTCAGACTGGAGCAGACAAATTGTGGGGTAAACCGGAGTATTATGACGCCGGCTGTGGCATGACTAAGAGCTCTACACTTTGGCTAATAGATCAGGGCGTTAGAGTTATGGGGATTGATGCCTGGGGATTGGACAAACCGTTCTGGGCGATAAAGGAGGAATTCGCACAAACAGGTGACAATAACGTACTTTGGGGTGCACACTATGCTGGTATCGAAAAAGAATACTGTCATATAGAGAAGCTTGCTAACCTAGATCAACTTCCGCGTCAGTTCGGTTTCAAAGTAGCGTGCTTCCCTATTAAATTGACTGGTGGAAGTGCTGGATGGAGCCGGGTTGTCGCTATATTTGAGGATTGAGAGAATGGTCGATCTTCAGCATGTAACTAATGCCCACAAATGTCCGCCCCTTCTTTTTAACCAACCGCCTGCCTTGGCCAGCAGTCAGCAGTGAAGTACTTGCATAATTAGGGTTTGTGTCAACACATTTCAAGGGCTATTTAGCTACGGAATTTGATAAAAGGACATTTTGTAAAGCCGTATCTGGGAAGGTAATAGATGGTACTGTGAATTTTTTAGGGGGGGTCTATGGTATCGCCTCAACACCTTATCCCTACAGCTCAGCCAGGCGGATTATAGGGGCTACCCAATATGGGTGGCCCCTCGGTTACTCTATTTCAAGAACTAGTCTGACAGGGATTTCCACTATCAACTGCTTAATCGATTTTTCCTTCTTAATATGATATTACTTTATCGCTAAGCGATTCTGTTAGAGTCAAATTCGAGCCAGATCTGGCATACTTCCATCTGAGGCTCACAGGTGCTATATCCCGGGGGCATCGATTATACCTCGAATGCATACTCCGAGTGGCTGGGCTTCGCCGAGGATAAGGGGCTTGACGGGGAGACCATCGACGGGGTATTTTTTTAGTTTAGGGGGTGAAGTCATGAAGCGGGTCGCAAGTTATAAAGTACTCATCGCTTTTTCACTCATCGTGCTCATCGTCATCGGGGGCGTCTTTCTTTTTCAACAGCAGCCCCGGGCAGAAACGCCTCTGGAGATCACGCTCACCACACCCGCCTCCGCCTCACCGGCGGGGATGGAGGTCTACGTGGATGGCGCCGTTGCAAGTCCCGGGTGGTACCCCCTTGAAGAGGGCGATAGAATCTCAGACTTCCTTTCGATAGCAGGCGGGGTCACCGGCGATTCAGATCCTGCCAGAGTCAAACTCTATGTATATGAAGAATTCGAAAGCGAGGAGAGTGCATCACCGCAGCTAGTAAGCATCAACAGCGCCGGGGGCTGGCTCCTCGAGGCCTTACCCGGGATCGGCCCTGTGCTGGCACAAAACATCATACAGTACCGCGAGGAGAACGGCCCCTTCGTGATGACCGAGGAGTTAATGCTGGTATCAGGAATCGGTGAGGCAACATACGATGGACTGAAGGATCTGGTCACGGTGGAGTAGCGGAAATAGTATTAATACAATCCAATATGCCGCTTGCTGGAGACACCACCGAGGATGAAAATGGTGCATGTCTGAACCGGTTTTGTCTATAATTCCTGCGGAAGCAGGAACCCAGAGACTGATCGGTCTAGATTCCCGCCTGCGCGGGAATGACATAGGCGTAGAGTTTGTCCAGACATACTAGGGCTCTATTTTCATTACAATGACACTGGTTTATCTCAGTTTGGCCCTTGTTATCGGCATCTATCTGGGCTCCCATTTCACACTGCCACTTGATACCGTTTTACCCATCATAGCCTCTGTCCTCCTCGTAGTACTCCTCTTCCGAAAAAACAGGCCTATCCTATTGGGCGGGCTATGTTTCGCCCTTTTGCTATGCGGCGCACTCAGATTCGCCGCAGTCCCCAGCGGCGACGCCCTCCAGCCTTATATTGGCGAAGGGACTGTCCAGATCACCGGGGTGGTAGCTGAGGAGCCCGAGCCCAGCGATTCATCTAACAGGCTTACAATATCGGCGAATGAGATAGACGGGGAAGAGGTCTCGGGCAATCTCCTAGTGCACACCACCAGATATCCCGTTTATGAATACGGCGACCTGCTTAAAGTTACCGGGAAGCTGGAGCAGCCGCCCGATGATATCGATGGTTTCGACTACCGTGCCTACCTCGCCCGCCAGGGCATCTACTCCACGATGTATTACCCCGATGTCGAGCTTGAGGGAAGCGGGCAGGTGCCACAGCCCTTTCAGGCTATCTACTCCTTCAGGCACCGAATGGGGGAGGCGCTGGGGGGCTCGCTTTCCGAGCCTCAGGGTTCGCTGGCCAAGGGCATCCTCCTGGGGCTGCGCCACGATATACCTTCACCACTGTATCAGGACTTCCGTGACTCGGGTACCGCCCATCTTCTCGCTATTTCCGGCCTTCACATGGCGATTGTTTCCGGCATCCTTCTAAGCGCCTCGGTGTGGCTCTTCGGCAGGCGCAGGCCAACATATTTCCTGTTGACCCTTGGCGCCCTGTGGGGATATGCCGTGCTCGCCGGGATGTCGCCATCGGTGACGCGGGCGGCCATAATGGTCAGCCTCTTTCTCTTCGGTGCCTACGTAGGCCGGCAGCGAAGCGGGATCACAGCAGTCGCCTTCGCCGCAGCTATAATGGTGGCGATCGATCCCCAAATCCTGTGGCAGGTGAGCCTTCAACTGAGCTTCGCTGCAGTGCTGGGTATAATCATTCTGACGCCAACCTTTCAGCAATGGGGAAGTAAGACCGGAGCACTAGCTATCCTAGTAGATAGCTTCGCCTACAGCCTGGGGGCCATCATAGCCACCCTGCCACTCGTGGCCTACCACTTTGGATACATCTCCCTGGTCGGCCTCCCTGCCACCTTCCTCACCTTGCTCGCACTGCCCGCCATCATCGTGCTCTCGGCGCTGGTAGGTTTTATCGGCCTCCTCTCCCTGCCCGTTGCCCAGGTCATCGGGTGGCTAGACTGGCTCTTCCTGGAGTATATGGTTTCGGTGGTTAAGGGCTTTGCCTCTCTACCCTATTCCTCCCTCGAGTTCGATGGGACAGATTCATTCTGGGTCTGGCTCTACTACGGCATACTGGGTAGCGCGATCTGGCTGGTCACCAGGGGGAAGCCTCTTTTATCCGGCATTAGGGTTGGCATTGGAGGAGCTCCCGGCGTTTTGACCTCTCTATCTCGAAGTAAGTCGGTGAAATGGGTTCTCATCCCGCTATTTATCATCGCCATCCTTATCTGGACTGCTGTAGCGGTCACCCCTGAAGGTGGCAGGCTCAGCGTTAGCTTTCTGGATGTGGGGCAGGGCGATTCCATCCTTATCACTACCCCGTCGGGCCAGCATATCCTCGTCGATGGCGGGCCCAGCCCGGAAGAGGTCGCCTACGCTCTGGGGAAGGAGCTTCCATTCTGGGAGCGCACTATAGAACTGGTGGTGCTCACCCATGCCCACGACGATCATATCACCGGGCTGGTTGAGGTGCTTCGCCGCTATGAGGTCGAGCAGGTGCTGTATCCCGAGGGCATCGATTATACCTCGAATGCATACTCCGAGTGGCTGGGCCTCGTCGAGGAGAAGGGGATCGGGAGCACGCGGGCTCAGGCGGGGCAGGTAATCGACCTCGGTTTCGGGGCAACCCTTAAGGTGCTTCACCCGCCCGCTGAATTTCTCGAGGGTACCGAATCGGACATCGATAACACTGGAATTGTGCTGCGGCTTGAGATGGGGGGGGTCAGCTTCCTTCTCACCGCTGACCTCTTTAGGGATGGAGAGCTTTACCTGGTTTGTCAGCGGTTGGAGCTCGGGAGCAATGTGCTCAAGGTGAGCCACCACGGCTCAAGCACCTCTACCTCTCCAAGCTTTCTTGACGCCGTCGACCCCGATGTGGCGGTGATCTCGGTGGGCGAGGACAACCCATTCGGCCACCCCAGCGCTGGGGTCATGGCCAGGCTTATGGCAAAGGTTGGTGAGGAAAATATCTACCTCACCTCCGAGCGGGGCACTGTCACCCTCACTACCGACGGGGAGAGGTTGTGGGTGGACGAAGGGGAATAGGGGGGAGAACGAAAAAGTTGGAAGCGGGGAGATAGACGGCTGACAACGACTTACCGCACGTCCGCTGCCTTACACGAGATTGACAAAACGCCTTTCTTGTGATATATTTTTATATAGAGATAGAGCGTCGTGCTAGCACCGGCCGGCGGCTGAAGATAGCCACAATCGCATACGGGGAAGACGAGGATTCACACCAACAGAATATAGGATTAGGAGGTGTGGCGATATCGTTTGCCCCAAGAGAAGGACCTTCGCTCGGGGTGGAGAACCCTGGCGGCGAAGGTTTTTTTAGTCTCCAGACTCTTTATGGGACATCAATACTCTGTCAACTTCAAACCAATGCGAGATTAAAGAAATGAAAGCCAAAGCATTAGTAATCCTTACGACTATGGCCATCTGCCTTTCCTTTGTAGCTGCAGTTTCTCCACCTGCGGCAGGCCCGGTTTTGTCAGACACATGGTATACAAGTCCAGGCGATAGCGTTCAATACGCTATTGACACAGCAGGCCCCAGAGATAGCACTACGCCCAGCATACAGCTGGCGGTGCTCCTGGATGGGTCGGGCTCTATGAGCTTAGCAGAGTGGAACACCCAGATAAACGGGCTGCACCTTGCTATCATTGACCAATATTGCATACCCGATCACTATGTGGAGCTTACGGTTATTCAATTCGCTGAGAACTTGGAAGGCGGCGCTCGTACGGAAATTGGTCCCATTGTCATCACTGAGATCAATCGCAATGATGTCGCTGCTGACGTCTCGATCATCATCCACGCTGAAGGGACAACAACTATCGAAGCCGGTATAGACCTGGCCTTATATGAAATCCGCAACTCTACAAACTTCGCCTCTGCCGCAAAGCAGATCATTAACATAAGTAGCGACATTGGACTCTATGTAGTTAATTTCAATTTAACGAAGTGGGCACGCAATAACGCTATACTTTATGGAATTGATGAGATCAGCGCAGAGGGAATCGGAGATATCCGTCGACCAACGGACATAAATTGGTTACGGGACGAAATTGTATGGCCCCGACCTGGTACTATAGCCC